>Ga0256406_1000174_pt1 | contig 124259 bp, 134 predicted proteins | sample RumenRJG_03DNA_FD_185986 | JGI IMG/M metagenome (GOLD analysis project Ga0256406, IMG submission 185986) | Bovine rumen microbial communities from Lethbridge, Alberta, Canada - RJG_03 | ecosystem: Host-associated > Mammals > Digestive system > Stomach > Rumen | place: Canada: Alberta...
ACCTTGGGCATGGCTGCATCCCTTCGACACGTCAAAACTGATGATTGGTCCGTCCATGTGGACCTCCTTTCTGGATTTCCTATCATGGACTGGGTTCCTCTCATCGGTGCGTTCCTCTTTTTCTGATTGTGATACGGGATCTGTCTTAGTCCCAATTGGGTATAAACAGGATTCCACAAGGATAAGGGGAATGGAAAATTTTTTCGTACGGAATCAAGGTTCCTAAAAGCCCGACTTTCACATTCCCGGATCAGTCTTCGCATGCCTGCGAAGAAAAAGATCAGGAGACTCCATATGTCTCCATCCATGCTAGTGACATTATTCTATAACGAATGTTTGTCGCGAACACCTTTTATTGTTCCTCATGGTATGGATCCAGATAGAAATATCCTGATCTACGTATAGAAAAGCTGTCAGAACTGGCCCTTTAGAGGAATCAGTTTCGTAACAGCCCCACCGTCCGTTTTACTTTTTTTCTCCGGAAGCCTTTTCGGCCTTCTTCTTCGAACGCTTCTTCTTGTTCTCTTCGGAAGCGGTCTTGGTCTTGTTGTAGAGCTTGTCGAGCGTTTTCTCGGTCGCGTCCGCCTGTTCGTCGTCGCGGTCGACCATCGTGCTCTCCGGATTCGGGACCGGAGCGACCGGATAGTTCTTCAGGCCTGTCATGTCGGACTTGAAGGAATCCGCGGTGTACTTGACCGTATCCATGTGGATGTCCATCTGCGGATACGGAATGGAGATGTTGCGCTTGCAGAGTTCCTTATAGATGGCTTCCGACAGGGCGAAGTAGACGTCCCAGTAGAGCGAGCCCGGAACGTAGCAGCGGGCGCAGAAGTCGATTTCCGAATCCGCGAATTTCGTGATCGCCACGGTCTTCGCCATGGTCGGAATGACGTCCTTGTTCTGGTCGATGCAGTAACGAATGATCTTGCGGACCTCGTCCACGTCGGAATTGTAGGAGACGCCGACCGTCAGGTTGATGCGTCTCACTTTCATGACGTTGTAGTTCGAGACGGCGCTCGAAGTGATCTTGGAGTTCGCCACGAAGATTGCGACGTTGTCCGGGGTGACTAATTCCGTATTGAGGATGCCGATTGACTTGACCGTCCCGTCGGCGACGCCGGCGACGCTGATGTAGTCCCCGACGACGATCGTCTGGTTCGTTAAGAGGATGACGCCGGAAGCGAAGTTCCCGATGATGTCCTGCAAAGAGAGACCGATGGCGACCACGCCGGACGAGATGATGGTGCTGAGTCCGCTGAGGTCGAAGCCGAGGATGCCCAGGACAATCACGATGAGAACGACCCATAAGAGCGCCTTGAGCAGGGAGATCGAGAAGGTCTTCCTGGTCATGACGCGAGCGTCGCTTTTCTTGCTCTTGACGCTCTTCTTCAGGATCCAGATGACCAGCTTATTGAAGTAGTAGAGGATGATGAACACCGCCAAAGCGATGACGATTCTTCCTAAAAGCGCCGTCGCGTTCGTGTTCGTGTCGGAAATCTTTCCGGTCAGGACCAGCTCGCAGATCGAATTCAGCAGGTCCACGAACCAGTCGGCGAACGAGTTCCCCGTGCGGGCAATCGGGGGAACGAAGGAAGAGACCGTCTCCGAAGCGGAACTGGCTTCCGCGCTCGAGACCGAGTCTTCTAGAAGAGGCAGTAAATTCATAGGAAACATAATTCAGCAGACGTCCTTTCGATGACAGAAATTATTATAGTAAAACTCGTTCTTACGTGCGACAGGAATCTCTCTTTTTCTTTAAAATGATATAAAAAGCCCGTTTTTGTTCCCAAAAACGACGGTCATAGACGAAATTGATAAATTTTTTAAGATTTGTAAAACTTTGTAATAATTTCAGAAACACAGAAAACACGTGTAAAGCGATTTCATTTCCCCTAAAGCGGTTTCTTAAGCACTTAGTGCGCTAATAATTCAAAACCACGTTATAGTATGAATGCTCAAAGAAAGGAGCGAGAATCCATATGATGAACGAAGAAAACCAAGAAGTCATCCGGGAACAGCTCTCGGAACTGGACGCGCAGCTCGACGAAATCGTCGACAGCATGATCGAACGTTACGGCAAATTCATCGATTTACAGGATATTCAGGGAAAGGACTATCAGGACAAGAGATATCTCTACTCCCGTTATCAGAACATCCTGGACGAAAAGCGGCGTCTCAATACCCAGCTGTATCTGGGTCTCTAATCCGATACCATCGAATCAAACGAAAAGGCGGAGCCAGTCGGCTCCGCCTATTTTGTTATTTCCGGATTTATTCTTGAATCCGGATTACGAGATAGAGCAGGATTGCCAGATACTGCAAGAGCGTCCCCAAATTCACGAAGAGATGGAACACCGAGTGGAAATACTTCTTCGAATGCCCGATGCCGTAGAGGACCGAACCGACCGTGTAGGAGATCCCTCCCCCGATCAGAAGCCACATCCCCGCCTCGGTCATCGACCCGACCAGAAGGGGATAGAAAAAGATGATGCACCAGCCCACGGCGATGTAGAGCACCATCGACACGGCCTTGACCCAGAGCTTGTCCATCATGGTCGCGTTGAGGACGATTCCGAGGACGCTTAAGGTCCATACGATTCCTAAAAGGAGATAGTTCCACGGTTCGATCGCCTGAAGCCCCACCGTGCAGACCGGCGTATACGTCCCGGCGATCAGCAGATAGATCGTGCAGTGGTCGAGGATCTGGAACACCTTCTTGCCTTTGTTGACGTGGAGGCCGTGGTAGACCGCCGAGACCGTGTAGAGCAGGACCGAAGCGATCCCGAACACCGCCATCGATATGACGACGATTGGGTCCCTCTTCTTCAGATAGGCGAACACGAATCCCAAGATGAGCATGAATAGGGCCGCCCCGCCTCCGACGATGTGGGTCACCGAGTTGAAGGTTTCCTCTCCCTTATCGTACCGGGGAAGACCGAGTTCCTTCCTCTTTTGAGCCGAGACGTCCTTATGGAGGTAGCTTTCGAACTCCGCGGAGCCCTTCTCGACCTCGCGGACTTCGACTTCCTCTTCCTCTTGGGGAAGCTCTTCTTTTTTCTTGTACGCTTCTTTCAGATCCCTTTTATCGCTCTTATACGTCCTCTTGAGCTCTTTCTTCTTTCTCTTATATTCCTCTTTTTCCATGATTACGCGGACCTTCTTTCCTTCCTTACTTTAAAGATAAAGCCCCATAGAATAAAGAAACGGATCAAAAAAGAACTCTACCCCTCGTGGAGCGGAGTTCTCCTTCTTTTCTAGTCCTTCTTCTTCGGATACTTCTGACGATGGGAAGAGGTCTTCGTCTCTTCGGCCTTCGGCGCTTCCTTATGCCAGGAATTGATGATCGCGTCGATCTTGGCCGCCTGCTCTTCCAAGTCGTCCTTTAAGAAGATCAGGTCGGGGACCTTGTACACGTCGAGGCGGTGCGCCAGTTCCGTGCGAATGTCCCCTTTATGGATGTTGCAGTAATTGACCAGATCGTCCGTCTTCGCCGCGTCGAGGTGGGAAAGATACACCCGCGCCAGCGAATTGTCCGAATTCATCCTCACCTCGTTCACCGAGGAAAGGTTCGTCAGTTCCGGGTTCATCGCCCAGATGATGTCGGCCAGATCCTTGGCGACGATCGTGCCGATGCGTCCTTTGCGGTTCGCCATGGCCTAGTTCAGCTTTCCTTCCTCTTCCATCCCGTAGGATTCGAGGATGTCGCCGATCTGGATGTCCTGGTAGCCTTCGACGACCATGCCGCAGTCCTTCGGAGCGACCGCTTCGGAGATGTCGTCCTTACCGAACTTCAAGGAAGTTAACGGCGCGTCGAGAATCACCTCGTCGTTGCGCTTCACGCGGATCTTCGAGGAGCGCTTGATCGAGCCGTCGCGGACCGTGCAGCCCGCGATCTTTCCGACCTTCGAGGCCTTAAAGACCATCTTGACTTCCGCGTGCCCGTAGACCTTCTCCACGAGGACCGGCTTGAGCTGGCCCTTCATGGCGTCCTCGAGTTCCTCGAGGAGCTTGTAGATGATCGTGTAGGAGCGGATGTCGACGTTCTCCGCCTTGGCCTTGTCCAGAACGAGCTGGGAAGCCTTGACGTTGAAAGCGAGGATGATCGCCTGCGAGGTCGAGGCCAGCGTGACGTCGCCTTCGGTGATATCGCCGGCTCCGGCGTGGATGATGTTCGTGGTCACCCCGTCGACCTTGATTTTGCGGATCGAGTCGCAGATGGCCTGCTGGGTCCCGTCGGTATCGCCCTTGACGATGAGGTTCAGCGTGGCGACTTCGCCGGCGCTGATCTTGTCGTAGATGTTGTGGATGTTGATGCCCGCGTTCGCGTTCGTGGTCTTCTGGGCCGCGCGCTGGGCGCGCTGCTCGGCGATGGCGCGCGCTTCTTTTTCGCTCGGGAAGGCGCAGAACTGGTCGCCCGCTTCCGGCACCGCTTCGAAACCGGTGACCGAGACCGGGGTAGACGGAGTCGCGCTGCTGACGGTCTTGTTGAATTCGTTGGTCATGCGGCGGACCTTGCAGTAGGTGTTGCCGACGACTAGGAAGTCCCCGACGTGCAGCGTCCCGTTCTTGACGAGCAGGGTCGCCTTCGCGCCGACCTTCTTATCCATCGTGGACTCGATGACGACGCCCCTCGCCTCGCGGTTCGGGTTCGCCTTGAGTTCCTTCATTTCGGCCAGTAACAGGACGTTGTCGAGCAGATCCTCGATGCCGATCTTCTTCTTGGCCGAGATGTCCTTCATGATGGTGTCTCCGCCCCATTCCTCCGGGACGAGGCCGTACTTGGTCAGTTCGGAACGGACCTTGTTCGGATCCGCGCCGGGCTTGTCGATCTTGTTGACCGCGACGATGATCGGGACTTTCGCCGCCTTGGCGTGGTCGATGGCCTCGACCGTCTGTGGCATGACGCCGTCGTCGGCCGCGACGACGAGGATGACGATATCCGTCGCCTGCGCGCCGCGCTTGCGCATTTCCGTGAACGCCTCGTGTCCCGGGGTGTCGAGGAACGTGATCTTCTTGCCTTTGACCGTCTTCTGGTACGCGCCGATCTCCTGCGTGATTGCGCCCGCCTCGCCTTCGGCGATGTGGGAGTTCCGGATCGTATCGATCAAGGTCGTCTTGCCGTGGTCGACGTGGCCCATGATGGTGACCACCGGAGGACGCTCCACGAGGTCCTCGGGTTTGTCCGGGGTCGTGTCCTTATCGAAATCGAGCGGGGAAATGGTCTCCTTCTTCTCGAAGTCGAGCCCGTTCTCGAGGCAGATTTCCCCGACGTCGTCGTCGGAAAGGACCGAGTTGATGTTGTACATCTTGCCCTTCAAGAAGAGCGTCTTCAAAATGTCGGTCGCCTTCAGGCCGATGTCCTCGGCGAGCTTTTCGATGGTGACGTTCCCTTCGTAGACGTACTTCCCGCCTTCGACGTGGGCCTTGAGGGCCGGCTTCTTGAATCCGCCGTGGGCGCGGAACGGGGTGTTGTCCCGTCTCTTCTGCGGCGCGTTCTTGTTAAAATTCTTCTTCTGATTTCCCATTCGCAATCTCCTCTTCCAGTTCCATGATCCGATGTCCGATGCCGGAATTCATGATTCCGATAGCCGCGACCGGGGCGTGCCCGATGGCCTGCCCGAGCTGGGCCTTGGTCAAATTGCGGTAAATCTCGATCGGATGGACATCTTCGACTTTCTTCACGGCTTGCTCGATTTCGGCGCAACTGTTCTTCGCCGCGTCGGAAGCGATGAAGACGACGTGAATCTTCTTCTTTTTGACCGAGAAAGCCAGGTTCTCCCCGTAGACGAGGTACTTGCCCCGCTTGGAAAGACCGATCATTCCCATCAGTTTCTCTTCGGGGCTCATTTGACCAGATACCTCTCGATCTTATTATAGACTTCTTCCGGCACGCCCGTCCCGAGGCTCTTTTCGAGCGCCTTGGTCTTCTTCGCCTTCTCGAGCGTCTCTCGGTCCGGCGTGAGATAGACCCCGCGTCCGTTCATGCGTCCGCTCGGGTCGACCTCCACGTGTCCGTCCGGGGTCAGAACGACGCGCAGAAGTGTCGATTTCTCGACCTTGACGTGGTTCACGCAGTCAAAGCGCAATACCGGTTTCTTACCCATCGTCCGTTCTCCTTTCCTAGACGCGCATTACTTGTCTTCGTAATACGTATCGTCGTCGTATTCCTCGTAATCGTCGTCGTTCTGCGAAGCGGACGTATCCTCGGCCTGCTCTTCGTTCATGTCCTTGAGCTCTTCCTCGGTGTAGATCGGCATCGCGTTCTGGATGACTTTCTTCTCTTCCTTCTTGTCGTCCTTCTTTTCCTTCTTGAAACGGCGGTAGGAAGAACCCTGCGAATTCTTGTTCTTCTTCTCCTCTTCGATTTCCGCTTCGAGCTGGTCGAGCGAGATCTTCGCCTTGCCGGTGATTTCGACGTGTTTGATCTCCTCTTCCTTCTTCGCCGGCTTCACCGGTTCTTCCGGCTTCTTCTCTTCGACCGGTTCTTCTTTCTTCTCTTCGGAAGGAACTTCCTCCGGTTTTACTTCTTCAGCCGGCTTTTCTTCTTCAACCTTCTTCTCTTCGGAAACGGCCGGTTCGGCGGAGATGGTGTTCTGTTCTTCCTTATGGAGCGCGCCTTCCAAAATCGCCTCGTCATCGGTATGCATCGCGTCTTCTTCCTTCGCGGCGGCGATTTCTTCGTCGAGGCTCTCTAAGGTGGCCTTGCGGCGGATATCGTCGACGTTCTGGTAAGGGATGTGTTCGGCCAGAGCGGCGTCGAGTTCCTTGATGTCGATGGAGTAGCCCGTGATCTTCGAGGCGAGACGGACGTTCACGCCCTTCTTGCCGATGGCGATCTTGCTCTCTTCGTTCTTGACGACCGCGACGGCCTTCGGAGCCTTGCCCTCCTCGGCTTCGTCATCCTTCAAGAGGACGCCGACGACCGTGGCCGGCTTCAGCGCTTCGGCGATGTAGAGGTACTTGTTGTCCTGATAGCGGATGACATCGATCTTCTCGTTCCCGATCTGGGCGCAGATGTCCTTGATGCGGGAGCCGTCCGAGCCGATGCAGGCGCCGGTCGGATCGACGTCCGGATTCTCCGAATAGACGGCGACCTTGGCGCGGTTGCCCGGTTCGCGGACGATGCCCTTGATGACGACCGAGCCGTCGGCGACGTCCGGAATCTCCTCTTCGAACAGCCTCTGCAGGAAGAGCGGGTCCGTGCGGGAGATGTTGAGGGTCGTCGCGCCTTTGGCGGAGCGGTCCTCCGGGTTCCCGATGGACTTCAAGAGGACCTTGACCTGGTCCCCGATGGTGAACTTCTCGCCCGGGATGGCGTTCATCGGATAGAGCGTCGCGTGGATCTTGCCGAATTGCAGGGTCATGTAGCGGCCCTCGTTGCGTTCGACCGTGCCGACGATAATCTGACCGACGCGGTTGGAATAGAGGTCGATCAGGGCCTTCTTGGACGCCTCGCGGAGCAGCTGCATGAAATTCTGCTGCGTGCGGGTGAAGAAGGAATAGTCGAGCTTGGTGAGGTCGATGCGGTTCTTATAGACGTCCCCGGCCTTGAGGGAAGGATCGACCGCCTGCGCGTCCTCGACCGAGATCTGGTAGAGGTCGTCGACGATGTCGTCATCGTTCATGACGTCCTTGCACTCGTAGAAGAAGATCTCCCCGGTCTTCGGATCGATGTCCGTCTCGGAATGCATGTCCTTGGCGTTGTTCGTCTTCTGGTTCGGGTAGAGCGTGTCGCGGGCGGCCTTGTCGATCGCCTGCTTCAGGATCTCGTGGATTTCCTCGACCGAGACCTGGCGGTCCTCGCCGACAAGCTTCGCGGCGTCTTCGAAAGCCGGCAGGTTGATCCTACCGGTGAACTTCGGTTCTTCGACATCGACAGATTTTCTTGCCATAATGATTCTTTATTTCCTCCGATAAAATGGTTTGAAACGAATGTAATCAGAATTTGACGCGCAGTTCCGCGCACGTCACTTTTTCGAGCGGAATCTCCGCTTTCTTCGGCCTTCCTTTGAGGAAGTACTTCAGGAAGAGCGTCCCGCCTTCGAACTTCTCGAGCGTCCCGAGGACTTTCTTCCCGTCGTAGGAAACTTCCATGTACTCCCCGACGTACGAGGCGATCTCATCCTTTCCGATCTCGTGCTCGGCTCCCCGCGACTGGCATTCGAGATAGTAGGGGAAGTCCAGCCCCGGAATCGCGTCGAGCTTCGGATCGACCTCGTTCGTGAACGCTTCGATTGCGTTCAGGTCCATTCCGCCTTTCCGGTCGACGACGATGAACAGGTGCTTCCCGTCCTTCTGGTTCTCGAAGTAGGCCTTGTAGAAGCTGAGCCCGAGCTTTTCGGCGCTTTCCTTCGCCGCCTTTTCGATTTCTTCCAACAGTTCCAAATCCGGTCCCTCCCTCTAAAAACAAAGAGTGGAGCACGGGCCCCACTCTTAATTTCAAATATGAATTAAGATGCAGAAGATTTCTCTTCCGACATCAATATACAGGCTCGGAAGAGAAAAGTCAAACGTCAGAATTCGATGGAGCGCAGCAAGACGTCCGTGAAGAGATCGAAGTGCTTGATTCCTTTTTCGTCGACGAGGAAGTACCCCTGGGACTTCTCGGCCTTCGGCAGCGTGATCGAGCCCGGGTTCGCGTAGATGATCCCGTCTTTTCTTTCTAAGACGGCGACGTGCGTGTGCCCGGAGAAGATGGCGGCCGGTTTCCTGTCGAGAATTTCTTTCGGGACGTGGTGATGCCCGTGGTGGAAATAGAAGAGCCTACCTTCCCTGTCCGTATAGGTCTTATGAGCGACGAAGCGGAAATCCGAGATCATCTGGTCCACCTCCGCGTCGCAGTTGCCCCGGATCGCGACGATTTCCTTCGCCATCGGGTTCAGAAGCTCGGCCACTTTCTTCGGGGCGTAGGAAGAAGGAAGGGGATTCCTCGGCCCGTGGTAATAGAAGTCGCCCAAACACACGAAGCGGTCCGCTCCGCTCTTCTTATATTTTTCGACGGCCAGCTGGGCTTCCAAAAGCCCGCCGTGGATATCGGATACGATGAACAGTTTCATAGATGCCGGGTTCCTTTCCAAACCTGTTTCCATTATAGATAAAGAAAAGGGAGATTTCCTGCTCCGCGCTTAGGCAAAGAGGAAATCTCCCTTATTCTTTTTCTTATTTCGTCTCCTGATTCGGTTTGGAGGAGTATTTCTCGTAGAGGTCTTCTTCCTTCTCCCCTCTTTCTTCTTTGGAAGACGGCTCGGTTGAGGACGGGTACTTCACAAGGTTCGGAAGGACGGACTTCAGGCCCATCCTGTCGGCGGCCTTCTTGACCCCGTAGGATGCCGCGCTCCCGACGACGGCGTTCGCGGCGAGCTCGATGGCGAAATTGATCGAGACGGCTCCGAGCACGAAAGTCAGGAATCCGGCCTTGCTCCCGTTATCGAGCACGGCGACCAGATCCGAATAGAAGAGGTAGCACGCCGACATGAAGAGGGAGGTGTTCAGGACCGGCACGGTGACCGAAGCGACGAAGGAAGCGATATAGCCTCTGTGATCGAACTTCCGTGCCAGTTCGTAGAAAAGCCCGCTCAGGAATCCGGCGAGCATCCGTGTCGGCAGGCATAAGACAATGTATCCGGCGACGTTATATTCGATGAACGCCGTACCCGTCCCGTCGAGGATTCCCTGGACCATCGAGATGACGCCCCAGACCGTCCCGGCCAACAGACCTCCCCAGCTCCCGTAGAGCGCGGCGATAATCGAGACCGGAATCCCCATAAGGGTGATCGTGTAGACCGTCCCGATGTTGATCGTTCCGATCGGGGTGAACCCGAAGATCAGCATGACCGCCAAGAACAAGGCCATGACGGACATCGTGTAAATCGTATTGTTTCTTCTCATAATGGGTAACTTTCCTTCGGATAAATTTCCTTGTTTTGAAACTATCTGGCGTTCTTGAGGAAGATCGCGTAGAGACCGTCGAAGACCAGATCCGGTCCGTAAAAGAACTCTTCCGGATTGAGGCAGGGATAGAGGATTCCTCCGTCGCTGCCGGTAATAATCTTTTTCAGGGGCTTCCCGTATTCGTCCTCGATTTTCTTCGAGAACGATTCGATCAGGGAAGAGAAGCCTCCGATGATCCCGCTGTCCATCGACTCGCGTGTGTTCTTGCCGATGTAGCGCGCCGGGCGGTCGAGCTCGGCCTCCATCAGCTGTGCCGCCGAGCGGATCATTGCGTCCGCGGATATTCGCAAACCCGGGACGAACGCCGTCCCGAGGAACCCTTTGTCCTTCGAGGCGACCGAGAAGCTCATGACCGAGGAGCAGTCGACGACGAGGACGTCCCCGCCGGTCTTTTCAAGCGCGCCGAGCGCTTCGCAGACAAGGTCGCTCCCGACTTCGGAAGGATTGTCCGTCCGTACGGCGATTCCGCTTTTGATTCCTTTTCCGACCGTCAGGCATTTCTTGCCCAGAGCGCCTTGACACGCCTTTTCGACCCTTTTTGTCAGCGAAGGGACGACCGAGCTCAGAACCGCCCCGTTGAAAGACGAGGGGTCTTCGGAATTGGAACGCAAAAAAGATACCAGCAGGTCCTGGTATTCGTCTTCGGAGCGGAACCGGTCCGAAGAGGTCTTGAAACAGCTTGTTTTTTTCGAATCGAGATAAACGCCTACACGCAAAGAGACGTTGTCCAGATTCAATAACAGTACTTTCATCGATGCCTCCGATACAGTCTCCTTAGTAGGAGTACCGTTCTTTCTCAATGAATGCTATTACCGCATCACGGCTACTATATTAGTTTGAGAGCGAATTCAATGCAAGAATCTACTTGTTGACTTTCTTTTCGATGATGTCGAAGAGATCCCCGACCGTCGAGACGGTCTTCATCTCTTCGTCGTCGAACTCGATGCCGAACTTATCTTCGATGTCAATCAGGATTTCCGCTTTGTCGAGCGAGTCGAGCCCTAAAGAAGAAAGCTCCGTATCTCTCGTGAAATTGTCTCCCTTGATCTTGCTTCCGACGATTTCCTTCACCGTCTTTTCGATATCCAAGGCCATAAAAAGTCCTCCTGTCTTTCTGTTTATTTATTTTGCTTCGCACGTTTCGAATCTCTATAAAGATAGCACAGGACGCGACCCGATTTCAATTTGTGCGGAAAAGGGAAGGGGTAAGAGGAAAAAAAGAAAAGGCCCGGGGATCTCTCCCCGGACCTGATGAGCCCTGAATTAGTGGCGGAACTTGCGCTTCGCTTCCTTCGACTTCATCGCGCGCTTCAGACCCTTCTTGTAGAAGGCCGTGTGCTTCTTGTAGTCGGCCAGTAAGCCGGACTTGTTGGACGCACGCTTGAAACGGCGCACCACATCATCGAACGATTCATTCTCGTGGACGATCGTTTTTGGCATTTAGAAACTCACCTCTTTTCCCCAAACGGCAGGAACTCTCTCTGCACGCGCAAAACATTTTAACAGACCCGGAGAAGTTCTTGCAACAGGTATTTTTTCTTTTCGGAAGAGGCTCGTTGCCCTCTTTCAATTGGGGAACAATCGGAGAATGGATTCCTGATATACTTATAAATAGTAAGGAGGGAGGGAAAACAGGATGGATTTCTATCAGATTCAGACTCTTTCGGCCTACGATTTCGGCAAGAGCTCCGTCAAGATCCCTTCCTATATCGATAAAGGCCTCCGTTACGGATATAAGGGGCTCGGGATCTGCGAGGAGAACACCGTCTACGCCTTTCCTTCCTTCGCCGAACGGATGCAGAAAGAAGAAAGCGCCGTCCCGTTCTACGGGATGATCCTTTCCTTAGAGGAAAACGGGCTTTCTCTTGAAGGGGAAGTCCTCGTCCTGAACGAAGACGGATATTCCTCCCTCATGGGACTTTTGAGCCTGCAGAAAAAAGCTTACACTTTTTCCGACCTCGCCTCTTTTTCTAAAGGCCTTGCGTTCGTCTTAAAATCCGAATCCCCGTCCATGAAGGAAGAGGAACATCTTTCCAGGATCCGTCCTCTCGTCGAATCCCTGAAGGAAATCTTCCGCGGCTGCCTCTTCGGAGGGACGGAAATCTATTCGAAGGAGGACAGCGCCTCCATTTCCGTCTTCCGCTCGTTCTTAAAAGAAGAAGGAATCGTCCCGATCGCCTTCCCGAAAGTCATCTATCTCGATAAAGAAGACGGCTACGAGGCGTACAGGATGCTCGAGGCGATCCACCTCTATTCTTCCTCCAAGACCGTTCTCACGGGGGAAAATCTCGAAAAAGGCGGGCCGTTCTTCCTTCTTTCCCCGAAGGCGGTCTTGACCGTCTACGGCGAAGAGGAAGTGAAGAACCAGGAAATCCTGGCGAAAATGGTTTCGTTCACCCTTTTAAAGAAGCGGGGCAGGGTCCTCCGCGCGAAAGGGGTCGACGCTCATAAGGAAATCCGTTCCCTGGCCTTGGACGGGCTGAAGAAGAGAGTCGGGGATCCTCTCCCACCGAAATATCTCGAACGCCTGAATTACGAACTGTCGACCATTTCCGAGATGGATTTCTCGGATTATTTCCTGATCGTACGGGACTACGTGGTCTGGGCCAAGGAACACGGCGTGAAGGTCGGCCCGGGCAGAGGCAGCGCCTGCGGCTCCTTAACGACCTACGCTCTGGGCATCACGGAAATCGACCCTTTGAAATACGGACTTTCCTTCGAGCGTTTCCTCAACCCTCTGCGCCGGACCATGCCGGATATCGACATGGACTTCGAGGACGATAAGAGGAACGGTGTCGTGGAATACCTCGTCTCGCGCTACGGGAAGGACCGCGTCTCGTTCATCGTGACGTTCACGGGGATCAAGCTCAAATCCGCCCTGAACCGCGTCGCGGACATTTTCGGCATCCCCGCCGGGCGCCTATCGCCTTTATCCAAGGCCTTGAGCGACAAGGCGGTCTCTTTTGAAGACGAGGAAAAGACCAATCCGAAGTTCCGGAAACTCCTCGCCGATCCGTATTACCGGGAAGCCGTGCGGAGGGCGTCGTTGATCGTTTCGTATCCGACGACGACCTCGGTCCACGCTTCGGGCGTCCTGATTTCCGAACGGCCGCTTTCCGAGCAGCTTCCGGTCCGGGACGGGGACATCCCGATCACGCTCTACGAATATAACTCGCTCGAAACGATGGGGTATCTGAAATTCGATATCCTGGCCTTATCGAACCTGACGTTCATCAAAAACGTCGAAGAGAATATCCGTGCCCTGGGGTACGAATACAGTGATCCGTACCAACATCTGAACGACCCGAAGGTCTTCGAGACGCTGAACCGGCTGCGCGTGCTCGACATCTTCCAGCTTGAGAGTTCAGGAATCCAGAACGCAGTCGAGCAGATTCGCCCGTCGTCCATCGGGGATTTGTCGGCGATTCTGGCCTTATACCGTCCGGGACCGATGAGGAACATAACGACTTACGCGGACAGGAAGAACCGGCATTATCCGTATAAGCTCGAGTGCGCGGAACTCGAGGACATCTTAAAGGAAACCTACGGGATCATTGTCTATCAGGAACAGATTCTTGAAATTGCCAAGCGCATCGGCGGATTCAGCGGAGGAGAGGCGGATCTTTTCCGACGCGCCATTTCCAAAAAGGACCGTTCGAAGATGGCTTCGATGAAGGAGCGGTTCCTGCAGGGGGCGGAAAAGAACGGGCTAGGCCCGGATTCCGCTTTGAAGATCTACGACCTCATCGAGAGATTCGCCTCGTACGGTTTCAACAAGTCCCATTCGTACGCCTACGCCTTCGTCGTGTACACGATGCTCTATTACAAGACGTATTATCCGGCCGCGTTCTATCTGGAGAGCCTGAACCGCCTTTCCCTGGGAAGCGACAAAGGGAGGAACTTTTTAGGCGAAATCTACGCGAGTTCGCTTTCGCTTTCCTTGCCCGACATCAACGTCTCCGAGGAAAAACCGGTCTTTAGGAACGGCAAGTTTATCCTGGGATTCTCGGAGATTTCCGGGCTTTCCTCGCCTTTAAGCAAGGCGATTCTGGACGAGCGGAAGAAGAACGGGCCTTTTAGGAGCCTCGGGGATTTCTTCATCCGGCTCGATCTCCGCTCGTACAAGGCTTCCGAATTCGCCCCGCTCGTCGAAGCCGGGGCGTTCGACCGTTTTCCGTATCCGCGTTCAGCCCTGATCTCAATGCTCGATTCCCTGATGTCCGTCCATCTCATGGGCGTGAACAGCGAGGACGAGCTCCCTTACATGGAAAAAGGGACGAATAAGAAAGACCTCGAGATGTTCCTAGAGGAACTGGGCACGCTCGGGGTGAGCCTTTCGGTGAAGCTCGAGGACCTGATTGAAGGGGCCAGACGCTATCCCGAACTCTACCTCGTGCTCGACTCTCCGCGCGGGGCGGGAACAGTGAAGGCCGTTCCCGTCGCGGACCGCTTCGGAAAGAAGACACTTTTCTATTCGGTGCCGGTGGCCCTTGAAAAATATGATATAATCTCTGTCAAAACGGACGTGAACGGCCGCTACCGGGACGTCGCCGCCGTCTATAAGGAAAGGAAAAAGGAAAATGTCTAGAAATACCTACATCATCGACGGGAACTCTCTTCTTTTCCGCTCGTTCTATTCCATGTTCCGCCCGGACCAGCCGGTCCTTGCGAACCACGACGGCGTTCCGACGAACGCCCTCTACGGCTACAGGAACATGATGAAGAAAATCAAGTCCTCTTTGAAGGAAGGCGACAAGATGATCGTCTGCTTCGACACGGGAAGAAAATCCTTCCGCACGGAGAAACTCGCTTCTTACAAGATGAACCGCAAGCCGGCCCCGAACGAACTGAAGATCCAGATGCCGCTCGCGCGGACGTTATTGGATGCCATGGGCATCTTCCACTGCGAGAAGGAAGGATTCGAAGGCGACGACTTGGCCGGTTCCTTGACCCAGGTCGCCCTGCAAGAAGGGGACGAAGTCACTCTGTTCACTTCCGACAAGGATTTCCTGCAGCTTCTGCAGGACGGCGTCAAAGTCGAATTCTTAAGGAAAGGCTTGAGCGAAGTCCAGATTTTCACCAAGGAAAACATCCATGACATCCTCGGATACAAGGCGGACCAGGTCATCGATTTCAAAGGCCTCTGCGGCGATCCTTCCGACAACATCCCGGGCGTACGGGGCGTCGGGGAAAAGACCGCAATCAAGCTTCTCGATTCCTATCCGCACCTCGAGGAAATCTTCCAGGGCCTCGAAGGGAACAAGACCAAGACCGCCCAGAACATCCTCGCCCAGAAGGACCAGGCGCTGTTCTGCCGCGAGATTGCGACGATCAAGCGCGACGTCCCGGTGGACGAATTCTATAGGGAAGGGGACTACAGGGAGCAGGACGACAAGGCCCTCCTCGAGTTCTACAAGGAGTACGACCTTTCGAAGTTCGAAAAGGAACTCGAGAAGGAAATGGCGAAGAAACAGGAAGGGGTGAACGAAAGCACCTCCCTCTTCGACGAGCCCGCTGCGGAAAAGGAAACGGGAAATGACGGAAAATATCCTCCCTATAAGGCGTATAAGGAACTTTCTTCGTTCGGAGAACTCCCTTCGGCGTCTTCTGTGATCGTCCTGAATTCGGACCCGAACTTCCATAAGGGCGAAGTCGAGGGATTCTTCCTTTCCGACGGGAAGGAGACGGGATTCTTATCTCTCGAGAAGGCAAAAAAAGACCCTGCGTTTTTGGAATTCCTCGTCTCGGAAAAAGAAAAGGAATCGTTCGATCTCAAAGGGCTGCTCGTCGCGCTCGATAAATGCTCTATGCCCGCTTTAAAAGGCTGCACGTTCGACCTCGAGCTCGCGGCGTACCTGCTCGATAACGATACCGGTTACGGGAAGAGGGAAATCCTTTCGTTCTTAGGAATCGACGCTTCCGCTCTGTCAGGCAGGGATTTGGAGGCCTACGTCTGCTTCCTCCTCCCGCTCGTCAAGGAAGAAGTTTTGAACCGCCTGAAGGAAAAGGAGATGTCCTCCCTCTATTCGGAACTGGAGATGCCTTTAACGGAAGTGCTCGCGAAGATGGAGATTGAAGGTTTCCCGCTCGACGTCCCGACGCTGAACAAGATCGTCGACGGATACAGGGCGAAGCTCGATTTCATCACGTCCCAGATCCGGGAGTGCATCCATAAGGATATCAACCTCAATTCCCCGCGCCAGGTCGGGGAACTGATCTACGACGATCTGAAGCTGAAGAAGAAGGGGAAGACCAATTCCACTTCCATCCAGGTGCTCAATTCCCTCGCAGACAAGCATCCGGTCATCCCGATGCTGATCGAATACCGCAAGTACCAGAAACTCGTTTCGTCCTATTCGGAAGGCCTGACCGATTACGTCTACGCGGATAAGAAGATTCACGGAATCTACAACCAGGCCCTGACCTCGACCGGAAGGCTCTCCATGAGCGAGCCGAACCTGCAGAACATCTCGATGAGGGACGAGGAGGGCAAGGAGATCCGCAAGGCCTTCTTCTATCCGGATTACGGGTATCAGTTTCTTTCGCTAGACTATTCCCAGGTCGAGCTGCGGGTGCTCGCCTCGGTCGCTGGCATCCCGAAACTGATCGAAGTCTTCAATTCCGGGGCGGACATCCATACGGCGACCGCTTCGTTCATCTTCCACGTTCCTCAAGAGGAAGTCACCCCTCTGATGCGCAGAAAGGCCAAGGCGGTCAATTTCGGGATCGTCTACGGCATCTCCCCGTGGGGATTAAGCGAACAGATTCACGTCTCGCCGCAGGAAGCTTCCGACATCATCTCGGAATTCTATTCGTCGTACGCCGGTCTGAAGGAATACGAGCAGAAGACCATCCTCTTCGCGCACGAGAACGGGTACGTCAAGACGCTATTGAACCGGAGGAGATACCTCAGCGGCATCAATTCCGAGAACAAGAACCTCGTCGCTTTCTCCGAGCGCGCCGCGGTGAACGCGACCATCCAGGGGACCGCCGCGGATCTCATCAAGGTCGCGATGGTCAAGATCCAGAAGATGCTCGAGGAGAATTATAAGACGAAGATGGTTTTGCAGATCCACGACGAACTGATCTTCAAAGTCCCGCAGGACGAAGTCGGAATCGTCGACAAACCGATCAAGGACATCATGGAACACGCCCTCAATCTGAAGTGCCGTCTCGTGGCCGAAGGGTCCTACGGGAAGGACTGGTTCGAATGCAAGTAGGAGGAAGGAATCATGCCTGAGCTTCCGGAAGTCGAGACCGTCCGCCGCTACCTCGAGAAATCCGCCCTGAACGAGACGACCATCGGGGTTAAAATCCTCTATTCTCCGCTCGTTCGTACGAATTTGGACAAGTTTTTGGAGTACTTTTCCAAACCGCACAAGATCGTCTCCTTCACGAGGAAAGGGAAGTATCTCCTCGTCCATTTCGAAGGGGAACACATCCTCCTCGTCCATTTCCGGATGGAAGGGAAGCTCTATCCTGTGGATTCGCTGGAAGGGAACCTCGATTCCTACGTCACGGCGTATTTCCCGCTTTTAAGCGGGAGAGTCCTGATCTTCCACGACGTGCGCAAGTTCGGGACGATGTCCCTCTATCAGGAAAGCGAAGCGGCGTCTTCGAAGGAACTGAGAGACTTGGGCCCCGAGCCTTCCGAGATCCGCGACCCGGATTATTTCTATCAGGCGTTCGGAAAACTGAAAGGGACTTCGCTCAAGGAAGCTCTGCTCGATCAGAGGATCGTGAGCGGCATCGGGAACATCTATTCCGACGAGATCCTGTTCTTAAGCCGTCTGAATCCGTTCGTCCCGGCGCGCTCAATTACCAGGGACCAGTCGGCCGTGCTTTTAAAAAACGCGCGGGAAGTGCTGGAAAAAGCGGTGGAAGCGCACGGGTCGACCATCCGGACGTATCACCCGGCTCCCGGACAGAACGGAAGCGCCCAGTTCGGGCTTTTCGTCTACGGGCGGGAAGGAAAGCCGTGCAAAATCTGCGGGGAAAGGGTGCAGAAGCTCTTTTTGAACGGGCGCGGGACGGAGTTCTGCCCGCGCTGCCAGCACGTAGCTCCTTCGATCGCCGTCACCGGCAAGATCGCGGTGGGGAAATCCCAGGTCCTGAAGGCGTTCGGAAACCTCGGCTGCGCGACAGCGTCCTGCGACGCGATGGTGCACGAGATGTACGCCGATCCTACTTTTTTGGAGAAGCTGCATAAGAAATTCCCGGAGCTCTTCACCAAGCGCGGACTGTCCAAGAAGCGCGTGATGAAGAACATGATGGCGTCTCCTTCTTTCCGGAGGTCCTACCAGCTCTTCGTCTGGGCGGAAGTGCGGAGGAGGACGAACGATTTCCTCGTCGCGCACGCGGAGGAAATCTGCTGCGTCGAGGTTCCTCTTCTTTTCGACGCGAAGATGGAGAAACAGTTCACCTACCTCGTCGGGGTCGAATCGGACAAGCAGGTGGAGTATCTGCTCGACCGGCACGACTACGACGTGGACAAGAGGCTGAAGCTGAACAAGAAGAATTCGTACGACCGCAACCGGTCGAAGCTCGATTTCGTCCTTGTCAATAACGGTTCGAAAGAGGAACTCCTCGCGCAGGTCAGCCGGATCTACGCTTCCGTGAAGAAGGAATAGGATATTGATTTAAGAAAGGAAGAATGCTATATTTCTTTCGGTGATTCAGTATGATTATCGACGAGATCAAGAAAGCCAGGGTCCAAGCGATTAAGGCCCGCGATCGTGTCGCAGCCGACGGGCTCGCCGTCCTCACGAACAAGTACATGAACGCTTCGATCGAAGCCAAGTCCAAAGGGAAGGAATTGTCCGACGCGGACATGATCTCCCTGATCCAGAAAGCTTTGAAGGAACTGTCCGAAGAGAGGGACATGTACGCTTCCAACGGACGCGAGGAAAAAGCCTCGGAAATCCAGCACCAGATCGACGCCGTCAAGGTCTTCCTCCCGCAGATGATGGGTGAAGAGGAAATCCGTTCGGTCATCGAATCCCTGAGCGATCGCTCCATGAAGAACGTCATGACGACCTTCAAGAGCAAGTATGCCGGTAAGGCGGACATGAGCCTGGTCGGTAAGATCGCCCGCGAATACCAGGGGAAGTAAATTCCTCTCCTGCCGGGGAAATAGTTAAATGGTATAACTAAGGTCTCCAAAACCTTCGTTGAGAGTTCGATTCTTTCTTTCCCCGCCATCTTGAAATAAAGGCCCTCGAACAGGGCTTTTTTTGTAGACCCCTGAAACATCCGGACTATTTGAATTTCGGACCTAGGACCTCGTTCAGAGCCTTCCGCACCGTTTCTTTCTTCTGATCCGAATCCCCGAGATAATAGCGTTGCGCAGTTTTAAAGGAATCATGCCCGAGAAATCCGGAAATGACATCTCCGGATAAGCCTGCATCATTCAACAGGGAAGCTTCCGAGCGCCGGAAAGCATGAAAAGAAAAATAAGGTAACTTGCTCTTCTGTATCCCGTAGCGCAGCCGCCGCCGCACCGTGTTCGCCCCGATAGGATAACGGAGAGAAGAACCGTGAAAAAGAAAACAATCATCATCCATATTGTTTATACGGATCCAATAGGAAATTTCCGAAACGAGGAAATCGGGAAGATAAACCCAACGGATGGATTTTTCTGTTTTAGGGGAAATCATTTCTGTCTTCCCAGTTTTCAGATGATCGCAGGCTTGCCGATTTATCAGCAACGAATTCCGATCAGGATAAAAAGAAGAAACCTGCAGCCCAATCGTTTCTGAAATACGGAGACCACCCACAAAAGCAACTCGGAACAAAAGCCGGAACATCTCATCGTCCTGAAAAGCAGCATCCAACCGAACGAAATCATCAACGGACAAGACGAATTTTTCCTTAGGCATCCGAATGGAATAGGAAGAAAGAACAGACTTCGTTTCTTCCAACTTGATTTAAATAAATGATTCTGTAATAATGACTCTGCGGGTATCAAGTCGCGAGACTGGCTTGCCAGCCATCACATGGGGTACCCGCTTTTTTCGTTTTTTCTGTTTCTTGGAAATTATGCCATCGAAGATAAGTCTGTTTGCCTTCGAGACCTTCCATCCGACATCCTTCCCGAATCGGTTCTACCCTTTTCGGACTTTCACCTCTTATACATGAACGAATGCGGCTTGACAGCGGCGCACGAAACGCAGATAATGACCTTGGAGCGATTAGAAGTGGGACCTCTTATGGGGCCACCGCATGGGTCGCTCCTTTTTCATTTCTGTTTTCCTTTGTCGCGAATGATTCCCTCGAAAATCTTCCGGTTCGCTTCGGAGATCTTCCAACCGGCATTCTTCCCGAACCTGTTCTTCTGATCGGAATCAGGCCTCGGATAGGCATAAGATTTCGAATTATCCGCCGGATTGGGATTGCCCTGAAGCGGAACGTTCTTCATTCCATGTGTTTCAGGCGAATGCGTAATCCCTATAAACGAATAGCGATCATCCTTCTCATCGAAGATGTATCCATAATGATGCGTCTTCCTCGATTTCCTGAAATGAGAATAGAAAGTCTTTCTTCTCCTCGTCGTCTTTTCATCTGCTTTTCCTTCTGCTCCACCTGGCTTGTAAGTCCGTCACGTAATCCGCAGGAATAGTCGTATTCATCTTGAGTCGCGTACTTTTAATTCCTGATGGATCTGACATACTGCTTCATTTCAGATTCGTACTGCTTTGTCTTCTTCAGACGGTTCTTGTCCCCGATGTTACGACCTTCGGAAAAACCTTTCCGGTAATCACGAGACTTCCTGTTCATCTTCCTAAGCTACGCCAAGAGCCGCTAAGAACGACAGAGACAACACGGCTAACTTCTTCATGCTCTTCTTCATAATAATTAACAATTCCTTTCTAACGGCCTTATTGACCGCTTATGATGAACATCTCTTTCACGTATAGGAAGAAAGAACAGACTTCGTTTCTTCCATATTGACTTCAATTGCTGAAATTCTGATAATAATACCGCACCCGTTATAGAAAGGACCACTTCCCAAAAGGTCTGTTGGTCTCGTTTAACGGGTGCTTTTTTAATGAACCTTTTTCTTCAGATAAGAATCCACCATCTGCTCATCCTCTGAATCCAGATGCCATCTAGGACCTTTCGGATACTGGAAATTGCGATAATCTTTATCATATTTATAAACTCTATAGTGCACGTGAGGGATAAAAGAGTCAGTCTTTACCGATGCTTTCTGGATCTTTCCAGTCACGATAGCTCAATTTAGTGCGCTTTTTACTGCCAATTCGATGAATGCCTGAGCCTTTTCGAACGCACTTCCGTATGTGTTCCAGCAGAAACAGAAAAGATTGAGCCATCCCTGGAGCTCTTCCCTTGAGAAGCCGTATCATACGAGTGGTTATTACGTCACCAAACATGCCACCTATGACATGCAGAAAAGAGACATAACCAAGGGCGAATTAGGGTATAATCTAAGAAAGAAGCTACTTCTAAAGACGGAAACCAAGAAGGACATCTTCGGCAGACCTGCCTATAAGCGCTTTAGTTTGAACAGAATCCTGAGCGTGATAAATCCTTTCAACAAGAACGTGTGTTCGGTGAGACGATTCCATGACAAGGAATTAAGAAAGGATATGGAGAAAAATGGAAAAAACGAGAACAAGTGATGAGTCGATTGAATTCATCAAGAAGATGTTGCCAGCGGAAGCATTGAAAGCCATTCTTCCTGTCACGAGCGAGAATGTATACGACTTGATCGATTTACTGGAGAGCGGTGTCGAAGTTCCTTTGGCGCAGAAGGAAGAGGCCGGCGAGAGCATTGACCATGATGTTCTAGAAAGAGCGGTCAAGGCAATCGATGAGCTAAACAATGATCCTGACCGCATCGACTACGAATACCTCAATCAAAAATTGACGAATGATTGACCCGAACCTTCCAGTCTTTAGGTATGCCTAGAAAATAGGGAACGCCTCAAAAATGCCCGGACCATCGGCAAAATCAGGCAAATTCCCTCTTTTCTTTTGGTCAGAAATAGCATACTATATTAGTATGCTTATAGGAGGGCAGTATGGCAATACCTGAATGGGCAAAAAGACTGAAGGGAAAGAAGCAGCTGATTAAGGACGTCGGAGGAAGGTTCTACCTCTACGAAGCCAAGTATGTCTATTCTTCAGAGAAGAAGAGGACCATGACAAAACCGGGAAAGTATCTTGGGCGTCTGGATGAGGAGAAAGGGCTGATCAAGGCCGACATCAGAATGAATGCCGATGACCTCAAATCAATATCCGCTCCCCTCGAATACAAGGCGACTGCCCTTCTCGAGGAACTCGGCTCCGACATAAGAGAGAACCTGAGAGAGTGCTTCGGAACCGAAGACGGCGATGCGATAATGGCCATAGGGAAATTCGGCCTGACGGACAAACAGCCAGAGAAGAGGATAAGGAACGCATATGAATGTTCGTATGAGAGTATAGCCCATCCGGGCCTTGCCCTTTCGAAGTCGTCGATATCGCTCCTGTCGGAGAGGATAGGGAAGAACAGGGACGCACAGCTCAAGTTCATGCACAAGTATATCGATGATTCCTCGCACATCATCTTCGACGGAACAAGACTCGTATGCTATTCCAAAGGCATATCAGAGGCAAGGATAGGATACAACCACAATCAGATCTGGGATCCCCAGGTGAACCTCATGTACTGTTTCTCTCTGAAACCTGTGAAGTCTCCCGTCTATTATTTCCCTTTTCCCGGAAACAGCCCCGATTTGTCGAACATAGGATACTGCATAAAGGAGGCAGGAATTAAAAATGTCGTACTCATCGCCGACAAAGGCTTCAGGGACGATGCCAATTCCAGACTGATGAAAGAGAACGGAATCATTTTCCTTACCCCTCTGAAGAGGAACGACTCCTCGATTGACTACGGATTTATGGGAGAACAGGCCGGTACCGCGGTTCCGTTCGGTGCTAATGTATTCACCTATCATGGAAGAGCCATCTGTTTCAGGACCATACAGGAATACGAATACAAGGACGTAAGGAAGAAGAGAGCTTCGCGTGGCAGGCCAAAGGCAGATGAAAAGCCGGAATACGAAAAGATAAGGCAGGACAAGATCGTCCTGTTCCTTGATACGGAACTGAAGAACGAGGAAGAGAGCACTTACTGCCAGAACATGGCAAACGGAATCGAGGGATACACTCCCGAAGGACTGAAGGAATCATCGAAATACTTCGGGACCATCGCATTGGCGATGAATTCCGACATCTCTCCGAAAGAGATGTTCGAGATGTACAAGGAAAGGGAACTCATCGAGGACGGCAACAAGGCCTACAAGCATGTGCTCGGGAAATTCGCATCGAACAAAATGAACAGCTTCACCTATTCGGGATGGCTCTTCTTCAACCACATCTCGCTGATGCTCTACTATCGCATCCTTGCGAAGATAAAGGAGAAGAATCTCCAGTCCAACTATTCGGTCGAGGATGTAATCGATGCCACAAGAAGGATAACGCGGATGAAGGTCGGGGACGAATGGATTGAGAAGACACCGGCATTGAGCGACATGAAGCCGTATACGGAGATCTTCGACTAGGCATACCTAAGGATTGGAAGTTTCGGATTGACCTTTTTTAGATTCCAGATTTGACTAGGGCTCCCAACCGAGTCCTTTTCTTTTACCCCAAATTTCAGGAAAAGGAGGAGGCTATGTGATTTTCAAAAGAAAGAAGAAGAAACCGGGGAACTTCGACGCCATCGGTCTTATCAACGGCATCTCTCTTCCTTTGACCCCGTTCGGGGACAGGATAACGAACTCGGACGTGGTCCTGATACCTGACTTTTTGAGTTTGGTGTGATTTCTACTATTTGCCTGGATTTCCGACACCGGCTTTTTTAGGGTCGCAGAACGACTCGATCATGCCGTCGGTCAGCCGCTTGGCAAGCAGCGGAAGCCCCGTCCTCCTCTGCATGGTTTCGCCGATCCCGGCGTCTTTCCTTTTCAGGACGTTTTAGTAGTCGTTCTCGCCGAGCTTCACGACATAGGCTTTCCGGATGTACTCGATGATCTCCTCCGCCGTGAACGCGTCGTCGAACAGCTTCTTCTCTAGGAGCCTGAGGAGCACGACCGCCGTGTAGCAGGTGAGGAAATGTCCCCTTATCGAATCGTCCGTGCTTGCATAGGCAGGCCTTGCCGCAAGCTGCGTCTTCATCATCCGGAACGTCCTTTCGATGTTCCAGAGCCTGTGGTATACGTCGTATATCTCCCTTTCCTTCATATCCAGTTCGGACGTCACCAGGAGGTTGTATCCGGCCAGCTTCAGGTCGTGCTCGAGCTTCTCCCTGTCTCCGGAGAGCGTGACGTCTGCCTTGTCATACTGTCTCGTCAGTTCGATGGCCTGCTTCCTCCTCAGGGACGAGCTGAACGTGGCGACCCTCTTCTCGGCTCTCCGGAAGCGGACGGTCTTCCCGTCGCTGTCCCTGTATTCGTAGTCGTAGACGCCAGTCACGCTCTTGTAGCGGTAGACGACCTCCCCGTCTCTGTCGGTGACGTCCATTCAGCCTTTGTCGTCGAACATCCATTCCAGGACCTTCCCTGACATCGTCCTAGGGACTTCGAGAAGATGTATCCGTCGTTGCTTCCGCATCTTCCGATGTTCTCGGCGCAGTTCAGGCCCTTGTCGGCGACCTGTATGATCTTCGGCTTGTTCCCTTTCTCCTCGCGGATCCTCTCCAGGGCGCGCGGGAGATCGGGCTTCTCGCTCTTGTTCCCCGGGAATATCTCCATCTGGTAGGGGATGACGTCGGAGCCGAGCATCAGCTCCATGGAATCCGTTCCGTGAGAATTCCGGATTCGTCAAAAGTTTCTACTACTCATCTCCAAAAGGCGGGTCCTTCAGAAAACCTGTCAAGGGGTTTCCCGAGTTTTTCTATAAAAGCATGTGCTGCACGTAGTTTCCCACATGCTTTTATAGGATGTGTACTACGTACACACCTATAAAGCGGTGGAAGAAACAGGGGTTATATGGGATATAGGCAATCGAAAGAGAGCCGGAAAGGAACACAAGATGAGAAGAAAAATCATTCCGAAGAAGCCGTATCATACAAGTGGCTACTACGTCACGAATCATGCAGTGAAAAGAATGAATGAGAGACAGGTCTCAAATAGAGAACTTGGCTATAACTTGTGACATAAGCCAAGGTTCAAGACTTCTGTCACAAATGACTATGGAAATGAGCCTTCTTACGGCAGGTTCAGTTGGAATAGGGTATTTGCCGCGATAAATCCTTTTCGAAGAAGGGTAATAACCGTATATTCATATGGTGAGAAAACTCTGAGGAAGGCTCAGAGAAAGGAGAAAAGAAGAAATGGAAAAGGCAAGTGATTTCTTGGTCGGTTTCATCAGAAAGCATTATTCAGCAGAGAAACTGACAAAATTCCTGCCGTTTACCGAGGATTCGCTCTATGACTTGGAAGACGATATAGCTCATAGATTTGAATACGCCTTGGTAAACAAGCAAGAGAATGGCGAAACAATAGACCAACAGCTTCTTGACGATGCCACTAGAGCCGGGGACGAATTGAGAGAAAAGGACATCGACTTGAAAGACCTGGAAGAACGTCTCACAAAATAACGGATATCGTCTTTAAGGACTCCCAACCGAGTCCTTTCCTTTTGTCCCAATAAGAAAGGGGGGGCTATGTGATTTTCAAAAGAAAGAAGAAGCTGGAGAACTTCCTCGCCATTGGGCTTATCAACGACATCTCTCTTCCTTTGACCCCATTCGGGGACAGGATAACGAACTCGGACGTGGTCCTGATATGCATCGACTGAATAGCGAGCCAATGCGCAAAGCTGAAAGGCAGATGCATCAAAAGAAGCGAGGACGGAATCATCACGGAGAGGAACAGGAACCTCTCTTTTTTTGTTGAAGTCCAAGCCGAACGAATACATGTCGCTTCATCCGTTCCTCTACAAGGTGGTTTCGCTTCTATTGCTCAACGACAACGCATTCGTCTATCCGCTCTACGACAGGGAGACATGGGAACTCAAGGCCTTGTATCCGCTTAACCCGATCATCGTCGAGCCCATCGTGGACAAGGCGGAGACCTACTACCTGAAGTTCCCCTTCGAAAGCGGCGAGTCGTTCGTCCTACTAAAAGAGAACGTGATACACCTAAGAAGGTTCTACACGGGGAACGACGTCTTCTTGGGAAGCGGTTCTAAATCGAGCCACGAAGCCCTCCTGAAGACCTTAGGCATAAACGACGCCCTTCTTCAGGGAGGGGAGAAGGCCGTGTTCAGCTCCTTATAGATAAAGGGCATCCTGAAGTTCAACGGGCTCCTGAAGGAAAGGACATGAAGAAAAGTTTTGGGAAGAGAGGAAGCGGGCAGCAAAGGACGGGGAGAAGAATTGGTCGCCGCGGGACTCTTTCCCATCTTGTTACGTCTCCTTTTCCGCGCTTCAAGGTGACTTTTCCGTGCGCTTTCTGTCCGCGGATTCCCGGTCCGGGAATTTGTTTTTTCTTTCCTTTGGATTCCTATTGACAAGCGTGACGGACGGACCTATATTTGTCCGTGTTTTAACATCTCACTCTGTGAGAGAAAGGAACGGAATGGTGGAATTCAACGGTCTGTCCATGAGCGAGGAAGAATTCGCCCTGTTCAAGAAAATCTACGGCCTGAAGCTGCTGGTCAAGAAGGCGGGAAAAGAACCCGGACCCGATTCGCTCGCCGAAGGGGAAAGAGGAATCCTTTTCCAGCTCTATCTCCATGGGGAAGGCCTCTATTCGGGGGAACTTTCCGAGAAGATCGGGGTCGGGACCGGCCGAATCGGGAACGCCCTGAAGCGTCTCGAGACGCTCGGGCTCGTCGAACGCTCCAAGGAGAAAAGCGACCGGAGGAAGGTCAAGGTGACTCTGACCGGGGAAGGATATAAGAAGATGACGGAAGTGACCAAGAAAGTCCACGAACGTCAGAAAAAACTGATTCAGGAAGTCGGATACGGAAGGCTCGACGCGTACCTCGACGAATCCGAGGCGCTCGTGAAGGTTCTGTCCCGGATCTGCGAAGAAGAAGAAAAGAAGGAGGAAGAGCATGATTAAGCTTCTGAGATATTTGTCTAAGAAAGACTGGATCTTCGTGGTCCTGGCCCTCGGGTTCACGATCGTCCAGGTCTACTGCACCATGACGTTGATGGACTACATTTCGAACATCACCGCCTCGATCCAGTATCTGAACTACCACAACAACCCGCAGGATTTCTTCGCGGCGATGAACGCTTCCGGGCTCTACGAGCGGTTCGCCGCGGTTTCGCCGTTCCCGTGGGATCAGGTCGTCGCTTTAGCCCATGCGTCCGGTCTCAGCGCGGAGGCGGTCGCTTCCGTCCAGAAAATCGCCGACGCGAACACCGGGGACATCTGGTATAACGGCGGCATTATGGTCGCCATCGCCGCTGGCATGGTCGCCTGCCAGGCGGTCATTTCCTTCTTCGCCTCGTACGTCGCCGCCGACGCGGCCACGAATGTCCGCAAGGCGATGAACGACAAGGTCACCGATTTCTCTCTGGCCGAAATCAACCGCTTCTCGATGGCGTCTTTAATCACGAGGACCACCAACGACGTCCAGATGTACCAGATGGGAATCCTCCTGTTCCTGCGTATGTTCTTCGCGGCTCCCATCACGGCCGTGTGGGCGGTCTGCAAGATCCAGTCGGTCTCGTGGACGCTGATGGTTCCGGCGCTCGTCGGAATCGTGCTCCTCGTCATCGGGCTGGTCCTGATGATGGTGCTCGTGATGCCGAAGTTCCGCTTGGGGCAGAAGCTCATCGACCGCGTGAACGAAATCACGCGCGAGAACATCCAGGGCATCCGCGTCGTGCACGCGTATAGCGCCGAGGAATACCAGGAACAGAAATTCAAGAAGACCAACGACGAACTGACGAAGACCCAGCTCTTCACTTCACGCGCGATGGCGATCCTTTCGCCGTACATCACGCTGATCATGAACCTCATTTCCTTACTGGTCTACTGGATCGGCGCGTACCTCATCAAGGATCAGACCACCGATTACGCGCAGGTCCTGTCGATGATGATGCTTTCGACCCAGATCGTCATGGCGTTCATGATGATCCTCATGATGTTCTTCATCCTGCCGCGCGCCCAGGTCTCGGCCAAACGTATCAACGAGGTCCTCGGCTCGGAGAGCTCCGTGAAGGATCCGGACGTTGAGAAGAAGCAGACCGAAGAAGGAAGCGTCGAATTTAAGGACGTCTCGTTCCGCTATCCCGACGGGGAAGGGGACGTTGTGAGCGGGCTGAACTTCAAGGTGAATAAGGGCGAGACGCTCGCTCTCATCGGGGAGACCGGCTCGGGCAAGACGACGATTGTCAACCTGATGGAACGCCTCTACGACGCCACGGGCGGGGAAGTCCGTATCAACGGCGTCAGCGTCAAAGACCTGAAACAGGAAACTCTGCATTCCTTAGTCGGTTACGTCCCGCAGAAAGGGAACCTCTTCACGGGGACGGTCCGTTCGAACATCGCTTTCTCGAACCCGGATATGTCCGATGAAGAAGTGCTGAAGGCGGCGAAGATCGCCGAGGCGGATCCGTTCATCGAACAGATGCCGCAGAAATACGCCTCACCGATCGCCGCGGGAGGCACCAACGTCTCCGGCGGCCAGCGCCAGCGTCTCTGCATCGCCCGCGCGGTCGCGCAGAATCCGGAGATCCTGATTTTCGACGATTCGTTCTCCGCCCTGGATTTCAAGACCGACTCGAAAGTGCGGAAGAACCTGAAGGAACAGTTCAAGGACGCTACCAAGATTATCGTCACCCAGCGCATCGGGACGATCATGGACGCGGACAAGATCGTCGTCTTGAGCGAAGGGAAGATGGTCGGTTACGGGACGCATCAGGAACTGCTGCAGACCTGCCCGACCTATAAGAACACCGCCCTGTCGCAGCTTTCGAAGGAGGAACTGGGTTTATGAGCGCGAGAAGAATGAATCCGACCCGCCGCATGGGGAGCAAGGAACTGAAGAAGAGCCTGCTCCAGATCGGCGCCTCGATGAAAAAATACTACGGCTGGATGGCCGCGGCCTTCATCGCCGTGGTCCTCTCGGTCCTGATCTCGATCTACGCTCCGCAGGTGTTAAGGGACCTCACCGACGAAATCACGAAGCTCAACGGGAGCGGCGTCGATAACGACGCGGTCTTGGCCCGGATCACTCGTTTCGGTTGGGAACTCGTGATCTTCTACGCGGCGAACTTCGTCCTGTCGTTCTTATCCTCGTTCGTCATGGCGGACGTCTCGCAGCGTTATTCGCAGAGCCTGCGCAGGCAGATCGAGGACAAGATCAACAACCTGCCGCTCCGCTATTTCGATTCGAATTCGACCGGCGATATCCTTTCCAGACTCACCAACGACGTCGACATGGTCGCCCAGTCGATGCAGGAGTCGGTCTCGATGCTCGTCTCGTCCGTCCTGACGCTCGTCGCGGCCATCGTCGCGATGTTCGTCACCTCGTGGCAGATGGCGCTCGTGGCCATCGCGCTCCTGCCGCTGATGGTCTTTTCCCTCGTCCTGATCCTCAAGGTGGCCGGACCGCAGTTCAAGAGAAGACAGAAGCTCGTCGGCGAAGTCGACGGCCTGGTCGAAGAGAACTACAACGGCCAGCTGATCATCCGGGTCTTCAACGCCGGCGGACGGGCCAAAGCCGATTTCGACGGCAAGAACAGGGACCTGATGGGCGCGATGTTCCGCGCGGAGACCTTCGGCGGACTCATGCAGCCGGTCATGTCGTTCTTCTCGTACGTGTCCTACGCGGCCGTCTGCATCAGCGGCGGCTTACTGATGAACGCCGGGGCCGGCGTGACGATGGGAACAATCACCGCCTTCCTCGTCTACGTCAACCTCTACCAGTCGCCTCTGACCCAGATTGCGCAAGCCATGAACTCCCTGCAGTCGGCCGGGGCTTCCGGTTCGCGCGTCTTCGAATTCCTGGCCGAAAAGGAACTCGAGAACGAGAACGGCAAACCGAATCTGCTGTTGAACTCCAAGGATTCCTCCGTCCGCGGGGAAGTGGTCTTCGACAACGTCTCGTTCTCGTACGAACCCGAACGCGAGATCATCCACGATTTCTCGGCACACGTCCTTCCGGGCATGAAGGTCGCCATCGTCGGGCCGACCGGCGCGGGGAAGACCACGATGGTCAACCTCCTGATGCGCTTCTACGAGACCGGGAAAGGGAAGATCACGATCGACGGGGTCGATATCCGGGACATGCCTCGGAGCGAAATCCATTCGATCTTCGCGATGGTCTTACAGGATGCGTGGGTCTTCCACGGGACGCTGCGGGAGAATCTGGCGTACAACACGCCGAACTTCACCGAAGAAGACTTCAAGAACGTCATCCACGACGCGCATCTGACGCATTTCGTGCGCGCCCTGCCGAACGGGCTCGATACCGAGATCGGTTCTTCTTCCTCCCTCTCGGGCGGACAGAAGCAGCTCATCACGATCGCGCGGGCCATGCTGAAAAAGGCGCCGCTACTGATCCTCGACGAAGCGACGTCCAACGTCGATACCCGCACCGAGGAAAAGATTCAGGAATCGATGGACCGTCTGAGTAAAGGCAAGACGGCGTTTGTCATCGCGCACCGCCTCTCGACGATCCGCAACGCGGATCTGATCCTCGTCATGAAGGACGGGAACATCGTCGAGCAGGGGACGCACGATTCCCTGATGGAACGGAACGGCTTCTACGCGTCCTTATATAACGCGCAGTTCTCGTTGGAAGGCGGAGAGACCTTCGACTGAAAAAGAATTCCTTGAAAGGACCGGGGCGGGGACTTCCACCCCTTTTCCTAGATGTGAAAATCTTCCTTGGGCGCGCTAGAATGGTGGAGGAAGAAAAAAGATATGCAAACCCTCGAACATCTTCTGATCCTCGGGCCGGGCCCATCCTCGTCCCACACGATCGGGCCGTACCGCATCGCCCGGCGTTTTCTGAAAGACGCGGGTCCCGCTTCCTTAAAAGAAGCGAGAGTCACGCTTTTCGGCTCGCTGGCTCTTACCGGAAAAGGCCATCTCACCGACGTCACCGTGAGGAAGGTCTTCGAAAGCGCCTCGGTTCCCGTCACGATCGATTTCGATACCTCGACGGAAAAGCTCGACCATCCGAACACGATGCGGATCGACGCGAAGAAGAAGGACGGGACGGAAATCAGCCGCACGTTCTATTCCGTCGGCGGGGGAGCCTATCTCGAAAAGGGAGAGAAATCTTCCGTGAGGGAAGTCTATCCTTTTAAGAAATTCGCGGATTTACGGGAATATCTGAAAGACAAAGGGAACGATCTGTACCGGGCGGTCATGGACTTCGACGAAAAAAACATCTTCGATTACGGGAAGAATCTCCTGATCCATTCCTTCGACACGATCGAACGCTCTTTGAATTACGAAGGAATCCTTCCGGGAAACCTCCGCCTCGAGGCAGTCGCGAAGAAGATCTACGGGAAGGCGTCCAGGACGGACGACCCTTCCGAAAGGAAGAACCTGTATTTAAGCGCGTACGCGTACGCCACTGCGGAAGCGAACGCTCGCGGCGAGGAACTCGTCACGGCCCCGACCTGCGGGAGCGCCGGCGTGGTCCCCGCGGTCCTTTACGACGCTTATAAGGAAGAGCATTTTTCGCTGGACGAGCTGACGAAGGCATATCTGTGCGGCGCGCTCGTCTGCAATTTCATCAAGCAGAACGCGTCGATCAGCGGGGCGGTCTTGGGCTGCCAGGCCGAGATTGGCAGCGCGGCCTCGTTCGCCGCGGCGAGCTTGTCCTACCTGCACGGGCTGAGCCTCCATCAGACCGAATACGCCGCCGAGGTCGCCATGGAACATTTCCTCGGGCTGACCTGCGATCCGGTCGAAGGGTACGTCCAGATCCCGTGCATCGAGCGGAACGGCATCGCCTCGATCCACGCCTACGCGTCCTACCTGTACGCGAAGGACATTTCGATCTTCCGCTCGAACCGCGTCGATTTCGACACGGTCATCGAGACGATGAAGCAGACCGGCAGCGAGCTTCCTTCCGATCTGAAGGAAACGTCCCGCGGTGGACTGGCCAAATACGTCCGGGTCGGGAAATAGGAATCGTACCGCTTTTGTATCTCTAAGGTTTTCTTTCCGAACGGAAGAAGGCCTCTTTTTATGCGTGGAAATGGGCTTTTCTTCCCCTTCCGGTGTTTATTTCCTTAGGTTACTCTGCTAGAATTCTTTTGAATAGCAGGAGCCGTCGTTCACTGCGTTGGGAGAGGGGAAGTGAAATGGCAACGTTTATCGAATTCCTGAAAGCAATCGCTTTCGGCATCGTCGAAGGTATCACCGAGTGGCTTCCGGTCTCGTCGACCGGACACATGATCGTCCTAAACGAGTTCTTTTCCATTGAGAAGACGCAGGGGAAACCGTTCTACGATTTCTTTTTGTACGTCATCCAGTTCGCGTCCATCCTCGCGGTCGTCATCTACTTCTTCAAGAAGCTCTGGCCGTTCGGGAGGAACAAGACCAAAGAACAGAAGGAGCGCATCTGGAAGAACTGGGCGAACATCCTGATCGCCACGATTCCCGCGGCCGTCCTCGGGCTGATCCTGAACGATTACGTCGATCAGTACCTGATGAACTATCTGACCGTCTCGGTCACCCTGATTGTCTACGGCGTCCTGTTCCTCGTCATCGAGCTCTATCTCCATCTGAAGACCCAGGCGAACAAGAAGAGGTTCCACCTCGAAGGGGAAATCTCTTCCATCAGCAATTCCCCGAGGGATACTTACGGCATCTTCCGCGTCCATTCGGTGAACCGGATCACGCCGCAGATGGCGCTTTTAATCGGTCTGGCGGAAGTCCTCGCGATCATTCCGGGAACCTCGCGCTCGGGCGTAACAATCTGTATGGCCTTGATCCTCTCGATCGACCGCGAAAGCTCGGCGGAATTCTCGTTCTTCTTAGCGATTCCGGTCATGGTCGGAACGAGCCTCTATCAGAGCGGAAAATTCATCGCTTCGGGCTCGAAGATCACGGGAGTCCAGATCGGGATGCTTTTAACCGCCTGCGCGGTCGCCTTCGGAATCTCCTTACTGGTCACCAGGGGATTCTTGAAGTTCCTGCGTTCGAATTCCTTCGTCGGATTCGGCATTTACCGCATCGTCTTCGGCATCGTCCTGTTAATCGTCTATTACGCGTATCTGAGGAACCGGGCGGATACGGCGTCCCTGTTCTACGGGCTCGAAAGCCTTAGCGAACAGGCTCCTGTCCTGCTTCCGCAGGGAAGGCCGGCGTTCCTTTCAAGGTAGATTTGAAAGCCAGGATTGCATATAATGAAAAAGAAAGTTGCCGGAAGATAAGGAAGATGGATTTATGACGAGAAACACCAACGAGAACTTTGAAGAAACCTACGCGGACGAGGAAGAGGAAGGCTCCAAGAGCGGAGTGACTTTCAAGGATATCCTCAAGATGATCGGGAAGCACTGGATCGCCCTGGTCATCTGCGCTCTGCTCGGCTTAGCCGCCGGCGTCGTTTACGGCACGGCGATCAAGAAGCCGGAATATGTCTCGACCGGCACGGTCACGGTCTCCCCGAACAACGGGAGCGACACCGATCCGTACAGGAAGACGCCGGACGTCTGCCTCTACATGCAGCAGAGCCAGGTCCGCAACGCGGTCTGCGAGGACCTCGTGAGCCAGGGATACAGCGACTATCTGATGAAGGACAGCTCGGGCAACCTCGTCACCGACGAAGACGGGAAACAGGTCTATGACGTCGAGGCCTTGGCCAAGCAGTACACAGCCTCGGTCCGGACCACGCTCTCTTCGACTTCCGGTTCCATCTTCATCACCGTCACGTCCACGACCGACGACGCCGTCCTTTCCCAGACCATCGTGAATCTGGTCATGAACGATTCGAAGACTCTCGTCGAAGGCGGGGATTCGGTCATCGCGAACGCCCTGAATGTCTCGCTCCGGTGCGATTCGGCCACCTATCCGACCGACCAGTCCACGAACAACGTCGTGATCGCCGTCATCGGAGCGCTGATCGGCGTGCTCGTCGGAGCAATCTACGGCATCGTCCGCGAGCTCACGAACACCCGCGTCAATTCCAAGAAGGAACTCGAGAGCTACACCGGCTTCAAGGTCATCGGCATGATTCCGAACTACAAGAAGCAGCTCGAGGAAGACGAAGCGGACGATGAATTCAAACCGGCCGCTAAGAAGGAGAAGTAAAGGTTATGGCTGAACTCGAAGAAAAGAAGGAAGTGAAGGAACAGGCGCACCGTATCAACGACGTCGAACTGGTCGAACCGGATTCGGACGTCGCCGACGCCTATCTCCGTCTGCAGACGAACATCTCGTTCTCCTCGGTCGAAAAGAAGATCACCTGCTTCGCATTGACCTCCTCGGCGGAAGCCGAAGGCAAGACAACCACCGCGTGCAACCTCGCCTATCTCTACGCCCAAAAGGGACTGAAGGTCCTCCTCGTCGACCTGGACCTCCGTCTTCCGAACGTGCACCATTTCCTGCACATGCAGAACAAGTTCGGCCTGGTCGACGTCGTCAAGGGCGAAATTCCGGATTACCACGACGCGATCCAGCACTTCAAGAAAGGGAACTTCGACGTCCTGACGCCGGGCTCGCACACCCCGTTCCCGGGCAAGATCCTCGACTCGAAGGAAATCCGCGACATCTTCGCTTCGGCGCGGAAGGAATATGACTACATCGTCGTCGACACCCCGCCGGTCTTGGTCGTCAACGACGCGCTCTCGGTCGCTCCGTACGTCGACGGATTCGTCCTCATCACGGCCCAGCACGTCGGACGGAAGTCGAACGTGCGCGACGCTCTGAACAACATGGTCTCCAAGGGCATCAACGTCATCGGCATCTGCATGACCATGTGCGACAACTACGAGGATTCCGGCAACGGCTACGGGTACGGTTACGGCTACGGATACGGGTACGGCTATGGTTACAGCAGCTACCACAAGAACCGCAAGGACCGCTCGAAGAGAAAGTAAACCGGATTAAAAATTCATCCAATGAAAAACGGAGGCTGTCCCTCCGTTTTTTAGTGCACGAGCGTTTTGACCATCGCGTCGACCCCACGTTTCAATTCCGCGTAGGCCGTTTCGAAGTCAAGGGTGTAGTAGGGATCCTCGAGATCGTCCCTTTCGCCGGCGTATTCGAGCAGGAGACGCACTTTCTCCATCCCTTTGCCGGACACGGCGCGGGAGAGCAGGATGCGGTTCGAGCGGTCCATGGCGACGACCAAGTCCGCCCCGACGAACTCGGGAATCGTGATCTTGTGCGCTCGGTGCGGTTCGTGCGCCTCTTTGTCCCTGTCGAGCAGGGCGGCCATCCTGGGATCGATGTCCTCCCCCTCGGTGGAACGTTCGAGCCCGGCGGAAGAGACTTCGAATCCGCTTTCCTTCCCCAAGGCCCGGATCCGGTTTTTGAACAGAGCTTCCGCGGCGGGGGAACGGCAGATGTTTCCTTGGCAGACGAAGATGATTCTTTGCATGCTGATGTTTTCTTCTTTCTAAAGATACTCTTATTGTAAGACGGACGGGGGCGGGCGGAAACCTCCGAAATGAGTTTTTTTACGAAAACCGGGCGCAGGGCCCTTTATCCTTAAATATATATAGGCGCTCCGGACACCAATCTTTGTTCTTCAAAGGGAGGGGTGAAAGCCCCTTTGAAAAATTTTCACGAAAGAAGTTTTTCCTGTTGACAGTGGACGGGCCGTTCTTTAGAATAATAAAGCCGTTAATTCGGCCCGCGTTGAAGTGTGAGATTGTCGATACGCCCATTAGGGTTGTCATGTTATCGAGAAATTCACACGGAGCGGCTGCTGCCAGCATTGACACTTATAGGAGGAAAAAAGCATGGCAAAGACAAACAACATCCGTGTTCGTTTGAAGGCTTATGATCACAAGGTTCTCGACCTGTCGGTCGCCAAGATCATCGAAGCCGCAACGAAGACCGGCGCTACCATCGTCGGCCCTATCCCGCTTCCCACCGAGAAGCAAGTCTATACGATTCTTCGTTCTCCGTTCGTCGACAAGGACTCTCGTGAACAGTTCGAAATCCGGACTCACAAGAGACTGATTGACATCGTCCGCCCGACCAAGGCCACGATCGATACCTTGACGCGCCTTGATCTGCCGTCCGGAGTCGATATCGAGATCAAGTTATAAAGGAGTACACGGAAATGAAATCAATCATTGGTAGAAAGATCGGAATGACTTCGGTCTTCGCCGAAGACGGGACCCAGTATCCTGTTTCGGTCATCGAAGTTCTCCCGAACGTCGTTCTCCAGAAGAAAACCGTGGAGAAGGACGGGTACGAAGCCATCCTCGTCGGTTATGAGCCTAAGAAAAAGAACATTACCAAAGCGATGCAGGGAATCTTCGACAAGGCCAAGGTCGAACCTCAGGCCTACACCTTCGAACTGAAGGGCGACGAAGATTACAAGTTCGAAGTCGGTCAGTCGCTCACGGCTTCCTTATTCGAAGCGGGCGATAACGTCGATGTCACGGGCACCTCGAAAGGACGCGGCTACAGCGGCGTCATCAAGAGATGGCACAAGCACATCGGTCCGAAGGGCCATGGTTCCGGCTATCACAGACAGATCGGTTCGTTAGCCACCAACGGACGCTGCAACAACAGAGTCCATCCGGGCAAACCGATGTCCGGCCACCACGGCAACTACACCCGCACGACCCTCAATCTGACCGTCGTCGCGGTCTATCCGGAAAAGAACGCCATCCTCATTAAGGGATCCGTCCCTGGACCGGACAAGTCCATCGTGAAGATCCGCACCGCCGTCAAGGCTCCTGCCCTCAAGCACGAAGTCAAGAAGATCCTCGTCCGCGAGCAGCCTGCCGCCGCCCCGGCCGAAGAGAAGAAACCGGCTGCGGAAGAAGCGAAGTAAGGAGTTAAGGAAATATGGAAATCGTTAATCAGAAAATCGAACTCCCGGTCGTCGATTATTCCAACAAGGAAGTCGCCAAGATCTCCCTTCTGAGCTCGCTCTTCGGTGTCAAGCCGAACGAATACGCGGTTCAGAGAGCCATCAAGGTCGACTTAGCCAACAGAAGACAGGCCACCGCCAAGACCCGCACCATCTCCGAAGTGAGAGGTACCGGCCGCAAGCCGTGGAAACAGAAGGGTACCGGCCGCGCCCGCGTCGGCACGCACCGTTCTCCGCTGTGGAGAGGCGGCGCCGTCGTGTTCGGCCCTACCGGAATCCAGAACTTCAAGCTGAAGATGAACAAGCAGGAACACTATCTCGCTCTTGCTTCGGTCTTAAGCGACAAGGTCGCTTCCAAAAAGCTGACCGTCGTCGAAGCCGCGAAGTTCGATTCTGCGAAGACCAAGGATTTCGCCGCTGCGCTGAAGACCCTCGGTCTGAACGGGAAGACGCTCTTCGTTATCGACGAATTCGACGATAACTTCTTAAGAGCTTCCGCGAACATCCAGAACCTGAACGTCGTCACTTCCGACAACGTCTCGGTCTACGATGTCCTCAACGCGGACAACGTCGTGTTCACCAAGTCGGTCATCGACGACATCAACGCCCAGGCGGAAGCCGAAGGCTGCGACTGCGATGATTGCAAAGAAGAGAAGGAGGCCAAGTAGTTATGGCGGAAGAAGTGAAGGAAGAAAAGGTCGAAGAAGTCAAGGCGGAAGCCAAGACCGAGACCAAGAAGACCGCGGCCAAGAAGGCTCCTGCCAAGAAGGCGGAAGACAAGGCCGAAACCAAGAAGGAAGAAGCCGCTCCGGCGAAGAAAGAGGAGAAGGCTCCGGAATTCAAGGAATTTAAGTACCGCGCGGCCACCGCGTTCGATTACGACATCCTCCGCGGACCGTATGTGACCGAAAAGACGCAGACCCTCAGCCAGAAGGAAAACAAGCTGGTCCTGAGAGTCGCCCCGAACGCTACCGCGTCCCAGGTCAAGTCCGCTGTCCAGGCGGTCTTCAACGTCAAAGTCGACAAGGTGAACATCATCAATGTTCTCCCTCGTCAGAAGAAGTCCTACCGTCACCCGGGACAGGTCTCCGGATTCAAGAAGGCCATCGTCAAGGTGAACAAGGATTACGATCTCGGTAAGATTGCCGCTGCCGCCCAGGCGGAAGCCGCAAAGTAACATCGGGAACAGATTGCAAATTATAGGAGAATAGGAAATGGCTATCAAAACATATCGTCCGACTTCGGCCGGCGTCCGTCACATGGCGTCTACCGATTACTCGGTCTTAACGAAGAAAGCTCCTGAAAAAGCTCTGCTCGCTCCGCTCCCGCACAAAGGCGGACGCAACAATCAGGGTTATATCACCTGCCGTCACCGCGGCGGCGGGAACAAGAGGCAGTACAGAATCATCGATTTCAAGAGAAATAAGGATGATCAGGAAGCTACTGTCAAGGCGCTCGAGTACGATCCGAACCGCAACGCGTTTATCGCCTTGCTCGTCTATCCGGATGGCTCCAAGAGCTACATCATCGCTCCGGGCGCGCTCAAGGTCGGGGACAAGGTCGTCTCCGGTCACAACAAGGATATCAAGCCGGGCAACTGCATGCCGCTCAGCGATATCCCCGAAGGTACGATGATCTACAACATCGAGCTGACCCCGGGCAGGGGCGGCCAGATGTGCAGAGCGGCCGGCGCTTCCGCGCAGACCCTCGGCAAGGACGGCAAGTACGTCATCTTACGTCTGCAGTCCGGCGAAATGAGAAAGGTCTTAGCGACCTGCCGTGCGAGCATCGGAGTCGTCTCCAACGAAGACTTCAACCTCGTTTCCCGCGGTAAGGCCGGTAAGAACCGCTATCTCGGCTTCCGTCCGACGGTCCGTGGTTCCGCGATGAACCCGAACGACCATCCGCACGGCGGCGGTGAAGGTAAGTGCCCTGTCGGCCGCGATGCTCCTCGTACTCCGTGGGGTAAGAAGGCCATGGGCGTCAAGACCAGAAAGGTCACCAAGCCGTCCACGAAGCTGATGATTCGCAGAATCAATGACAAGTAAGGAGAATCGATAAACTATGCATCGTTCAATTAAAAAGGGACCGTATTGCGAAGAAAGACTTCTGAAGAGAGTCAACGACATGGTCGCCTCCGGCAAGAAGTCCATCATCAAGACCTGGTCGAGAAGAAGCACGATTCTTCCGCAGTTCGTCGAACTGACCATCTCGGTCTATAACGGCAAGACCCACGTTCCGGTGTACATCACCGAAGACATGGTCGGCCACAAGCTCGGCGAATTCGTTCCGACGAGAAACTTCCACGGCCACGGTTCGAACGTCGATACCGCCGCGGCACCGGCCGCGGGCGCCGCTCCGGCTGCCGCCCCTGCCGCGAAGAAGTAAGGAGTTCTAGAAAATGGCAAAGAATACTGAAAAAGAAGAAGTGAAGGAACCGTTACGCACCGAAGCGAGATGCTTCGTCGACGGGATCCGCATCACTCCGCGCAAGATGAGACTCGTTGCGGACCTTGTCCGCGGCAAGGATCTCGACGAGGCCTACGCGATTCTCGACAACCTCGTCAAGGCCCCGGTCGAAGTCATCGCCAAGGCGATCCGCTCCGCGGAAGCCAACGCGGTCAACAACTTCAAGATGGACGCCGCCAACCTCTACATCGCCGAAATCTTCGTCGGCGACGGTCCGCGTCTGAAGAGAATGTTCCCGAGAGCCAAGGGATCTTCCTCTCCGTACATGAAGAGAATGAGCAACCTCACGGTCGTGCTCAAAGCGAAAGGAGCGAAGTAACTCATGGGTCAGAAAGTCAATCCGAACGGATTAAGAATCGGTATCAACAGAGACTGGTCCTCCCGCTGGTACGCCAACGACAAGGACTATTCCAAGTACCTGGTCGTCGATATGAAGATCCGCAACTTCCTTGAGCCGAAACTCGAGGCTGCCGAACTCTCCCACATCGACATCGAAAGAATCAAGGGCACCATCACCGTCTCGATCTTCGTCGCCCGTCCGGGCGTCGTCATCGGACAGGACGGAGCCAACATCAAGTCCCTGAAGGAACAGCTCCTGAAGCTCTTGAAGGTCGACGACGTCAAGCTGAACATCGTCGAAATCCGCGATCCGAACCTCGACGCGACGCTCGTCGCGAAGTCCATCGCGAAGCAGCTCGAGGAACGCGCCTCGTTCCGTATCGTCCAGAAGAAGGCGATTCAGAACATCATGCGCTCCAACGCCAAGGGCTGCAAGACCATGGTCAAGGGACGTATCGGCGGTGCCGAAATCGCCCGTTCCGAGTCCTACCGCAGAGGCACTCTGTCCTTACAGACCCTCTCCCAGAAAGTCGACTACGGCTTTGCTGAGGCCAAGACGACCTACGGCCGTCTGGGCGTCAAAGTCTGGATCGCTCTGCCGAGCAACTTCACTTCGAACACACTCGCTCCGGGCGAAAAGAGACAGCCGTCCGACCGTTTCCGTCGCGACGGACGCCGTTCCGACCGCAACTTCCGCCGCGCTCCGCGCAGTGAAGCCGCTCCGGTCCCGGCCGAATCCGCTTCTCAGCCGAAAGGAGAATAGTTATGTTACAGCCGAAAAGAATTAAATACAGAAGACCTCAGGGTCTCTCTTACGAGGGACTTGCCAAGGGCGGCACGAAGGTCCAGTACGGCGAATACGGGCTGCAGGCCACGACCGGCAACTACGTCACCAACCGTCAGATTGAAGCCTGCCGTATCGTTCTGGCGAGATACACCCGTAAGTCCGGCAAGGCTTACATCCGCATCTTCCCGTACTTAGGGAAGACAAAGAAACCGGCCGAAGTCCGTATGGGTTCCGGTAAAGGTTCCATCGACAGCTGGGTTTGCCCGGTCAAGAAGAACAAGATCATGTTCGAAATCGGCGGTCTGGACGAAGCGACGATGATTGAAGCCCTCCATCAGGCTTCCTACAAGCTTCCGCTGCAGTCCAGGATCGTCAAGAAAGGCGAGGAGGACAGATAAAAAATGAAAATCGAAGAAGTAAGAAAGCTGTCCGATAAGGAATTAAGCGACAAGGTCCTTGAACTCAAGGCCGACTTAATGACCCTCCGCTTCCAGCAGAGAAGCGGTAATCTCGACAACGGAGCCAAGATCCGCGACGCGAGAAAGTCCATTGCCAAGTGCTTAACGGTCAAGAAAGAACGCGAGTTAGCCGCTAAGCAGGCGAAGTAAGGAGGAGAAATACCATGGCAGAAGAAAAGTTACAGCACAGACGTCAGCTCACTGGTGTTGTCGTCTCCGATAAGATGGATAAGACCATCACCGTCGAAACCGCTTCGTTCAAGAACGATCCGAAGTACGGCAAGAGAGTCGAATACCGCAAGAAGTACAAGGCCCACGACGAACACGAAGAAGCCAAGGTCGGCGATACCGTCCTGATCGAAGAGACCAGACACGTTGCCGCGACCGTCTACTTCCGTCTCGTAAAGGTCCTGAAGAAGGGAGAAGCTAAGTAATTATGGTTCAGAATGAAACCAACCTCGTCGTCGCCGACAACTCCGGCGCGCAGAGCGTCCGCATCTTCCGTCTTCTCGGCGGATCCCACAGAAGAAATTCCACCGTCGGCGACATCGTCATGTGCGCCGTCAAGAAGGCCATCCCGAATGCGAAAGTCAAGAAGGGTGACGTCGTCAAGGGTGTCATCGTCCGCGTCAAGAAAGCGTATCAGAGAAAGGATGGCTCGACCATCGCCTTCGACGACAACGCGATCGTCCTGCTGAACGACGACGGCACTCCGAAAGGCACCCGTGTCTTCGGACCGGTCGCCCGCGAACTCCGTGAGAAGGGCGGAGACGGATTCATGAAGATCATCTCCCTCGCCCCCGAGGTTCTATAAAGAAAGGACAATGAGAATATCATTATGAAAATCAGAAAAGGTGATACCGTCGTTGTCGTCACTGGTAAGGACAAAGGGAAGCAGGGCGTCGTACAGCGCGCCTTCCCGCGTCTGAACAAGGTTGTCGTCGACGGCGTGAATCAGAAGAAGAAACACGTCAAGCCGTCGCAGTCCAATCCGGACGGCTCGATCGTCGACATCTATGCGCCGATTGACGCTTCTGACGTCATGCTGCTCGATCCGAAGACCAAGAAGCCGACCCGCGTCGGATTCAAAGTCGACGAGAAGGGCAAGAAGGTCCGCGTCGCGAAGAAGTCCGGCACGGTCCTGGAGTAAGGAGTGAAGCAACATGTCAGAATGGAATAACAAAGGTTTCCACAAGCCGCAGATCGAAAGCCGCGTCGCCGTGGATTACAAAGAAAGAATCGTCCCGGCTCTGATGAAGGAATTCGGGTACAAGTCGGTGATGGAAGTTCCTCATCTGGAAAAGATCGTCATCAACATGGGCGTCGGCGAAGGCGCCTCCAATGCCAAGGAAGTCGAAGACGCGGTCGCTGATCTGACGCTCATCGCCGGACAGAAACCGGTCGTCACCAAGGCCAAGAAGGCCATCGCGAACTTCAAGCTCCGCGAAGGCGCTCCGATTGGGTGCAAGGTGACCCTCCGCGGTCTCCGTATGTTCGATTTCTTCGACAAGCTGGTCTCGATCGACCTCCCGCGCGTCCGTGATTTCCACGGCGTCCCGTCTTCTTCCTTCGACGGCAGAGGCAACTATGCCCTCGGCGTCAAGGAACAGCTGATCTTCCCGGAAATCGACTACGATAAGATTTCCCATTTACGCGGCATGGACATCATCATCGTGACGTCCGCCAAGACCGATAAGGAAGCGTTCGCTCTCTTAAAGGCCATGGGTATGCCGTTTGCGAAGTAAGGAGGAGAACATCATGGCAAAACAGTCACTGATTGTTAAATGCAATAAAGAACAGAAGTTCAAGGTCCGCGAGTACAACCGCTGCTCCCGCTGCGGCCGTCCCCACGGCGTCATCCGCAAGTTCGGCCTCTGCCGTATCTGCCTGCGCGAGATGGCGTACAAGGGCCAGATCCCTGGCCTGAAGAAGTCTTCTTGGTAAAGAAAGGGTAAGGATTTACAAAATGGTTAACGATACAATTGCGGATATGCTTACCCGCATTCGCAACGCGAATGCCGTCAAAGCTGAAAAGACTTCCGTCCCGTACTCCGTTGTCAACAAGGAAATCGCCGACATCATGGTCCGCGAAGGCTATCTCGCTTCCGCGAAGGTCGAAGGCGATCTCAAGAAGGAAATCGTTGTCGTCTTACGCTACCGCAAGGACGGCTCCAGAGTCATCAGCGGCCTGAAGAGAATCTCCAAGCCGGGCTTAAGAGCCTACGCGACGGTCGACTCTCTGCCGAAAGTCCTCAACGGACTCGGCATGGCCGTCCTGACCACTTCCAAAGGCGTCATGACCGACAAGGAAGCTAGAAAGGCCGACGTCGGCGGAGAAGTTCTCTGCTACGTCTGGTAATCAGAGGAAATAAAACAATATGTCAAGAATCGGTAAAAAACCAATCGACATCCCCCAGGGTGTCGAAGTCAAGGTCGAGGGCGACACGGTCACTGTCAAGGGACCGAAGGGAACCCTGACCCAGAGCTTCAGTACGCGCATGACGATTGAGCAGGAAGATGGCAAGATCATCGTCAAACGTCCCGATGATTCTATTCAGAACAAGATGATCCACGGCACCACCCGCGCCATCATCAACAATATGGTGACCGGCGTCACCAAGGGCTTCGAGAAGACCCTGACCATCCAGGGCGTCGGTTACGAAGCCGCCATGAAGGGCAAGCAGCTCCAGCTCAAGCTCGGATACGCTCTGCCGGTCATGGTGACCCCGATGGAAGGTGTCGAGGTTTCCTGCCCGGACAACGTCACGATCGTCGTCAAGGGCATCGATGCCCAGCAGGTCGGGCAGCAGGCCGCGATGATTCGCGCCCTGAAGAAGCCGGAACCGTACCACGGCAAAGGTATCCGCTACAAGGACGAAGTCGTCGTTCTCCGCGTTTCCAAGGCGAAGAAGAAGGATGCCGGTGCTAAGTAAGGAGGCAGGTGTTAAACTATGTATAAAGTTATTGATAAGAACGCAGCGAGATTACATCGTCATCTGCGTCAGAAGTCTAAGATCGTCGGCACGGCCTCCCGTCCGAGAGTCAGCGTCTTCCGTTCGAACCGCCAGATCTACGTTCAGCTGGTCGACGACGCGAAGCACGTCACCCTCGCTTCCGCGGATTCCAAGTCCATGGGGCTTGACTGCGGCGGCAACGTCGAGGGAGCCAAGAAGGTCGGCGAGGCCTTAGCCGAAAAGGCGAAGGCGCTCAACATCGAATCGGTCGTCTTCGACCGTTCGGGCTATGTCTATCACGGCAGAGTCGAGGCGGTTGCCGAAGCCCTGCGCGCGGCCGGACTGAAGTTCTAAGGAAAGGGAGTACATTTCTATGGCAAACGAAGAAGAAAAAGTTGTGGCTAAGGAACCGGCTCCTGTCGCTTCCGAGAACGCCGAAAAACGGCCGGAAGAACGTTCCGACCGCCGTCCGGGAGACCGTCGCGGCGGCAGACGCTTCAATGGTCCGAGAAAGCCGATTGTCAAGGAATACGAAGAGAGAGTCGTCCGCATTTCGAAGGTCACCAAGGTCGTCAAGGGCGGTAAGAGAATGAAGTTCTCCGCTCTGGTCGTTGTCGGCAACGGCAAAGGCAAGTACGGCTACGGCCTGGCGAAGTCCGGCGAAGTCCCCGAAGCGATCAAGAAGGCGATTGCCAGCGCTGAAAGAGACATCCACGTCCTTCCGATTGCGAAGAACGATTCGATTCGCCACGAAGTCGAAGGCGAATACGGCGCGACCAAGGTCTTCCTGAAGCCGGCCCCGGCCGGTACCGGAATCGTCGCCGGCGGTCCTGTCCGCGCCATTCTCGAATTGGCCGGTATCAAGAACGTCTATTCCAAGGTGTACGGTTCGAGATCTTCTCTCAACATCATCAAGGCGACCGTCCTCGGCCTCAGCCAGCTGAAGTCCGAGACTCCGAAACAGGAGCTGGAAGCCGAACAGAAGGCCGCCGCTCCGAAAGAAGAGAAGGCCGACTAACGGTTGAAGGAGGATTAACGAATTATGAAACTTAGCGAACTCAAAACCAAGAAGGGTTCTACCCATCTGCCGAAGAGAGTCGGTCACGGCATCGGCTCGGGCATGGGCAAGACCTCGACCCGCGGCGTCAAGGGTGCCGGTGCCCGTTCGGGCGGCGCCATCCGTCCGGGATTCGAAGGCGGCCAGAACCCGATCTACCGCCGTCTTCCGAAGCGCGGCTTCAAGAACATCAGCCGCAAGGAATACGCGGTCGTGAACCTCTCGACCATCGAACTCCTCCCGCTCAAGGACGGAGACGAAGTCGACGCTCGCTTATACGTCTCTGACGCCAAGGACGGCATCAAGGTCTTAGGCGAAGGCGAACTGACCAAGAAGCTGACGGTCATTGCCGATGCTTTCTCCGCTTCCGCGAAGGAAAAGATCGAAAAGGCCGGCGGCGTAGCAAAGGTTGCCGAATAGTATGAAGAAGCTCAGCGCGATACTTCACAACAAAGATGTCCTGAACAGAATCATGTTCACGTTCGCCATCTTTCTTGTCTTCCGTATCGGCTCGGCCATTACGATTCCGGGCGTCACCGTCTCGGATTCGTCGTTCCAGAGCGGAGACATTCTCGGTCTGATGAACCTGATGGGTGGCGGCGCGCTGCAGTCTTTCTCTCTATTCGCCCTCGGTGTCTCGCCGTATATTACGGCGCAGATCATTGTCCAGCTCTTGCAGACGGACGTCCTCCCCTCCCTTACCGAACTCAGCAAGGAAGGTGAGAGCGGACGCCACAAGATCGAAATGACCACCCGTTACCTGTCGATCCTCCTCGGGATCGTCCAGGCGTACGGCATCATCGTCACCATGCAGAGCACGCAGGGGATGACGGTCCAGGATTCCTCCGTCTGGGGGACCATCCGCATCATCGTCTACCTCGAAGCGGGCTCGATGCTCCTCATGTGGCTCGGCGACAAGATTACGGAGAAGGGGATCGGGAACGGTATTTCCATGATCATCTTCGCCGGCATCGTTTCCGCCCTGCCCACCCAGATCTACCGCGCGGTCCAGCAGTATCTGGGAGAAAAGATCCTGACCGACGACCCGTCTCTGATCCTCGAGGGCACGATGCAGCTCGCGCTGTACTTCGGAGCTCTCTTCGCCATCATTGTCGCGGTCACTTACGTCGAGATCTCGGAAAGAAGACTGCCGGTCAGCCACTCGGCGACCAGCCAGTCCCTCTCTTCCCAGACCGTGCAGAGTTCTTTCCTTCCGATCAAGGTGAACTCCGCGTCCGTCATTCCGGTCATCTTCGCTTCGTCTCTATTGATGGCGCCTTCCATCATCGTCTCGTTCATCGCCGGGAGCAACGTCCCGGGCTGGGCGCAGCAGATGGAGAACGTCTTCAACTATCAGATCATGACCGTCATGCCGGGGTACAACGATACCACATGGCAGATGCCGTGGGGTCTTATCATCTACCTCGTGCTGATCATCTTCTTCACGTATTTCTACGCGAACCTCCAGATTAATCCGGAGAAGATTGCGGAGAACTTCCAGGAAAGCGGCACGTACATCACGGGTTTGCGCCCGGGTGTCGAGACGCAGCGCTACATTTCCAAGGTCCTGAACCGGGTCACCTTCATCGGTGCCATCGGTCTGGCCGTGATCTCGGCGCTGCCGGTCGCCCTCTCCCTTGCGCAGATCGTTCCTGCCTCGCTTTCGCTCGGCGGAACCGGTCTGATCATCGTCGTCGGCGTCGCGCTTGAAATTTCGAATCAGGTCGACGGCCTCTTGGCCGGGAAGCGTTACGAAGGAGGATATTAAAGAATGCCGGAAAAAACTCTGAACGTCGTCCTGATGGGCCCGCCGGGAGCCGGAAAAGGCACCCAGTCCGAGCTCATCGTCAAGAAGTATGGGATTCCCCATATTTCGACCGGGGATATGTTCCGCGAGGCGATCGCGGAAAAGACTCCCGTCGGTCTCAAAGCGCAATCTTACACCGATAAGGGACTTCTGGTCCCTGATGAGGTGGTGATTGAACTGGTGAAGGAACGTCTCAGCAAAGACGACTGCGCCAAAGGATACCTCTTGGACGGTTTCCCGCGGACGCTCGTCCAGGCCGAGGCGCTGAAATCCCTCTCCGGTGAAATCGGCCGTCCCGTCAACACCGTGATTCTCATCACGGCCGACGAGGAAGCGCTGATTCAAAGAATTGTTTCCCGCCGCGTCTGCCCCGAATGCGGAGCGAGCTACAACCTGCTGACGAAGAAGCCTTCCAAAGAAGGCTTCTGCGACAACTGCGGGCACGAGCTCATCCAGCGCAAGGACGATACGAGGGAAGCGTTCTCGGTGCGCCTTCAGGCTTACCGCTCCCAGACAGAACCTCTCGCGGCCTATTACCGCAAGGAGGGCCTGCTAAGGGAAGTGGACGGCTTAAAGGACATCGGTGTCGTCTTCGCGGAAATTTCGAAGATCTTTGAAGACTAGAAGCGGAGGTTAAGATAATGATTATCTTAAAAACCGCCCACGAGATTGAAATGATGAAGAAGGCCGGGGCCCTGCTGGGCTCCGCCTTCGACTTCATTGCTCCGACCTTGGTCCCGGGCGTCTCTACCTGGCAAGTCAACAAGGAATTCGAAAAGTACGTGGAATCCCATGGCGGTGTCATGGCTGAAAAGGGGTATGAAGGCTTCCCGGGCTCGATCTGCGCCTCGGTCAATGAAGTCCTCATCCACGGAATCCCTTCCAAGAAGGTCATCCTCAAGGAAGGCGATATTGTCAGCCTGGATGTCGTCGTGTCGAAGAATGGTTACATGGCTGATGCCTGCAGAACCTATGCTATCGGCAATGTCTCTTCCGAAGCGAAGAGGGTCATTCAGTGCGCCGAGGAGGCTTTCTGGCTCGCGTTCTCGCGGGTGAAGGAAGGCGTCCGAATCCGCGAATGTTCCCGCGCGATTTCCGAAACGGCCCGCAAGTACGGGTGCTCCACCCTCAAAGAATACGGCGGACACGGAATCGGAAAGGACATGCACGAAGAACCGTTCGTCCCGAATTACGCCGGGGAAGAAGGGTATGATGATTACTTCATCAACCCGGTGATCCACAAGGGTCTCTGCTTCTGCGTGGAACCGATGATTCTCGCCGGTTCCGACAAGATCAGGAACCTCGCGGACGGATGGGGAGTCGCAGCAGCCGACGGGAGATTGACCGCCCATTACGAAAACACGATTGCTGTCTGCGACGACGGTACTCCGATCGTCACAACGGTCGACAGCAATGTGAAAGGACACTTAACGAATGTCGAGAGATAATTTCATCGTCGTAGACGCCATCGTCACGGAAGCACTTCCGAAGACGACGTTCAACGTCAAACTTGAAAACGGAGCCGTGATCAGAGCCACCGTTTCCGGTAAGATGCGTTTAAACAAGATCCGTATATTACCGGGTGATAAGGTCACGGTAGAGCTCTCGCCATACGATTTAACACGGGGCCGCATTACGTATCGGTTTAAAAACTAGTTATGGCACTAGGAATCCGGGAACGGATTTGCTATAATGAATCGGTTAAACCAGAGAGGAATCATTTAGATTTATTATGAAAGTAAGATCGTCTGTTAAACCCATCTGCGACAAGTGCAGAGTGGTTAGAAGAAAGGGCCGTGTCTGCGTCATCTGCTCCAATCCGAAGCACAAGCAGAGACAGGGCTAAACTTTAGAAAGGTAAACGAAGAAGTATGGCTAGAATTGCTGGGGTCGATATCCCGAACGACAAGCAGGTCGTCTATTCCCTGCAGTACATCCACGGAATCGGACTGACCACCGCTCAGAAGATCGTTGCCGCCGCCAAAGTCGAACCGACCAAGCGTGTCAAGGATCTGAGTGAGGAAGAGCTCACCGCCATCCGCAACGCGATCGTCGCGGGCGGCTACAAGGTCGAGGGCGATTTAAGAAGAGAAGTCTCCTTAAACGTCAAGAGACTTTCCGAAATCGGCTGCTACAGAGGCATCCGTCACAGAAGAAATCTTCCGTGCAGAGGACAGAGAACGCGTACGAACGCTCGTACCGTCAAAGGTCCGCGTAAGACCGTTGCGAACAAGAAAGCCGCAACGATGTAATGAGGGTTAGGTAAACATTATGGCTGAAACTACTAAAGTACCTGGCGCCAAGACGAAACAGCCCACCAAGAAGTCCTTCGGCCGCAAGAAGGCCGTGAAGCTGAACTTCACGAGGGGGGTCGCCCATATCCACGCGTCATTCAACAATACGATCATTTCTATTACGGATCCGACGGGCAAGGTCATCGCCTGGGCTTCCGCCGGCACCATCGGCTACACCGGTGCCAGAAAGTCCACTCCGTTCGCGGCTCAGGTCGCTGCGGAAAACGTCGCAAAGGTCTGCCTGGACCGCGGCTTAAAGCAAATCGATGTCTTAGTCAAAGGACCTGGTTCCGGACGTGAATCCGCCCTTCGCGCTCTTCAGGCCGCCGGCTTACAGGTCATGTCGATTGACGATGTGACTCCTGTTCCGCACAACGGCTGCCGTCCTCCGAAGCGTCCTAGAGGATAAAGAAAGGAATAGAACATGAGACCATTTGCAAGTCTGACATTTGAAGAAATCAAGTCCGAAAATCCGAACGAGGCCAAGTTCGTCCTGTCCCCGCTGGAAAGAGGGTTCGGAACGACCATAGGAAACGCGATGAGAAGAGTCCTGATCTCTTCGATTCCGGGCGCTTCGATGTTCGCCGTCGAGATTGAAGGAGCCCGCCACGAGTTCACCGCTCTGGAAGGGATCGAGGAAGACTGCACTGCCATCATCCTGAATCTCAAGGAACTTGTTCTGAAGATTGATTCGGATGACGATGATTCGGCTCGTGTCCTATCTCTTGATGTAACCGGCCCGAAGACCGTCACCGCCGCGGACATCGTCTGCCCGGCCGACGTCAAGGTCATCAACCCGGATCTCGTCATCGCGCACGTCGCCGAAGGCGGCCATCTCAAGATGACGATCCAGGCGAACAACGGAAGGGGATATCTCACCAACGAGATGAACAAGACCCTTCAGAATTTCCCGATCGGCGTCATCCCGACGGATTCGAACTACTCTCCGGTCGTCCGTGTCAACTTCACGGTCGAGCCGACGCGTGTCGAACAGGATACGCATTACGAGAAGCTCATCCTCGATGTCGTCACGAACGGCGGCTGCACCCCGCACGATGCGGTCGTGACCGCTGCGGACATCCTGATCGCCCACTTCGAGAAGTTCCAGGAGGTGTCCAAGGATGCCGAACCCAAGAACATCTTCACCCCGGGTCCGGTTATCGATGACGAGAAGAAGCTCATCGATCAGACGATTGAGGAACTGGATCTCTCGGTCCGTTCGTACAACTGCCTGAAGAGAGCCGGCATTTCGACGGTCGGGGAACTGATCGCCAAGTCCGAGGACGAGATGATGAAAGTCCGTAATCTCGGCAAGAAGTCGCTGAAGGAAGTCAAGGACAAGATCGAATCGCTCGGTCTCCACTTCCGTAACGCTAAGTAGTAAGGAGAATCAATACCTATGGGTACAATCGGTCGTCACAATGTTCATGGCAAGGGCGGTGTCCGCTTCAAGGCCGGATATACTGCCGCTAAGAACAAAGCTATGCTCCGTAACGTCGTTACGCAGCTCATCATTTCTGAACAGGTCACGGTCACGAGCATGACTGCCCGCGAACTCCGTCCGCTCGCCGAGCGTCTGGTCACGTATGCGAAGAAAGGCGATCTCGCCGCCCGCAGACAGGCCGCGCGCATCGTCCGCGACGTCTATACGGACAAGAGCGAAAAGCAGACCGCTTTACAGAAGCTCTTCACCGTCATCGGTCCCCGTTACAAGGATCGCAACGGCGGCTACACCAGAGCTCTGAAGCTTGAGAACCGCAAGGGTGACAACGCTCAGAAAGTCCTGGTCAGCTTTGTTGCCTAATCCTCGTTCAATAAACTCAGGAGAAAGAACGGCGCCCCGGAATGTTTCGGAGCGCCTTTTTAGTGCCTTGCGGAAGGGGAAGGGCATAGAAGGAAGAACTTGAAAGACCTCGCCGGATTACCGGAATACGAAAAAAGCGCCCCGGGAAGAGCGCTTAAGAATTTTATAAATGGTGCCGCGTGGTGGAATCGAACCGCCGACTGACCCTTACGAGGGGTCCGTTTTACCATTGAACTAAGGCGGCAGCGTTTATAATAATACAGGATTGGGCCGTTTAAATCAATAGAAAAAGAAGGAATCTTTTGCTGCGCGGAGATTCCGCTTGCTGGCTGTTTTCTTTTTATGGAATGACTTTGAAGCCATAAAAAAGAGGCCGTTCGCGCGGCCTCTTCGATGAAACTTGAGAAGGGAAACTACTTAGCCTGCTTCTCGAGGAGATCCTTGATTTCGCGGAGGAGTTCGACCGGTTCAGCGGCCTTCTTGTCGGCTTCGGCCTTGGCTTCCGCGTCGGCTTTCGCCTTGGCGTCGGCGGCATCCTGAAGTTTCTTTTCGGAAATCTCGTCGATTTCCTTCCAGGACTTGCCCTGCTTGCGGAGCTCTTTCTTTTCCTTCAGGGTGAGCGCGTTCGCGACGGCCTTCGTGTGATCGGAGTACTGCTGGAAACGCATCGCGGCGCGGACGATGACGAACATGATGAACGCGATGACCAGGAAGTCGATCGCGGCGTTGATGACCGAGCCCCAGTTCATGACGTTGACGACGTCCTTGTTGTACATGACGCCCCAGTATTCGACGACGTTCGTGACGGCATCGCCCGCGGCGTTGACGTAGGTTCCGTCAGGGAGAGCCTTGACCGAAGCTTCGCTCGGATTAAGGACCGTGACGAATCCTTCCAGACCTCCCGGAACGGCGGCCGTGATGAGCGGCATCAGAACGTTGTTCGTGAGGGCGTTGACGATGTCCTTGAAGGCGCCGCCGACGATGACGCCGACCGCCATGTCGAGGATGTTGCCCTTCGTGATGAACGTCTTGAAATCGCTGAAGAATGATTTGACTTTGTTTGCCATAGATTGATTTTAAACCTCCTGTTGGCTTGCTCGAAATTATTATAAACCATTCGAATCTTTAAAAAAGAGGGAATCGGAGCGCGAATCAGAACTCGAACTCCTCGGGTTTGTTCGTGAAGGAGGAAATCACGGCCTTCGCGTTCTTCAGATAGAAGACGGCCGTGTTCCCGTCGTCGACGGCGTACATTTCCTTTAACTCCGGGAAGGACTCCAGGACGGCCTTCTGCGCGTCGCTCGACGGGTCATAGACCGCTTCCGCGGTGATGCGGATCCACTTTCCGTCGCGGAAGGCGCAGATTTCGATCTTCGGATTGGCGAGCATCTGCTTGGCCACGTTCTTTCTTAATCCGGTCTGAATGTAGAGTCTTCCCTTGTAGACGACTTGCGTCCCGAAGATGCGGACGTGCGGCTGGTCGCCTTCGGCAGTAGCCAGATAATACATTTTCGCGTCGGATAAAAACTGACAGGCGGTACGGACATCGTTCATGATTTGAATTCTCCTTTACTTCAAATATAGCATTCTCCTGCGTTTCCGATAAAAAGATTCTGAAGATTTCCAAACATTTAAAAAGGCCGGACGGGCCGGCCTGGAATAAGTTCCGATTTATTTTACGCAGTCTTTTAAGAACGAGCGCAGGGCGTTCCTGTAGCCTTCCGGATCGACCAGGAAGGACATGCCGTGCCAGGCGCCTTTCCCGACGAAGGTCGATAAATACGTTGAGGAAGGGACGTTCTTCTTCAGCGTTTCGAAATCCGAGAAGGGGACGTACGTGTCCTTGTTCCCGTGGATCAGCAGGAGAGGAAGCGTGTCTTTCTTCACGGATTTCAAAGGAGTGTAGCGCGTGTAGGAGAAATGCGCCAAGAAGAACGCGGCGAACCTCGAGGAAGCAGAAATCCAGAAGTATTCCTTTCCGTACTTCCTCTTTCCGACGTAGGCGAGCTCGTTTCTGGTCGAGACGTAGGACGAATCCGCGACGATCCCTTTGACGTTCTTCGGGAGAGGAAGGGAAGAAGCCATCAGGACGGTGGCCGCGCCCATCGAGAAGCCGTAGAGGACGATCTGCGCTTTAGGATCATTCGAGACGAGATACTCCGCCCAGACGAGGACGTCTTCCCGTTCCTTATATCCGAAGGTGATGTACTTTCCTTCCGATCCCTGGGCGCGCTGCTCAATCATTAAGAGGCTGTATCCGAGTTCTTCGTTCAGGTAACGGCACTGGTGGGATAGTTCCTTGTAGTTTCCGCGGTAGCCGTGAACGGAGAGGATGTAGCGGTGGGAGGAGTTCTCTATGAGAAGATGGCCTTTAAGATTCAGCCCGTCTTTGCTTTTGACGGTGACTTCTTGAAAATCGTGTTTCTTAAAGAATTCCTCGTCGTAGGTCAGGACCTGTTTCTTGTCCGGGGAAGTCAAGAACTTCCTCTTTCCTTCCTTGGGATTGTGCCGGTACGAGAAGAACAGGTCGGCGTACTTATACCCTGAGTACAGGAACAGAATCAGCAGGACGAGAAACAGGAGGGAAAAGACGAACATCAGAGAAAGAACAAGAGGGCTCATAAAAATACCTATAAAAAAATCCCTTGATCGAAGGGAAAATGGAGCAGGCGACGGGAATCGAACCCGCGTGGTCAGATTGGGAATCTGAAGTTCTGCCACTGAACTACGCCTGCGTCGCTTAAATATTATAAGGGGGAGAAGGGGAAATTTACAACCGAAAATCGCACGGAATCGACGAGTTCCCTATATTTACTTAAAAATAAATGTTATTATAAATAAAGAGTCGAAACCCCTTTAATACGGACGGGGAACTCCGATAACCCTAACAGAAAACAAATGAACGGCTTATACATCCTCGAAGGAACGCTCAGCGCAACGACGATCGCCGAAATCAGCGTCTCCTGCTTCCTATCCGCCCTGATTCTCGCCATCTGCATCGTAGTTTTCCGCGAATGGATCTTCTGGACCCTCGTCGGTCTCGAACTCGTCGCGATCAACCTGTTCTATTTCTTCGGGCTGGAAATGCCGGCAAACCTTTCGATCCTGTGCCTGATGGTCACGATTTTGGTCATGCTGATACTCAGCAAGAGCGTCGTGCGTTCCTACGTCATCGACCTGATGAGCCTCACGAAGCTTTCGAACAAGAAGCGGAAGTCCAAGAAGAACATCCAGGACGAAAAGCTCTACGACGACATCACGACGGCGGTCCACTGGCTCGCCGATTCGAAGACCGGCGCCCTGATGACCTTCGAGCGCAACATGAGCCTCGACAAGTATATCCGCTCCGGCACGGCGATCAACTGCCCGGTCACGCCGGAAATCCTCGAGACGATCTTCTACGAGGGGACGAGGCTCCACGACGGGGCGTGCGTCATCCGCGGGGACACGATTATCGCGGCGGCTTGCTTCTTCCCGTCCACGAACCGGCTTCTGGTCGGAAAATACGGCGCCAGGCACCGCGCGGGACTCGGGGTTTCGGAAGTGACCGATTCGGTCACGGTCATCGTCTCGGAAGAGACGGGACGCATCTCGATCTGCTACCACGGCGTCATCGAGGCGGTCAAGTACGACGAATTCCGCAAAGTCTTCGAAACGTTCATGACCACCCACGTCAACGACACGGATCTCGTCGACGAGGAGAAAGGGACGTCCGAGGACGAGACGGGCGATTAAAAGGGACTGAAGGAAAGTCTCTTTTTTCTCGGAAGGAAAACGGATGCTTTTTTCGGAAAGCCCGTTCGATTAGGTATAAAACGCGTTTTGTTATATAATTTCAAAAGGAGGATTATCGATTCATGTCTACACCCCACAACGAGGCCGAATTAGGCCAGATTGCGAAGACGGTTCTTCTGCCGGGAGATCCGCTTCGCGCCAAATTCATCGCCGAGAACTTTTTGGAAAACCCGGTCCGTTTCAACACGGTCCGCAACATGTTCGGCTACACGGGAACATATCAGGGCAAGAAGGTCTCCGTCATGGGCGGAGGCATGGGCATGCCGTCCTTAGCTATCTACGTCTCGGAACTTTTCAAGTTCTACGGCGTTGACCGCGTCATCCGCATCGGGACGGCCGGTTCGTACAACAAGGACGTCAAGGTCTTCGACCTGGTGCTCGCCGAAGGGGCCTGCACGGATTCGAACTTCGCCTACCAGTACGGCCTGCCGGGAACCTATTCTGCCATCGCCTCGTTCAATCTCTTGGCAAAAGCGAAGAAGAGAGCCGACGAACTCGGATTCGCCAACCACGTCGGGAACATCTTCTCGAGCGACCTGTTCTATTCCGCCCAGCCGGACAACTGGAAGAAGTGGGCGGATATGGGCTGCTTAGCCGTCGAGATGGAGACGTATGCTCTCTACTGCCTCGCCGCGCAGTACCGCAAGGAAGCGCTGACGATCCTGACGATTTCGGATTCGTTCATCACTTCGGAAGTCACCACGAGCGAACAGAGACGCACCGGATTCACGAACATGATGAAGGTCGCCCTGTCGCTAGCCGAATAAACAGAAACATTCAGAATTGCCGTTTGCCGTTTTCGCCGCTGCTGGGAAAGGAGAAAGGGAAGATATGATCGGATTGCCTGTGTACGAAGAATCGCCGTCTTCCTACGCCTGGATCTACTACCTCATCGGAGGGATCCTGCTTCTGGCCGTCATCGCCCTTCTCGTCCTTTTCATCGTGCACCACAAGTACGCGTCCCGCTTCTTAAAGCACCGCGTCTGGAAGAAGTTGTACCGCCTTGTCCAGAACCAGGACTGGTACCTCTTGAACAACGTCGCGATCCGCACGGAGAACGAATCGATTCACATCTCGCACCTTCTTGTCGCGGACAAGTTCGTCTATGTCATTTCCTCGCGTTACTTCGAGGACGACTTGGCCGGCGATTCGTATTCGGCGCGGTTCTGGCAGGTCGTCGATAAGGACGGCAGGCCTTTAAGGACGTGCCACAATCCGGTCGTCTTCAACGAAAACCGCACGATGCTTCTGGCCGGTTTCCTCGGATGGAACCAGTCGAAGACCCCGATGTTCGTCTCGATCGTCGTCATCAACGACTCGACCGAGCTGCACATCCGCAATCCGAAGCAGTCCCCGTATTCCTATATCGTCCACGCCAAGGACATCTACCGGTTCATCAGGAACATGGAGAAGAACAGCAAGCTCCCGCGGTTCGACCAGGAGACGCTCGACAAGATGATCCCGAGACTGCACCGTCTCTCGGAAGAAACGTGGGCCGAAGAACGGAAGCAGGCGGAGAAAGACGGCTCGTCCTCCGACAAGAAGGCGGATTAGAAAGAAGGTTATCCCTATGGTCAGCAGAAAGATCGCGGACGGCATCCGTTCGCAGATGAAGAGCATCGTGAAGCAGGGCGGAGTCTATCCGTTCCTCATCTCGCTCGCCGGCATGTTTTTCGCCGGCGTGATCGCTTTCTGCTTCGCCCCGATCCAGACCGACGAGCTCTGGTTCAATCTGGTCATGCTGCTGCTTTTGATCCTGAGCGTTTCCCTGGTCGCTCCGTTCTTATACGGCGCGTCGGTCTGCGCTTCGGACGGAACGCGTTACCAGGGGAAGAAGAAATACGGCATCTCCCGCCTCTTCGGGGCCTATTACAAAGGGAATTACGGGTTCTATAACGTCTGGACGGTCTTCTGGAAATCGTTTTTGACCGCTCTGGCGACCGAGCTTCTCATCGGGATCGTCCTCGTGATTCTCTTCATGACCTGCTATAAGCAGACGTACGGGCACCTTTCGGATCTGCTCAACGCCTACTTCAACCTGAAAGAGAACGAGTCGATTGCAATCGGCGGCTATCTGACCGAGTCGGACATCCGGCTCGTCCGCACGATGTCGTACTTCACGAACGCCTCGGTCCTGCTCACCGTGACAATCGTCGCCTTCAGGAACCTGTTCCGCGATGACGAGGTCTTCTTCGCGGCGAACGTGCTCGTCGGGGAGAACAAGATCAACATGGTCACTCCTCCGATCCGTCTGTTCTTCCGGAGGGAGATTCTCCCGAGCGTGAGAAAGGAACATTTCTCGCTCGAAATGACGGTCTTCTGGCCATTGTACCTCGCTTCGGCTCTGATTTACGCCCTATTCCTCTTCGTCTTCTATTTCGCCTGCCGGAACAGCGCCTTCATGATGTCCGTCGGACCGTACATCGCGATCCTGATTGCGTATGTTCTGTTGGCTCCGCTCTATTTTTTCCGGAAACTGTTCGACGCCCTCTTCTACATCGCTTATTCGCACGTGATCGAAGGACGCATCTCCGAACGCGCGAGATCCGTTTTGGAGGAAGGAAGAAGGGCGATCGCTCCGGCCCTGGCGAAAGCGAAGAAGGAAGAAGAAGGGGATTCTTCCGGCCATCATTCCGACGGGGACGGTTCCTCTTCGAACGGAGAAGGCGGAACCGGAAACACGAACTCCGACTACACGGAGGACGACGACGGGACGCTCGATTTCACGCACGGGTCCGAACAGGACGAAAACCACAAGAAAGACGAGTAAAGGCCATGAAACTTCTACCGCACGTCGATAAAAAGGATTTCTTCACGATTCCGAACCTGCTGACCTATTTCCGCTTCCTGATGGTCCCGGTCTTTCTGGTCCTCTATCTTTTGGGAACATACCAAGAGAACCGGGTCTTAACTGTCCTGGGGATCGCCGCCATCGCGCTTTCGTCCCTTTCGGACATGTTCGACGGGATAATCGCGAGGAAGTTCAACCAGGTCACCGAGCTCGGGAAGGCGCTCGATCCGGTCGCCGACAAGGTGATGCAGTTCGCGATCTGCGTCGCGGTCTGCCTCGTCTACCGCCGCATCACGGGCAATTATTATCTCTGGTTCCTCGTCGGGTTCTTTCTCATCAAGGAATTCGTCCAGCTCGGGTTCATCTGGGTCGCGTGGCGACACGGCCAGTACCTCAACGGGGCGAAATGGTACGGGAAGGTCTCGACCTTCGTCTTCGACGTCGTGATGATCTTCTTACTTGTCCTGCCCTTATTCGTCACGAAGGAGGAATTCGGGACGGGATGGAGAATCACGCTCGACGTCCTGATCGGGTTCACGTTCGCGATGCTGTTCTTCGCCTTAATCATGTACATCGCCGAATGCGTGAAACAGATGAAGGAAGGGAAAAACAGCGTCCCGCCGTCCTTATACAAGGACTGGTACGCGCGCTACGGAAAAGACGCGAGGAAAAAGAAAGGAGATCCTTCGCAAGATGATTAAACTCTACATATCCCCGTCCTGCTCTTCCTGCCGGAAGGTCAAGGACTGGTTCACCAAGCAGGGCATCCCGTTCAAGGAAAAGAACATCCTGAGCGGGGAACTGACCGAAAGCGACATCCGCGAGATTCTGACCAAGTCCCTCGACGGGACGGACGAAATCATCTCGAAACGCTCGAACGTCATCAAGGAGAACAAGGTCGATTTATCCGAACTGAGCCTCAACGAACTGATTCGCTTCATCAAGGAGAACCCGTCCTGTCTGAAGCGCCCGATCATCGTCGACGACAAACGGATCCAGGTCGGATACAATTCCGAGGAGATCCGTCTCTTCATCCCGGCCGAGCAGCGGAAGCTGATGGCCAGAGGATGCCTCTCCTGCTCTCGCTTATCCGAGTGCCCGAATCCGATGGAGGAGGAAGGGACGAAGTACCGCGCCAAAGAAGAGGACGCGAAGTAGTCCTTCTTCTCTCCGAAAATATACGAAAAAAGGTCCTTCCTCGCATTTGGGAAGAACCTTTTCGTTTGTTTCTGAATCCGAATTAGTTCTTGAATCCGTTCTTTTCAGCGAGCGTGAGCGCTCTGGTCGCCTTCGAGAGGGGATTCATCTTGTAGGAGATGTGATTCGCCTTCATGATTTCGTCGACCTTCTTCTCGGCGGAAGCCATGGAGGTCTCGTCGACTTCGAGCTCGAAATCGACCGTGCCGCCGTAGGAGTTCATGTCGAGCGAGATGGTCTCGTCGTTCTCAGTGTTCTTCAGTTCGGAACGGAGGGTCGTCATCTTCGCGAGGATGACCAAATCCGCGGTGTCGATGTCGAAGATTTCGAGGAATTCCTTGATTTCGCCGCTCGGGAAGTGGTTGAGGTTGATCATCTCCAGCGCTTCCTTGGCGGAAAGATCCTGGTTCTTTTCGAGCAGGCCTTCGGATAAGGGGGTCTTGAGCGTCATCTCGTACGATCCGCGCTTCTCGCGGATGCGGAGAGCGATGTCGTTCGCCTTCAGGACGCGGCTCTTCGAGTCGATGTAATAGTTGACCTGGGTGTAGGAGTTCGCGTCGCTGACGCCGAGATAGGCGGAAAGCTTTTCGTAGTCTTCTTTCTTCAGGAGAACCTTCGCTTCGATTTCAATGTTGCTGATCATTTTCCAATGTCCTTCTTTACCTCTGATATTCTACACGAAATCGGATCGTTTAGAAAGTCTGCCCGGGGAGAATCGGAAAGAGAAAAGGGACGGGGAATGTGGTAGACTGATATAGAAATCAGAAAGAAAAGCGCCATGATCCGTTACAGTTTCTACAAGAACAACCGTCACGCATATCTGAAAAGCATCCTTCCAGAGTTCGGAAAGAAGCTTTTGGACGCCAAAGGCATGGTCTACGACGAAAAGCATCCGGACATCATCTTCGTCTTCGGCGGGGACGGAACGCTTCTGCACGCGGTCAAGGACCTCTATAAGAAAAAAGCTCCGTTCATGCTGATTAACGACGGGACCTTGGGATTTTACAAGGAATACGACCTGAAGGAACTCGATAAGCTCGTCGCGTCCTTCGATTTTGACAACCTGACGCTTGAACGCCACCACTTCATCCGCCTGCAGGACCAGTACAGCCACGAGAGCCTCGCCTGCAACGAATTCCTGTGCGCTTCCTCGATCCGGACGCTGAACTTCGCCGTCTACGTCAATTCGTCCTACTTCATGGAAGTCCACGGCAGCGGCGTCTGCATCTCTTCCTCCTTCGGCTCCACTGGTTACAACCACTCCCTCGGCGGGACGCTCTTCACGGACGATTCGTCTCTCGAACTGACGCTCATCGCCCCGATCCGGAACAAGGTCTACCACCCGCTTGTGAGCTCGTTAGTCACTTCCAAAGGCGATCATATCGGGATCGAAGTCCTCAACGACATCGAGTACGATCTGGCCGGGGACATGGTCGACATCCCGGCGATGGTCGGCAAGAAATTCAGCGTCGACGTCGCCAGGGAGACCTTCGCAATCGCGCACGTCAAGCCTTTCTCCCCGTACCAGCGGATGCGGAAAGGATTTATCGAGAACTAAAAAACGGCCTCTCAGAGCGAGGTGAGCCCCAAAAGTTGGATTTCCAACTGGAGGGTCTCAACTCAGAGAAGCCGAATTTTTTTCAACGCTTTTTTTACTTCGTGAATCGGCAGGCCCATCACGTTCTCGAACGAGCCGCTCAGGAGATGGTAGTCCTCATCCTTTTTGAGGTCCTGAATGCCGTAGCCTCCGGCCTTGTCGAACGGGGAACCCGTCAGGATGTACCTCCCGATTTTCTCTTCGGTCATCCCGTCGAGGATCAGTTCGGAACGGACCGTCTCCCCGTGGAGTTCCTTCCCGTTCAAAAACAGGTGAAACCCGGTCAGGACGGTCTCCTTGTCCTTCGCTTCGAGCAGGAGCATTTCTTTGGCTTCCGCGGCGTCCTTCGGCTTTCCGAATTTCTTCCCGTCGATGAGGACGAGCGTGTCGGCGCTCAAGACGACGTCGTCAGGATGTTCCTTCGAGATCTTTTCGCCCTTGGCGTACGAGATGAGGAAGGGGTACTGCTCCAAGGAAGGGGAGACGATTTTCGACTCGTCGACCGAGCTCGGCAGGACGAGGAATTCATGAGGATAGATCCGCGCGAGGAGTTCCTTCCTCCGCGGGGATTTCGAGGCCAGGATCAGCATGGTTTATTCTCCCACGAGCACCGGCACGATGCGCGGATGGCGGTGGGTCAGATGGAAGAAGAAGGTCGAGCAGAACTGTTCGACGACGTCTTCGACCTTGTCGTAGCGGTAATCCTTCGAAGCGAGGTAATTCCGTAATTCGACGTTGAGCTTGATCTGCGCGTCCTTGATCGCGGTCGAGGAAGTCGACGTGAAATACGAGAACCCGCGCGTATTCATTAAAGGCGGGAAGAGCAGGGAATGCGTCTTCTTATCGATGCCGACGGTGACGCAGACGACGCCGTCCTCGCCGAGGACCTTGCGTTCCTTGATGACTTCCGTCGAAACGCCGTACGCGTCGGTCGAATCGAGGTACTGCACGTCCGCGTGCACGGTTCCGCCGTAGGAGCAGACGTGGTTGTTCAGTTCGACGACATCGCCGTTCTGGCAGAGGAACACGCGGTCTTTGGGCAGACCGCATTCCACCGCGACGTCCCCGTGCAGCTTCAGCATGTGGAATTCGCCGTGGATAGGCATGAAGTAGTGCGGACGCACCATCTTCTGCATCAGGCGGAGTTCCTGGCGGCACGGATGGCCGGAAGCGTGCAGCTGGTTTAGAACGTTATTGACCAGGACCGTCGCGCCGGCCCTCGTCAGCTGGTTCACGACCTTGTTGATGGCCGCGTTGTTGCCCGGAATCGGGGAAGAGGAGAAGACGACCGTGTCGCCCCAGTTGATCTTGATTTGGCGGTGCAGGCCGTTGGCGATTCTCGAAAGGGCCGCCAGAGGCTCGCCCTGCGAACCGGTGCAGAGAATCAGCGTCTCGGACGGATTCACCTTGCGGAGCTCGTCCGGACGGATGATGGACGCATCCGGAATCTTGATGTATCCGAATTCGCGGGCCGCCTGGATGTTCGATTCCATCGAACGGCCGAAAATGGCGATGCGGCGCCCGTATTTGATGGCCGCGTCGCAGATCTGGCGGATACGCGAGATGTTCGAAGAGAACGTCGCGATGATGATGCGCGACGGAGCGGAACGGAAGATGTCGTCGATCGACTGGATGACCGATTTCTCGGAAGGCGTGTAGCCTTCCTTCTCGGCGTTGGTCGAATCGGCTAAGAGCAGATCGACCCCTTCGTCGCCTATGCGGCAGATCTTCGGGATGTCGATGTCGTGGTCGACCGGCGTGAGGTCAATCTTGAAGTCGCCCGTGTGGACGACCGTGCCCTGCGGGGTCTTGACGCGGATGCCGTAGGAATCCGGAATCGAGTGCGTAACGTGGAAGAAGTCGACGATGAACCCGTTCATCTTCACGACCGTGCTTTCATCGTATTCGACGAGCTTCGTCTTGTTCGAGCGGAACTTCATCTCGTCGAGCTTGTGGCGGATCAGAGCCAAAGCGAGCTTCGGCGCGTAGATCACCGGGATTTCGACCTGCTGGAGCAGGAAGGGGATGCCGCCGATGTGGTCTTCGTGGCCGTGCGTGATGAACAGGCCTTTGATCTTCCAGTTGTTTTCCTTCAGATGCGTGTAGTCCGGAATGACGTACGAGACGCCCGGAAGATCCGCTTCCGGGAACTTGACGCCGGCGTCGATCATGATGATCGTGTCGTTGTTCTCGAGGCAGTAGGTGTTCTTGCCGACTTCGCCTAAGCCGCCAAGGGCGTAGATTTTGACGGGATTCTTGCCGTCTTGAAATGTATTCTCCATAAAAAATTCTCCTGACGAGCGAAACAAATTGTTTCAGCGTAGAAAAGCCGTAAGAAACAGCCTTCTAAGTTGGACGGAATTTGACAGATTTAATATAAACTAAAAGACTTCGCCTTTCAATAGCGAAGTCCCGCGTAAAATAAATTTTTTATCAGACCGCAATCGCGCCTTTGGCCGGTTCGAACGGATGCTCTTTGTCGATGCGGTCGTAGAAGAGGACCCCATCGAGGTGGTCGATCTCGTGCTGCAAGCAGATGGCCAGGTAGCCGTAGGCCGTAATCGTGACGTCTTTTTCGGTCAGGACGTCGTAGGCGCTCACGACGACTTTGTAGTAACGGTTCACGATGCCCGGATGCGGTTCATTCACCGAGAGGCAGCCTTCCCCTCCACGGAGATAGGCTTCCTTCAGGGAAGTCCTTTCGATCTTCGGGTTGATGAGCCCGAACTGGTAAAGCGTGTCCCCGTCTTCGAGGTAGATGGCGATCATGCGCTTGGCGATGCCGATCTGCGGCGCGGCTAGACCCACGCCGGAACGGAGGCCGTGTTTTTTTGCGTATTCGTCGTCCTGGGAGAGGCGGAGGTAATCCACCATTTCCCGAACGGTCTTCTTGACGTCTTCCGAATAGGGCTTTTCCACCTCGGAACAGACGGTTCTCGTGATTTTCTGATGGTCGGTATAGATTTTAAACATAGTGCAGATTTGTCCTTTTTTAGTTTATCATAATATATTGGAAAGAGATGGAAGACGCTGTGAAAAAAGCCTCTGACGGGTCGACGGATCTATCTGGCGCGGTCCTAACGTACTGCGACTTTTTCCTGCGCTCGGAAGAAGTCCGGACGCTGAAGGAGAAGGAAGAGCTCCTGCATCAGGATCCCGAACTTCTGGCTTTAGCCGGAGATAAGAAAAAGCTCGAGGACGAGCTCTCCTTTTCCGTCCTGCAGAAAAAAGGGGATGCTCAGGAACTTTTGGAACGCTACAACGTGCTTTTGGGGAAAATCAATTCCCTCCCTTCCGTCCGGGAATACGATGCGGCGTTTCAGGCGGTCAAGGCCGTAAAAGTTCAGATTGAAAAGGGTATCTTAAGGAAATTATGAATCCGAAAATCCGAATCGTGGGCGGGACATACCGCTCGCGGAACCTCGCTCTCCCGCCTCTGGACGCTTCCGTTCGACCCACCCAGGAAATCGTAAGGAAGGCCGTTTTCTCCGCTCTGGGGGAGAACGTAAGCGGGACCGTTCTCGACCTCTTCGCCGGCTCGGGGGCGTACGGGTTCGAAGCCCTCTCGAGAGGAGCGGACAAGGCGTACTTCAACGATCTCAATAAGAAATGCGCTGACGCGGTGAAAAAGAGCGCTCAGACCCTCGGCTGCTCCGGGAAGACCGTGATTACGAATCTCGATTACCGTATCGCCTTGGAACGCTACGCGCGCTTAGGCGTCAAATTCGATTACGTCTTCCTCGATCCGCCGTATAAAGAAGAAATCAATGCGAAGATTGTCTCAAGGATGGAAGAACTTTCCCTCTTAAGCGGGACGGCCGTCCTCGTCCTCGAGCAGGAGGAGGAAGTCCACCTGATCGAAGGATATTCGTTCCGTTCCTACGCCTATTCGTACAAGAAAGTCGGTATTTACAGGAGGATAAAAGCATGAAAATCGCGGTGTATCCGGGATCGTTCGATCCCATCACGGAAGGCCACATTGACATCATCCGCCGCTCGCTGGCCCTGTTCGACAAGGTCTACGTCGTCGTCGCGAACAATTACGCAAAGAAGTATCTTTTCAGCGAGGACGAGCGCATAAAGCTCGTCAAAGAGTCTTTGAAAGGCATGAAGAACGTCGAGGTCGTCAAAGGCGAAGGCCTCCTCGTCCGCCAGGCGGAAGCCCTGCACGCGAACGCGATCGTCCGCGGGCTCCGCGTCGTCTCGGATTACGAATACGAGGTCGAGGTCGCCGAGGTCTACCGTTACCTCGCCCCGGAGATCGAGATTCTGCTCCTGTTCGCCAAGAAGGAATTCACGTTCGTCTCCTCCTCGAGGATCAAGGAAATCTATTCTCTGGGCGGGGACATCTCGAATCTCGTCCCGGATCCGGTCATGAAGGCGATGGACGAAAAGAAAAAGAAGCACGCCGAAATCTCGGGGAAGTAAGGAAGCTTGGACGCGAACAAATCCTGTCCGCGTTTTTTTCCAGGAGGCGTGCGGCGCGCCGCTTCGGCTTATACGTATTCTGCACAGATAAAGGAGGAAAAACTCATTGGGCGGTTTCGGAAGAAAAGAAAAAAGAGAAGACCCGAGCGCAACGCCTGCTCTACCGCAAGAAAGAGTACAAGACGCTGAGCATCCTGCTCCGTTACGAGAACGACGAGGACATCATTTCCATCCTGAAGAAAAGCGGAAGGGTCGCCGCGTTCGTCCGCGAGAAGGCGGAAAGGGAAGGCCTGAACAAGGGATTTGTCAAGGGAACGGCCGCCGTCCGGACGTTTCCGCCGAGCAAAAGGCCTACGACGACAAATACGGGAATTCCGAATATAGGAAACGCATCCCCAGAAGGATTACCGAAGCCGGGAGGGCAATTCTCCTATCTAGCCTTCTAAATCCAACCCTTCTTCTCCTTCGTGAATCGAAAAGCATCTGGACCGCAAGGATCAATAAACCCGTTTAGAAACGGATGAAAAAAAGCATGAACGCGAAGGCTCATGCTTTTTGATTGATGCGTTTAACCGCGGTGGGAAGGAAGGATCGAAGCGGTGCTTCTGGTCCCTTCGGAGGTGACTCCGAAGAACTTCATCAGACCGGTCTGGACCTGGGTCTTGGTGTTGTCTCCGCCGTCATCGTCGACGAAGTCGAGATAGACCTTGGCGATGTGGAAGTTGACGTCCGCTTCGCCCGTGACGTCGTCGTCGACCGTGGTAAGCGGCAGGACGGACTCGTCGATCTGGGAGGACGGACGGAACCACATGAGCGAGGTCGGAAGCGATTCGGCGACCGGGAACTGGTTGGTTTCCGCGCCCTGGTCGATTTCGCCGGAATCCGGATACGACTTGATTTCCTTTCTCCAGGCTTCGAAGACCTGCGAGCCCGCTTCGCTGAGCGTCGCGAACATGGTCTTGGACAGCTTGTAGTAATCGTACCAGTCGTCGTCCGTGTCGTACTTGCTCTTGCCGGAATCGTCATCGGTGACGCCGGTGTTCATGATGTAGACCGGAACCGAATCCGCGTTGGAATCGACGTAGGCCTGGATGCCTTCTTCCGAACCGGCGGACGTGTTGTCCGCGGAGAAGAGGACGGCGAATCCGTCCGTGTCGGTCCCTTTGTCGAGCGCGTCGATCTTTTCGGTCAGCTCGTTATAGGAGATGCGGTTATACATGTAGTACTTGACCTTGTCGGCTTCGGCGGTCGCGTTCTGGATGGCCCGGGAAATCGGGGAGATGCATAAGACGATGGCGACGACGACACCGACGAGAATGACGACCTGGAACCAGGCGGTGGACTTCATCCAGCCCCAGATGCGATCGAGAATTTTTTTCATAAGCGGCTCTTCCTCTCTAATTGTTTACTTGATTATTTCTATATGAAATAAGCCTTTGTTATCTTATCATTCCCAAGGCGGTTAATTCAAGGATAAGCGGAGCCTACTCGGATTTCTCCGGGGCGCTCTCCTTTTCTTCCTTTTCGACCGGGAAATAGAGGGCGAGGACCTTCTTAGCGAATGCCTTCGCGTCGGCGATGTCCTGTTCATTCGGATGGTCCTTCTTGAAGCCGAGCCAGCGCCCGTAGCAGCGGAAGGATTCGTCGGTCACCGGGATCTGCTTCTGCTCGGCGGCGTACTTGATTTCCTTATTGGCGTCGTCGTTCTTGAAGTTGGTCGAGAACGGCGTGACGGCCTTGACCTTTCCCGGGTCGAGAGAGGAGAGGAAGCGCTGGAAGGCCTTATCGAGGCTTCCGTAGTACTTTCCGGTCCCTAAGAAGATCAGGTCGTAGGTCTCTTCAATCTTCGGATCTGACGAGATGTCGACAGCCTTTACTCCGGCTTCTTCGGCGATTGCCTCGGCGATCTTCTTCGTGTTTCCGGTCTTGGAATAGTAATATACCCCGATTTTCATGATTTTTCCCTTCTTTCAGACGTATTCGATAGCGCCTTCCATTCTAGCGCGGACAGGTGTCCGGATAAAAGAAAAATTCCCTTGCGGGAATCGTTTTTCAAGAATGGTGCCCCTAGTCAGAATCGAACTGGCGATTCGTCCTTACCAAGGACGCGTTATACCACTTAACTAAAGGGGCGTGCTCCGCCTTCAAACGGCGCTCTTAAATATTAGTATGGTTTTCCGTGGTTGTCAATCGCTAAAAGGCCAAAAACGAAAGAAAAACGAAAACTCTGTTCTGAGAAGATTTCCGTTCAATAAATCCGCCCGCGTCCTTCTTGATTCGGAAAGGGAACATGCTACAATGATGGTGCCTAGAAGGCTGTGTGCGTTTCCGACATGATAATATCGGGGGCGGGTTACTTAGGTCGGTGTTGAAAGCCCTTCTTGCAAAGGGAATCCTGAAGATCTTCGTCATGCTCCCACCTTGTAAAAGAGGGAATATGTGGGCTTTCTAGGCTTTTTTTTATGCCTTATTCCGTTAGGACGCGGACTTGATTTTAACTCGGCCCCTCTTCATAATTTAAGTGATTCATCCGTTTCTTATCGATAGAAAGGATTTAACTGAATATGACCAATGAAGAACTGGCGATTGCCGCCATTCGTGCGACCTGCCTCGACGGTACGAACAACGCGAAGTCCGGACACCCGGGCATGGCGCTTTCGTCCGCTCCCATCCTCTACACGCTGTTCACGAGGCACCTCGTCAGCGACCCGACCCACCCGAACTGGATCAACCGTGACCGCTTCGTCCTCTCGGCCGGCCACGCCTCGATGTTGCTCTACACGGTGCTGCATCTGGCCGGATACAACATCACCAAGGAAGACCTCAAGTCCTTCCGCAAGCTCAACAGCCGCACCCCGGGCCATCCGGAAGTCGGACATACGCCGGGCGTCGACGCCACCGCGGGTCCTTTGGGACAGGGCATCGGACAGGGCGTCGGCATGGCGGTCGCCGAGACGATGCTCGCCGCGCGCTATCCGGAAGGAAACAAGCTTTTCAACCACTACACTTACGTCCTCTGCGGCGACGGCTGTCTGGAGGAAGGCGTCTCGCAGGAAGTGATTGCCTACGCGGGAGCGCAGAAGCTCAACAAACTCATTCTCATCTACGATTTTAACCGCGTCACCCTCGACGGACCGCTCTCCGATTCGTCGGTCGAAGACACGGCCAAGCGCTTCGAAGCGGACAACTGGTCCGTCTTGCGCGTCCGCGACGGAAATTCCGTTTCGGAGATCGACAGGGCTCTGACCGAGGCGAAGAAATCTACCGATAAGCCGACCCTCATCATCGTCAACACCGTTATCGGCTACGGCACTCCGAACCAGGGGACGAACAAGGTCCACGGGGCTCCGGTCGGAGAGGCCGACGCGGAAGCGGCCAAGAAATTCTACGGGTACGATTACGCCCCGTTCGAAATCCCGGACGAAGTCTACCTGATGTTCCGCAATTCGTTCGTCGCCCGCGGCGTCAACGCGTTCCGCGTCTACGAGAACACGTTCCGCAACTACAAAAAGGATCATCCGGACGAAGCAAAGTTCCTCGAGACCACGTCCATGAACGACGTCTCGCCGTATCTTCTCAAGGACACCGACAGCGTCCCGACCGATAAGGACGAAGCGACACGCGTCTCTTCCGGACACGCGCTGAACGTCTTCGCCAAGGAACTGCCGAACCTCGTCGGCGGCTCGGCGGACGTCGCTTCCTCGACCAAGACGAAGATCGACGGGGAAGCGGTCTATCTCCCGGAAAACCGCGCGGGAAGGAACATGAACTTCGGCATCCGCGAGTTCGGTATGGCGTCAATCCAGAACGGTATGCTGCTGCACGGCGGGCTCAGGACCTACGTCGGCACGTTCTTAGTCTTCTGTGATTACATGAAGCCGGCCATTCGCATGGCGGCCCTCTCCCATATCCCGGGCATCTACGTCCTGACGCACGATTCGATCGCCCTCGGCGAAGACGGCCCGACGCATCAGCCGATCGAACATCTGGCGATGCTGCGCTCGATTCCCAACACGGACGTCATCCGTCCGTGCGACGCGAAGGAGACCTTCGCGGCCTGGAAGCTCGCGCTCGAATCGACCGACCATCCGACCTGCCTGATCTTCACCCGCCAAGCGGTGCCGCAGCAGCCGGATTCGAATTACGAAGGCGTCCGGAAAGGCGGATACGTCATTTCCAAGGAAAAGGAACGCGTCGATTTCACCTTGATCGCCTGCGGTTCGGAAGTCGGTCTCGCCGTCGAGGCGCAGAAGGCGCTCCTCGCCGACGGAATCGATGTCCGCGTCGTCTCGCTACCGTCGATGTACCGCTTCGACAGGCTGTCCAAAGACGAACAGGACGCCGTCTTCGGAACGGACTATGCGCACCGTCTCGCGATCGAAATGCTCTCTTCCTTCGGTTGGTACCGTTACGCCGCCCACGTCATGGGCATGGATACGTTCGGCGCCTCCGGCAAGGGCAACGAGGTCACGGCCTATTTCGGCTTCACGGCTTCGAACGTCCGCCGCGTCGTCGCGGACCTGGTCTGGAAGAAGTAAATCCTGAAAAAGGGAATTCGGCATGCAAAAAGGAGAGATTCCGCAAAGGGTCTCTCCTTTTTCACTGGATTTTTTGATTTCAATTCCGGCGGGAAGAAAGGAATTCCTCCGTCCCTTCCTTGAGGCGCTTCAAAGCGTCCTCGATGATCGAAGACGGGGAAGCGACGTTGATGCGGATGAACTGCTCTCCGCCTTTCCCGTAGATTTCTCCCGACTGGACGAAGAGTCCTGTCTTCCTGCGCAGGAATTCCGCGTAGGTCTTCGCGTCGCTCTTCAGGGCGGAGACATCGATCCACACGAGGTAGGTCGCGTCGCCGTGGACCGGTTTTAAGACCGGGATTTCCTTTTCGACGAAGGAAATCAGATGGTCGCGGTGATCGAAGAGGACCTTCCGGCATTCTTCGTACCAGGCGCGTCCTTCCGTCAGGGCGACTCTTGCGGCGATCGAGGCGAACACGTTCGGTTCGGCGACTTCGTCCGTGTTGATCTGACGGACGGCTTTTTTCCTCAACTCTTCGTCCGGGACGACGAGCAGAGCGGACTGGATTCCTGCGAGATTGAAGGCTTTCGACGGGGAAATGGCGGTGATGGAGTGGCTCCGGTTGACTTCGTTCACGGAAGCGTACGGGACGTAGGCCGTGCCCGGACGGGTGATCGGACCATGGATCTCGTCCGAAAGGACGACGACCCCGTATTTCTCCGCGAGTTCGCCGATGCGGGCGAGCTCCTCCTTTGTCCAGATCCGCGAGACCGGGTTGGCCGGGTTGCAGAGGATGAGCATCTTCGTCTTTTCGTCCGCGAAGGCCTGTTCGAGATGCTCGAAATCGATGGAATACTCTCCGTCCCTATAAATCAGAGGGACTTCGTAAGGAATCCTCTTATTGTTGACGACCGAATTGAAGAAGATGTTGTAGTTCGGCGTGAGCAGAACGACCTTGTCTCCTTCGGAAGTGAATTTGCGCACGGACGAAGAGAGGATCGGGACGACCCCGGTCGCGAACGCCATCCATTCCTCCTTCATCTCGAAGCCGTAATAGTCCTTCCAGAAGGAAATGTAGGCCTCGAAGAACGAGCGGTCCGGATACGTGTATCCGTAGATGCCTTCCTCGGCGCGCTTTTTCAAAGCTTCAACGATTTCCGGCGCAGTGCGGAAATCCATGTCGGCAATCCAGAGCGGGAGTTCGCCTTCCATCACGTCCCACTTGACGCTGCAGGTATCTCTCCTGTCGACGATGGTTTCAAAATCGTATTTCATAGCCGTCTAGTTTTTCTGCTCGATGACGGTCTTCTTCGGATCAATGCCGGCGTCCGGATCGAGGATGAGCTCCCCGATCTTCCCGCAGCGGATCGTTCCGGAAATCGGGTTCTTCACCGAATCGATCGGAGTACGGACGTCCGCGTCGATGTTTGAGCAGTATTCGAAGATTAGATCAGAGCCCGGCAGGATGCGGCAGTTCACGAGCTTGATATGGTCCATGTAGCAGAATCCCTGGTGGGAAGTGATCGTGCAGTTGACGAGGGTGATGTTCTTCGAGTTCCAAGAGAAATACTCCCCGTTGATGACGGAATTCTCGATGAGAACGTTCTCGCAGTTCCAGAAGGCGTCCTTCGAGTTCAGGACCGAGTCGACGACGTGGATGTTCTTTCCTCCGTCGAACGGGTAGTTTCCGTCGAGCTTGAGGTTCTTCACTTCGAAATTTTCCCCGTTGAATCCGAGGTAGTCGCCTTTGGCCGTGACGTTCTCCATCCTGACGTTCTGGCAGTTCCAGAGGGTCTCCTGGGCGTTATGGAAGACGGTGTCCCGGATAACGATGTCCTTGCAGCGGCGAAATTCCTTCGGGGCGATGATGTCGAGATTGCCGAATTCGGACGAGTCGGTGTACCAGATGCCCGAGCGCGACATCTCCAGGAAAGTGCAGTGGCTCACCTTGTGGCCTTTGCCGTACCACAGCGGATATTTCCAGCCGAAGGTCGTGTTCGTGACGACGAGGTTCCTTCCTTCTTTTAAAGGCGACTCTCCGTCGTCGAAAAGACACGAATCTACTTCCGCATCCTCGAGGCGGAACAAAGCGCGCTCGCCGGTCAGATGCTCATTCTGAATTTTTCTCATTGTTTAACTCCTGACGTTTTCTTACCTTCAATAAGGCGTACAGAAACATTATAGGGCATCGGCTTTTTCCTTTCTTCCGAATTGCTCCGGAACAAAGGGGGATTCTTCTCTTCGCGAAAACTCATCAAAGTATTAAAACTATATTGGTAACGCTTACACTCTATTATTTTATTCGCTGAAGAGGGGGCAATTTTTCCCCGAAAGACGAAATAACTTCTGTTTTTCTTCAACGGATGATACGCTAAAGTCGGACGGGAAACCGCCTGAATTTAAAGGAGTTTTGACTTTCATGAAGAGAGCAGCAGGTGTCCTGCTTCCGGTCTTCGCTCTGCCGAGCCGGTACGGAATCGGGACGTTCGGGCGCGAAGCCTATAATTTCGTTAAGAAACTGAGCGAGGCGGGCCAGAGCTACTGGCAGATGCTTCCGCTGAATCCTACTTCCTACGGGGATTCCCCGTACCAGTCTTTTTCCGCTTTTGCCTTGAATCCGTATTTCATCGATCTCGACATGTTGAAGAAGGAGGGATATCTCACTTCCGAGGATCTGAAGCCTCTGAACCACCACTATTCGAGAAAGATCGATTACGGCGAACAGTACAGCAAACGCTTCCCGATCCTGAAGAAGGCCTGCGCAAAGGCCTATCCGGAACAGGAGGAGGAAATCGAGCGTTTCGCCCATCTGAACGCGTTCTGGCTCGGGGATTACGCGATGTTCATGATTCTGAAGAACATGCATAACGGCGCGAGCTGGCAGGAATGGGAACGCAAGTACCGCGTCCGCAAGAAGTTCGCCCTTGACAAGGTCAAGGCGGAACACATGGAAGAGTACCACTTCTGGCTCTGGACGCAGTACACGGCCTATAAGCAGTTCACGCGCTTGCGGGCCTACGCCAAGCGCAAGGGCATCCGCATCATCGGGGACATCCCGATCTACGTCGCGATGGATTCGGCCGACGTCTGGTCGAACTACACGATCTTCCAGCTCGATTCCTGCCGCCGTCCCGTGAAGGTCGCCGGCGTGCCGCCGGATTATTTCTCCAAGACCGGACAGCTCTGGGGCAACCCGCTTTACAATTACGACAAGATTCTCAGCAAGCACTGCCTCTGGTGGAAGAGAAGGGTCAAAAAGTGCTCCGCGTACTTCGACGTGCTCCGCATCGACCACTTCCGCGGATTCGAAGCCTATTACGCCATTCCTTACGGCGCGAAGACCGCCGAGCACGGCGAGTGGATCAAAGGCCCGGGCATGAACCTTTTAACCGCCATCGAGCAGGCCGGCGGGAAGAAGATGGAATTCATCGCCGAGGACCTCGGAATCCTGACGCCGGAAGTCGAGAAGCTCAAGGAAGACATCGGCTGGCCGGGACTCGTCATCTACGAGTTCGGCTTCGATCCGTCGGACACGCAGTATAAGAACGGCTATCTGCCGGAAAACTACAAAGAAAACTGCGTCGCCTATCCGGGAACTCACGATAACGACACGCTCGTGCATTTCTTAAAGACCGCCGATCCGGTCACGCTGAAACCGTTCATCTACCGCTATCTAGGCGTCAAGGACGATGCCTCCGCGCGAAACGAGATGCTGAAACGCCTCTATTCTTCCAAAGCCGACACGGTCATCCTGCTGATGCAGGACGTCCTCGGCGAAGACGACATGAGGATTAACACGCCGGGAACTGCTTCGGGCAACTGGACGTACCGTCTCGCCAAGGATTACGACCGCGACGAAACCTGGGTCAGGAACCTGAAGGCCCTGACCGAGGAGTCGAAGCGCAGCCGCTGACACGTAGCGGAAACCGGTCTATAAAGCAGGGCATCCGCCCTGCTTTTTCCCTCTACGAGGAACGTGGTAGAATATCCGCGAATGAAACGCCCGGATTTTCCTATTGTCTTAGAGGACGAACATCTCTTGATTGCCGACAAGCCCTCGGGCCTGTTATCGATCCGCGCGCCCGGTTACGACGGGCCGACTTTTTACGGGGAGGTGCGCGATTACCTGATCAAGCGTTACGGGAAGTACGCCAAGGTCTTCATCGTCCACCGGCTCGATAAGGACACCTCGGGACTGATGGTCTTCGCCAAAGATTTTGAAACCAAGGAGCGGCTGCAGGCCCTGTTCGAAGAGAAGAAGGTCGTGCGGCGGTACCAGGCCGTGCTCTCGAGGCCGCTCGAAAAGAAAGAAGGACGGATCGTCCAGTATCTCGCCGAGGACCGTTTCCACAACATGTACGCCGCTTCGAAGAATAAGAAAGGGGCGGTCGAGGCTGTGACGGACTATAGGGTCGTCAGCGGCGGGAAGAACCCGAAGGTCGAGATTCTGATCGAGACCGGGAAAAGGAACCAGATCCGCCTCGCCTTTTCCTCTCTCGGCTCGCCGATTCTCGGGGACAGAAAATTCGGAGGGGACAGATGCTCGCGCCTGATGCTCGCGGCGACCGAGCTCGACTTACGGGCTTATAAGGACGATAAGGCGTACGATGCATTTTCGCCGAAATGTCTATTTTAAAAAAATATACGGATGTTTATCATAAGTTTGGAAGCAAAGGATCCTTATGAAAATCGTATTTGTATTGGATTGCGCCCATAACCTCACCAACGGCACGACCGCCACGTGCGTGCGCTTCGCCGAGGAACTGAGGAAAAGAGGGCATAAAGTGACGATCGTCGGCTGCTCGTTCGAAGACGGGAAGGAACACAAAGATTACATCGGACTCCCGCATTACCATTTCCCTCTCTTCCAGCCGCTGATTGAGAAAGAGGGTTTCTGCTTCCCGAAAGTCGATAACAGACTTCTCTACGAAGCCATAAAGGATGCGGACGTCGTGCACCTGTTCCTGCCTTTCAAGGAAGAGAACAACGCGCGGCTCATCGCGCAGAGCCTCGGAATCGCCGTCACCGGCGCGTTCCATCTGCAGCCGCAGAACATCACCGGGGCCATCCATCTCGCCTGGGCCGGATTCATCAACGACATCCTGTTCTATTCGTTCAAGCGGTACCTGTATCAGTCGGTTCATTACGTCCACTGCCCTTCGAAGATGATCGCCGACCAGCTCGTGAAGCATCATTACGACCGGAACGAGAAGGTCGTCATCTCGAACGGCGTCACGGGATACTTCCACCCGGTCGAAGCCGAAAAGGAAGCGGATTTGAAGGATAAATACGTGATTACGATGGTCGGGCGCCTCGCCGGGGAAAAGCGACAGGACCTCATCATCATGGCCATCGCTCAGTCGAAATACAATTCGAAGATCCAGCTCGTCCTCTGCGGGCAGGGACCGGACAAAAACAAGCTAATCCGCCTCGCGAAGAAGGTCGGGCTGACGAATCCGCCGCGCATCGAGTTCTGCAACCAGGAGAAGCTGAGGAACATCCTCAACACGACCGATCTCTACATACACGCTTCGGATTTCGAAATCGAGGGCATCGCGTGCATCGAAGCCTTCGCGTGCGGTGCGGTGCCGCTGATTTCCGACGCCGAGCTCTCCGCGACCAAGGACTTCTCGGTCGACGACGAGCACTGCCTTTTCCGGCACGGCAACGCCAGGGATCTGAAGAACCATATCGAATGGTTCATCGAGCATCCGCAAGACAAAGAAGCCCTGAAAGCCCGCTACATCGAAGAAGCGAAACAGTATCAGCTTTCCTTCATGGTCGACAAGATGGAACAGATGCTTTTTAAAGCTGTAGAGGAGAAAAAGGAAAACAAAGACATTCCGACCCTCTATCCGCGCCGGCACGACATCAAGAAGTCACGGAAGATCTTCAAAAAGCTCCAGAAGCAGGGCGTCGTGGATTCCATCCCCGAATACTGCTTCAAGAAAATCTGAGCGGATTTCAGATGATGGAAAAAGCGCAGCTCTGAGGTGAGGCCCTCCAGTTGGAAGTCCAACTTTTGTGTCTCACCTCATTCCGCCTGCGCTTTTTTGATTTACAGCTTTTCCTTTTCGCCTTTGAGGATTTCCGGATACATCGCTTTGATGCCTTCGATAGGGGCGGTCAAAGCGCTTGAGGAAACGTGGATCGGGGTCGAGAGCTTCTTCTCGAAGAAGAGGCGCGCGCCCGTGAGGAGGCAACCTCCTCCGCAAAGGATGATGCCCGAGTGGAGGATGTCAGAAGCGACTTCCGATGGCGCCTCCCCGAGCGTATCGATGACGGCGTCGCAGATCTGCTGGTAGAGGACGCGGATGACCGAGCTGATTTCTTCTGTCGACAGAATGAGCGTGTGCGGAAGCCCGTTCACGAGGGATTTGCCGGAAACTTCGATGAGGTTGTTGTCCGGATTCTCCTCGAGCGTGCCGATCTTCATCTTGATGTATTCGGCGGTCTTGGGACCGACAGAAAGCTGGTGTGCCGTGCGGAGATAACGGGCGATCGCTTCGTCGACGGTGTTCCCGGCCACGCGGATGGAATTCTTCACGATGATCCTGCCTAAGGCCAGAGCGGCGATATCCGTCAGGGCCCCGCCGATATCGACCATCAGGGTCCCGCGGGTCGAATAGATGTCGATGCCGGAACCCGCCGCGGCGGCCAAAGGCGCCTCGATCAGGTGAAGAGAGGTAATCCGCAGAGCTTTTGCCACGGATTTCAGTGCGTCTTTTTCGACCGGAGTCAAAGAACACGGGACGGACAGGATGACCTGCGCCCGGTGCAGCGAATTCGCCTCGCGGATGTTCTGGAAGGCTCGGTAAAGATACTTCGCCGTCGCCTCGACGTCGGCGACCGCTCCGTCTTTTAACGGGAAGACGACCTCGGTCCCTTCCGGAACCTTGCCGATGAGCTTGTGCGCGAGATAGCCAATCTCGAGGATCTCGTGGGTATTCTCATCCCAGGCGAGGACGGTCGGTTCGTCGAAGACGACCGATTCGGATCCGCTGATCCAGATCGTCGTGTTCGTCGTCCCCATGTCGATGCCGATAACCTTTTTTGCCATACTTTCCACTAAACTTTCTGTCTTTTAGTATATACCGAAAAACGGAACGAAAAAAGAAGGCAGAAGCCTTCTTCCTTTTTGCAGAGGATCTACTTGTCCGCGTTTTCGGCTTCGCGCAGTTCGGCGCGTCTCTTCGCGTCCGCCTTCTTGCGCGTCTCCGTATCGAGAATCTTCTTTCTCATGCGGAGATTGACCGGCGTGACTTCGATGAGCTCGTCAGAGTTGATGTAGTCGAGGCAGGCTTCTAGAGTCAGATGGCGGTAGCCCTTGAGGACGACCGTGTTGTCCTTGTTGGACGAACGCTGGTTGCCCAGAGACTTCTGCTTCGTGACCGTCACGACCATGTCGTCGTTGTACTTGTTCTCGCCGACGATCATGCCTTCGTAGACATCCGTGCCCGGCCCGAGGAACATCGTTCCTCTCTCTTCGGTGTACTTGATGGCGTACGCGGTCGAAGTGCCTTCGTCAGCGGAGACCAGGACGCCGTTGGTGCGTTCGCCGATTCTCGTCTTGAGCATCGGACGGTATTCCTTGAAGGAGTGGTTCGCGACGCCGTATCCGCCCGTAAGGGTCATGAACGGAGTATTGAACGAAAGCAGGCCTCTGGTCGGGATGACGTAGTTCAGACGGGTCAGGCCGTTCGCGGAATTCATGTTGATCATTTCCGCGCCACGTCTGCCCAAGAAATCGATGATGGTTCCGGTGTACTGGTCCGGCGTATCGATCTGCAGGTCCTCGTATGGTTCGTACTGCTTGCCGTCGATGACCTTGATCAGGACCTCCGGACGGGAGACGAGGAGTTCGAATCCTTCGCGGCGGAGCGTTTCAATCAGGACCGAGAGATGCAGTTCGCCTCTGCCGATGACCGTGAACGATTCGCTGGACGCCTGCTGGTGGAAACGCAGCGAGACGTCTCTCTGGGTTTCGCGGTACAGACGGTCCTGGATCTTCTTGGCGGAGAGAATCTTCCCGTCGCGTCCGGCGAACGGGGAGTGGTTGGCCGAGAAAGCCATCTGCAGGGTCGGCTCGTCGATGCGGAGCGGAGGCAGAGCCTCGAGATGCAGCGGATCGACGACGGTTTCGCCGACGTTGATGTCCGGCAGTCCGCCGATGGCGACGATTTCGCCCGCGGTCGCTTCCGGAACGTCGATGCGGTTCAGACCCTCGAAGCCGTAGAGCTTGGTGACCTTGAACGGTTTCTGCGTGCCGTCGAGACGCATGCAGACCACGTCCTGGCCAATCTTGACGGTACCGCGCTGGATGCGGCCGATGCCGATTCTTCCGACATAGTCGTTATAGTCCAGAAGGGACGGCTGGAACTGCAGCGGACCGTTGACGTCGACTTTCGGAGCCGGAAGTTCCTTGATGATGGTGTCGAGGACCGGAGCCATGCCTTCCTTCTGGTCCGCCGGATCCGGCGAATAGGAGGAAGTGCCCCTGAGGGCGGAGCAGAAGACGGTCGGGAATTCGAGCATGTCGTCGTCCGCGCCGAGTTCGATGAACAGGTTCAGGATCGAATCGAGCGTGGCGCTGATATTCGCGTTCGGACGGTCGACCTTGTTGACGACGACAATCGGCTTTAGGTGCGACTCGAACGCTTTCTTTAAGACGAAACGGGTCTGCGGCATCGAGCCTTCGTACGCGTCGACGACCAGGACGACTCCGTCGACCATGTTCATGATACGTTCGACCTCGCCCGAGAAATCGGCGTGCCCCGGAGTATCGACGATATTAATGCGGTATCCTTTGTAATCGATGGAAGTCGTCTTGGAAAGAATCGTGATTCCGCGCTCGTGCTCAATCGCGTTCGAATCCATGACGTCGATGTCGACCTTTTCGTTGTCGCGGAATTCCCCGGCGAACTTCAACAGCTGGCCGACCAGGGTGGTCTTGCCGTGGTCGACGTGCGCGATAATGGCGACGTTGCGGATTTTATCGACTGCTTCAGACATAGTGTTCCTCCTCTGTCTTTTATTGGCTTACGCAACAAAAGAAACTACTCTCCTAAAAGAGCCGGTTGTAATTATAGCACAGACGCATCCTCTTTAAAGATGAAAGTCTTTACTTTCTTCGGATTCCATTGATATTATTTCAATTAGGAAACCCCGCCCGAGCGCGGAGAACGCGAAGTGCTATACTAGAGGCGGATAACAGAAACGAAAGCGAGGAGATTATGGCCATTCGACTGGTAACCGATACCTGTGCTGATCTCAGTCCGGAAGAACTGGGGGAGGGAAACGTCCTTCTCCCGATTCCCGTCTATATCGACGGGAAGGAATATTTCCCGTTCGAGAACCTGTCCCCGGCGCAGTTCTACGAGCTGCAGAAGACCGCCAAGGAACTCCCGCACACTTCCGCCGTGCCGCTTCTCGACGCGGTGAAGGCTTTTAAGGACATCGTTTCGAAAGGGGACGAACTCGTCGGAATCTTCATGGGCTCGGCCCATTCGTCTACCTACAACACCTGCGTCCTCGCGCGGGAACAGATCGAAGAAGACCTCGGAGCAGAGGCCGCTTCGAAGATCCATCTCGTCGATTCGAAGAACGTCACCTTCCCGGAAGCCGCCTTGGTCTTAGAGGCCAAGCGCCTGATTGAAGAAGGGGAGATGAGCGCCCAGGAAATCGAGGACCGCGTCCATTATCTCGTCCCGCGCATCCACATGCGCGCGTTCATCGCCGATCTCTTCTTCTTGAAGAAATACGGCCGCATCTCCGCGGTGTCCGCGGCGTTCGGAAGCCTGTTGAACTTCAAGGTCGTCATCTCCACGGGGAATAACTCGATCCGCGTCCGTTCCAAGGAACGCGGCATCCCGCGCGCGCTTCACGCCTGCCTCGACGCGGCGCTTTCGCAGAACATCGATAAGGATTTGCCCTGCTACGTCGGATACACGTCCGACAGGGAACGCGGGGAGAAGCTGAAGGAAATCGTCGAGGCGAATTCGTCTTTGAAAGTCGCCCGCCTCATCAACATCGGCGCGACCGTCGGGACCCACGTCGGTCCGGGCTCGGCCGGCTTCTGCTGGTTCAGCAAGGACGAGGACGACGGGGAATAGGCCATGGAAGAAGATCTGACCGAGTACATCCGTTCCGTCAAGAACAATCCGGAGGAACGTGACGCCCAGGCGTTCGGATACGCCGAGGAGCTCTGCGAGATCCACGATTCGGAACTGCCGGACGGAAGAAATTCGTATAACGTCCCGATCCGTGTGCTGCTTCTCTCCTATTTCGAGCGTCTCTCGTATTACGATAAGACCCGCGTGAGTTACGAATCCTATGCCCGCTACGCGCGCTTCCTCGAGCAGACTCCCAGGAAAGAAAAAGACTATGATGCGAACCGCCTCAAGGAAGAAGAGGACGGCTATAAGGGCGTGGAAGGTTCCCGCTCGGCCTTGGTCAAGGTCGCTTCGGAAATCGAAAATCCCGCTTTCCGGGTCTATCTTGTCCTGCTCAGCGTCTGTCTTTTAAAGGACATCGGGCCTTTCACCAAACGTCAGAAACTCTTTTTGGAAGACACGTTAAAAGCGCTTCGGATCGACTGAAGCGCTTTTCGTTTGATTCGGAATTTGACGGAAATTTTGAATCTTTCCGGCGGATTTACTTTCTGGCGCTGACGTAGCGGAAGAATTCGCGCACTTCCTTCAAGGAAGCGCACTTGCACATGAAGAAATAATCCCCGAGGTCGTCCGCGAGCGCGGGAGGATTGTCCTTTTCGAAGCAGATCTTTCCGGCGTAGGCCGCGTTGATTTCGCTGACGTCATGGACGTAGGAGACGTTCTTCCTTCTTCCGACGTAGGCGCAGTAATACTTCGTCAAGTCCAGCTTCACGTTCGTCTTATCGAACGCCATGACGTCGCCCCAGACCTGGTAGATGTCGAGCGAGTAGGCGAAGTCGATCATGTCCGGCGTGTATCCGCCCGGGACGCGCATGTTCACTTCGAGCCCGACGAGGTCACCTTTCTTTCCGCAGACCTGGTCTTTGTCGAGACGGAAGAATTCCAGATGGTAGAAGCGGGATTTCGCCCCGAAGGCCTTCAAAATCCTCTGCCCGGCGTCATATAAGTACTTCGGAACTTTCTTGGACGTGTAGTAGCAGCAGTCCGTGTTGCCGGCCAATATCGACATCGGCTGGCTCGGGAAGACGTGGTGCGTCGGATAGACGACGTTCCCTTTGCTGTCGCAGACGCCGTCGAAGGAAATCAGGGTGCCGCTGATGAACGGTTCGAGGATGTACGTCCTTCCTTTTTCCTTCTTTGCGAAGAAATTTTCCAAATCCTTTTCGTTATCGATGCGGAACGTCGAGCTCGCGCCGACCCCGTCGTCCGGCTTGGCGCAGAGAGGGTAGCCGACTTTCCGGATGAAGGGCGCGCAGTCGTTCTCGTCCTTTACGAGGTGGAACGGAGCGCATTTGACGCGCGCTTCCTTATATTTCTCTTTCATCAGGGATTTGCGGCGGAAATACTGCACCTGCGCGGTCTTCGGACCGGTCGTGACGTTGAAATCCTCGCGCAGTTGCGCGTCGTCGGACATCCAGAACTCGTTGTTCGACTCGATGAAATCGATTTTCCCATGGCGCGAGATGAAATATCCGACAGCCTTGACCTTCTGATCGTAATTCGAAAGATCATCGACGCGGTAATAGTCGCTTAAGGCGTTCTTCAGTTCCGGCTTCAGATTCTCGTACGGGACGTCCGCGATGCCGCAGACGCAGACGCCGTCTTTTTTCAAAGCGGCGCAGAAGCGCCAGTAGTTTTCAGGAAAATGCGGGGAAATAAATACGAAATTCATAAAGGTTCGCCTCCTTCTATCGGGTTTTTCCGTTCCTTGTCCTTCTTTCCATTATACGTTATTCGGCGTCAGTGGGCGAGAATGCTGAGGGAAATCAGCATGTAGATTGCTAACGAGAGCGAATCGACGATCGAGGTCACGAGCGGACCAGCCATGATGGCCGGGTCGACGTGGATCATCTTCGCCAACAGCGGCAGCATCGAACCGATGGACTTCGAGAGGATGACGACGATGAGGCCGGTCAGAGCGACGACCGCCGCAATCTGCCAGTTCGCGAAATGCGTTCCGTCTGGGCTCGGGTTGTTCGTGATGATGCCGGTCGAAAGCTCGATCATCATCCAGCCGAAATTCACGACGGCGACGATGGTGGCGACGATGAACGCCGTCCGCATTTCCTTCCAGACGACTTTGAAGAAATCCTTCACCGAGATCTGGTCGAGCGAGAGCGCGCGGGTGACGACCGTCGTGGTCTGTCCGCCGGAGTTGCCGCCCAGATCGGTCAGCATCGGGACGAACGAGGTCAGGACCGGAATCACCGCCAGATGCGCCTCGAAGCTGTTCAGAATGAAGCAGGAGAGCGTATCGCAGAGCAAAAGGAAAACAAGCCACGGGATGCGCGAGCGCGCCAGTTTGAACGGGGAAGTCTTCAGATAATCGTCCGCCTCGGTCGGAACGACACCGGCCATGTGGGCGATATCCTCGGTCTGTTCGTCTTCCATGACATCCATGATATCGTCGACGGTCACGATGCCGAGCATCCTCTGCTCCTTGTCGACGACCGGGATGACCGAAAGGTCGTATTTCTTCATAACGGAGGCGACTTCCTCCTGGTCCGTGTCCGCGATGACCGAGATGCACGAGTCGTCCATGATGGAATCGACCTTCGTGTCGCTTTCGGCGAAGACCAGGTCCTCGAGGGACAGGGCGCCGATGAGCTTACGCGAGGAATCGATGACGAATGTCGTGACAATCGTCTCGGCTTCCTTGCCGACCTTGCGGATCTGCGCGAGGGCCGACTGGGCGTCGAGCCCCTGCTTGATCGAGACGTATTCGGTCGTCATGATCGAACCGGCCGTGTCTTCTTTATAGTTCAGCAGGGCGTTGATGGCTTTCCGGTCGTCCGGGGAAGTCTGCTGCAGGACCTTCGAAACGAGGTTCGAAGGCAGCTCCTCGACGAAGTCGGCTAGATCGTCGTTCGGCATTTCCGAGATGAACTTCTGGACGTCCCTGTTCGAGAACGCGCGGACGATTTCCTCCTGCTCGTCCTGGTTCAGGTACGAGAAGACCTGGGCGGAAAAATCGCTCGGGATGACTTTGAAGAAATAGACCAGCTGCTGGTCGTCGTTCAGATCGTTGAGGATGTAGGCGATGTCGATCGGGTCTTTGTCCAAGACAAAAGCCTTCAGTCCGGCGATGTCCTTCTTTTCAATCAGTTCTCCGATCTTGCCGAGGGCGGCCTCGTCTTCCTTCGCGTCCTCTTCCTGGGAAGTGTAGACGTCGATGTCGCTTCCTTCCTCGGCGGGGGCAGGATTCTTGATCTCCTTTTCGGACGCGGCTTCCTGTTCCGGAAGCTGTTCCTGTTCCGATTCTTTCTTTTCTTCTTCGGACATGCTGCTCCCCCCCTTTCCTTCTGAGCGCTGCTCAAATCACGATTATTTTAATTTTCCTTCCTGTTAAGAGCAATACTTTTGCACCCTTTTAAAAGGCCGGGAAGAGGAAGAAAAAAGACTCCTAAAAAACTTTCCGAAAAAATTTTAAAAATATTTCTGAATTTTCCTTCCGTCCTGTCCCTTTAGTTAACGAAAGGAGAATTTTTCATGAATCAAAATTCGAAACACGACGATCTGAACGAAAGCTGCAAGGAGCTCGCCTTCCAGACGAGCCTATTGATGCACCAGTACCACACGGCGATACGGAGAATCTATAACGCCACCGAGAACCCGGACGTGTTCCATCTGAGCTTCAGCCCGGAGATGGACTACGCCAACGTGATCTCGAAGTTAAAGGACATCGACAGCACCTCCCCCGACCAGCGCTTCATCTTCTCGTTCAACCTGTCGATGTCGCTTCTGACCGACCCGGTCTACAAGGAAATCCTCTGCAACGATTTCCTCTATCCTTCCGAGAAGAAGTGGTGGAGCAAGAAACTGACCCGCTCGGTCTATTACCGCAAGAGGAAGGAAGCCATGAAGGAATTTCTCGAGGAGGTCAAGCGCTCGTGAAAGGTAAGATCCTGTTTTGTCTCCTCCCGCTTTTAGGCGGGGCGAAGAATCTTTCCCCGTCCGGAGACATCTCGGCCGTTTTGGAAGGGGTGAGCTCCGGTTACTTCCTGAAAGTTCGCCTGGACAAGAAGGAAGAAGAAGGGACCCTCCTCTTCTTCTTTGACGGGGAGGGAATCGGTTCGACCTATGTCGGGGAAGAGGCCTCTTCGGAAAAGACCTTTTCCCTCGACAATTCCTCGGACCGCCTCGTCTACAGCGGGGAGAAGCCCCTTTCCTTCCGCTTCGTCTATCTTTCCGGGGAAAGCTTTGAGAAGGAGTACCTCTTGTCCGGAATCGAAGGCCTTCCTTCGTACGCCGAAGGGAACGCCCTTATCTTCCCGGCCTTAAAAGACGGGGACGGAAAAGGCGTCTCCTTCTGGAACTTCGCGCTCGAAGACCCGTACGAGTACGTTCCGCCGGACGACGTCCCGTTCGTATTGAGTGATTATCTTTCTATCTCCGTCCCGGAGTTTCTGGAGGGGAACGCGGAGTACCGGCTGTATCTGGGGAGTTCGTCGTATCCTCTCGAGGCGAGGACGGTCTCCCGGGAAAGCGGGAAGGTCCTTCTTTCCTTAAGCGGGAAGACCGCGTTCTTAAACGGGGAAGAAGCGGACTCCGTCCGCGTCCTCGTGTCTTGTAAGATCTTCTCCGAGTCGAAATTCACGCTGTCTCTGCCGTTTCTAAGCCGGGAAGCGTTCAAGGAAGGAGGGTGGAGCTATGCCTTCGGGATCTTCGACGAGTAGGAGGGCGTTTCTGCTCTTCTGCCTTTTTTTCGCCCTTCTATCCGTTTCGGCCGTCTATAAGAAGGAAGGAACGTATCTCCGGAAGAAGGAACGCGTCGAGACTTCCTTCCGTTCTCTCTGCTATCTGAACACGGTCTATTTCCTGAAAGAAGATAAGCCTTTAGCGGATTACGACGGCTTTTCCGCTCGGTTCGGAAAGGAAGTCGCGGCCGAAAGCGGGACGTACGAGGTCGTTTCGGTCCGGCTCGATCCTTCCTACGTCTATCCGAGGTATTTCTCGGCGATCGAAGTCGAAGTGACCCTGAGCGAAAAAAAGAGCCGTCCGTTCCGTTTAAGCATGGAGTTTAAGAAAGGAGGAAACCGATTGTGAAAAACTTCAGACGCTATATCGACGAAGGAGGGGAAGGAATCGTCTACGCCCTTCTTTCCTCGTTCTTCGTCTTCTTCGTCAGCTCGAATTATCTCGTGGGAGGAATCTATCTTGTTTTCGCTTTGATCCTGACGCTCTTATGTATCCGCGCGCTCGATAAAAAGAACCTTGCGTACAGGAAGGAAAGCGAAAGGAACGCCTTCCTCGTCCTGTATTTTGAAGGAATCCGCGGAGGAAACTCCCCCGAGGAAAGCTTCGAATTCGCTTCCGGCGGGGCTAAGGACGCCCGGATAGGGACGTTCTTGGAATGCTCGGACGATCCTTCCCGGTTCGGAATCTGCGCGGATGCTTTTTCTAGGAGCGTCCGCGGAAAAGGGAAGCTCGCCTGCACGGAAGTCCTTTCCGAACTGAAGAGAGAAAAGGAAAATCTCGAAGAAGAGGAAAGGAAAAGGAAGAAGTGGGGGCAGGAACTTCTGACTTCCCTCTTCGTTTCGTTCCTGTTTTTCCTGCTGAAGCTCTTCTTTTCGAAGACGCTCTTCGCTTCCTCCGGGGACGGGTTCTCCCTCTTCTTCGCCCTCGTGTCCCTGCTGCCATTATTGACGTATTTCTATCTGTCCTCGAAAGGAGAAAAGAAACATGGCCGCGCCTAAATATCCGAAGAAATCCGCCCGCGCCGCGGACGGGACGAAAAAGAAAGCCTCTCTTAAGAAAATGCCGAAGCCCGTTCCGGAAAAAGGCGAGCCGGAAAGCGCCGGGACGGAGGAGATTCTTCCGAAAGAAACGCCCGCGAGTGGAAAGGAAGCGAGACCGAAGAAGAAAAAGAAATTCGAAGTCTCCTACGCCCTCGCGTTCCCGCTCTTGGGACTGCTGGGCGGAATCGGGATCTACGTCCTGGATTCGAGCCGGCTCTTCTACAGCTGCCTTTTCTTCTTAAGCGGCCTGTTCTTAGGGCTGGCGAGCTCGTTCTACGAAGGGGAAAAGAAAGAAGGCCTCAGCGAGATTTCGGCCGTCTATTCTTCCATGGTCCCGCCCCTGTTGGCGGAAAAAAGCGTGAAGGAATCTTTAAAGGAGTCCTTATCCGGATCGAATTCCTCGCGCCTCAAGGATTTCTTAAGCGATGTCCTTACTAAGAAGGAAAGCGGGGAGAAAGCGGACTACTCGTATCTTTCTTCCTTAGAAGGAGAAAACCGGAAGGCCGTTCTGACGCTCGTAGAAGTCCTGAACGGGGAGGAAGGGGAAGAAGGACGGGAAGAACTTCTAAGGACCGCCGCCTCGCTCCGTAAGAAGGACGGCACGAAGGAAGAAACGTTCTTGAACGCGGCGGTCTGCGCGTGCGATCTGTTCCTGTTGCTTCTGTTCTTCCTGGAGACGGGAGGATTCTCCTTATGAAGAAAATCCTTCTGTACCTCCTCTCTTTCCTGCTCCTCTCGTCCGCGCGCGACGGGACGGTCTATACGGAGACGCTAGAAGAACTGATGTCCTATAAGGACACGGTCGAGGAAGACGTGAAAAAGGGAAAGGAGACCGTCCTGGATCTGCCGGACGACATCTATTTCGAAGCGGACGTCAAAGGCGAGAAAGTCGAATACGTCCTTTCCAAGAAAGCGTTCTTCTTTTACGCGAAAGAAACGGAAGTGACGTACTCTTCTTCGTTCTATCTGGCGTTCTGAGGTTTGCAAGAAAGCCCTCTTCTTACTATAATTGAAAAGTATTTTAAAGAAGAGGTCAGTTATGAACATTCTTGAAGATTTGGATCAGAGAGGTCTACTGGATTCTTTCTCCGACAGGGAAAAAATCGGGGAAATGCTGAGCAAGGGCACGACCCTCTACTGCGGATTCGATCCGTCCGCCCCGTCCCTGCAGCTCGGGAATTTCGTCATGATCACGATCCTTTCCCGTCTCCAGAAGGCCGGGAACCGCATCATCGCCCTCATCGGCGGCGGCACGGGCATGATCGGTGATCCGTCCGGCAAGAAGGCCGAACGCGTCTTCCAGACGGCCGACAAGATTCAGCACAACGTCGAATGCCTGAAGAAGCAGCTTTCGAAGTATCTCGATTTCTCGGACCCGTCCAAAGGCGTCCTCGTCAATAACGGCGACTGGTGGAGCAAGATTTCGGTCATTGAGTTCCTGCGCGACTACGGCAAGAACTTCCAGATCAACTACATGCTCGACAAGGACATCATCAAGAGCCGTCTCGACGTCGGCATCTCCTTCGCGGAGTTCTCGTACATGATCCTGCAGTCGGGCGATTTCTACCGCCTGAACCGCGAATACGGCGCGAGCATCCAGATCGGCGGCGGCGACCAGTGGGGCAACCTCACGTCCTCGCTCGACTTCCTGCGCAAGAAAGTTCCGGACGTCGAAGCGGAAGTCTTCTCCGCAAAGCTCATCACGGATTCGCAGGGCAAGAAGTTCGGCAAGTCCGAAAAGGGCGCCCTGTACCTCGATCCGAACATGTGCTCCCCGTATTTCATCTATCAGTATTTCATGAACGTATCCGATACGGATGTGGCCCGTTACATGAAGATTTTCGACGACCGTCCGGTCGAGGAGATCCAGAAGGACATCGACGAGCACATCGCGCATCCGGAACTCCGTATCGGGCAGAAGAAGCTCGCCCGCCTCATCGTGAGCAAGGTCCACTCGGCGGAAGTCGCCGACGAATGCGAAAAGATGAGCGAAGCCCTCTTCAAGGGGGATTTCTCCTCCTTGACCGAGAAGGAAGCCGAGGAAATCTCCTCCGATCTTCCGCGCGGGGAGACGGAGGAGAAAGAGCTACCGCTTGTCGACGCCCTGATTCTCGTCGGGCTCGCCAAGTCGAAGAGGGAAGCCCGCGAGTTCGTCACCAACGGCGCCGTCCAAGTCAACGGAAACAGGGTGGGCGACGTTGCCGCCGTCCTGAAGAAGGAAGACGGGATTGGCGGGCACGTCTATTTCCTCAAGCGTGGCAAGAGGAACTACGGTTACCTCCGTTTCAAGGATTAATTCATTCCGTGCGGCAGGGAAATTCTCCCTGCCTTTTCTTTCCTTAAAAAATTAGCACTCTCAACTTGCAAGTGCTAAAAGCAGTGTTAGAATAGGAGTGTTAGCAGAAAGGAATGCCATGTGCTAACGGAAGGAGGTATCCCTTATGGCTGAACAGCAATATACGCAGAAAGTAATCGAAGCGATCAACAGCGCCACCGATCTGGCGAAATCGCATAATCATCCGACCGTGGACGTGCCGCATCTTTTGCGCGCACTCTTCGATCAGGAAGGAAGCCTTTACGTCAAGGTCCTCGAACGCCTGCACATCAATACGCGCGAAGTCTCGCAGATGATCGACGGGTTCCTTTCGCAGATCTCGACGACTTCTTCCGACGCGAACGAGATTTCCCCGAGCGTCGATCTGAATTCGCTTCTTTATAACGCGACCAAGGTCGAAAAGGAATTCGGGGACGAGTTCCTCTCGATCGAGCATCTTCTGATCGCGCAGTTCTCCTCGCACCATTCTCTGATCCGGAACCTGTGCGGGATCGCGAACTATGACGAGAAGTCGTTCCGCACGGTCATCAAGGAAATCCGCGGGAACTCCCGCGTCACGACCGACCGTCCGGAAGACACGCAGGACGTCCTGAATAAATACGGCAGGGACCTCGTGGACGAAGTGGCCGCAGGCCACGTCGACCCGGTCATCGGGCGCGACAGCGAGATCCGCCGCGTGATGGAGATCCTTTCCCGCAAGACGAAGAACAATCCGATCCTCATCGGCGAGCCGGGCGTCGGCAAGACGGCCATCGCCGAAGGGCTGGCCTGGAGAATCTTCCGCGGGGACGTTCCGGTCTCGTTGAAGGACAAGACGATTTTCGAGCTGGATCTGGGCTCGCTCATCGCCGGCGCGAAATACCAGGGCGAATTCGAGGAACGCCTGAAGGCGGTTTTGAAGGAAGTGGAGAAGAGCGAGGGGAGGATCATCCTCTTCATCGATGAAATCCACATGCTCATCGGCGCGGGCAGGACGCAGGGCGCGATGGACGCGGCGAACCTGCTGAAGCCGGCTCTCGCCCGCGGCGCGCTGCACTGCATCGGCGCGACGACGCTGAACGAATACAGGAAATACATCGAGAAGGATCCGGCCTTCGAACGCCGCATGCAGAAAGTGTACGTCGAGGAATCCTCGGTCGAGGATACAATCACGATTCTGCGCGGCATCAAGGAATCCTACGAGCAGCATCACGGCGTCCAGATCACCGACGACGCGCTGATCGCGGCCGCGACCCTGTCCAAACGGTACATCACGGACCGTTATCTCCCGGACAAGGCCATCGACCTCATCGACGAAGCCTGCGCGAAGGTCCGCATGGAGATCGACTCCATGCCGGAGGAACTCGACAAGGTCTCTCGTCACTTAATGGCTCTGCAGATTGAAAAGGTCTCGCTCAAGAACGACGAGTCCCCTTCGGCGCAGAAGCGCTTAAGCGACATCGATAAGGAAATCGCCGAGGTCCAGCAGGAGAAGGATCGTCTGACGCTGCAGTGGACCAACGAGAAATCGCAGTTCGCCGAAGTCAAGGAATGCCAGACGCAGCTCTCCAAGCTGAAGCTGGATCTGGAAAAAGCCAAGAACGAGGCGGATTACAGCACGGCCGCGAAGCTCGAGTATTCGGATATCCCGGCCCTGCAGAAGAAGATCGCCGATCTGAAGAAACGCACCGAGGGGCAGAACAGCCTGCTCGACGAGACCGTGACGGAAGAGACCGTCGCGGAAGTCGTCTCGCAGTGGACGAAGATCCCGGTCGAGAAACTGAACCGCTCCGAATCGAGCAAGATCCTCGGTTTGAAGGACGCTTTGGCCAAACGTGTCATCGGGCAGGACCAGGCGCTCGAACTCGTGAGCGACGCGATCATGCGTTCGCGCGCGGGCATCAGCTCTGAGAAACGCCCGATCGGTTCGTTCCTGTTCTTGGGTCCGACCGGCGTCGGGAAGACCGAGGTCGCCAAGGCCCTGGCCGAGCAGCTCTTCGATTCGGAAGACAACATCGTCCGCATCGACATGTCGGAATACATGGAGAAATTCAACGTGTCCCGTCTGATTGGGGCGGCTCCGGGCTACGTCGGATACGAGGAAGGCGGCCAGCTCACCGAGGCGGTGAGACGCCATCCGTATTCGATCGTCCTGCTCGACGAAATCGAGAAGGCCCATCCGGATGTGTTCGACATCCTGCTTCAGGTGCTCGACGACGGGCGCCTGACCGATTCGCAGGGTAGGACCGTCGATTTCCGCAACACGATCATCATCATGACTTCGAATCTCGGCTCGGAGTACCTGCTCCAGGGCAACACCGAAGAGAACCGCTCGAAGGTGATGAATCTGCTGAAGACGAAGTTCAAACCGGAATTCCTGAACCGCATCGACGAAATCGTCATGTTCAATTCGCTGAACGAGACGGTGGTCGGCAAGATCGTCGAGAAGTTCCTGAACGAACTGAAGGATCAGGTCGCCAAGAAAGGCATGAACCTGACCTGGGACAAGTCCATCGTCGAGTCGATCGCCAAGGATTCCTACGATCCGGCTTTCGGCGCCCGTCCGATCCGGAGGTACATCCAGAAGCACATCGAGACTCCTCTCGCCCAGGCGATGCTGGGAGGAGGGATTTCCCAGAACGTCCAGATCGTCCGCGGGAAGGAAGAGGGACAGTATCTCTTCCTGAATGACTGACCGATCCGCTCTGACGGCGGCTCCCTGAACGGGGAGCCGTCTTTTTTTCCGGCAAAAAGAATTCCTTCCGGAAGTTTCTTGAAAACTGCGAAAATCCTTTGACAAGAGGGCCGGATTCCTATATTATGAATAAGCTGTCTGAAAAGGTGGCGTTTTGGCGGATATGGTGAAGCGGTTAACACAACCGGCTGTGAACCGGTCATGCCTGAGTTCGAGCCTCAGTATCCGCCCCAATGGAAAATGAACGGGTCCGAATCCGAAAGGGTTCGGCCCTTTTTTGGCTTTTAAAAGACTTCCGGGAGATTTCATTCTCTGGCTATGATAAAATTGTGCTAAGGCAGAGAAAAAAACGGTGCGACGGAGGAAAAAATGAAAAAAGAAATCGCGTTTCCGGATGACCCCGAAGAGCTTCTCAAAGATCAGGAAGTCTTCGGATATCTGATGGACTTGGAAGATAAAGGGAAGCTGGACGTCCTTCCGCTTCCGTTTTTGGTTTATTACGTCATCGGATTTGTGACTTTGGGCGAAGTGGAAAACGGGGGATTCGGGCAGTATCTCTCGAATTCGAGCGTTGACATGCTCCCTTATCTGCAGCGCTGCGCGGACGCGATCGGAGACGCGGAGCTGATTTCTCTGATCGGCGATCTTTTGAAAGCGGTCGGGAAGTACGTGGAACCGGACGATATAGAAGCCGTTAGGGACTTCGAATACCCGGATGAGTTCGAAGACGTCCTGTCTTCTCTGGACGACCGTTTTTACGGGCTGGACGCCGAAGGGCTGGCCAAGAAGTATTACCGGGACCATCTTCCGAAAGGGAAGCTCGTCATCGGGGAAGGAATCTGAAAGATTCGGAAGAATTAGAAGGGACGGAAAGGCCTTCGTTACGGGCTTTTCCGCCCTTTTTCTTTGATGCCTGTTTTGGCTAAATCCGCGCTGGCTTTCTATTGAGATAACCGGAATAAAAAACGGCCTCTTCCGTCATGGAAGGGCCGCATGTATCCGAAGGTTGATTCAGAACGGACTACTTGATGCTGTCGAGAACGACGTAGATGTCCTTCTTGGTCAGGACCGTGATGATATCGAGGACCCAGCCGATGCCCGCGTAGGCGCCGGTGAGCAGATAGACGATACCGAAAACCAGTTCGACCATGTCGCCCTTCTTGAGACCGCGCAGGATACGGACGATCCCGCCGATGAGCCAGCAGGTGAACGGAATGACGGTCAGGATGACCTTCAAGACGTAGTCGCACTTGTCGTAGAGTCCTAAGACCTCGTCGAGCGAACCATCGTCAGCAGCGTTCTTCTTTTCTTCTTCAGCCATATGTGTTACCTCCCCTCGTCCGCACAGCGGACGGATTTCCATACGTCCCATTATAGAACGGAAATTGCCGTTTGGAAATGGATTCCTTCGGAACGCTTTCTTCAAGAAAGCGCGCCTCTTTGGTTTCCGTCCGTTTTGTTTTAAAATGAATCCAGAAGATTTATTGCCGTCCCGTTCTATATGAGGACCTGGAAGGGAGAGCTCTTTATGATCAAGGATTTCACCAAGGACGAATACGACGAATTCATTTCGCTGTTCTCCGTGACCAACGCCTGGCATCTGATCCGGAAGATGCTTTCGGTCGTCGACGATTCGTATCTGGAGGAAGGCGAGCGGGTCGGGTTCATCCTCTTGCGTCTCTGCCAAGAGCAGCAACTCGACCAGAAGAAGACGAGGAACCTCGTCTTTTCCGCCCTGTTCCACGACATCGGAAGAATCTGGCAGAGCAGCTCGGACAAGGCGAACCTCTTCGATTACTCCTCGCATTACGACCACGCGCTTTCGAGCTACCTCTTTTTGAAATATTTCTCCCCGCAGAAGGAATACGCCGAGATTGTCCTGTTCCAGAACGGAAGGGAGGACAAGCAACAGAACAACCCGTTCTATCCGCTCGGGGTGAAGCTCCATCTCGCCATCGCGGTCGAAGAGATGCATTCGCAGGGGAAATCGAACGAAGAGATCCTCGCGGCCATCCGCAAAGGGAAGAACCGCCTCTTCAACGCCAAGGACGTCGGAGACATGGAGAAGCTGATCTCCAAGAGCAACCTTCTGATCCAGCTCGACTCGACTTCCTACCACGAGACGATCGACGAGTTCCTTTCGTCCCTGTATTTCCGCAGGGACGTCGTGCGGAACTACCTCTTCATGGTGACCTACTGCATCGAAGCCTACAATTCCGAGACGATGTACCACGCGCGCATCACCTCGTTCCTCTGCTATCTGCTCGGACGGTACAAGAACCTGCCTCTGCACGATCTCTGCGTCCTCTTCACGGCGGGTCTTTTCGGCGACATCGGGAAGATCCGAATCCCGCACGCGATTCTCGAAAAGCCGGGAAAACTGACCGAAGAGGAACAGCAGGTCATGATGAAGCACATCGATTACACCAAGGAAATCCTCGAAGGCTGCTTCAAGGACAAGGAAGTGGTCGAGGTGGCCTACGCCCACCACGAACGCCTCGACGGCTCGGGATATCCTCTGCATAAGAAAGCGGATGAGCTCAGCCTCGAACAGCGCATCGCGGCGGTCGCCGACTGCGCCGCGGCGATGATGGCCGCCCGCGCTTATAAGAACGCCTTCTCGATCGATCAGACCGTCGGGGAACTCGAGGCGATGAAGGACCAGGGGAAACTCGATCCGGAAATCGTGGAAATCTTCAAGGAGAACAAGACCGAGATCGCGGCCTACATCCAGCGCCATCTGAACCGGATGATGCGCGACATCGCGTCCATGAGCGCCGAGCGCGAAAGGCTCAAATACGCCAACGCCTGGTACTGAGGCGTTCCTTTTCCGGATAAGTAAACCAATTATCCTTGGATTTGTTCTATAATAGAAAAGTGCGGTTTTGCCGTGCGTGAAAACCCAGCATTTAGGAAGGAAACATCCCGATGGAAGAAGAAAAGAAAGTCGCCCCCGTTGCCGAAGAAAAGCCCGTGGAGAAAAGTTCGGAGGAATCCGATGTCGACGAACTGATTTCCGCCGGTTCCGACGTCAAAAAGGACGAAAACGGAAATTCCGAGGAAGAGCATCTGAAGACGCTCGAGGAAGCTTCGAAGGAGAATACCGAGGCGTCCGAAGAGGAAAAGAAGGAAGAAGAGGAAAAAGCCGAATCGCAGAAGGAAATGAATAAGAACGTCTACGTTCCGCTCCCGGCCTATCCCGACGGCCTCACCTGCGAAAGCAAGGTCAGAGACATGCAGCAGAAGTTCAACGCCGACATGAAGAAGTCGAGGACCTTCTCGACGATCATCATGGCCATCGTCTTAGTCGGTTTCGTCGGCGCGTTCTTCATGTACCAGTACCTGCCTTCGGACATCAAGTGGATCACCTGGATCCTGATCGGCGCCGTCGCGGTTTTACTCGTCGTGGCCTTCGTCCTTTCTTCGCGCAAGCGGAAGAAGCTCTACACGAACGTCGAGAAGTACGTCGAGGACGAGATCGCCGTAGTCGATTCGTACGTCTTCACGGACGGGGAGTTCAAGAACCCGGTCTATTCGGCGCACGGACGCATCGATCTGCAGATGCTGATCGACGCGCACTATTTCGACACGATCAACGCGACGAATTCGCGCAACATCGTCAAGGTCCATTATCTCGAGCGCGAGATGACCGTCTCCGAGATCGCGGCCCGCGTGCCGTACCAGAAGCCGGCCGATCTGAAGGACCATTCCAAGGACAAGCCGGTCAAGGAGACTCCGAGGGAAAGCTACGGCGTTTTCGGAAAGTACGTGACCTATCCGGTCTCTTTGAAGAACTGTGCGGACGTGATCGTATTGCTTCAGGGCGCGAACGCCTATCTTCCGACGTATCTCGACGGCTACACCTCGCTTGAAGTGCCGAACCTGAAAAAGGATTACCTGGTCTGGTCGACCCTGCCGTGCGGAAAAGAGCTCTTCACGGACGAAGTCGTGGACATCCTGAATTCGTTCTCCTCGGACGCGCATCTCGAGAACCTGTTCCTCTCGATCAACGAGAAGGGACTGAAGATCTGCCTCAACTACAACGAGACGGTCATGGAAATCCCGATGGACAAGCCGCTCCAGGGCGAGCCGTTCCTGCATTACAGGAACGACATCCAGGCCGTGAAGAAGCTCATCGCGGAGATTAAGAAGAACAACGGTTAATTCCGCTGAGTTAAAAGAAGTTTTGTTATGCCCAGTCCGTTTATCCGTCTGAAGTCCTTTAAGCACGACGGGTCCTCCCACCGCATGTGGATGTATCTCACGGAGGTGAAGGAAGACTCCGAGTTCTATGTCCTCGGGGCGAAGAACGCGCGCGTGATTGAGCACGATGGCAGGGAATGGAGGGCCTCGGAAGGGGCGCTCTACATCCTGTCGAAGCACCGCTTCTACAACGTGATCGTCATGTTCAATTCGCCCGACCAGCTTTCGTATTACATCAATATCGCTTCTCCTTCCATCAAGGTGGGGAACACGTACGAGTTCATCGATTACGAGCTCGATCTGAAGAAATATCCCCACAGTCCGGTCAAGGAGATCGACTGGGGAGAATTCGAGCAGGCGTGCAGGATGTACGCGTACTCAGAGGAACTGAAGACGGTCGCCGTGAGGACGATGAAGGAACTCGAACCGCCTCTCAGAAAGGGAATCCACCCGTTCGACGACAAGGAGAACCGGGCGCTGTTCGAAGAGTTCTTGAAGACGTGCTGATAGAAAGAAGGCAGGAAAAGATGGAATTTATTTCTAACGGTCAGAACGATACGCTGACGCTGGCGAAGATGTTCGGTAGGACCTTGAAGGGCGGGGAAGTGATCCTGGCCTACGGGGAACTCGGGGCGGGCAAGACCGCTTTCTGCAAGGGCCTCGCTTTGGGGCTCGGAATCAGGCAGATTGTGAATTCCCCGACGTTCAACATGATGAAGGTCTATCCGAATCCGAAAGGGCTGAACCTCTACCACATCGACGCGTACCGCCTCGAAAGCAAGGACGCGGTGAGCGACATCGGGTTCGACGAGGCCATCGGGAATCCGGACGGGGTCGCCTTCGTCGAGTGGCCGGATTTCATTAAGGATTACTGGAAGGACGAGAAGAAGTTGTATGTCCTCCGCATCGAGGTCCTCGGCCTGAAGAAGAGGAAATACATCCTCGAAGAAAGGAAGGAAGCCTAGCGTATGAAAGTTCTGATCGACACGTCGTTGAAAGGCCTGACCCTCGTCTGTCTCGAGGACGGGAAGGTCGTCTATACCTATAAGGACTCGGAGAACAGGAGAGTTGCCGAGGAGATCGTCCCGATTTTGAAGGAAGCGGCGGAAAAGAACGGGAAATCGTTCAAGGACATCGGCGAGATCGACGTCACGGACGGCCCGGGTTCGTATACGGGCGAGCGCATCGGCCTCGCGGTCGCGAAGGTCTATTCGTTCTTGAAGAGGGAGACGCTGATCAAGACGGCTTCTTCCCTGAAGATCATGACCGCGTTGAACCGCTCCGAAACGGTCCTTGCGCTTTTCGACGCGCGGAACGAAGCGTATTTCGGAGGGGCGTACCTCGAAGGGAAACCGCTTTTCGCCGAGAAGAGGATGGAAAAAGGCGAAGTCGAGGAGTTTATGGAGAAGAACCCTTCCGCGGAGATTGCCGTCCTCGATTCGTTCGTTCCGGAGATGAAGAAACGCTTCCCGCAGTACGGGATTGTCGGGGTCGACTTCACCGAGGCGATGGTCGCCGGGCAGGATTTCTTCGAAAAATCCGACGATCCGTTCGCTTTGAAGGCGCGTTACCTAAGGGGGAAGGATGAGTGAAATCCATCCTGCGCGGGATGAAGAACTGATCCGGATCGCCCGGATCGAAACGGCTCGTTTTGAAGACCCGTGGAGTTATCCGGAGATCAAGGAACAGGCCGGGACGGAAGGATTCTTCTATCTCGTTTCCGCTGACGGGGACGAAGTGGAAGGGTACATCGGATTCCTCGTTTCCGGGGATTCGGCCGACATCTATTCCCTCGCCGTCAAAAAGGAATGCGAAGGAAAGGGCATCGGAGGAAAGCTTCTGGAGAAAGCGCTGGAGTTCGGGAAAGAGAAAGGCGTGAAGACGTTCTTCCTCGAAGTCCGTCCGTCGAACACAAGAGCCTTAACGCTCTATATCGCGCACGGATTCGGCGAATACAGGAGAAGAAAACAGTATTACAGCGACGGGGAAGACGCCCTGCTTCTGAAAAAGGAGATATCAGCATGAAAGATCAGTATATCTTAGGAATCGAATCGAGCTGCGACGAGACGAGCGCGGCCGTGTTGAAGAACGGGAAGGAGATCCTCTCGAACATCATTTCGACCCAGATCGCGACGCACGTACAGTACGGCGGGGTCATGCCGGAAATCGCTTCGAGGCTTCATCTCGAGAACATCGCCTACGTGCTCGACCAGTGCTTTTTGAAGGCGGGAATCAAGCCCGAGCAGCTCGACGCGGTCGCCGTGACTGGAAAGCCGGGCCTTATCGGGGCGCTGCACATCGGCGTTCTGGTGGCGAAGACGATCGCCTGTTACTACGGCATCCCGCTCATCAACGTTCACCATCTGGCCGGACACATCTACGCGAACGAGTTCGCCGGGGACTTCCACTTCCCGTTATTGGCGATCGTCGCTTCGGGCGGAAACTCGGAACTGGTCTACATGAAGGACCATCTCGACTTCCAGATCGTCGGCGAGACGATGGACGATGCAATCGGAGAGAGCCTCGACAAGGTCGCCCGCGTCCTCGGACTTCCGTATCCGGGAGGCGTCGCAATCGACAAGCTGACGAAATCCCACGACTTCCCTCTGGTGAAACTGCCGAAGGTGCAGGTCCGCGGATACAACCTCTCGTACTCCGGCCTCAAGTCCTACCTGATCCGCACAATCGAGGAGGAAAAGAAGGCGAACGGAGGGGCGCTGAGCCAGGAGCGCGTCTGCGAATACGCGTTCTCGGCGGAGAAGGCGTTCGTCGACCAGCTGGTCGGGAAGGCGCTGAAGGCGGCCGAACACTATCATGTGAAACAGATCATCATGGGCGGCGGCGTCTCGGCGAACACGTACCTGCGCCAGGAGATCGTGCGGAGAGGAAAAGGATACGAGATTCTGATCCCCCCGTTATGGTGCACCACGGACAACGCGGCGATGATCGCGAAGGCCGGAGCGCACATGTACGAGAAGAAGGACTTCGCGTCCCTCGACTTCGCCCCGTCCGCGAGCGCGGAACTCGGGCACAGATAGACCGAAATCCCGTCAGACGACGAAGAATCAATGGTAAGATAATAACTAGAGGTATAAAATTATGGAATCCAAAACGATGTATATGACCGTCCGCGAACTGTACGAAGGCACTAGAGACGGCTCCCTGAAAGAAGGGGCGGAAATCAGCATCGACGGCTGGGTCTACGGCAACCGCTCGTCCAGCAACGTCGGTTTCATCTCGTTTAACGACGGGACCTGCTTCCGCAACGCGCAGCTCGTCTATTCCGACGAGACCAAGGGCCGTGATGCAGTGGCCAAGCTCCGCCTTGGCTCTTCGATTTCCATCGTCGGTTCGATCCATCTGACACCGGAAGCGCAGCAGCCGGTCGAGATTCATCTGAGCTCCGTCACGCTCGTCGGGGACGTCGCAGATTCGTATCCGATCCAGAAGAAAAAGACGTCCTACGAATTCCTGCGCACGATCCCGCACCTGCGCCCGCGCACGAACACGTTCCGCGCGGTCTATCGCGTCCGCTCGGTCTTGTCAATGGCCATCCACGAATTCTTTCAGGGTGAAGGGTTCGTCTACGTCCATACGCCGATCCTCACTTCGAACGACGCCGAGGGAGCCGGACAGACCTTCAAGGTCGTGACCGACATCTCCCATCCGGACGAATATTTCGGAAAGCCGGTGTCCCTGACCGTCTCCGGACAGCTCCACGTCGAGCCGTTCGCGATGGCGTTCCGCGACGTCTACACGTTCGGGCCGACCTTCCGCGCGGAGAAGTCGAACACGACCCACCACGCCGCGGAGTTCTGGATGATCGAACCGGAGATCGCGTTCGCCGACCTCTACGACGACATCGACCTGATCCAGGATTTCCTGAAGTACATCGTCCGTTACGTGATGGCGAACTGCCCGGACGAAATCGACTTCTTCAACAAGTGGGCCGATAAGGGCCTGAAGCAGAGACTGACCGATTTCGTCGAGAAGCCGTTCACGCAGGTCGATTACACCGACGCCATCAACATCCTCTTGAAGGCCAAGGCGGACGGGCACCATTTCAACAACGACAACATCTACTGGGGACTCGACCTCGAGTCGGAGCACGAACGCTATCTGACCGAGAAGGTCTTCAAGGGCCCCATCTTCCTTACGAACTATCCGAAGGAAATCAAGGCGTTCTACATGAAGCAGAACCCGGACGGCAAGACGGTCGCCGCGGTGGACCTCTTGGTTCCGGAAATCGGCGAGCTCGTCGGCGGATCGGAAAGAGAAGCCGATTACGACAAGCTGCTGAACCGCATGAAGGAACTGAACATGAACATCGACGGATACCAGTGGTATCTCGATTTGCGCCGTTACGGTACGGTCCCGCACGCGGGATTCGGACTCGGATTCGAGCGCATGCTCCAGTTCGTGACGGGCATGGAGAACATCCGCGACGTCGAATGCTATCCGCGCACGTACAAGGAATGCAAGTTCTAAGGCTGTAAACCTGAATAAAAAGTTCAAAACGAGAGGACGCGCATGTTCGGAAAGAAAAAGAAAGAACCGGTCGATCTGATGAAGATGAACTCTTCTTCCTTTTCCTATGGGGCGGATCCTTCGCCGAGGGCGAATCCGACCGTGAACTCCCCGAGCCCATTCGTCCAGAACACGCCGTATCCGAAGGAATCCGTTAAGGATCCCTACGCGAGGGGCATCCGCCCGAACGTGGACCCGGATCCGTTCGGGACCAAGGAGACGCGGACGTCCGCACCGAAGGAAGTCCCTCCCGAAAATCCGGAAGGGAAAAAGAAAGCTAAGAAAGAAAAGAAAACCTATACTCCCGAGGAAAGGAAGGAACGGAGGCGGTACGGGTGGGCTATGGCCCGCTTCGTCGTGTTGGTCTGCCTCTCGTTTTTCTTGGCCGGGTATCTTGTTTATTCCCTCGCCCTTTTGTTCCGTTAATCAATCAAGACGGCCGGTCCGTTCCGGCCGTTTTTCTGTGCGCGGAATGGAAAAGAAGAGGGTTTTAACGGAACGGTTCCGAATCTCAGAAGTGCATTTTCAGCGCTTCGGTGAATTCCCTCACGGACGGGGAAGGGCTCTTCACGCTCGTTTCGTGCGGACGCGCTCTCTCTCCGTCCGCTTCTGAGGACGCCGTGCTTCTTCCTGCGACAGCAATCTGAGGGAAGTCCTGACGGATTCTTCTTTCGCCGAACCGGCGGCGTTCCCTTCGTCTTCTTCCGAAGAAAGCCTGAGGACGTTCGCCGAGAGCATCCTGGCTTTATAAGCAGGAATGCATGTAAAAAAGCGGGAAGGGAACGCGTCCTTTCCCGCTTTTGCTTCGATTGGAATTCCGGATTTATTCCTTCTTTTCTTCCGCGGGTTCCTCCCTTTCCGGCGGAAGGACGGATTTCATCAGTCCCGGGACGTCGGAGAAATTCCCTTGGGCGAAAGCCGGATGGGACGGGAGCTTGACCTCGTATTTGTCGATGAGGTTGATCTTTGCCCCGCTCAAAAGACCTGAGACTTCCGTGACGTGCCCTCCCTTGGTCTTGTCCTTGCTTAGGAAATGGAGATGCCAGCCGGGAATCGCGAGCCCGTTCACGTAGGAAGGGGAATAGAACCCGACGAGGGTCCCTTCGATGTCCTTGTAGGTGTAATAGCGCATCTCTTTAGCGACGATGCTCATCGGGCGGTACGGCTTCCTCTGCTTGTAGGCGGCCCGGACGGTCACCGAGGAGAATTTGCCTTCCGCGCGGAGGCAGTAGAAATAGTTCGGACCCTTGGCCTGGTGTTCGGAAAGCTTCTTCCAGAGATCATCGATCGACGAGAAGGAATCGAGAGAAAAGGACGGCACGGACGGATCGAACTTCGTAATCTGCCCGTACGTCACGCCGGTCATGGGAATGTCCATGACCTTGACCTGCCCGGCGGCGGTGCCGTTATAGGCGATCCCGTCGAGGAAGACGGCTTCCCCGTTCAGACCGTTGAACGAACCGATGCCGGTGTCCCCGTTCTTCATGAAATACTCAATCGAGATGGAATAGTCGAAATCGCCCGCCATCAGGGCGAACATCGCTGATACCTGAAAAAGCCTGCCCATATACCGTGAACCTCCTGTTCTTCCTTTCTGCCGGCTTCATCTTAGCATTTCTCTATTTTCTTTGCAAAACCGGTCTTTTTTTCAAAGGATTCCCTTTCTCACAAAATATCGCCTTATTCCCTATTCCTTCCGTAACCGGGAGCGGTTCTATGGTATAATTTCCGTTGGAAAAATCATTTCGGAAAGTTATGTGCAAAATTATCGCTGTCGCCAATCAGAAAGGCGGAGTCGGTAAAACGACGACCGCCGTGAATCTTGCTTCTGCCTTAGGAAAATACGGAAAGACAATCCTTTTGGTCGATCTCGATCCGCAGGGGAACTGCTCCCGTGGGTTTGGCATCGACGCCTCGGTCTTAAAACATACCGTCGCGACCGTCCTTTTGAAGGACACGACTTTTGAAAAGGCTTTGAGAAGGACCGTCAACCCGAACGTAAGGCTCATGCCGGCGAATCTGTCGCTGGCGTCTTTCGAAGCGGTCGCTGCCGAGCGCGGGGAAACCCCGACGCTCTTCCGCCTGAAGGAAATCCTCGACGCGCAGAAGGAGAGATACGATTACGTTCTGATCGACTGCCCGCCGTCCTTAGGATATCTGTCCTTAAGCGCCTTGACCGCGGCCGACGAAGCCCTCATCCCGGTCCAGTGCGAGTATTTCGCGATGGAGGCCGTGGCCCAGATCCTTTCGGCAATCAACAACGTGCGGAGACAGACCAATCCGAAACTCGATATCCTCGGGTTCGTTTTGACTATGTACGACAACCGCAACCGCCTCTCGACGGAAGTCTCCTCGGAAGTCACCGCGACTTTCAAGGAAAAAACCTTCGCGACGAGAATCCCGCGGAACGTCTCCTTGGCCGAGGCGGTGGCCTACGGGAAACCGGGGAACCTCTACCGCCCGAACGCTTCCGGAAGCATCGCGTATAATAATCTTGCCCGGGAGATTCTCGCCTATGAAGAAGGAAAATAAGTCGGCTAAACGGTTCATTCAGAAAAACAGCCTCTCCTCCCTGATCGGAGGATACGCTTCTTCGGACGTCGTCCGTTCTTTGAAGGCAGCTTCCGAAGAAGGGAGGATCGTCTCTCTCCGGACGGAAGACCTTTCCTTGCCTTCCTGGACCGACGAAAGGAATTACTCCCCGAAATTTAAGAAAGAAGAGGAAGGAAAAATCCGTTTCCCGCTCCTGGTCTATCAGGAAGAAGGGAAGAACTATGTCCTCGACGGGGTAAGGAGATACCTTCGGGCGAAGGAAAAAAAGGACGCGGAACTGCCGTGCATTTTCGTTGACGGGACGGAGGACGACTATGGCTCGTTCTGCTGCTACCGGAATAAGGAACTGAAGGAAAATCCTCTGGTTTTCACGTCCCTTTTCCTCGATATGAAGAAGAAAGGAAAGACCGAGAAGGACATCCGCGAGCTCTCCGGGTTCTCCCACGGCCAGGTGGCGAATCTCGTCCGCCTCTCTTCTCTTCCCGAACCGGTGAAAAATCTGGTCGCCGACGGGACCTTGCCTTATACCAAGGCGAGGCTTCTCATCGGATTTTCCGAAGAGGAAGCCGTTCAGAAAGCAGAGGAAGCCCTCCGAATGAACGTCCGGGAATGCGAGAAAGCGTTCAAAAAGAAAAGAAAGATTTTTAAGAAGACGGGGATTCCGGCTTTCGAGATGGAAAGGGAAGGAAACCGCCTGATTCTGAAGATGAAGGACGAGGAGGACGCAAAGAAGATGGCCGCATACCTGGAGGAGGAAAAATAAAGATGGAAACGAGACTGCAGAAAATCATCGCCGACCGCGGGTTCTGCTCGCGACGGAAGGCGGAAGAATACATTCAGGCGGGGAAAGTCAAGGTCGACGGTGCGCTTGTAACCGAACTCGGAAACAAGTTCGAGGAGGACACTTGCGTCGTTGAAGTCGACGGGACGGTCCTGCGCCCTTTAAAGAAGACGTTCCATTATCTGAAAGTCAATAAGCCGCTGGGCTTCATCTGCTCCATGAACGATCCGCAGGGAAGAAAGACCGTGGATCTGCTCGTTCCTACGAAGTACGGGAGGCTGTTCCCGGTCGGCCGGCTCGACATCAATTCGTCCGGTCTCCTTCTGATGACCGACGACGGGGATTTCGCCAATCTCGTGATGCATCCTTCTTCCTCCCTGGGGAAGACGTACATCGTCACCGTCGACGGAATCCTGAAGAGCGAAGAGAAGGAAAAGCTCGCGAAAGGAATCCTGCTCGAGGACGGGATGACCGCCCCGGCCGAAGTGAAGACCATCTCCGTCTGGCCGGACAAGTCCGTCTTCGAAATCACAATCCACGAGGGCAGGAACCGCCAGATTCGGCGCATGGTCGAGGCGCTCGGGCACAAGACCTACGCTCTGAAGCGCGTCCAGGTCGGACCGATCAAACTGGGCGATCTTCCGCGCGGGGCGTACGAGGAAATTCCGCTGTCGACCGTGGAGGAGATGAAGCGCCTCTGCCGCGAGAACAAGAAGAACAACACGTATAAGAAAGCGTGATCCCTTTACATTTTCCGGATTCGTGATATAGTTTGAATGTAGATCTTCAGGGTTGGGTGGAATTCCCTCTCGGCGGTATACCCCGCGCGGTTCTGTTATAGGACCATGATTCTGTGCGATTCAGGAGGCGACAGTAAAGGCTGGATGAAAGAAGATGTCCCATCTCTTTTTCAGATATCCCTAGAGATCTTTCTCCGGGGTTTTTCTTTTCTCCGGGGAAAGAAAGGAGAAAACAGGAACATGCAAAAAGAAAAAAGGAAGTATGCCGGAAGACTCGTTTCGAGGATGGCGACGGTCGCCGTACTGGCGGCACTAGGAGCGGTCTTCATGACCTACGCGAAGATCCCCTGGGTCATCCCGTGGCTCGAGTTCGACGTGTCGGACGTGGTCGTCCTCATCGTGTACGCGATGTACGGGGCGTGGCCGGCGGTGGCGGTTGCCGTCATCAAGGCGGCGGTCAACCTCCTCGTGTATGGAGGCTCAGGCATCTATTTCATTGGGGATCTGACGGCGCTCTTATCCTCTTTGAGCTTCATCTTCGGCTTGTTCCTCACTTCGCACGTCTTCAAGTTCTTCAAGAGGGGCTTGTGGTTCCGCCTGCTCGGGTACGTTGTCATCATCCTGCTGGAAGCGCTGATTCTGACGGGCATGAACGTCCTCTTCATCACGCCGACGTATCTGACCGGCGCGTATACGACCTGCTTCCATTCCGAATCGGTCGCCCAGGTCGAACAGGCCCTGAGCGGAATGGGGTACGACAAGGGCTATTTCTTATCGATCAACATCATCTATCTGCCGTTCAACCTGGTCAAGGGCCTGGCGGTGTGCGCCATCTACGAGATCATCTTCAACCGCCTGATCTTCATTTTGATGCAGCGCTCCTCGTTCATGAAGAAGTATTTCGTCGGGACGGTCAAGGAGTCCAGGGAACAGGAAAAGAGTCTGACCGAGGAAGAAGCCGAATCCATCCTGTTAGGGAATGAAGAAACAGCGTCCGAAGATGAATCAGACAAGAATGCTTCCCAGATTGTCCCGAATCTGGACAAGGCTTCCTCTCATTCCGACCGGGTTTCGAAGTAAAAAATATCGTGAATGAAAAAAGCTCCGGGATTTCGCCCGAAGCTTTTTTGAACGGTTGCCGGTGAATGTTATTCAACGGTGATCGCCTGGACCGGGCACTGGGCCGCAGCATCCTCGGCGGACGCTTCGACTTCTTCCGGAACCGGATCGACGATCACTTCGGACTTGCCGTCATCGCCCATCGCGAAGACTTCCGGGCAGACACCCGTGCAGAGTCCGCAGCCGATGCAGACGTCCTTATTGACCGTAGCTTTCTTTGCCATATAATTTGTTCCTCCTGGCACTTACTAAAATAGCATTGTTGCGCGTTTTTCTCAATATGAACTTTGGATTTGGAAGGGGGGGGAGAGGATCCTTTCGGCTGTTTGGAAATTTTGGAATCGGACATGAATTTTTTTGGGGAGAATTTCGGCGCGTGCCGGCCGGACGGAAGAAACGGGCGGGTTGATAAAAAAGCAAGAAATGAAATGTTTATAGAGAAGTGATGGAAAAAATGTATGCGCTTTCCTCAATGCTGATACATTCTGCGAAAAAGATACGTAAACGATTTCGAAAATCTATTGACACAATCCGATTCAGGGCATAGAATATAAGCGAAATCGATTACGAAAGCACTTACAAACGCCATAAACGTCTGATTGTGGTTCCTGGATGTAAGCGCCCTGGGAAACCTGAGCCGCCCGGGATCGAGGGAAAAGGGATTGGGAAACGATTCAACAGAACACAAGGAGGTTAAAACGAATGAAACGCAATGTTCTTGGAATCTTAGCTGTGTCGAGTCTGTTAACTCTTACGGCCTGCGGCGGCGGCGCGTCCACTTACGAGGACTACATCGAGGAAAGTCACACCAAGCCGACTCCGATTGCCACCGACGGCGGCAAAGTTCTCAACATCCATTGCTGGAACGATGAATTCGAAGGCCGCTTTGAACACTACTATCCTGGTGCGAAGTCCACTGGCGACAACACCTATACGATTCCGTCCAAGTCCGGCTCCGGAATGGTCACCGTCAAGTTCATCATCACTCCGAACGACAACAACGGTTACCAGAACGCGCTGGATGCGGCTCTTAAGAAGACCAGCGCTTCCGCCGACGACAAGGTCGATATGTTCCTGATGGAAGCGGACTACGCTCTGAAGTATGCGAACTCCGACTATTCACTCGATGTCCACGACCTCGGTCTGACCGACAGCGAGCTCTCCGACATGTATGACTACACGAAGGTCATCGCCACGGATACACGCAAAGGCATGAACAACGCCTTGAAGGGCGTCTCCTGGCAGGCGACTCCGGGCCTTTATGCCTACCGCAACGATATCGCCAAGAAGTTATGGGCGGATTATCCGGCGGATCCGACTGCCAATGCGACTGCCGAAGAGAAGGCCAAAGCCACCAAGGCTCAGTCCGATTTCGTCCAGGCCAAGTTAGCCGACTGGGACAAGTTCGATGCCGTCGCGGCCGAAGCGAAGGGTAAAGGCTACTACATGCTCTCCGGCTACGATGATTCCTACCGTACGTTCTCCAATAACGTCAGCAGCTCCTGGGTCAAGAAGTACGTCAGCGTCGACGGCGTCAAGACCAGCCTGGTGACTTTGGATCCGCAGATCAAGAACTGGATCAAGCAGACCAAGGCTTATACAGACAAAGGCTACAGCCACAAGACTTCGCTCTGGGATGGCGACTGGTCGAAGGATCAGGGCCCGACCGGAAAGGTCTTCGGCTTCTTCTACTCCACTTGGGGTATCAACTTCACTCTGAGCGGAAACTCCCTCGCGAATCCGGAGGGCGATCAGAAATTAGGGAACGGCCTCTGGGGCGAATATAGAGTCTGCAAAGGCCCGGCTTCCTATTACTGGGGCGGCACTTGGATCGTCGGAGCTCAGGGCACCGATAACAAAGCCGAAGTCGCCGATATCATGAGACAGCTGACCTGCAACAAGACCATCGACAAGCAAATCACCATCGATACGCAGGACTACACCAACAGCAAGTCGGCCATGCACGAACTCGCGACCGATAAGAACTTCGGTTCGTCCTTCTTAGGCGGACAGAACCACATCGCCCTCTTCGAAGAGTCCGCGAATGCCATCAAGATGGCTCCGATGTCCCCGATCGATCAGACCTGCAACGAAGGTATCCAGAATGCCATGAAGGACTACTTCGCCGGCACGATCTCTTATGAGAAGGCCATCCAGAACTTCAAGGATTCCGTCACGGCCAAGAATCCGGCGGTTGTCTTCGACGATACGTTCGACGCCGGCTTATAAACCGAAGCTGAACAGTAGAAGTCTTCTGTCTATCCGTTGACTGAACGTTCCGAGTCTCCTCCTGGAAGGGGAGGAGGCCCGGAACTTTTCATTAATAGGGTCCCCTTAAAAAAGGGAACACGTCCGATATTCTATATTTCTTTTGTTTTTATCGCTCCGGGCGGGTGTTTCTTCCAGTTTAGGAAATCTTCCGGAAGACGCCGTTTATGCCCGATTTCGCCCATTTAGGGGATAATATTCGTACAAAAGTCGGCAAAACAGATATAATGATGGTGGATTTCAAGGAATATTTCAAGAATCAGCCATGGTAAAGATCAAAGACATCGCGAAGGCGTGCAACACGTCCAGCGCCACGGTCAGCAAAGCTCTGAGCAATTCCTCCGAGCTCTCGCAGGCCACGATCAATCGCATTCAGCAGAAGGCGAAGGAAATGGGCTACGTGCCTAACGCCTACGCCCGCGCTTTGAAGCTGAAACGCTCTTACTCGATCGGCGTCATTTTCCACGATCCGACCCACGGCGGTCTGCGCCACGAATATTTCTCGACCGTCATCGAAGCCTTGAAGACCGAGGCGGAAAATGCGGGGTACGCGATTACGTTCCTCTCCCGCTCGGACAAAATGCCTTCGGATTCGTATCTGTCTTTGGCCCGTTACTGGAACATGGACGGGGTCGTCATCGTCAGCGAGGATTTCACCGGTCCGGGCCTTCTCGAACTGGTCCGCTCGTCTCTACCGGTCGTCACGATCGATTACGTCTATCCGGAATGCGACGCGGTCCTCTCTGATAACGAAGCGGGCATGGAGAAGCTCGTCGACTACATCGTCTCCCTCGGCCACACGAAGATTGCCTTCGTGCACGGGGAAATGACCGATGTCACGAAGAAACGTTTGGAAGGCTACCGCGCGGCCCTTCTGAAGCACGGAATCCCGTACCGGGAGGAATTCGTCAAGGAAGCGTTCTTCCATCTCCCGCGCACGTCTGGACACGCCACGAAGGAACTCCTGGCCTTAGATGACCGGCCGACATGCATCTGCTACCCCGACGACGTCTCCATGCTCGGCGGGCTCACCGCCTTGCAGGAGCACGGGCTGACACCGGGGAAGGACATTTCCGTCGCCGGATACGACGGCGTCGAGCTGTCGAAGCTCTACCGCCCGCGTTTCACGACCTACGAACAGAACGCTGGCGAGCTGGGCAGCCAGGCCGCGAAGCTCCTGATTTCGGAAATCGAGAACGGGAGCAGGAAAGCCCCATCGATCGTCACGGTCGAAGGGAAGATCCAGGAAGGGGAGACGGTCGTCCCGCCTTCGGGAAAGGAATAAAACGGTACAAAAGAAAAAGGAGGAAACAGGAAGGACAGCCTGTTTCCCCTTTTTCTAAGGAAAGGATATCTCTGGTTTTCAATGGGAATGATGGGGATTAAGAAGCTCTATGCTTCCGGATGTAATCCCTGTACGTATAGAACGAGTCTTTGCGGATGCGCTTCAGACCGTTCCGGTAATCGACGTAGACGAGCCCGAACCTGGCCGAATAGCCTTCGGCCCATTCGAAGTTGTCCGTGATCGACCAGTAGTAGTATCCCCGGACGTCGATGCCGTCGCTGACGGCGCGCTCGAGCTCGGATAGATAAGAGAGGAGATAGGCGCTGCGTTTAGGGTCGTGCACCCTGCCGTCTTTTTCCAGCCGGTCTTCGACGCAGTCCCCGTTTTCGCTGACGATTATTGGCAGACGATAGCGTTCCTGCAGAAGCTTTAACGTGTAATAGAGCGCCTCCGGTTCGGCGACGAGCCAGCCGAGAGCCCCCTGTTTTTCCGGCGTGGGTCTCTTTTCCGCATGATAGGCGCCGTTTCCGTCCAAGAAGCAGTGCAGGCCCGTGTAGAGGTTGATATACACCGTCGTGTCCGTCCCTGACGCGATGGTCTCGAGATCGCCTTCCTGAAGGATTCCGTGATTCCTCATGTACTTTTCGACTTCCGGAGGATAACGGTGGAGATAGAGCGGATCCATGTAAATCGACTGGGTATAGAAGTCCTGGACCGTCTTCGGAAGCGAGAAGAAATGCTTTCCGATTTCCTCCCACAGCTTCGGATCGTCCGAATCGGGGACGATCCCGTCCATCGTGTCGACGAATCCGACTTCGACTTCCGGATGCCCTTCCTTTAGGAGCTTCTGCGCCTTGAAATGGGATAAGAGGACGTGGTGGACCGCCTTCATCATCTCTTCGTAGGAGTAGACCTTTCCGGGGGCGTGCCCGAGGTTCTGATAGCCGAGATAAACGAAGCACTGCGGCTCGTTGAACGTCAGATAGTCCGTGCAGAGGTCCAGGAAATGGTCGCGGACGACCCGGACGTAGTCGAGATACGCGTCCGCGGTGCTCCGCTCTTTCCATCCTCCCCGGTCTTCGAGAAACTGGGGGAGATCCCAGTGGTAGAGAGTAACTAGAGGCCTCATCCCTTTCTTACGGATTTCGCTTAGGACCGAACGGTAATAAGCGATTCCTTCCGGATTGGCCGACCCGTCCTCCTGGACGAGTCTCGTCCAGGCAAAGGAAAGGCGGTAGGAATCCGCGCCGAGTTCGGCTGCCAAGGCGATGTCTTCTTTATAACGGTGGAAGAAATCGCAGGCCGTGTCGCCGGACTCGCCGTTTTTAATCTTTCCGGGAAGACGGCAGAACGTGTCCCAGATGGAAGGGAGTTTATTTCTTTCCTTGACGCCCCCTTCGACCTGATAGGCCGAAGAGCCGACGCCGAAACGGAAATGCGGGGGAAAAGCCATAGTTTATCCTTTGACCGCCCCGTTGGTGAGGTTCTTGATGATGCCGCGGGAGAAGATCAGATAGATGAGGAGCGTCGGGAAGACCGCGACGAACATCAGCATGTAGATCTTGCCGAGGTCGAACGTATCCGGCGAAGAAGCCTGAAGCTGTCCGATCAGAATAGGAATCGTATATTTCTTGGCGTCGTTGAGGAGCATCGACGGCATGAAGTAGTTGTTCCAGGAGGCGACGTAGGCGAAGATGAACTGGACCGAGAGGGCCGGCTTCATCAGCGGAAGGATGATCGTGTGGAAGATCCTCAGTTCTCCCGAACCGTCGACGCGGGCCGCCTCGACGATTTCGTAAGGCAAGACCGAGGCGAGGTACTGCTTCATGTAGAAGTAGACCGTCGGAGCCGCGATGGAAGGAATGATGATGATCCAGAACTGGTTGAAGAGGTTCATCTGCATGCACATCATAATCAGACCCATGGTAGCGACCTGGTTCGGAATCATCATGATGGCGAGAATGAAGGTTTCGACGAACTTTTTCAGCTTGAACTTGTAGATGACCGTCGCGTAGGCCGTAAGAGCCGAGAAATAGGTCGAGAGCAGCGCCGAGCAGAGCGCGACGAACATCGAGTTCAGAAGCGCCCTGGTGACCGGAAGGTTATCCGTGTTGAACAGGTTGACCCAGTTCGTCCCGAACGAGCCGCCGGGAATCAAAGAGAAACTTTGGCGGATCTCCGGAGTCGAACGCGAGGCGTTGACGAAGAGGACCCAGAACGGGAAGATGCACATGATGGTCAGCAGAACCAGGAAGATGTAGACGAGCGTCCTTTCGACGAAGAGGACCTTCTTCTCGGATTTCGGATGCTGTTTTTTCAGTCCGGAACGGTTGAGGGAAGGATTCTTTCTTCTGGCGAGCGCGATGTTTTCCATAGTTACCTGCCTCCTTCTTTCAAGGCCTTCTGACGGGCCTTTTCGGCTTCCTTATGCCCTTCTTCGACATAGCGGAGACGGGCGGCCTTCGCTCTTCTTTCCGAACGGGTCGGGTTGTTGCTCGGGACCATCGTCTTGAAGACGATGAGCGAGAGGACGCCGGTGATGACGAAGAGCACGACCGAGAGCGCCCCGGCGAGGCCGTAGTTCTTCGAGGAAGTGATGAGGGTGTACAGGTACATCATGATCGTCATGGAAGTCTTGTCCGGACCGCCCTTGCTCAGAGTGAAGACCTGCGCGGCGTCGAAGAGCTGGATGCCGCCAATCATCGAAGTGATGACGAAATAGACGAAGATCGGAGTTAAGAGCGGGAAAGTGATCTTCCAGAAGACCGTGTGGGAGTTCGCCCCGTCGAGACGGGCGGATTCGAACACCGACTCGTCGATGCCCATGATGCCGGACATCAGGAGGATCGAAGTGTTCCCGAACCACATCAGGAAGTTGATGAACGCGATGATGACGCGGACCCACCAGATGCTCGAAGTGAACTGAACCGGTTCGCTGATCCAGCCGCACTGCGCCAGGATCTGGTTGACCGGTCCGCTCTGGGCGAAAAGCATGTTGAACATGTAACCGAAGGCGGCGGCCATGACGAGGTTAGGCATGTAGGTGACCGTCTGGAAGAACTTCGTCCCGTGGATCTTCAGCCGGGAATCGGTGAACCAGATGGCCAAAAGCAGGGAGACAATCATCTGCGGAATGAACCCGATGATCCAGATCAGCATGGTGTTGCCCATGTATTTCCACATCTGTCCGTCCGTGAAGAGCTTCTTAAAGTTATCGAGGCCTTTGAAAGTCGGACCGACGACGTCGAGCCCGTTCTGGAAGTAGCGGAACAGGGAGTAGTAGAACGTCTGCAGCAGCGGGATGAGCTGGAACAGGATGAAGACGAGGAAGAACGGGATCAGGAACAGATACCCGTACTTCGCGTACGAGATGCGGCGGTGCTTTTTATACTGTTTCGTGTGGAAGAGGGAATTCTCTCTGGCATTCCCGTCTCCCGGCCGGATGTTCTTTTGTTCGGGCATAAAAACCTCCTATCTATTCTCAGAAAATCGCTTTTCCGTCTTCGCCGAAAAGATGGCAGTGCACCAGGTTCATCGAGAAAACGACCTCGTCGCCCGGCACCAGCCTGCGGTCGGAAGGGAATTTGCTGACGGTATCGACCCCGGCGAAATCGGTGTGGACGTAATATTCGTTGCCGAGAAGTTCGGCTAAGGACACCTTCTGCTCGAAGCAGGCGTCCGGATAGAGTTCGGCGAACCTGCCTTTTCCTTCGTACATGTCTTCCGGACGGATGCCGAACGTGGCTTTCTCCGGAATCTCCTTTCCTTCGAGGAGTTCCTTCGGAAGGCGGATCTTCTCGCCGGTCGCGAAGGCGGCCACGCCGTCTTTGACGGTGACCGGGTAGAAATTCATCGAAGGCGAACCGATGAAGCCCGCGACGAACTTGTTGACCGGATGGTTGAAGATTTCCAAAGGAGAGCCGATCTGCTGGATATATCCGTCCTTGAGGATGACGATGCGGGTCGCCATGGTCATGGCTTCGGTCTGGTCGTGCGTGACGTAGATGGTCGTCGCGTTCAGCGCGTTGTGGAGCTTGACGATTTCCGAACGCATCTGCACGCGGAGCTTCGCGTCGAGGTTCGAAAGCGGTTCGTCCATCAACAGGACTTTGGCGTGCTTGACGATCGCGCGGCCGAGGGCGACTCTCTGTCTCTGGCCGCCGGAAAGGGCGCGCGGTTTGCGGTCGAGGTACGGGGTGATCTGCAGGATGCGCGCGGCTTCCATGACTCTGCGGTCGATCTCTTCCTTCGGAAGTTTCATGATCTTCAGAGGGAAGGCGATGTTGTTGTAGACCGTCATGTGCGGATAGAGGGCGTACGACTGGAAGACCATCGCGATGTTGCGGTCTTTCGGCGCGACGTCGTTCATATATTCGTGGTCGATGTCCAGCGTCCCGGACGTGATGTCCTCGAGCCCGGCGATCATGCGCAGGGTTGTCGACTTGCCGCAGCCGGAAGGCCCGACGAAGACGATGAACTCGTGCTGCTTGATGTCGATGGAGAAATCGTGGACCGCGTGGAACCCGTTCTCGTACACCTTGTTGATGTTGTGCAGCGAGACGAACGAATCCTCCGGAGCGGTCCAGCCGTCCTCTTCGTCCCGCTTTATCAGGGCTTCGATTTCGGCCTTGGACTCTTCCTTCATCTTCTTGTCGTTGGCTCTTCTTTCCGAGCGCGACATCCTCTTGTTTTTCTGATCTTTCTCTTTCTTTCCGAACATGTTTTGGTTCCTCCTATCCCTTTAACAGGCGATATCGACACGGACGACGTCTTCGTTTGAGACGTCTTTCAAGAGCACGACGTTGGATTCCTGCTTCTTTCCGTCGACCTTGAAGTATTTTTCCTTCTCCGAACGCACGATCCGGATGAGGAAGGTCTTCTTGCGGAACACGCGCCGGATTTCCATCCGCGAGAAGTTCTTCGAAAGACACGGCCGGATCCGCAGCCCGTCCAGTTCCGGACGGATGCCGCAGATTCCTTCGCTCAGGGCCACGAAGCTCCAGGTGGCCGAACCGGTCAGCCAGCTGTTCTTGGCCTGGCCGTAGCTCTTCGAGGCGCGGCCGGCGATCATCTGCGAATAGACGTAAGGTTCGGTCTTATGGACGTCGGAATGTTCCTCGATGTAGGACGGGGCGTTTCTCCTGTAGAGATCGAACGCGCCCTCCGCGTCGCCTTCCTTGGCCATCGCGAGGACCATCCACGGGTTGTTGTGGTTGAATACCGCCCCGTTCTCTTTTACGCCCGGCGGATAAGAGGAGATTTCTCCTAGCTCTAGGTGGTAGGAAGTGTACGGGGGATAGAGGATCTCCATGCCCCAGTCGTCGAGCAGGTATTTCTTACAAGCCGCGATCGCTTTCTTGCCGAGGCCTTTTTCCTTCCCGATTCCGGCCAGTGTGCAGAAGCCCTGCGGCTCGATGTAGATTTTTCCTTCCGAGCAAATCGAATCCCCGACCGGACGCGAGAACGCGTCGTAGGCCCTGCGGAAATAACCGCCCTCGTAATCGAAGCCGTACTCCTCGCAGGCCTTTTCGATTTCCGAGACTTCCTTTTCCGTCTTTTCCGCGTCCTCCTTCTTGCCGACGAAACGGGCCAGGTCGGCGAATTCCTTTCCGTAGAGTACGAACATGCCGGCGATGAAGACGCTCTCGGCGGTATGCGTGTCGTTGTTTTCCACGGTCTGGAAGGATTCCCCGTCGACCTTGGAGAAGCAGTTCAGGTTCAGGCAGTCGTTCCAGTCCGCCCGTCCGATGAGCGGAAGCCCGTGCGGGCCTTTGTTTTTCACCATGTGCGCAAGCGAGACGAGCAAATGGTCGTATAAAGGGACTTCGCTTCCTTTGACATTGTTAAAAGGCGTCGGGACGTCGAGAATCGACGTGTCCCCGGTCTCGCGGACATAGGCGCAGACCGCTCCGACGAGCCACAGCGGGTCGTCGTTGAAGCCGGAGCCGATATCGGCGTTCCCCTTCTTGGTTAACGGCTGGTACTGGTGGTAAGTCGACCCGTCCTCGAACTGGATCGAGGCGATGTCGATGATTCTCTCCCTCGCCTTGTCCGGAATCAGATGCACGAAGCCAAGCAGATCCTGGCAGGAGTCGCGGAAACCCATCCCGCGTCCGGTGCCGGTCTCGAAATACGAGGCGGAACGGGACATCATGTAGGTGACCATGCACTGGTACTGGTTCCAGATGTCGGCCATCCGGTCGAACTTTTCGTCGTTCGACTTTACGCTGAAGACGGACAAGAGCTTTTCCCAGTACGCCTTCAGATCCAAATAGGCTTTTTCAACATATTCCGGATTGTCCGCCTTTTTGATCATGGCGTACGCCTTTTCCTTATTGAGCGAGCCGTCGGGAGCGAACTTCTTTCCCTCTTCGTTTTCGACATATCCCAGCAAGAACGTCACTTTTCTGCTTTCGCCCGGCTGCAGCACAAAATCGATTCGGTGGCAGGCCATTGGATAATAGTCGTGGACGACCGAGTTATAGGAAGTCCCCTGCAGAACCGCCCGCGGGGAATCGAACCCGTTCTCGAGGCCTAAGAAGACATCCCGGTCCGTATCGAACCCGTCGTGCTTCAACGAAGAGTGGAAGAAGCAGAAATGGTTCCTCCTTTCGCGGTATTCCGTCTTGTGGAAGACGGTCGTTTCATCCACTTCGACTTCGGCGAGGTTGAGGTTCCTCTGATAGTTGTTGGCGTCGTCGACGGCGTTGTAGAGGCAGAACTCCACCGCCCCGTAGAGGGAGAAGCGTTTTACTTCCTTGCTGTTGTTCGTCAGGGTGATCGCGTTGATTTCCCCGTCCATGTCCAGAGGGACGAAGGCGAGGAGCTTCGCCTCGAGCCCGTCTTTTTCTCCCAGATAGGAAGAATAGCTGAGCCCGTGGCGGCATTCGTAACGGTCGAGAGGGGTCTTGGTCGGCAGATATCCGATGTTCCAGACGGTGCTCCCGTCCTTGATGTAGTAGAACCGCCCGGAGATGTCCCGCGGGACGTTGTTGTAGCGGTAGCGCGTCAGTCTTCTCAGCTTCGCGTCCTTATAAAAGGAATAGCCGCCGAGCGTGTTCGAGATGAGCGAATGGAAATCGCCGACCCCCAGGTAATTGATCCACGGGAGCGGCGTGTGCGGAGAAGTGAGGACGTACTCTTTGTCCCTGTCGTCGAAGTATCCGTATTTCATAAACCGGCCCTCCTTTCACGAATGCAACCGATTACAAGGCCTTTTTTTATCAACGTAATCGATTTCGTAACTTCTATGATAAGTTTATATTCGTTTGAAAGGAAAAGCAATAGAAAATGCTCCAGACGGAGAAAAAACGGGACCGGGAACAGGAGAAAGAGCGATAAAAAGGACGAAAAAACAGCGGACATCTGTCCGCCCGGAAAACCGATGTGCCGGATCTCCGAAGAAATCAGAACATCTTCAGGGCCAGTGCGACGTCGATCTTGCTCACGCGCCTCAGGGCAATGCAGGTCGAGATGAGGGCCGCGAGGAGCGTGACGGCGATGACCACGACGAACGACACCGGTGTCGCCGTCAGGATGCTGTAATTGATATTGAAGACCGTCGGCGACTTCAGGACCACGTTGATGAAATTCAGGGCCAGCGCGGAGAAAGCGAGACCCAGGACGATCGATAGGAAGGCAATCGCGTAATTCAGGATGAAGAACAGGGCGTAGATATTCCTCTTCTTTGTTCCGAACGACTTGAGGATTGCGATTTCCTTGTATTTCGTCCTGACGTTCGAGACGAAGGTCAGGCAGAGGAAAGTGACCGTCGACAGGAGCATGATGCAGATGGCCACCAGGATGACGGACATGAAATCGCTCTTGATCAGGTTCATCAGCTGGAGCACCGGCGACAGGTACGCGAAATCGAAGAACACATCGTCGGAAATGACGGACCTCAGGGCCGCGTCCGGGAAGGACGTGGCGATCAAGAATCCGGAGAGGTACATCTTTTCCCTGACGAGGATTGCATCCATAAATTCCTGCGTGACGTAGACGTCGCACGAAGAATCGTCGGTTACCCCGACAATCTTCACCTTCCGCGTGATGTCGGGAAGGTTCAGGACGGCCTGGTACAGGTCCCTGTTCGGCGACTGAGATAGATCCTTATACCGTACTTCCTGATTGAGGCAGTCGGAAATTTCTTCATAGCCGGTAAAATATTCGTTCGCCTTAAGGTACGAACTGGAAATCACGACGTCGAATTCATCGGATGGCTCTGTTCCTCCGCCTTCGGAAAGGGTCTGCCCTTCGTAGACTCCGTATTGTGTTTCACGTTTCGCATACAGATTCGTCGGGAGCTTGCTCCCGAGGAAATTCGCGGCGTAGAGGAACTGGGAAGAGGAGCGCATCATGTTCATATACGTTTCTTCGGAAACGAAGATGAGGGCGAATTCGTTCCGGAAGAGATCTTTGTCTTCAATCTGGATGTTCAGGTTGTTCATGAACGAGGAAACGTCGTCCGGCGTCCAATGGCTCTCGACGGTCCCCGACACGGTGAGCGGGTAATCCGTGAACGAGACGCCGCCCTGGCCGGTCACCGAGACGGTCTTCCACTCTCCGTCAGAACTTTCTCTGCTCCCGGTATCTCTGGACGTGTCCGCTTCATGCTGTTCCTTTGCCTTCTTTTCTTCCTCGATCCTGCGGGCGACTTCCGACATGAAATCGGTGACGACGGCGCAGTCGGTATCGGGGACCTCGACCAACGAGTCCCGGAACGAAATCGGGCCGTCGAGGATGACCAGGTTCGCGATGAGATGGTTCAGATCCGTCGTGACCTCGATGCGCGGGTGCACCTCGATTCCGTTTTCGCTCAGATGGCCATAGAGGTTCTCGCCCGAGAAATACCGTCCGATCTGTCCGTTGACATGGTTTCTCTCCAGCTGATACGGAGCCGTGAAATAGGCATCGTTGTTGTTGAATCCAGCTCTGGTCGCCGACGTATAGTCGAAACTCGCAAAGCGTGAGTAGGTGAAGATCATGACGATGTTCAGGACCAGAAGGAAAATCGAGAAGATGTTCTTCCAGAGTTTGTTCTTAAAGAGGATGCGGGAATACCGGAAGATGTACTTCGCCGGGAAAATCCGGTTCTCCGTTCCTTTCGTGAACGGGAGATCGGCCGAATCTTCCTTCTTTCCCTGAGCCAGGATTTCGACGGTGACGGTCCTGTCCGGGTTGTCCGCGTAGATCTTCTGGCAGGAACTCAGGATGTTCTTCGCGTCAAGAGTGAGCTTCTCCTCTTTGCTTCCGCCTGTGACGCGGATGTCGACCGGCCCGTCGGCCGTCTTGTATTTCAGCACTTCGATGAGTTGCGAATAGGAATCGAACCCGCCGTCCTTCGGGTCGAGGGTGTAGCGCCCCGAATTCAGCCTGAACTCGGAGACGATCTTCCCGGAATTCAGAAGCACGACGAAATCGGCATAATTGTAGGCGAGCTTCAGATTGTGCGTGACGACGACGATGGTCTTCGTCTTCGAGAATCCTTTCAGCAGCTCGAAGACCATTCTCCCGTTTTCCGCGTCCAGGTTTCCGGTGGGTTCGTCGAGCAGGACGATGTCCCCGTCCTTGGCAATGGCTCTTCCGATGGCAAGACGCTGTTTCTCTCCGCCGGAAAGGAGCCTGGTGGGGGTCTGTTTCTTGGCGGATAGACCTACTTTTTCCAAAATGGCGGAGACCAGGAAGCGGTCGGAGCAGACCATGAGAAGGTTGTCCTCGACGCTGAAATCGTCGACGAGGTTGAATTCCTGGAAAACGTAGGAGATGTTTTCGCGGATGTACTGCCTTACGGCCGCCCCGTTCCTGTAGTCCGTGTTTTTTCCGTCGAAGGAGATTTCACCTTCCGTCGGCGTCTGAAGCAGCCCGATGATGCTTAACAGGGTGCTCTTTCCACTTCCGCTCGGGCCTGAAATAACCGTGATTCCCTTGTCGGGGACCGTGAAGGAAACGTTTTTCAGGGCGAAGAACTCGGACTCGCCCGATTTGAATGTCTTCGAAACGTTCTTGATTTCAATCATAATGAACAGATTATTCCTCTAATAAAATTTTTTCCACGGAGCGACGGAAGCTGTCTAAGATTCCGACCTGCAAGAGGTCAACGGTACTTTCGCTTGAATTCGAGCCTGAGACTACTGTGCATATTGCTTCGATATGCCGAGTGAAGGTGTTGTTGTCGACTGTTATGTAGGTAGCGTCGCTCCGATAGCAGTCCGCGATATCCTTTTCGAAATCCGTGCCGTTCAGAAATGAAAGACCATCTTTGAGATTGTAAAAATAACAGAACACGTAGCTTTCGGTCTTCAGGGAATCGTGCATCCTGTTGAACAGGTTCTTGGAAAGGGAAGTGCCCTTGTTGGACGCATCGACTGCAAACGCGCAGAAGTGAGAATATTCGTCAGGGAATTCCTCTTTGCTCAAATCGTGGCTGTCCGTGATTTTTGCAAACGTGTCCGGCTGATCGGTGCAGTAATAGACGGCGGCATTGTTCCGGTTGAGGAAGTCGGAGTTTTCATCGGTAAGACTCGGGCTGCACGAGCTGAGGCACAGGGAGAGGACGGCGCAGCCCAGCAGGGTGGTTTTCTTGCCCATTCGGTTATTCTTCGTTATCGACATTGTTCGATTGTTCTTTTCTTATTTGCCTAGGCCGGCATGCTGTAGGTGTTGCTTTCCAGACCGAACCAGCAGCTGCCGTAATAATCGACCTGGTGGCTAACCGTGATGAGAGGGGAAGCGGTTTTCGAAAACCGGCAGAAAGTGAAAAAGCCGAAGTAATCCGCAGAATTTAAATTGTAGTCATTGTCCCATTTGACGCTGTATTCCGTTTCGTAATGCTGCGTGAGCATTTCCGTTCTGCTGACGACTTCGAGCTGGCTGAAATTGAAGTCGACGGACGCGGAAATGGAAAATCCGCCCGAAGCCGCAGAGATACCCATCGTCCCCTTAAAATTTTTCTGTTCATTCGTCGGGGCCCATTGGCAGAGTTTCAGTCTCGGCCCCAAGTCCGCCCACGTCCTGCCTTTGCGCGTATACCAGGTATCGCTGTGGCTTCCGATTCCGAAAACTCCGGGGTAACGCCTGGCGACAGGGCTTGTCACAACGCGGTACACGATACCGAAAAGATTCGGGCTTTTCGCGTTTTGAAGCAGGACTTGCTGGATATCCGTTTGATACTGCAAATATCCGCCGTCTTTCCTTGTAAAAGTCGATTTATCAAATGTATATCCTTCGTAGGGGTACCATTCCTCGCTGATTTCAAATCCGTAAAGTGCGCATTCGGCTTTGAAATCTTCGGACTGCTTTTTCGGAGTCCCGCTGTCGCCGCCCGCGTTGCCGATTGCCGGAGGAGTGATGGCCGCTGTCTTAATTGAGTCCCCTTCGGCCGGCGAAAGCGCGCGGCTTACCGAATTCCCCGGGGTCCCACTTACGGCGGAAAGTAACAGAAGTCCCATCAGAATCTTATTCATATTCCCCTCCGCTTGCTGTTCAGTAACCTGATGGTTTCTCCGCTCTTTTCTGCTCAGAAATCTGTATTACGGAAATTATCAGCCTTCCCACATTGCTTTTTAGCAGATCGGATATATGCTTTAAAGGCTACAACTGTCGGGTATCCATGGTAATTTCACTTGGCATTAAATCAGTTTTTATTGCGCTTTTTGCGCCGATATACGGAAAGCTGTTGATGTTTTCGGCTGTTTTATAGGAGGGGATGCTGCCATAGCGGTCCCCGATTTCTTTATCTGAAATTCGTACGGTACAGGAACGAAAAACTGTCGTAGAAATCGTAAAAATACCAGAATACGAAGCTTTCGCTCGCAAAGAAGCCGTGCATCCGGTTGAGCCGTCCCTTGGAAAGGGAATGCCCTGGTATGACGATTCTTCTTCCTGCATTTCTTTTTGTCCATTTCATTGTACGCAAAAGATTTGATTTTTACGTATCACACATAAAGACACACGCCATTTTTTTTGCCGCAAACCTTCTCCGTCCTTGCACCCTTTTTCCGGATTTTCCTATAATCTCCTTGATCCGGAAAGAAGAATCTCCGGTGGCCGTTTCTTGATTCGCGGGAGATTCTTCGGGAGAAACAGTATGGAAAAAAACGAAAACTCGGTGCATGATGTTCTAAATTCGGGAGAGCTCTACGATCCCAACGCGGGCAATCTCGCCCCGGTGCAGAACGCCTGTCTGGAAAGGCTGCACGAATTCAACAGGACGCCTTCGACGCCGGAAGGACTTAAAAAGAGATCCGAAATGCTGAAGGACATGCTCGGTTCCTGCGGCGGGGACGACTACATCGAACCTCCGGTCTATTCGAACTGGGGGCTGAGCCACGTCCATCTGGGCAAGGGCGTCTACATGAATTTCCACGCTACGCTCGTCGACGACGCGGACATCTACGTCGGGGACCACACGATGTTCGGCCCTAACGTCACCGTCTGTACCGCCGCCCACCCCGTCTCGCCGTCCTTGCGCCTGAGCCAGATTGAATACAACAAGCCGGTCCGCATCGGAAAGAACTGCTGGATCGGGGCCGGAGCGATTATCCTTCCAGGAATCACAGTCGGCGATCATTCGATCGTCGGGGCCGGTTCGGTCGTGACGCACGACGTACCGCCGATGACCGTCGTCGCGGGGAATCCGGCCAGAATCCTGCGCCGAATCACCGAAGAGGACGAAAAGAGCTATGACCACGGAAAACCGATCGGGGACAAATGGAAAACATCGGGAAAGATTCCGATTGATTCGGACTGAAAAAGCGGGAAACTTCGGCTATTTCCCGCTTTTACCGTAACGTTTCTCGTAGAAGTCCGCCGCGTCCCTGTCCAGTTCGAGGACGGACTGGCGGATCGTGTAGATCAGTTCCTCGTCCCGGTTGTGCGGGATGTAGAAATTGTGGACTTTCCACGTGTATTTCCCATCCGCGTCTTTCGAGCGGAACTGGGCGATGAGCATCTTGAACGGCGTGGCGGAGATGCGTTCGGCCACCGTGGAAAGGTCCACGAACTCCCGGTAACGCTCCCGGTCGTCGGGATAGACGCAGGTATCGCAGAAGACCCGGAGATGCTGGCGGGCCCCTTTATATTCCTCGCCGGCCGTGCCCTTGAAGCTGACGGGAGGGAAGTATGTGACGAACGTATCGTTCTTCAGCTTGATCTGGACGGCGTTGATGCAGGAATAGACCAGGTTGTAGGCCACTTCGTTCTCGAGGTGGACGAGGTTCGACTGTCGGGTGGCGCTGTCGAGTTCCTCCATCATGATCAGCACGACGAAATGGTGCTCGCTCTCGGCGATCAGCTGATAGAACATCTGGGACAGATACCCGTTCTCGACGATGATGAAGGGGTGGAACTTTCCGTCGCGCAGGCGGTCGTTCATGATAAAGTAGTCCCGTATCTTTCCCATGAGGATGGAGTCCTTCTCGTTCAGGAGATTGGTTTCTTCCTCGATCGTGTTTCCGACGCGCCCGACGAGCTTTACGGCTCCTTCGTTGGCGTAAACGCACGAAATGTGCGTCAGTTCCGGATTGAAATCCGCGATCATGAACGGCTCGGACATCTGGAAATTGACGGCACCGACCTTCTGGTTCACTTCCTTTTCCTCTGCGCTTTCGTATCCGATTCCTTTCTTAAGCACGGTCTCCACGGCCTGCTCGTACGGCTCGGGCCGGTCGAAGAGGTAGCCCTGGAGCAGCTCGCAGCCGTTATCGGACAGAAACTTCTCGTGCTCCTCCTTTTCCACGCCTTCGGCCAGCGTGTGGATGTGGATGGACTTGGCCATGCGGATGATGCTCGCGATGATGTTTTTCGAAACGCTGTTGAACGAGCTTAAAAAAGACATGTCGATCTTCAGAAGGTCGAACTGGTAATCCTTCAAAACGTTCAGCGAGGAATAGCCACTGCCGAAATCGTCCATCCAGACCTGATAGCCCGCCCTATGGAAAAGGCTGATCTGCTCCTGGATGATTTCCTTGTTTTCGATGACGATGCTTTCGGTCAGCTCGACGTCGAGGAGCGACGGGGAAATCCCGTATTTCGAACGGATCTTCTCGACTTCCTCGAAGACATTCTTAACCTTGAAGTCGATGCGGGAGAGGTTGAAGGAGACCGGAACGACCGGCTGTCCTTTGTCCTGCAGTTCCTTCAAATGGGCGCAGACGCGGTCGATCTGGTAGAAATCGAGCTCCTGGATCTGATGGGTCTGTTCGAGGGCCGGAATGAAATCCGCCGGATTCAAAAGGCCGTACTGCGGGTCGACCCAGCGCGACAGCGCTTCGAAGGCGGCGAGTTTCCTGTTCAGCGAACGGATGACCGGCTGATAGTAGATGCGGATGTAGTTCTTTTCGAGGGCTTCCTGGAAATGGCCGAGGATATACGTGTCCTTTTTGACCTTGTTCTCGGCGTAGCCTGAATAGAAACGGACGGAATGGTCCGGGTCCTCGCGCAGGGAATTGCAGGCCACGCGCGCGTAATCCGTGCATTCGGAAGGCGTCTTGGCCTTGCTCGCGTCTTCGACCGTGTAGATGCCGACTTTCAGGTCCTCTTCGGAGAATTCCTCGTTCCGCCTGAGACGCTCGCGGACGGCGGCGAGCTGGGTCAGATACTTCCCGTCGGTCGTGAACACGGCGAAATGGTCGTCCCCGAGACGGGAGACGAACCCCGACGCGAATTCGGAACGGAGGAGCATCGAAAGGTACACGAGGGAATTGTCGCCCCGGCTGTAACCGTTCCGGGCGTTATATCTCTTGAAATCCCGAAGGTTGAGATACAGATAGTGAATCTGCCCCTGATAGCCTCGCGAGACCAGTTCGGCCGTCTTCAGCCCGGCGTAGGCGTAGAATTCCTTGCCGTTCGGGAGGCAAGTCAAAGTATCGCGCTCAGAACCGAGGAGAAACTTGTCCGGATGGAAAATCATGATGTAGCTCAGTAAGCCCATCTGCGAATCCGAAACGATGCGCCCGATGTGGTTCACTTCTATGGCTTTCCCGGTCTTGGTCAGGATGCGGTATGTGAAGGAAAAATCCGGCGCGTCTTCCGCGGCCGTCCCCTTGACCTGGTCCGCCCAGGCCTTCCTCGCCCGGCAGAAACGGTCCCAGTCCTCCGGAAGAATCATCCCCGGGAGGACGCCTCCGGTCAGGAAACGGAATTCCTCGACGTCGTCGCACTCGAAAAGGCGCAGGACTTCGTGGGAGACGTACAGGACTTCCATCCGTCCTTTCGTCTTGCAGATGAAACCGCCGGGAAGCCGGTAGATGAATCTCTTGATGTAGTCGGGAATCGAATGGGAGATGTCCTCGACCGTCCAGATCTTGTGTTCCGGGAGTGCCATCGGTTCTGATCCTTTCAAACCTTCTGTAATGCAAAAAATAGTAAATCGGTAAACAATCGCCTGTACGCTTATATTATCAGATTTGCCCGCGATGCTGATACAAAAAGCGCCTGACGGCCACATAAAAGCGGCAAATAGTGAACTCCGGCAAGAAAATAATATCTGCGGGAAATTCTTCCAAGAAAGGGCAGGGAAAAAGTCTCTTCCGGGGGGGGCGGATCAATATTCGTCCGGAATGCATTTTTTTCTTTAGCCCAGATGCAGTTCCGTTCGGCTTTTTGAGTATCCTGAGAAATAAAATAAAGACTGCCGGGCGCCCGATTCCGTTCAAGTGCACGGCAGCCCTGACTTGTCTTACGATTAGCTCACCGTAGTTTAATTCTGCATCAAAAGCTTCATGACGTAAATGTAATACTGCTCAAGAACACTTTCTTGGTAGCTCTCCAAGGTCGTTTGCTGATCATTTGTGTATTGAATGTTTATTGGGTAATTCCAAACGAATTTAGGAGAACCATTATTGGTATACGTTAGAAAACGTGTGTAGGGATTCCCGTGAGGGTAACTCTCCATATCATAGGTGAATTTCGTTCCGGCCAGGAAGAGAGCTAGATCGTCTTCGTAATTTATGAACGCTACGTACAGATATGTTCCGTTCGAGAAAGCGGAATACATCTCGTTCAGATTTGCCACGGTGAGCTTTGATTTGGAGTACTCCACGTCGATCACAAATTCGCAGATTTCCGGGAGCTCCTCGGGGAAATTGTCGCCGGTATAATCGTGATAATTTTTCATGGTCTCGAAAACTTCTGATTTCTCCCCGCAGTAATACAGAACGGCGTCGTGTCCGTCCAGATAAGACGCCGCTACTTCTGCCGTAGACGGGCTGCACGAACAAAGGCAAAGGGAAAAGGCCAACCCCGCCAATAAACCGATTTTATCTTTCATAACTCCTTCGATCTTTGAATTTCGGTTGCCATAAAACATTCATGGTTTCCTTATAAGTATTTGTCTCTAGTCCGAAACGACCGTATATTCTATTCCCAAATTCAGAGAAACAGTGGGATTATTCATGAACAATCCTCCCGGATAACTGCCAACATTCCAACTAAGAGCGGACATGGATTCAATACTGGCGGCGATACAGGGCGGGCGAAATAAAAAAGGACTGCCGAATCCTCGCTGTTATAAATTGTGGCGTAAAACCCACAGGCTTGCCCGTGGGATGAAAGCCACTTTTCTATGTAAAACTGCATGTCCGCTACTTGGCATATGCATAGATTGAAAACATAATATATATATAAATCAATA
>Ga0256406_1000175_pt1 | contig 122716 bp, 100 predicted proteins | sample RumenRJG_03DNA_FD_185986 | JGI IMG/M metagenome (GOLD analysis project Ga0256406, IMG submission 185986) | Bovine rumen microbial communities from Lethbridge, Alberta, Canada - RJG_03 | ecosystem: Host-associated > Mammals > Digestive system > Stomach > Rumen | place: Canada: Alberta...
CTTCCTCTGTTATATTGATATTATTGCTCTTTAAATAATTGATATATTCCTTATTTAAGTTAATATATTCTGTATTTACCTGCTTATATCTTAAAACAGTATGTTCTTTAATGTTATCAAGTTTTAACGTACTAAGATAAATTGGATCTTCTGATTTAACACTTAATTTTAATGTACAATCATTATTAATAAGTCTATCCTCTGCTTCTTCCTTCATACCGCTAACAAATGAAAATGCAATTAAAAATAGCATTACAGATGATGTAATTGAAATAATTGTGGCACGATATTTTTTTCGATTTCTTTTTATGTTTTTATATGAAATTACTCCACCAATTCCAAAAATCTTGTTAATTAATTTAGGTGTTTTTAATTTTTTAGATTTGATTTTTATTTCTCCACTATTTCTAATAGATTCAATTGGAGAAACTTTTTTTGCTCTTCTACTGCTTCCAAGCGCTGAAAGATAAATTGTTATTATCCCTAGCAAGACAGATATTAATATTCCCCTCAATGATGGAGATAAAATTAATTTTGTTGTAATTGCCGATATTAATAACTTATTACATATTATTACTAAGATATATGATGCAAATATTCCTAATAATATACCAAAAGGAATTCCAATAGCACCTAATATCAGTGCTTCAAAAAGCACGTTATTTTTTATTTGCTTTTTAGTTGCGCCAATGCTTCTTAACATCCCATATTGTTTTGTTTTTTCAGTTATAGAAATATCAAATGAGTTTTTTATACAAATAATTGAAGCAACCATAATAACAACACATAAAATTGCTACTACAATCATTAACTGTTCATATTCAGGCGAAATGCTAAAAGGATTTATTTGTGTTTTAATTAAATTTATTAAAATTTGATTAACTTCAATTTCATCAAAATCTTTTCCTGTCACATCCGAAAGTTGCTGTAATATTTTGTTTACCTCATCATCTGTCATTTTCTGTTCGCTCATCAATTTATTGTATAATTCAGAATCAACGCCGATTATACCAGCAATATTTTCATAAACATCTTTAAATCCTTGTTTTTTAAATGTAATATAAACATCAATTTTTTGATTGTTTTCTGAATCATTTGAATTATTTATAGAGTTTTGGTATTTTGTAGTACTTGTATTTGTTAATGTACTATTATTTCTTGAACTATTTACATTTTCTAAATGATTCTCATCCAAATAAGTAATAAATGTGTATCCAGGTGCAGAGTAAGGTTCAATATATGTAGATGGTCTATTTACAATTCCAACAATTTTATATGTTTTTGTTGATGTTTCAACTATTTTCTCATTTGTGCTATTTTTTTCTTCATTATCTCCTTGAGAAGAAAGAACAATCATATTTGTTTCATCTTCGATTGTAACAAGTCGATTAGATTGTGTTAATTCTTGTCCATTTAAAATTCTCTTGCCAACATCTAGTGTAATTGTGTCACCAACATGCTTTTCTATTCTACCATTTGTTCTTAAATGTGATGGAATAACAATCTCATTTTCATTTTCTGGAAGCCTTCCTTCTTTTATATTTATTCCTAAATTTTTTATCGAATCATTTGTCATGCCCACAATAAAGGCATATGGTTTACTGTCATTTTTACTCTCATCAAGTTTAGCATATCCAATTTTCTTTGTAAGATAGATATGGTCTATGTTTCTATTATTCTTGAGATCAACGAGTTTGTTCTTAGAAAGACCATAAATTGCTAAATGAATATTACCGTCATTTTCTTTTTCTGTGCGAATTAATGATTCCATAGCACTTGTATACATTGTAGTAACAGCTGTAATGAGTGCAACAGAAAGCACAATACCTAAAATTGTAGCAATAGTTCTTGTTTTATTAAGCTTTAGATTTTTAATTGTTAATCTTTTTAAAATATTCATATTTAATCCCATTCCTTTCTTGCCTTCACTAACATTGCATCTGTAAAAGGCATAAATCTTTAATAAAAATTACTTTTAATATCCTCAGTATTATTGCTATTGCCTTTTTTCTTCATTGGCAATTTTTCCATCTTCTATTTTTATAATTCTGTCACATTCTTTTGCAATTTCCATATTATGTGTAATCATAATTATTGTTTGATTTAGTTCTGTATTTGACCTTTTTAAAATCTCAACTATTTCGTCACTTGCCTTTGAGTCAAGGTTTCCTGTTGGTTCATCAGCTAATATAATTGATGGATTTGTGATTAAAGCTCTACCAATACTAGTTCTTTGCTGTTGTCCTCCTGATAGCTGATTTGGTAAATGATTTCTTCTATTTTCTAATCCTAGTCTTTTTAGTAAATCATTTAATACTTCTGGATCAACTTTTCTGTTATCTAAAGCAAGTGGTAACGTAATATTTTCCTCAACATTTAATATTGGAATTAAATTATAAAATTGATAAATAAGACCTACTTGTCTTCTTCTAAAAATAGCAAGTTTATCATCATTAAAACTGTAAATATCTTTGTCATCAATAAAAACCTTGCCAGATGTTGGCCTGTCTACTCCTCCCATTAAGTGTAATAAGGTAGACTTTCCGCTTCCAGATGCACCCACAATTGCTACAAATTCACCCTTGTTTACAGAAAAGGAAACATTATCAAGTGCAATAACTTCGTTTTCACCTTTTCCATAAATCTTTGTTAAATTTTCAACTCTTAAAATTTCCATAACAATTTTTCCTCTCTCAAATAATTTATTTGTATTATACACAATCCAAAGTTACAACTAAGTTACTATGAGAAAAATTTTTTATTTTTATTTTATGTTTTTAATTTTTATTAGGCATAAAAAAACAAGCTAGAATTCTCTAACTTGTATAGTGTTCTTTGTATTTTCATACAAATTTAAATTTTCATCCTTTCTAATTCAGCAGCCATACTTTGTATAATAGTGAAATTAACAATAAAATTTAACTTCGCCTGGATTAACTATTTTCCATTTTTCTAATATTTGAAAATAATGAAGTTCAATGTCTTCACAGATTATATTAAGTTCTTTATCAGGGATTCTACTATTATTGTTGCAAACAATACAAGTTCCAACTTTTGTAAGCCAAATTTTTGTCGCATTGGAAACGGGTTGTCCCTTAGAAACATGCACATGAACTGGTTCATTATTTTCATTAGTCCAAAAATAAATTTTATATCCGTTTTAACTCAAATAAACTAGGCAATTTCTAAACCTCCTAATCGAGCGTATTTAAAGAAAAAGGCTGAGCCATTTGTAACAATTTTCATAAAATTTTCTTTTTCTTCTTTTGAATAATTTCCTTCATCAAGAATCACTTTGTAACTTGGCAACTCAACAATATAAGTGTCAAAACCATATTCTTTTGGTCTTTCAAATGTAACTCTTAAATATTCTGATCCGTCATCCTTTTTTGCAATATTAGAAAAGACCCCTAAAGTTCCATCTGAATATTTAGCAAATTCAAAAGTCATAATTTACCCTCCTCGTATAAACTTATTGTATTATATCATGAAAATAAAAAAAATAATATAGTTTTAAAAAATTTTATGGCAAAATAGTTACAAATTAATAGGTTCATTGCATGATGTTTAATAACTCGTTGGCTTGTTGGACGAGGCTATCCTAATGCGACCAAAAATCATTTCAATGATTTTTGGCGCGAATCAAGGTTTTATCGTCCATTCGCCTCGCTTATGCTCGTTGTTCGCTACGCGCCCTTACTCGTTTATTAAACATCATGCAATGAACCATTAACCAGTAACGCAAAATAATTGTATGCCATTCAAAATAGAAATTACTTTTCTAGTAGTCTATGTTAATTGTACCTGATAAAAGTCAACATTCAATGTGAATACATCTAAATTCTTTGTATCCATATTCATAAACACTTTTACCAAATGCATCATAAGTGTGAGCAGCAATAAGTGTATTTCCAATGCTATTACCTGTTTTTATAACAATTAATGTATGTGTAAATTTTATTCCATCAAAACTTAATTGAATTATGTCCCCTATTTCTAGTTTTTCAATAGATGAATATACTCCATATGGTCCAGCTCCTTTATTATGAATTAAGAAATCATATAGAAATTCGGTTGATGTCCATGATGGTGATCTGTTATTAACATTTATGTAATACCATCCATTGTTTTTATTATAATTCATTTCATTGCAACCAGCATATATACATTGTGAGGCAAAATTTGTACAATCTCCGCCTATTGAATCAAAGTTATAATATTTAGGATTTCTAGAAAAGGCCCATTTCTTTGCATATTGGTAAACAGCTTCTCTGTTATATGTTTTCAAACTATTTCTCTCCCTTAAAAAAAATTACATACACATATTATATGTGTATGTATTTATATTTGTTATAAAATTCTATATTTTATATAGTAAATCAAATAGTTTTCTTATAATATGGTTTAGTTTTGGAAATTCTTTTAATCTTTAATCCTCACCATTCTTCCATTTATTTCTTTATATTCTCTGTTTTTATTTATTTCCATTTTGTGTTTTATTTCGTCTTCTAAATCTTTTCCAAGCATCTCTGATAATCCAAGAAGATATATTGCAACATCTGCTAGTTCGTCACCTAAATCAGATTTTCCTTTTCTATATGCATCATATGCTTCTGCAACTTCTCCATATAAAAAGCAAAATTCTTTATTTACATCTGTTGTATTAAATCCTTTATTAATTTTATTTTGAAATATTTCTTTTTGTGCTTTCTTTAAATCCATTTTTCCCTCCTTAATTTTTGTTTCCAGATAGCCTTATTATTTCATCCATTATATGCTTTGATGCATTGTCAAGCCAATTTGGGTCATCTGTCTTAAATTCTCTCACATCTATTGGCTTTCCATAATTATATTCAACTTTTGTAAATGGTTTAAAACTGCTTTTTATTCCTACTGGAATAACCTTAACATTTGCTTTATATGCAAGAAGTGCTGCACCATTTTTTATTGTTGCATTTTTTTCTAGGCCATGTCTCATTCCTTCTGGAAATATTCCAACAATTGCGTTATTTTTTAAGGCTTTCAAACATAATTTTACAGAATTAATATCTGCACTATTTCTTCTTACGGGAATAATGTCAAATACATGTGCCCAGTTAAATAATATTTTATTATGAAAAAGCTCCATTTTAGCAACAAATTGTATTTTTCTTTTATTTGTTACTAAAATTCCTAGTGCATCCATTGTGCTTAAATGGTTTGCACAAATTACATAGGCTTCATTATCATTATATTTATATTCTTTATTAATTTTAACTCTATAAACTATTCTGTAGAGAAATCCCCATAAATGTTTTAAAAAGCTACGTCTGATTTTTTTTACTGGTGTTTCTTTTGTCATAATATATGCATTTTTTTCTGTATTAAAAATATCGTATTCTTTTTTTACTATATTTGATATTTTATTTACAACTTGATTTATCGTTAAGTCTGATGAATCAATATAAATTGCGTCATCTGCTCTTACTAGAGGTCCAATCTTACTGGTTTTATCATTGTAATCTCTTGTTTCAATATTCTTTTTTACTTCTTCTTCTGACATTTCAATGTGTTTTTCTTTATTTTGTGCAATTCTCCTTCTAACTCTTTCTTCAACCGAAGCGTCTAGATATATCTTAACATTTGCATTTGGAAAAACATTTGTTGCAATATCTCGGCCTTCAAGTATAGCATCTTTGCCTTCTGCCATTCTTCTCTGCAGGTTTACCATTGCCATTCTTACTTCTAAAATATGAGAAACTTTTGATACATTTTCATTAACATCCTTTTGTCTTATTCTTTCAGTAACATCTTTTCCGTTTAAATACACTCTGTTTCTGCTAAAAGTTTTTTTAAAAGACTTATTATTTTTTTCTATTTTTTTTGATATTTTTAAGGGAATATTTTCAAATTCTATTTTTATTTCATTTAGAACTTTTTTTATTCCTTCAATATCGTTTAATTGAATATTTTTTTGCAAAAGTTCAAGAGTCACACATCTATATGTGGCTCCTGTATCGATATATGTTAAATTAAATTTCTCTGCTATCTTTGATGTAATAGTTCCTTTTCCGGCACCTGAAGGTCCATCTATTGCAACAATAAATCCCATATTTTTTCTCCTTTTTAATAATTATCTATTTATTTTAATTGACGCTGTTAAAACTGTGGTAGTGAAATCTTTTTCGCTACAATTCTCATATTTGTTATATGCATTGTAGTTTGCCTTTCTATTTCTTTAATGCATCTTTCTTTGAATTTGTCCAATTCAAAAATAATATTTATACCAAATTTTACTTCAACTTCAACATAAATTGATGGTCCATATTCTCCTTTATTAACAATTACCCTCAAAACTTCTGTTATAGAGTCTGTTTTACTTGCTAAATATTCAATTATTTGTTTAAAAACCATATCAGAAATTGTAAATTTTCCAAGATAGCTAAATGTTGGTCTAATAATTGATTTTTCAGATATATAAGGGGTTTCGTTTTTTCTTGTTTTGAATATTTGCAATGGATCTAATAGATATCCTGAAAAGTCTTTTTTGAGCTCAAAAGTTGGAACTGGAATAACATGTTTTCCTTCATTCACCCTACTTCTTCTTGCATTTTCTATTTCTTCTTCTGTTGCAACATCTGTAATTCTTATAATTTTTTGGATTTCAGGTAGCTCAAGATTTTTTGCAATTTCTCTAACCATTTTGTCAGAAGTGCCTAATATTAAAATAGATTCAGGCTTTGCTTTTCTTATGGCTTTAATCATTTCTTTTCTTTGTTCTTCTTCAATAAAAATTGCTCTTCTTACTGTTTCTATTTTTGTGTCTGCTTTTTTCGCTGAACTTCCTGCAATGATTTCATTATCTTTAACCAAAATACCATCATCAATTATGTATCTTATATTGTACTCACCAGCAACCATTTGAGCTCTATAGCTTTTCCCAGTTCCTGATGAACCTACAAATCCATAAACCCTAGTTTCCTCTAGCATTGTGATTCCTTAAATAATATATTTAGGTTTTTAATTGGATTTACCTATAAACCATTAACCAATTTTGCTATAGTAATATTCATTATGCTTTATTTTAATCTATTTTAAACTATTTTAATCTATTTTTACTTGTATTAATTTATGTTAATTAGAGTAAATTTGTATTCAAAACCTTTATATTTTGTTTTAAATTCTTTACTGTCTAAAATTTGGGCATTAAATTTTTCAGCAACCTCATTTGGAATGTTTGAATTAATAGCAGAAATAATCCACATTCTTCCTTTTATACCATTTATCTCATCTAAATTTAGAATTGTATCTCCATAGCATTTATAAGCTTCTTTTATATTCCAGTTATTAACATCATAATTAATTACTTTACTAAAATCATTTAAAAGAGCAACAACACAAATATATCCACTATAATCTTGGTCACTTATTAGAATCCAATCATTTTGTTGCAATTCACTTTTTAAATATGTCATAGGCTCTTTGTTTGTATAGTCATAATTTGTGTTTATAAGATTTATGTTAAGTATAGTTGAAATTATTAAAATGCATAAACAATAAGTTGCAATTATTTTCTTGTTTTCGCCTGACAATAATATTGAAAAACCTATTAAAAATAAACCCATTAAAGTGAATAAATATCTTTGATAAAATACACTTTGCTTCATAATAAGTGATGCCAAGCACATTATCAGAATTATTGTGACCCAAATTAATGCAATTACTTTTGTTGTAATTATTGCCATTGTGCTTATTGTTGTTCTTGTTCCTAGCATTTCTTTTATTTTAGGGATTTTTGTTTTGATACGATTTCTTCTCCAATTTTTCACTATTAGATATACTAAAAATGCAATAGAAATTAATGAAAATGGTATTGATAGATATTTCGGTACACTTCCTTCTCCAATATTTCCAGTATAAATAAATTCTATCACACTAAGTGGTGTTGGGAATTTAATCCAAAATCCTTTTGAGACAACCTTGGTTTGTGAAATAAAAACAAAAAGCCATGGTAGATATAAAATTATTTGAACTACTGCCGAAACAATGCTTGATATTAAATTAAATTTACTTGATTTCGTGTAAGCTATAATAAAATATATAAACATTCCTACATTTATTATAGCTGCAACTACAAGTGCATAATAGTGTGTATATGCTGATGCCAAGCTAAATATAGAAAAAATAATCCAGTATTTTATCAAAGTATTTTTATTTTTAATTTTGCTTTCATACATAATATTATTGTCATCAGATAGAATCTCTCTCATATTGTAATTGTTCATTATTTTATATGCATACACAAACATCATTGTAGCAAATAACATTGCCCATGTGTACATTCTGATTTCACCTGCATATGTAAGTAACGTTGGAAAAAATAGTGAAAAAAATGTAAATATAAGACCTGCTTTATTTCCAAATTCTTTTCGTATAAAAGAATATCCTAAAATAGACATTAAAATAAGTGGGACGCAAGAAAATAAACGTACACACACAATACTATTATTTGTAATAAGCATTACTATTCTTATCATTATATAGTATAAAACTGGATGAACATCGTGGCTACCAATTTGCCAGATTTCTTTAAATGAATGTTTTGCAATCGCAATAGAATAGCTTTCATCAAACCACATATTTGAGTGAAAACAAGAAATTAATGTAAATAATGTTCCAAGTAAAATAATGCTTATGTATAAAATTTTGTAATTTATTTTCTTGCTCTTCATATATTTTCCTTTCCAACTTATTCTTTATGTTTTATTCTATGTCATCAATTTTTACATTTCTTGTATGTTCTATTTTGTCCCATGTAGTATTTTTTTGGAACAGACACTTAAAGTTAATAAGCAACCATGATCCCAAAAATACTGGGTACATTAGTAATCCTTTCCACATTTTTGCAATAGGCTTTTTATCAAGTATCATAATTAATAAAGCAACACCAATTGGTAAAAAGAATGTTGGAACAACAAATCTTAAAATATTTATTGCGAATGCAGTGCTTGTCATTCCTTTATTTAGGTAAACTATTGCATTAATTACAAGTAAAACAATTGATATTATGAACATTGGTATACTTCCAAACATATATAATAGTCCATCTAAATTCATTAAAGTTTTATTTTCATTTGCTGCTTTTGCAAGCTCACCAGTATATTCTCTCAAACATTGGATATGTCCCATTGTCCATCTTGATCTTTGAGACCATGATGGTCCAAATTTTACTGGTTGTTCATCATAACAAATTGCATCAACAGCCCATCCAAGTTTTTTCCCCTGGATAATTGTTTTTAAAGAAAATTCTATGTCTTCTGTTAATGTATTTGTATTCCAGCCTGTTTCTCTTATTGCATCAAATTTAACCATAAATCCAGTACCATTAATTAATGGAGATAGCCCTGCATTATATCTTGCTAAATGATAAAATCTGTTCATCATCCAATAAAATATTGCATAACCTGCAGAAATCCAGCTGTCTGTTGGATTTTTAATATCCCTATATCCTTGTACAACTTCTTCACCTTGGCATAAATGTTTATTCATAACATTTAGGAAGTTTTTGTCAACAATATTATCTGCATCAAAAACGCAAAAAGCATCATAATCCATATTTTTGTCACTTAAAAGTGTTTTTAAAAAAGCCTGTAAAGCATATCCTTTTGTTTTTTTGTTCGGATCTGTTTCAGTTCTAACAAATACTTTTGCACCCATATTTCTTGCAATTTTCTCAGTATTATCAGTGCAATTATCAGCTATTACTTGTATATCATATAAATCTTTTGGATAATCAAGTTCATTTAAACTGCCGATTAAGTTTCCAATTACAGCCTCTTCGTTATGGGCTGGCAAAATCAATATGAATTTATGTTTTTTATTTACTATATATGGTTTATCTTTTAATTTAACAAACGAGAATAGACTAATTACTAATTGATATAAATAAAATATTGTTATTAGCCAAATAATCGCTTGTTGTAAAAAATACAAAAATTGCATTGAATCAATATTCCTTTCATACTCTATTATAAATGTAAATTTAATTTATTTAAAGTATCATAATGTTTACTACGAACTATTAAACATTATGAACTTTAAACACAATAAACTTAAACATTGCAAGTTATTAATCTTTATTAGAGTATTCTAAATCTTTCATATTTAAATCAATTTTTCCTTGGTTATCTATATTTGTAACTTTTACATTTACTTCATCGCCAACTGATAAAACGTCTTCTACTTTATCTATTCTTCTATTAGAGATTTTAGAAATGTGTAAAAGTCCTTCTTTTCCGCCGCCTAAATCAATGAATGCTCCAAATGGTGCTATTTTTGTTACAACACCATTATATATCTTTCCTACCTCAATATCTCTTGTGATATCTTCTATTATTTTTAATGCTTTATTAGCATTTTCAATGTTATCTGAATAAATGCAAACTTTTCCGTCTTCACTTATATCTATTTTAACACCTGTTTGATCTATTATTTTGTTTATTGTTTTACCGCCTGCTCCAATTACGTCTTTTATTTTGTCAACTGCAATTGTAGTTGTAACAATTTTTGGCGCATATTTTGATAATTCTTTTCTTGGCTCTGGAATTGCCTTTAATATTACATCATCAATAATCATATCTCTTGCAATTTTTGTTCTTTCAAAAGCCTGCTTAATTATATCATATGTTAATCCATCGATTTTAATATCTACTTGAATTGCAGTGATACCATCTTTTGTACCACCAACTTTGAAATCCATATCTCCAAAAAAATCTTCAATATCTTGAATATCAGTTAAAACAATGTAATCATCAGGATTTTCAGGGTTTGTAATCAATCCTGAAGAAATTCCTGCTACAGGCTTTTTAATTGGAACACCAGCATCCATTAAAGCTAATGTGCTACCACAAATACTAGCTTGTGATGTAGATCCATTTGACTCCAATACTTCTGAAACTAATCTCATAGAATATGGAAATTCATCTTCACTTGGTATTACAGGAAGTAAAGCACGTTCTGCTAAAGCACCATGTCCAATTTCTCTTCTTCCAGGTCCTTTTGAAGGTTTTGCCTCTCCAACACTGTATCCAGGGAAATTATATTGATGCATATATCTTTTTTCAGTTTCTGAATCAAGTCCATCTAATTCTTGAGCATCATTTTTTGTTCCTAATGTACAAATTGTTAATACTTGAGTTTGACCTCTTGTAAATAATCCACTACCATGAACACGTGGCAATACTCCAACTTCTGCTGATAATGGTCTTACTTCATCAATTCTTCTTCCATCAGGTCTCTTATGTTCTGTTAAAATCATTTTTCTAACACAAGCTTTTTCCAAATCATGTACAGCAGCTCCAATGTCAAAAGCTTTTTCAGTTTCAGCATCAGCTCCATACATTTCAATTGCTAAGTTTTTTATACCTTCAGCTACTTTATCTACATTATTGTTTCTAATTTCTTTATCTGTATTTTGAACTGCCTCATACATTGCTGTTTCAAATTTTTCGCAAACAGCCTTATAGAAATCTGGATTAACAGCAAATGACTGATATTCAAACTTTGGCTTTCCAATTTCTGCTTTTATGTTTGAAATAAATTCACAAATCTTTTTAATTTCAACATGTGCTTGTTTTATAGCCTCTAACATTACATCATTAGGAATCTCGTCTGCTCCTGCCTCAATCATAACTATTTTTTTGCTTGTTCCTGCAACAGTTAAATGAAGTCTTGATTCTTTGCTTTGCTCCTCTGTTGGGTTAATTATAAATTCATTATTTACATATCCTACTTGAACTGCAGCTGTTGGTCCTCCCCAAGGAATATCTGAAATAGATAATGCAGCAGATGTACCAATATTCGCACATACTTCTGGTGATGCTACTGGATCAACTGATAGTACTGTGTTTGTTACACATACATCATTTCTGAAGTCAGATGGAAATAAAGGTCTAATTGGTCTATCAATAGCTCTTGATACCAAAATTGCCTTATCTGATGGCTTTCCTTCCCTCCTATTAAAACTTCCTGGTATTCTTCCTACTGCATATAGCTTTTCTTCATAATTTACTGAAAGTGGGAAAAAATCCACTCCTTCTTGTGCTTCTTTTGATGCAACAACATTTGTCATAACTACTGTATCGGCATATCTTACGATTACGCTTCCATTTGCTTGTTTTGCAACTTTTCCTGTTTCAATTGTTAGCTTTCTACCTGCTAACTCGGTCTCATAAATTTTGTACATTAATATATCTTTCCTCTCATAAAATTCTTTTATATTTTACCATAAACTTTTTCTTTTTTCAACATAATGATTAATATTTAAAAACAATGTTACAGGTTAATGATTTGAATAATAAAAAGTCATAAATGTATTGAATTTGTAATAAGAAAAAAAGAGGACTTTGTAATTATACAAAATCCTCTTTAAGAGTTGATGCCATATAAAGCATCAGAGACTTTGTGTATGTATAACTTTGTCTTTATTTGTCGAGCTTTTTTAATAAAATTCTTTTGCTCTGTTTAAATCCCAATTTATCATATAATTTAATTGCATTTTCATTATTGTTACAAACTTTTAATTCTATATATTTTGCACCTTTTTCTTTTGACCACTTTGTTATATAATTGATTAACTTTTGTGCTATTCCATTTCCTCTATATATAGGTTCTACAAATAAAGCGTCTAATTGTACAATTTTTTCATTGTATACATTACCACAATCTTCTATGTAAGCAAAGCAATATCCTATAATCTCTTTATTTTCTGTTTTAGCAACAGCAATATATGAATCGGATTTATTTACAAATTTATTGTAAAAGTCTTTCACGATATAATTTTTGTTTATATTTTTATCATATTTTCTTTCATCTTGTATTAATTTTGTTAGTAAGTTATCTATTTTTAATGTATCATTGTAGTTTGCTTTTTCTATATATATTTCCATGTTATCCCCTCATCTGATGAATCATCATTTGTACTTCATGCAATATTTACTTTCATTTTCTCCTCCAATATTATTCTATCTTTCGCCTACAGGTTTTTCTATACCTTTTTTATTAATTACATTTGACCATTTGCCACTATTAACATCATTTACATTTTTTTCAGTATCAGTAACAATATTTTTTGAAAATCCTGTAACTATATCTGGAGAAGAGCTCATTTTGCTCTTTTTTAAAGAACTTATAGTAATACCTGAAAGAATAATCATAACAATAATTGTTATGATTAAGCTCATCAGTGTAATTCCTCTTTCTTTGTTTTTAACCATATTATTTATCCTTTATTAAAATAATAATTATAATACCTCTTTTATAGTATCTCCAATTATTTTATTAATATCATACATCATTTTGTTGAATGAAATTTCATAATCAAAATAATCTTTTATATCTTTGTTTTCAATAAGAACATTATATAATTTTGCAAGCTTTTCTTTTTTATCTTGTTCATCTATTTCTTGATTATTTTGCCTTTTTACTTCCATTATCTGAACTTCTTGCTTTAGTTTTTCAAAGTCATCAATTAATTGTTTTTTTTCTGGATCAGCATATAATTTTTCTTTTGATTCTTTAAGTTTTTTAAATATTTCTGATTTTCTTATCTCTTCTGCAAGGTTATTAGCAGTATCATAGACATTCATTTCTTCGCCTCCTTATTAACATTCCAAATTATGCATAAGCATTACGTTTTCTAAATGTAAGTAGATTTGATATTTCATGCTGTGTATTTTTAGCTTTCTCTGCTTTATTTGCTCTCTCTTGTGCCATTTCTTCTGCCTGTTTTTGTGCCTCAGTTTTGCAAATAGCCTGCTCATATACATAGTGTGTATCCTGAGCAATTTTATTCCAGTTGTATAATTCCTTTACTTCTTTTACAGCATTTTTTGAAACCGTATTGCATAATTTTGGATCAAATAACAATGATAAAACCGAATCAGCTATTGAATTACTATTTCCAGCATAGCTCTTCATTCCAGTCTCTCTGTGTTTTACAATTTCATTTAAACCACCAACATCTGATACAACAGTTGGTATTCCTGCTAGCATTGCTTCTAGTGCAACAATTCCAAATGGTTCATATGTGCTTGGAAATACTGCAACATCTGCACATTTATACATTTTTTGTACTTTTTTAGAATCACAATATCCTGCAAAATATACTTTATTGTCAATTCCTAGGTTATGTACTTCTTGTCTTAATTCATCTATCATTCCGCCTCTGCCACAAATTACAAGTTTAGAGTCATGGTAATTGTTTAGTATTTTTGGCATTGCCCCAATCAAATACTGAACCCCTTTTTCATATACAAGCCTTCCAACATACAATATTATTTTTTCGTTATCCATTGCATATTGTCTTCTAAAATCATAATCTCTATCTATACCTGTAAAATTATTTAAATTAATTCCATTTGGTATAATGTTTATTTTTTCATAAGGAAGACCAAAAATTCTTTGTAAATCGTTTTTCATAAAACTGCTATTAACAATTACTTCTGTTGATTCATATGTTAATAGCCATTCTGAATCATTTATGTATCTTTGTGTGTCATCATGGATTCCACTATTTCTGCCATTTTCAGTTGCATGTATTGTTGAGACAATTGGTATTTCAAATGATTGCTTTAATGTTTTTGCAGCATATGTTACAAGCCAATCATGTGCATGTATTACATCAAACTTTCCCTGTTTATTAATAATCTCTGTTGCCTTTGAAACCATATTAAAGTTTAATTGCATTATCCAATCAATAAAATTGTTAGGATGAATCATATAATTATCAACTCTATAAACTTTTACTCCATTATCATCTTCAAAATATGGAGTGTCACCATCCTTATATGTTACAACAGTAACATCATGTCCATCTTTAATTAATCTGTGTGATAAATCATGAACCACTCTTGAAATGCCCCCTACTATTCTTGGAGGATATTCCCATGTTAACATTAAAACCTTCATTTATTTATTTCCTTTCTAAATAATACATAGAAATGAAAAACAAAGCCTTTTATTAATGCTTTAAAATTCTCATTAGTATACTTGTATAGTATTTTATACATAAATTTTATAAAAGTAAATAATATTTTGTAAATTTTTACTTTTTTTATTTTATTATATATTTTTTTTGCATTTTTTAACATTTTTTTTATTTTCTATTGCTAATTTTTTTTCTTTGATATATTATATTATCAATGAGATTTAAAGAGATTACTAAGGAGGAAAAATTGGCAAGAGCAAAAGTTACAAAAAAAGAAAAAATCAATAATAATACTGAAGCAACGGTTACATCTGTTAAAAAAAATTCAGTAAAGAGCACAAATAAGATTTCTAAAAAAGATACTTCAACTAAAAAACGCGCTTCAAACATTTTGAATACAACTGATAAAACAAAATCTAATAAAAGTACAACTGTGAAAAAAACTGTGAACTCAAAAAAAAGCATTAAAAAATCTATTTTGAAAAAAAATGAGAATAAAAAAGACATTGAATTCGTTGATATTCCTGAATATTATGATTTACCATATAAATATAAAAAAACTGTTGTTAAGGTTCTTTACCAAAATCCAAATACCCTATTTGTTTATTGGGATATTTCAGATGATGATATAAATGGATTTAAAAAAGCTTATGGTGATAATTTCTTCTATGTTACAAAGCCTGTATTAGTTATTCATAATATTACCGATGGATATTCTTTTGAGATAGAAGTAAATGATTTTGCAAATAACTGGTATGTTCATGTAAGTGATGCTAAAAGTGTCTATAATGTTGAACTTGGAAGAAGACCAAGTCAAAGTGCAAAGATAGAAAATCTTGCTGAACATAGGATGGATGATTTTATTAATGTATCATATTCAAATACTATTGAAATGCCAAATGATCATATACTATTCTTTAAAAACAATGATAAAATTTATTTTAAAAACATCAAAACAAATAAAGTTACTGAAAAAATTATTAATTTAAAGAGTGATTCAAAGAATATCAAATCAATTTATGATAAATACAATCTTTCTGACAGCGAAGACAGATTTGATTTCAATAATCCATCTTCTCAAAACCCTACATCAAATGTAATGTAAAAATATAATAAGATTTTAATTTTAATATGAATTTATTTTAATACTTGTAGTTAATAAAATTAAAATGAAAATTTAAGATGTAATTTCAATTATTAAAAAAGTTTAAAGGATTTTTAAATAAAATGAAAAATAAAAATATAAAAGGTTACGTTAGTTTTGTTTTGCATGCACATTTACCTTTTGTGCACCACCCTGAAAGTGAAGATTATTTAGAGGAACAATGGCTTTTTGAGGCAATGTCAGAAACCTACATTCCTCTTCTTTTAAGTTTTCAAAAATTAGTAGATGAAGGAGTTGATTTTAGGATAACAATGTCACTTACTCCTCCTCTTTTAAATATGCTTGACAACAAATTATTGCAACAAAGATATATTAAATATCTAAAACAGCATATTGAACTTTCAGAAAAAGAAATTGAGAGAACTAAATATGATGAAAGAATTAACAAACTTTCTCACTATTATTATGATAGATATTCAAATGATTTACATGTTTTTAAAGATGTGTATAACTGCAATTTAATAAATGGATTTAAAAAGTTTAATGATCTTGGTGTTTTAGAGATAATAGGTTGTGGCGCAACACATGGTTACTTCCCTATTTTATATGTAAATGAAAAAACTGTTAGAGTGCAAATTGCTTTGGGTGTGCAAACATATAATAAATATTTTGATAAACCAATAAAAGGCTTTTGGCTTCCTGAGTGTGGATATGTTCCAGAGGCTGATAAATATTTAAGGGAGTTCGGCGTAAAATATGTAATAGTTGAAACACATGGAATTTTATATGCAGACCCTACCCCACTTTATGGAACTTATGCTCCTATAGTTTCTCCAGATGGAATTGTTGCTTTTGGTAGAGATTTAGAGTCATCAAGACAGGTTTGGAGTTCTATTAATGGTTACCCTGGTGATTTTAATTACAGAGAATTTTATAGAGATATTGGCTATGATGCTCCTTATGATTATATTAAACCATACATTGCACATAATGGTGTACGTGTTTCAACTGGTATTCGTTATCATAGAATTACAGGAAAAACCGAGTATAAGGATGTATATAATTTGCAATGGGCTCATGATTCAGTAAATAAACATTCTGGACATTTCTTTGATTGTAGATGTCAGCAAATTGATTATTTATCACAACATACCAAAAATCCACCTATCATTTTATGTCCTTATGATGCAGAACTTTATGGACATTGGTGGTATGAAGGTCCAGATTTCTTATACACACTTGCTAAAAAAGTATATTATGATGATTGTAATTTTAAATTCATTACGCCAGGTGAATATATTGAAAAATATCCAGAAATGCAAATAAGTACACCTTGTCGCTCTTCATGGGGTGCTAAAGGATATAGTGAGGTTTGGTTAAATCCTTCAAATGACTATGTTCATAGGCATTTACATAAAGCGGGAGACAGAATGTGTGAACTTGCTAGTATGTTCCCTTCTGAAAAAGATGGTTCATTAAAACGTAGGATATTAAATCAATGTGCACGTGAACTTGTACTTGCTCAAAGCAGTGATTGGCTATTTATAATAACAAATGGTACAATGGTTGATTATGCAAAAAAGAGGATAAAAGACCACATCGGTAGATTTACCAAACTTTATATGTGGCTAACACAAGATAACGATTTAATAAAAAATGATATCTTAAGTGATGAGAAATTAAAATTTTTAGAAAATATAGAGGCAAAAGATTGCATCTTCCCTGAAATGAATTATCAAATTTATTGCTAAAAACTAGAAAAATATTAAGAAGCCAAGAGCTATCATAAGCCCTTGGCTATTATTTCTATTTTGTAAATTTAGCATTGTCAACTAAAAGTTTTACTGCTTGCTCATTTTTTGAAGCTTTTGATAAGTAATCTTTTATATCTTCATTTTTCTCAAGCTCTTCAATTTTTTTGCCATATTGTTTTGCCATTTTTTCTAATTCGTCTTTTATGTATTTTTCATCTTCTTTAATTTTTTCATCAGCAACTATTTGCTCTAAAACTAATCTTGTTTGAATATTTTTTATGGCATCTTCTCTATATTCTTTTCTCATATCATTTTCAGTTTTGCCCATCATTTTTAAATATTGATTTAAACTTAACCCTTGATATTGTAGTCTTTGATCAATGTTATCTTCCATTTGGTCAATTTCAAGTTCAATCATACCTTCAGGAATATCAATTTTAGTATCTTTTATTACAGCATCTATTGCAGCATTTTCTGTTTCTGTTTTAGCTCTTTCTTCATTCTCTTTTTGTTTTTTGTCTTTAATGCTCTTTTTTAATTCAGCTAATGTATCAAATTCACTAACATCTTTAGCAAATTCATCATCTAATTTTGGTAATTCTTTTACACTAATTGAATTTAATTTAACATGAAATACTGCTGGTTTTCCTGCTAAGTTCTTTTCAAAATATTCTTTAGGGAATGTTACATTAATGTCTTTTTCTTCCCCAATTTTCATTCCTATAATTTGGTCTTCAAAACCTTCAATAAAACTATGGCTTCCAATTGTTAAATCATATTTTTCTGCTTTTCCACCCTCAAAAGGTACTCCATCAACAGTTCCTTCAAAATCAATGTTAACCATATCTTTATCTTGAACTGGTCTGTCTTCAACAGTAACTTTTCTAGAATTATGTTCTGCCATATGGTTTATTTCGTCATCAACATCTTTATCAGTTACTTTATATTCAACTTTTTTTATTTCAACACCTTTGTATTTTCCAAGCTCAACTTCTGGCTTTGTGTTTACGATGGCTGTAAAAATAAGGTCTTTTCCTTTTTCCATTTGAACTACATCAATATGTGGTCTACTTACAGCTTCAATTTTATTTGCTTTAATTTCTTCATCATAAACTTTTGGTACTAATTCATTGAAAGCATCTTCATAAAAAATATTGTCTCCATAATATCTTTCTACTATATGGAAAGGTGCTTTTCCTTTTCTAAATCCAGGTATATTAAAATATTTTGCACTCTTTTTAAATACATCCATAATTGCATCATCAAATTTAGATGCTTCAACAGTAAATGTAATCTTAATCTCATTTTTATTCTTTGTTTTTTCTTGTTTAATGCTCATTCTACTTCATTCCTTGCTATTAAAAATTTAGGTTTTTTAAGGTAAACCTATAAAACCTCTACTACCATGCTTATCTATTATAACACTTTTTAGCAATAATTCAATGGTTTTTGTGAAAAAAATTTGTTGCATTTCAAATGGATATTCTGGAAAGTTTTGAAAGGTTAATTAAAAACTTAAAAGATATAAATTTAAAATGAAAAAAATATCAGAAAATACTAGCCTATTTAAACTAGTATTTTGCTATCTTATTTTTTTCATTTACAATATGTTATTTTTTTCATCCAAAATTTTCTTTACTTCTTCTTCAGTCATGTTCGCAGCTTTTGCTATTTGTTTTATTTCGATTTTCATGGAAGCTAATTGCTTAATCATCTCCGCTTTACCCTGCTTTAGTCCTTTTTGCGTTGCATCATACATACGTTGTTCTTCGTCCATTCTTGCTATTTCTTCATTTAATGCTTGTCTCCTCAATGCTTCATCTTGACTTATCTCATATAACTTTTTGTTTGCTTCTTTTATAGCTTTATTCTTTTTCATAATTTCAGCCACCTCCACACTTCCAGGATCGTTCAAGAACATCATCCATTGTAATACCTTGTCATCCTTATTTTTATCATATTCTTTTATTGCTTCTGGTAAACTTATTATATGCATTTCGAAATGATCTGTCAATACCTCTTTTTGATATTCTGCTTCTCGAATTTCCCATTTTGTATAGGATTTTGGTATCCTTCTTAATAATGGTATTTCGGCATCTAACACAATAATACTTATTGATTTTTTTAATTCTCTGTAATTTTCCCCCTCCTTTAAATTTGCTGTATACATCTTTGCCCAATAATACAAAAATCTCTCTATCATTTTCTCGTGTGGAACTAGTTGCATTTCTACATCACAATCTATATTTCCATTTAATATTGCTCTTATGTCTAATCTTCCATTTTTATTTCTCGCATTATCATTTAATAAATCCTTACTTTTATCTAAATCTATTTTATGTATATCAATTTTTATTATGTCCTCGATCATTGATTTTGTTACATATTCACTTCCTCTGGTAAATAATGCTTGAAAAACTACATCATTTTTTGGTTTTAATATGTCTTGCCCATTATATGTATTTTCTTGTTCCATTTGTTCCTTATAATTCATATGTTTCCCATGTTCCATTTGGTCTGTGTATTTCGCAGGCTCTTCTTGTTCCATATCATCTGTGTATTTTACATTTTCTCCTATTTCCATTTGTTCCTCATATTCCATACGTTCTTTACTAGCTTTTTCATTCGTTAAATTATTTTCGCCACTTTTTCTCATAGGCACAGTTCCTCCTTGATATAATATAATATAATAAAATTATTAAATAAACATTAATGATTGTTTTGTTCTTGAAATAAGAACTTTAAGATTTAAAATATCTAGAATAAAATAATATAAAATCATATAATATAATATAATTTAATATAATTTATTTGTTTTCCATATATTACCATAGTGTTGTAAAAATTGCAATAGTTTTTTAACAATTTTAAAAAAAAATTAAAAGTGAATTTTGGCTTGGCTTTTGTGAACATTAGTTCTATAATAATAAAAGGATTTACAAAGATTGGAAGTGATAATATTAGCAAGGGACTCATAAAAACACAAATGAAAGTAAAAAATAATCTAGTAAGTGTTATTAGAATTGGTAATGTAGATTATATTTCTTTAACTGATTTGGCAAGATATAAAAATCCAATTGAGCCTAAAGATGTTATAAAGAATTGGCTAAGAGCTAAAACAAATATTGAATTTTTAGCACTTTGGGAACAAATGCACAATCCAAATCTCAAAGGGGTCGAAATCGACACCTTTAAATCAGAAGCAGGTACCCACTATTTTACAATGTCCCCTCAAAGATGGATTAAAGAAACTTAATGCAATAGCTAAAAAACAATATAATATTTTACAAAATAGCAATAGTATCAATAAAATTGAAATGCTAGATAAGAATAATAACTTTAAGAAATTACAATAATTTTTATAACACAACGGCACACTAAATTTAGTGTGTCGTTGCTGATTATAAATTGACGATAATTGCATCTTTATAATTGTTTTAAAAATATATTTTCTTTTCCTACTATTTCTGCAAATTCATTTATGGTATCTTCTGTTGCAAAAATTGCACCACAGCTATTTATTCTTTCACCTTGTTTAACAAATACAGGTAGGTTATTTCGCTCCCCTCTAAAAAATAAAATTGCACCTCTTAATTTATCTTTATTTTTTTCATCTAATTTAGTAATATCGAGTAACATTTTTGAGCTATTTTTATTAATTGGGTCGTTTTTTTCATTTAAATTGCTGTATCTGTTTATGGTTGTAAAGTCTTCTTTTTTAACCTTATCTAAATCAATAATTTTATTTGCAATTATTGTGATGTCTCCTTGATCTTCACGTATACTTAATCTTCCGCTGACTATAATAGTAGAGTCTTCATAAAATAAGTCTGCGGATTCTTTATAGCAATTCTCAAACACGATTACATCACAAGTTCCATATAAGTCTTCAATTGTGAGAAAAGCCATTATTTTGTTGTTTTTTGTAAACTTCTTTTTTATGTTTGTAATAATACCTGCAATTCTTACGTCTGAATTGTCTTTAAGAGTTGTGCATTCGCCTTTTTCTTCTAATTCGTTTTCTCCTTCTTCAATTAAAATAGTGTTTAAATTTGTTGTTTCTTCAATTTTCTTTCTATATTTTTCTAGAGGATGACCTGAAATATAAATTCCTAGCATTTCCTTTTCCATTGATAATAGCTCTTTTTCAGAGAATTCTTCTTCTTCTTCAAATTTATATTTCATTTCATTTATTTCTTTTTCATCATTTGCTATATCAAACATTGTTATCTGATTAGAAAATTCTTTGTTTTTCTCGTTTGCTATTGTATCAATAATGTTCTCATAAGAAGCTAGTAATGTTGCTCTGTTCTTGCCAAAGCTATCAAATGCACCAGATTTTATCAAGCTTTCAACACATTTCTTGTTTACTTGCTCTCCATAAATTCTCTCACAAAAATCAGTAAAATCTTTATAGTCTCCATCTTTTTTTCTGTTGTTAACAATGTTTTCAATGGCTTTTATGCCAACATTTTTAACGCTTCCAAGTCCGAATCTAATCTGATTATTATCTACAGTAAAATTCGTTGAACTTTTATTTATATCTGGCTTTAAAATGTTTATATTAAGCTTTTTACACTCATTTATGTAAATAGGAATTTTGTCTAAATTTCCTAAAAAGCTATTAAGCATTGCTGCCATAAATTCTGCAGGATAATATGCTTTTAAATATGCAGTTCTATATGCTACTACTGCATAACATGCTGCATGTGATTTATTAAATGCATATTTTGCAAATTCAGCCATCTCGTCAAAAATCTTGTTAGCAGATGCTTCATCTATTCCGTTCCTAACGCAACCTTTTATCTCAATGTTACCATTCTCATCAGTTTTTCCATGTACAAAGTTCTCACGCTCTTTTGCCATTACATCAAGCTTTTTCTTTCCCATTGCACGACGTACTAAATCTGCTCTTCCCAATGAATATCCTGCTAAATCTCTAACAATTTGCATTACTTGCTCTTGGTAAACCATACATCCATATGTTACTTTTAATATTGGCTTTAAGCTTGGATGAGTATAAACTGCGTGTTCTGGATCTTTTTTATTTGCAATGTAACGTGGAATTTGATCCATTGGTCCAGGTCTATATAAAGAAACACCGGCAATAATATCTTCTAGACAATCTGGCTTCAATTCCTTCATAAAGTTAGTCATTCCTTGACTTTCAAATTGAAATATCCCTATAGTATTTCCATCTTGCCATAATTTAAAAACTTTAGGATCATCCATATTATTGTCAAAGTTAACTTCAATTCCTCTATTTTCTCTAATTAAATCACAAGCATCTCTAATTACTGTAAGTGTTCTAAGACCTAAAAAGTCCATTTTTAGAAGACCGAGTTCTTCAAGTCTTGGATAAACATATTGTGTAGAAATTAAATTATCTCTAGCATATAATGGAACATAGTTTACAACAGGTTCTCTTGCAATAATTACACCGCAAGCGTGTGTTGAAGCTTGTCTTGGCATTCCCTCTAATGCTTTTGCAATGTCAAGTAATTTATGTATTCTCTCATCAGAATCATATAGTTCTTTTAATTCCATATTTTCTTCTAATGCTTTTTGAATTGTGATATGTAATTCATTTGGTATCATTTTGGCTAGCTTATCTGCATCTGCATAAGGAAAATCAAGCACTCTTGCTACATCTCTAATAACCATTTTTGCAGCCATTGTCCCAAATGTAATAATCTGTGTAACATGGTCTTGTCCATATTTTTGAGAGACATAATCAATAACATCTTGTCTTTTTTCAAAGTCAAAATCGATATCAAAATCAGGCATACTTATTCTTTCAGGATTTAAAAATCTTTCAAAAATAAGACCATATTTCATAGGGTCAATATCTGTTATTCCAATTGCATAAGCAACTATTGATCCTGCTCCAGAGCCCCTTCCTGGACCTACTGAAACACCGTGAGTTTTTGCCCAGTGTACATAATCCCAAACAATTAGATAATAGTCCACATACCCCATTTTCTTAATAACGCTTAATTCGTATTCTTCTCTATCTAAAATCTCTTTAGATGGATTATCTCCATATCTTTCTTTTATTCCATCATCTGCTAATTTTTTAAAATAATCATAATGAGTAGCAAATTCTTTTGGTACTTCGTAATTTGGCAATATTGTTTTTCCAAATTCAAACTCAACATTACATTTCTCTGCAATTTTTACTGTATTCTCAATAGCTTCAGGAACAGCCTTAAAATATTCAATCATTTCCTCCGGAGACTTTACGTATAATTCGTCTGTTTCAAATCTCATTCTGTCTTCGTCAGACATTCTTTTCCCAGTTTGAATACATAAAAGAACTTCATGATTATATGCATCTTCTTTTTTTAGATAATGTGAATCATTTGTTGCAACTAATGGAATATCTAGCTCTTTTGACATTTGTATTAATTTTTGGTTTACGAGTGCCTGCTGTCTTATTCCATTATTTTGAATCTCTAAATAATAATCTTCTCCAAATACGTTTTTAAACCATAATGCTGCCTCTTTTGCCTTATCATATTCACCATTCAGAATATTAGATGCAATTTCACCTGCAAGACAAGCACTAGAACAAACAAGCCCCTCATGGTATTTTTCAAGTACTTCTTTATCAATTCTAGGTTTATAATAATATCCTTCTAAAAATCCTAAAGAAACAAGCTTACACAAATTGTGATAACCTGTCATATTTTTTGCAAGTAAAATCAAATGATTATATTTAGTATCTGTGCCTGGCTCTTTATCAGTCATCTTTCTAGGAGCAACATATACCTCGCAACCAATAATAGGTTTGATTCCATTTGCAATGCATTCTTTGTAAAAATCAATAGCACCAAACATAACACCATGGTCAGTAATAGCCATTGCATCCATCCCAAGCTCCTTAGCTCTTACAGGCAAATCTTTTATTCTATTAGCACCATCAAGTAAGCTATACTCTGTATGCATATGTAAATGGACAAATTTTCCCTTTAGCATGTTTCTCCTCTCTTCAATAACTATTAATTCTAGTATTCAATAACTCTAACAAATACTTTTTCATTTTCTGCAAACTTTTTTTCTACTGAAATTTTACTCACCTGATTGTCATCTTTAAAAACAAATCCATTCATTGCATCTAAAATTGATTTTGCAATATTATCAACATCAGGTTTTTTAGTTGGGCTTATTTCATTTGTAAGCATTAATTCAGTTTTCTTCTTGCTGGTATTCTTAGGAATAGCTAAGTAAGCAATAATCTCCACACAAACTCTACCTTCAATTTGAGTAAAACAAGGATATTTAATTTTAAAACACTGTTGAATCCAAAACTCGTAGTCCTTAGTTTTGTTAGGTGTGTACACATATCCTGTATTCATATTAACCCTAGGTCTTTCTTTCCCAATAATTTTACCTTCAACCTCAAACTCGTAAATCACATCAAAATCCTTTCATTTGTTTCTATCGTTGTTTGTTTTATCAGTTATCTATTAATTTTTATTAAAGCAAAGTGTAATATTTAAAAAATGAGTAAGGCGCGTAGCGACCAACGAGCATAAGCGAGGCGAATGTTTGACCAAACTCTACTGGTGCAATCAATAATCTTGTAAGATTATTGATTGTCACATAGGAAGGGAGGTCAAACAACAAGCCTACGAATTTTAAATATTACACTTTGCTTTGCTAACTATAAATTTTTTAGCACTTTCCTCACGCTTGGCTCTCAAAAATCTTATTAAATTCATCTGCATCAATTGTTTCTTTTTCTAATAATACATTTGCAACTGCATCCAATTTATCCATATTCGCCATAAGGATTTTTTCTGCACTTTCATAGGCTTGGTCCAAAAGCTTTCTAACTTCTTTTCCAATTAGGTCTTCAATGTTGTTTCCTAATAATTGCAATTGGTAAGGATCTTTCTCTAAGTTTATAGACATTGGTCCAACTTCTTCGCTCATTCCATATACTGTGACCATATCTCTTGCAATTTTCATTGCTACTTCTATATCATTACTTGCGCCTGTTGAAATATCATTTAAAGCAAGTTTTTCTGCTACTCTGCCACCCATTAATGATACCATTTTTTCTTCCATTTCAGTTTTTGAAACAAAGAACTTGTCCTCATTTGTTTTATACATAGTGTATCCACCGGCAACTCCTCTTGGAATAATTGATATTTCTTTTACTGTATCTTGAGTTGGAAGGAATTTACTTACTACTGCGTGTCCAGCTTCATGGTAAGCTGTAAGCTTTTTGTCTTTTTCAGAAACAACTCTGTCCTTTTTCTCAAGGCCAACAGTTACTTTCTTTAATGCATCTTCCAAGTCCTTTTGAGAAATACTATTATGTTTTCTATTTGCTGCATATATTGCTGCTTCATTTAAAATATTTTCAAGCTCTGCACCACTGAATCCTGCAGTATCTTCTGCAACAGATTTTAAGTCAACATCAGAATCAAATTTTTTGTTTTCTGAATGAATTTTTAAGATTGCTTCTCTATCTTTTACATCTGGCATTCCTATAGTAATAGTTCTATCAAATCTTCCCGGTCTTAATAATGCTTCATCAAGCATTTCTGGTCTATTTGTTGCAGCAATTACTATAATTGATGTATCTGTATCAAAACCATCCATTTCAACTAAAAGTTGATTTAAAGTTTGATTGTTTTCAGTATCTGCACCACTATTGCTTTGTCTTCTTGAACCTATTGCATCAATTTCATCTATAAATATTATACAAGGAGCTATTTTTCTTGCTTTATCAAACAATTTTCTTACTCTTGAAGCACCTAGCCCTGCAAACATTTCAATAAATTCTGATCCACTCATTGAAATAAATGGCACATTTGCCTCTCCTGCAATAGCTTTGGCTATAAGTGTTTTACCAGTTCCTGGTTTTCCGCATAATAGAACACCCTTTGGAACTCTTGCACCCATTTTAGAATATTTTTTAGGTTCTTTTAGAAAATCTACTATTTCAATCATTTCAGCTTTTTCTTCTTTTAAACCAGCAACATCGTCAAAAGTAACCTTGTTTTTTGAAACATCTGGATCGTAAATTTTGCCTTTGTCACCAAGTCCTTGCATTTGAAAGATCATTATAATTAGAGTAGCCATAATAATTGTAGGTAACATTGAGATAAATCCAGAAATAATCATAACAAATGTGTTTTTTTGGTTCTGAATCAGCTCTATATTATTTCCTTCTTCTACTTTTTTCTGAATAAGCTCAACAAAAGCTTGTGTGTTTGGCACAATAGCATTTTTCTTTTCTTCTACATCTTTATATTTAATTTTAATAGATGTGCTGCCAACAGTCATTTCAACTTTTTCAATTTTATTATCGCTAATATCTTTTATTAGTTGAGTGTAAGCAACTTTGTTATCTTCGCTTTTTTTATTAAGGTTATAAGAAATAAAACACATTACAACTAAAGCAATAGAAAGAAAAATACAAATCAAGGTGTATAATAAGGTCTTGTCCATTCGATTATTTTTATTGCCTTTTCCTTTATTATTTTTTGCTTTATTGCCTTCCCTATTCCTTCCTTTGCTTTTCATATTGTTGTTTTTTCTATTATAGTTTTTTCTATTATTGCTTTCTTCCATATCATTTTTTTCAAACATAATATTTTTGTTTTCAGAATTTTCTTCATTTAAATTATTATCTTTTCTGCTCATCTAAATCCTTCCTCATTTTTTATTTTAATTTCTAATTGTTCTTTACAATTCTTAAAATTTAATTTCCTGAAATTCTTACAAGATTTTTATATATATTAATTAGTGCTGCAACAAGGTATACATATGAAATTAGTGTTGTCATTATTACAAAATTTTCCATAGTAAATCCTGTAAAAATATATAAAAGTGCATAAATCAATGTTAATAAACTTGGTAAAGTAATTGCTGCGGTTGACATTGAAAATAATCCATTGAATTTAAATTTCATTCTTAATGTTCTGCTAACAATTATTCCTACAAGGGAAAGTGCAATTATATTAGCAATCATCGTGATTAAACATTCTATAAAAAAGTATAAAAATAATGTTATTCCCATTGTATAGTAAAGTTTATGCAAATTACCTGTTTCATTGTAGAAACCTAATATATCACTTTTATTTATTTTATCCATTCCTAAAATATTTAAAGCATCTTTATATGATATATTTCTGTTTATGGAATTGATTTTAAATAACAATTTTTCTTTTCCAAAAATGATTATGTTACCATCATATTTATATAATGTTTCATCATTTTTTTCTTCAGATGATTCATCATCAATTATTATTTTAGGCTGGTTGACTCTTTTTAACGTTATCCCAACTGGTTTAACATTATTTTCAATTTGTAACCCATTTGATGAAACTGTGAAATCTGATATATTATTCTTAAGAAATTTAGCAGAATCATCAATTAAATGTTTTGCCTCAAATACAAATGAAGATGTAAGAATAATACATATAACTAATGTTAAAGCACAAATATATTGTATGCTTCTTTGTGCACCTTCTACTGCAAGAAAATAATATTTGTCAACACCTGTAATGCTTAGCCAAAACCTATACCATAATGGTATAAACTTCTTTTGTTCATCATTGTTCTTATTGTTTTTATTGTTTTTATCATTTTCATTTAAATTGTTTTTCTTATTTTCCATTAACCTACACCTTAATAATTTTTAAATATTACAATTTTACAATTTTGTAATCTCCGCCTGCAATATCTTTTATTTGATATCCACTTTCTTCAATCTTTTTTCTTAATAAATCTGCTTTTTGAAAATCTTTATTTTCTCTTGCAATTTTTCTTTCATTTGCAAATTGTAGAACTTGTTCAGGAATAACACTCATATCTTCTTCATTTTCATTTAATTCTTGTAAGTATTTTTCAGAATTAGCCAAATCCAAACCAAAAACTTTGTCAAATCTTAATATTAAGTCAGCAAGTTCTTTTGATTTCTTTTCATTTTTAATTACATCCCAAAGAACACCTATTGCAAGAGGAATATTTAAATCATCATTTATTGCATTATGGAATCTATTTTCATATTCTTCTATTTCTTTTTCTTCAATACTATCATTTCCATTTAAATGTGTTAAATACCCTTTCCTTATTCTATTTAACGCAATATTAGAAGCTTTTACTCCATCAAAAGTAAAGTTTAATTTATTTCTATAATGTGAGCTAAAGCAAAATAGCTTATATGCTAATGGCTCAATTCCCTTTTCTTTAAGCTCTGAAATAGTATATATGTTTCCAAGAGATTTAGACATTTTTCCGCCATCAACTAATAAAAATTCACAATGCATCCAAAAATTAGCTGGATTATGTCCAAATGCCCCTTTACATTGTGCAATTTCATTTTCATGATGAACTGGTATATGATCAACTCCTCCAGTATGAATATCAAAATTTTCTTCAAGAAATCTTCTGCCCATCGCTGAACATTCAATATGCCAACCAGGGTAAGATTTTCCCCAAGGACTATCCCATTTCATTATATGATTTTCCGGTGCCTTTATCCAAAGTGCAAAGTCAAAAGGGTTTCTCTTTTCTTTGTCAACTTCTACTCTTGCACCTGCTTGTTGCCCTTCAACAGAATTGTTTGAAAGGACAGGGTATTCATCAAGTTTTGAAACATCAAAATAAATTCCCTTGCTTGTTTCATATCCATATCCATTTTTTATTATTTCTTCAACCATCTCAATCATTTGTGGTATATTATCAGTAGCTTTTGTAATTATCTCAGGCTTTTCAATATTTAGTTTTCCCATATCATTCATAAAAGCATTGGCATAAAATTTGGCAATCTCATAAGGATCTTTTCCTTCTTTTTTTGCAGCCTTTTCCATTTTGTCTTCACCTGTATCTGCATCTGATGTTAAATGTCCAACATCAGTAATGTTCATTACGTGCTTCATTTTATATCCATTATATTCCAATGTTCTTCGCAAACTATCAACAAAAATATAAGTTCTGAAATTACCTATATGTGCGTAGCTGTAGACAGTAGGTCCACAGCTATACATTTTTACTTCATTTTTATTTATTGGAATAAACTTTTCTTTTTTACCTGTAAGTGTATTGTAAAAGAATAAGTCCATTATAACATTTCCCTCCTTATGCTATTAATATTTATTTTTTCTTTTCTTATATGTTTTTCTTTTTTATATTTTTCAGCATTATAATTAACTCTATGTCTTATAATACATTTTATTTTTCTATTTTATAATTAATTCTATTTTAATTTTTTACTATTGTCATTATGTCTGCTCTTCTTTATTTACAGTATTTGTTGCTTTTGGTTCTTTTGTTTCATTAGATGTTGTATCTGCAGAAGTATTTGTTGTTGGTTTTGGTTTTGGAGGTGTTTCTTCTTCTCCTCCACTATATTCATTAATGGTGATTGTTATTTCGCTTCCTTTTGGAGCTTTTGTTGCGCTTTGTTTTAATACAATATTTTTCTTTTTTGAAGAATCGTCCTTTAATACCACAACATTAAATCCAGCTCCTTTTAAAATATCAGTTGCTTCATTTTGCGTTTTCCCTACAACATTTGGAACATCAATGTCAGGTGCTTTTGTGTGTACATCACATGTCTCTGTTGGTGCAGATGTCCCTTTTAAATTAGGTGTCCATGTTGCATTCTTTTCTGTGTCAAGAGTTGAGAATGATTTTTCAATTACATCTGGGCAAAACTCTGTTGCTAATTTATTCGTTTCTTTACATATTTTTACTGTTTTATGTCCATCACATTCATCTGGTATACTGTCTTTATTAAATATTTCAGTATAAGTGTCTTTACAGCTATCTGTTGCCTTTTTTCCTGATGCTCTACAAATTTTTACTGACACTATGCTATCTGGTTTTTCAAATTGTTTTACCTCTAAACTTTTGTGAATGCTTTTCATGCAATTAAACCAAATTGTACCTGCTGGGTTGTTACCACCTGAATTAGAATTATGAAATTGTCCATTGTTGTAATCATTTCCATACCAACAAGCTGCTGCATAATATGGTGTTATCCCGCAGAACCATCTATCTCCTGCTGTTTCTGTAGTACCTGTTTTTCCTGCTACATCCATATTGCCTAAGTAATTAGCAAATGAACTTGCAGTACCATGTTTTACTGGACCAGTTAATAAGCTTTCTTCGATATATGCATTTGCTGGTGACATTACTTCAGTTTTTTCCTGTTTACTTTCAATTATTACATTATTATCTTTGTCTAAAACTTTAGTATAGAATGTAGGCGTTATATATGTTCCACCATTTGCAATCATTGCATATCCAGCTGCCATTTGTAATGGTGATACATCCTCAGTTCCAAGTGCCATTGATAGCCCTGCGCTTTTTGCATCCACATTAATATTTATTTTGCTCAAAAATTCAGCAGATTTTGATGTGCCCATAATAGATAAAAGTTTTATTTCAGGCACATTACATGAATGTGTTAAAATGCTTCTCATATCCTCTATATTGTGATATTTATTACTATCATTATGAACAGTATAATTTCCCGGGAATGTAGTTTCAACATCATAAAATAACGTTGATGCAGTAATTACTTTGTTTTCAAGTCCTGGTCCAATTGTAACTAATGGCTTAAATGCTGAGCCTCCTTGTCTTTTTGTTAGACCTCTATTTAGTCCTAATGTATTATTGTCATCACCTAATCCACCAACTTCTCCAACTACATAACCTGTTTTTGGGTCAATTACAACCATTCCAGACTGACCACTATTGTCTACACCCTTTTTAGCATTTCTTCCTTTATAAATATATTTTTTATTTGCAAAAACTTCTTCCATTTTCTTTTGTACGTCTGTGTTTACTGTAGTATAAATTTTATATCCACTATTAACTACAATCTCTCTAGCTTCGTCATAAGAAATATCTTTTTTGTCTGCTAATTCATTTGATATTTGGTTAATAGCAGCTGCTGCATGATATGATAAGTTACTTTTACCATTTGAAACATTTCCTTTATTAAACTTCAATCCTGTATTTATTTCATCTTTTGCATTATTATATTCATCATCATTAATTTTACCTAATTCGTGCATTTTGCCTATTACATTTAATGTTCTAGTTTTTACTTTTTCAGATATATCAGTTTCTGAAGTAAATACATTATAATTATTTGGTGAATGATTTATACCTGCAATAAATGCAGCTTCAGCAATGCTTAAGTCCTTTGCAGATTTATTGAAGAAATAATTTGATGCAGCCTCAACTCCTCTTATTTCAAGTCCATTTGAACTGCCTAAATATATTCTATTTAAGTATCTTTGAAGAATTTGATCCTTGGTAAGCATTTTTTCAACCTGTACAGCACGTGACCATTCTCTTACTTTTCTCTCCCAAGATTTATCTTTATCATTCATAGATATTTTTACTAATTGTTGAGTAATTGTGCTTCCACCAAAAGATGATTTTCCGCCATGAATTATATAGTTCACAATAGCATGTGCTGTTCTTATTATATCAACACCCTTATGCTCATAAAACCTTTCATCCTCTATTGCCACAAAAGCATCTGGAATTTTACCCATATCTTCAAGTGATACTTTTTTATTTATTTCGTCTCCTGTTAATGTAACTATTTCTTGAGTACCATCTTCATTATAAATTGTTGCTCCTGCATCATTTAAAAGATCTTCTTTTGTAATTGCCCATTTATCTGTTTTAAAGATAGCAGTTATAACAGCTATTCCTATAATAACAGCGATAATTATAATAAACAATATTGTAAGTAAGATTCTCTTTAATAATTTATGTTTTTTTCCTTTTTCTTTCTTATTTTTCTTTGTATTATTTTTTGTAACAAATATTTTTGTTTCATCACTTAATTTTGTATTATCGCTTTTTACTTTTGTATATTTTTTAGTATTGTCTTCATTTACATTTTTTATTTGCTTCCTTCTAGTATCTTTACTATGTTTTCCGCTCATAATTTTTTCCTATTATAGTAATTTTTATTACTATAAATTTCCTTTCATAAAAAATTTACTAATATTATATTACAAAATAAATAATAATACAATACAGAAATTTTTATTTGTCAATTAATTGATTTCAATGAGAGGCTTATAAATTTCAAGCCATAAATTTACCTGAATTATATATGCCATTAATTGTGGTCCTGTCATTAGTTGACCAAACCAAGGTCTAGAAAAGAATTTTCCATCAGTTTTTATTATTTCATTTATGTCTTTTTCATTTAATAAATATCTAATTGGTGAATTTGGATTTTGCATTATATTTATTAATTCTTTTTTTACAGTTTGTAGGTAATTTGGATTCCATGTTTTTGGATATGGGCTTTTCTTTCTTTCATCAATTTCTTTTGGTAATTCATCCTTCATTATGTGTCTCAATAATCCTTTTTCTCTTCCTTTATATGCCTTCATTTCCCATGGAATATTCCATACATATTCTGCTAGCTCATAGTCTCCAAATGGAACTCTAAGTTCAAATCCGTTATACATTGCCATTCTGTCTGATCTATCAAGTAATGTGTTCATAAACCAATTAAATGTTAAATATGATATTTTTCTTTTTTGTTTTGTTTCTTCTGTATCTGTGTCTAAAATTTCTACTTCTTTTAAACTTTCGTTATATCTATAATCAATATATGATTTTAAATCAATTCTTTTTTCAATTTCAGGATTTAGTAAATGTTGTCTCCCTGATATATTTATTGACCATGGAAATGTATTACTATCTAAGGCGTCTTTTCTGAAAAACCAAGGATATCCTCCAAAAATTTCATCTGCACATTCTCCTGTAAGTGCAACTGTTGCGTGGTCTTTTACTTTTTTGCAAAATAAAAGCATCGAAGAGTCAACATCAGCCATTCCTGGTGTATCTCTCGCTATCACAGCATCTTTTAGGCTCTCAGCAAGTTCAGGTGTATCAAGCATTACAATATGATGATTTGTTCCCAGTTTTTTACTTATAAATCCTACATAATCACTATCTGTATTTGGTTGAAAATCTGTTTTATCAAAGTTTTTATCATTGTCTTTATAGTCAACAGAGTATGTTTCAAGTGGTGCAAGGCCTTTTTCTTTGTAATATTGTTGTGCATACATACTTATAATGCTTGAATCCAATCCACCAGACAAAAATGTACATAGTGGAACATCTGACATAAGTTGCCTTTCTATTGCCTTTTTTAATAAATATTTTGTTTTTGCACACGTTGTTTCAAAATCATCTGTATGAATTTTACTAGTAAGTTTCCAATATTTCTTTATAATTTTTTGATTCTTCCTAAAAATTAGAAAATTAGCTGGTTTTAATTCTTCAATTCCTTTAAAAACCGTTGTCCCCTGTGTATGTGCAGGTCCTATTCCAAATAATTCAGAGATACCATTTTCATCAATGCAAGGATACAAACTTGGAAATTCAAAAAGTGCTTTAATTTCAGATGCAAAAATTATTTCTCCATTTTTCACAGCATAAAATAATGGCTTAATTCCCAAATGATCTCTAGCCATAAATAATTCGCTTTTATTTTCATCCCAAATAGCAAAAGCATACATACCGTTTAAATGTTTTACAACATCATAGCCCCAGTATACAAATGCTTTTAGCAATACTTCAGTATCTGAGTGCCCCTCAAAATTAAATCCGGCTTTTTCCAGTTCTTCTTGCAAATCTCTATAATTATAAAGTTGCCCATTATAAACCATCACATAATTATTCCCCTGAAATTTAAAGCACATTGGCTGTTTTCCATGCTCTTTATCAATTACAACTAATCTTCTGTGCCCTAGGTAAATATTATTATTTTTATAAATTCCTTTTTCATCAGGTCCTCTTCTAGATAATTTTTCATTCATATTGGTAATTATCTTATCAGCTTCTTCAAAATTCATATTCCCATTATAGTTTGTAAAACCAACAATTCCACACATAATTTTCCTCCTTGAAAATTATATGTGGAACTAATCTTATTTATTACATATTTATTACGTAAAATTGATAATTGATAATTTAAATGTCATGAAATCATGTTTAATCACTCGTGGCTTGTTGGACGAGGGTGTCCTGATGCGACAAAAAATCATATAATGATTTTTTGCGCGAATCAAAGTTTTATCGTCCATTCGCCTCGCTTTCGCTCGTTGATCGCTACGCGCCTTACTCGTTTATTAAACATGATTTCATGACAAATGAATCTACCCTTCTTTTGCCCAAATAATTAATCTAGATTTTGAGTCATCTGTACATGATGCCATGCTTATTTCTCTTCTTCCTTCTGTATTTCTTATTGCATAGTCAAAATCAGTTGATGCTGTAATATATTTATTATAAATTACATATCTTATCTTCTTGCCTGTCATATCTGTAATATAAACATAATCTCCAATATTCAGTTTTGAATTATTAGAAAATAAAGCTCCATTTCTATAATTATGACCCATCAGAACAGTGTTTCCAACTTGGTTAAGTCCAGGACCATATATAATTCCAATTGATACTTTCATTGAAGATAGTGTTGCTACACTTAGTACAGGGTATTTTAATTTTGTTTTTGGAATTTCAATCTTTCCCGCAACATCAAATCCCCTGTATTTCATTTGAACATTTTTTTTACTTGTGATAGACGTATTTTTATTAGAACTATTGCTAGTATTAGAATTTGAAATTGAATTTAAGTTTGAGTTCGAATTTGTGTTTTCACTTTCTGTAATTTGATTGTTTTCATTTATTTTCTTATCAAATTCATCTACAGCATTCTCTGCACCATTTTTTATATAGTATTTTTGAAATATGTCATATCCCCAAAATCCCATAACAATAAATATGCCTATCAGTGAAATTATTATTATTGTTGTTAAAACCTTATTTAATCTATTATCTATCATTTTATTGTATCTCCTCATTTGCTTATAACTATGTAGAAATGTTAATGGCTTAATAAAAAGTAAAGAATAACATTCATTAAATGCGTAATGTCTCAATATCTTCACTATTATTAATTGTACAAAAATTTTTTCCATATTGCAACCTCTATTGAATAATTTTCTAATTTTATCACATAATAAATAATACTATTGATGTGCAAAAAACTTTTATATATCATTTTTTGAGACGTTTATATGCAAATATTATAGAAAGGTGTTTAATTTATGAAAGCAACTGGAGTTGTAAGAAGAATAGATGATTTAGGAAGAATTGTTATTCCTAAAGAAATTAGAAAAACATTAAGAATAAAAGAAGGTACTCCTTTGGAGATTTTTACAGAAAAGGAAGGAGATATCATATTAAGGAAATATTCTCCTGTAAATGAGCTTTCACATTTTTCAGAAGACTATGTTAATTGTATCAATTTAGCAACAAATTATATTGCAATTGTAACAGATAAAGATTGTGTTGTTGCAGTTTCAGGTATTTCAAAAAAAGATTTGCTAGAACAACCAATTAGTGAAGATCTTGAAAAAGTAATTGAAAAAAGAGATGCTTTTAATAATATTAATAACGATTTTACAAATAAATTTATTCAAATCACTAAAAAGAAAAATTTAGAGCCTTGTAGTGAAATTATTATTCCAATTCTCTCTTTTAGTGAAATTATTGGTAGCATAATTCTGCTTAATACTAAATCTCAATTTGCTGAAAAAGATATGCAAATTGCTAAAATTGCCGCAAACTTTTTAGGAACTCAAATGGAAATCTAGTCAATCGATTTTTATAAATGTTAAAGTTTGAATCTAAAACTAATTTAGTATTAAAAACTGCAAAAATAAACAATATATTTCGGTTTTGCTTGCTGTCGTCGCTGCTTGATGCTACAAAATTTTTATTAAAATAAAAATTTTGAGCAAAAAGAATTTGATAGCACGACTCCAATCGCCCTCAAGCTTACGCTTTCGGTTGTTCGCTGCGCGCAATTAACCTCAATAATATTGTTTATTTTTGCAGTATGGATATAAAATAGTTAATTTTAATTTTTATTTTGTTTCTAATTTTTATTCAAAATTAATTTGCCAAGTGTGAAAGTTCTTCTTTTATTTCATTAGAAAAATCACTTAAAATAACAGTTTTTATTGTTGTCTTTTTGCCAGATACATAATCATCTATTACTTGGCAAAGTTTATGCATATTTTCACTTTCTTCTTTTACAAGTTTTTTGTTTTTATTTGCTCTTGAAATTAGTTTTTCCTTAATTGTTACAATGTCTTCATTACTTGCACATGAAAGTCTTTGGAATATTTGGAATGGGTCACTATACTTAAATATAGGTAACTTCATACATTCTTTATCAAATCTATCATAAAATACTTCCATTTTCATTGGAATATTCTTGAATATATCTTCAGCTTGTTCTTTATACATTTTATCTCTTAACTTATAGTTTAATTCATAAAACTTATCTAAAATTTCCTTCATATCATAGCTATTTTCATCAAAATATGTTGTGCTAAGTTCTTCTTTAGGATTTTTACAATAAGAAGATTCTAGTGATGCAATATTCATTCCATTTAAAAATGTGCTTTTTATTGTTTCTTTATCATAATCAATAAGCTTTTTGTCAATAAAATACATAAAATAAGCATACAATTTTACAATATCAATCATCTCTATTTTTCCATTTTTAACTGTATCTAGCACATCCTGAATAACCTTTGGGAATTCATTATCAGAAATTTTCCAATATTCTTCAGTTAATAATCGCTTATATCCTGGTATATTTAAGATATCTTCTGTTCTTTCTACATCTTCCATGTTGTCTTTAAAAATTTTCATGTCCATAATTCTAGTTCTTACAAATACTTCAATAAATTTATAGAATCTATATTCTGTTTTAAAATTATAGTAATAATTATTGTCAAATTCTTTAATATAAAATTGTCTATTATCTAAAAATATTTTTGAAGATACAACAATTGATTTATATTCATCATTATTTTCAATATTTGCCAATTTATCTTTTGTAACTTTTCCAGCTTTAATTTCAAATGAAACTGCTATTGTAAAAATTAACATTGATTGTAAAATTCTATTATTTGTGTTAGGATATGCTTTAGTTACCAAATCATATATTCTTTTAAAATCAGCGAGTGCATGCTTTAAAATTCTTAAATTTCTAGTTCCACTTTTTTCAAAAGTTGAAATAATTAATGATGTATTTGTTTTTAAAAATCTGGTTAAATCTGTATATTTTTCATATCTCATTAAAATTCCATTAATAATATAAGTAAATTCCGGCTGATACTCAAATGTTTCACCAATTAGTTTTTCTTTAATTCTTTCATAATCATTTGCTTTATCAAATACCTCTTCAATGGTTTCTCTGATTTTCTCAACCATAGGTTTATCATTTGTCAAAAGTTTATCTTGTTTGTCTAAAAGGTATGTTGCAATAAAAGTTTTCATTTCCAAATTGTTGCTTTTTAATTTTGTTGAAAGCTCTTTTTCATTACAAATAATAATAGTTTTTATATGGTCATGCTCAACAAAATTATTAATATATCCTAATATATCAATAACATCAACATTTGCTCTCTCTAAATCATCAAAGCAAAGAACTTTATCATCAGTTGAGAAAAAATCCGCATAGTTTATTTTGTCACCATTTTGTGTAACACCAAATAAATTTGCCATATCTAGTCCAGTTTTTGCGTATTCTGGAATAGCTGTTTTGCCACTAGCATTCATGTACTTTCTTAAATTTCTGTCCATTAATTGTGTTGTTTCAATAAAAATCTTTTTGCTTATTTCTTCAAGATTTGAAATACCATATAATGACATATAAATTGTTGTTAATTTTTTGCCATTTAACTGCATTGAATCAATTTTATTTCTTATCTTATTATTCCAAAAATAAGTTTTTCCGCTTCCCCACTCACCATTTATCATAATAGCATAATCTGTATAATCTGATCTAATATAATCTAAAATGCTCTCAACTAAATCATCCATTTGTTCTTTTCCTTTCTTTTCATCCCAATTTATCCCTTAATTCTAAAAATCTTTTGCAATCATAAATGCGCCTACACTTTTTGCACCATTCTCTAGCAAAACTCTTTTACATTCATTAAACGTACTTCCTGTAGTGTATATGTCATCAAAAATTAACACATTCTTTTGTTTAATTATTTTTTTTGCATTTTCATTTTTTATTCTAAATGCATTTTTTGTATTTTGTTCTCTTTCTGCTCCACTCTTTGTACTTTGCGGTTTTATATTTTTTACTTTTTCAAGAATGTTATTATTGTACTCGATTCGTTTATATTTGTTTTGTTTATTTTCGATTTGTTTATATTTGTTTTGTTCATACTCGATTTGTTTATATTTGTTTTGTTCATACTTGTTTTGTTTATACTTGATTTTTCCATTTATTGTTTCGTTTTTTGAATATTCTCCATGTTTAATATTGTTTTTCAATATTTGCCTAAATGCTTGATTGTTATTAATGTTATTGTCTTCAAAAACAAGTTTCAATACTTGCTCTGCTTGATTGTAACCTCTTTCTAACTTACGTTTGCTATGTAACGGAACTGGTGTTATTATATCATATTGATTTAAAAAATTGTACACCTTTTTATTACTAATTTTATTATTTTTTGAATTATAATTTGACTCTGTAATTAGTCGGCTTATTGAGTCTGCAAAAAATTCACGTAAATACGACTTGTCACGAAATTTATATTTCAAAAATACTTCTCTTAGCTCTCCTTCATATCTAAACAAGAATAGTTTATCCTCGGTGCAATAATTTAATTCATATTTTTTTAATATTTCATCATAGCATTTATCGCAAACATAGCTTCCAACTTTGCCACAAAATTCACATGTTTTTGGAAAAATTAAATCTAATAAATCTATAGTTCTTAAACTTCCTTTCTAAAAATTGTCTGTTTTACGTTATTTGTTGCCTAAAATGTAAGGCGTAATATTTTATTAATGAGTAAGTGCGCGTAGAATCATAAGTTAGTCTTTAAAAATCTCTTGCAATTTAAATTTTAATCCTGAGTTTCTCTTTTTGCTGTTCACATTTCCAATCATGTATTCTATTGTAGTTTCATTACTTATTAGCATAAGTTTTTTTCTTGCTCTTGTCATTCCAGTATATAATACATTTCTTGTTAAAAGCATTCTTGGCACATTGATAATTGGCATTATTACATAATCAAATTCACTACCTTGTGATTTATGTACTGTTATTGCATAAGAGTGAACAATTTGGTCTAATTCAGTAAATTTGTATCTAGCTATCTTGCCATCTTCAAATTTAATAACAATTAAATCCTCATACTCATCAATGTCGATAATTGTACCCATTTCTCCGTTAAAAATTCCTGTGCTATGCTCTGTTTTTCCAGTATCTAAATTAAGCTTTGTCCATTCAATATCATAATTATTCTGTGTTTGCATTACTTTATCATTTACTCTAAATATTGCATCTCCAAATTTCTTTTCCTTTTTATAGTCTGCACTTGGATTAAATTTTTCTTGAATTAATTTATTAAGTTCTTTTGTGCCTAATTCTCCCCTCTTTGTTGGTGTTATTATTTGTGTATTTGTATTATACGCATTAGTAATTATTTCAGTTGTACGTTCATAATTTGTTTCAGGCAAATAAATAAAATCATCAAGTGTATCATCATCTACAGCTTCTTCTCCTATAAAACTTTCGCCTTGATTTACTTTGTGAGCATTTACAATTATTTGACTTTTTGCTGCTTGCCTAAAAATTTTGTTTAATGCTATACTTGGTACAACATTTGATTCTATTAAATCTTTTAATACACAACCAGGTCCTACAGATTCTAGCTGGTCAACATCTCCAACCATTACTAATTTTGTCCCTTTGAAAAGACCATTTAATAAATAACTCATTAAAAATAAATCAACCATTGACATTTCATCAATAATTACAATATCAGCATCAATAGGCGAAACATTTAAATCAGGATTAGGATTGTCATCATTTATCTTTCCAATTTCTAATAATCTATGTAAAGTTTTTGCATCTTCCCCAGTTGCTTCTGTCATTCTCTTTGCAGCTCTTCCTGTTGGTGCACAAAGAACAGTTTTCTTACCAATTCTTTTATACATATTTATTATTGTTTTGATAATTGTAGTTTTACCAGTACCAGGACCACCAGTGATAATTACCACATTATTATCATTACACATTTTTAATGCTTGCTTTTGTTTGTCTGATGGAGTAATATCACTAACTTCTTTTATAATGTTATCAATATTTTTGATTTTTTTAATATTATTTGCTTCTTGTAAACTTTTAATTTTTCTTGCAATATTTAGTTCCGCTTTATAAAAAATGTTCAGAAAAATCCAGGTTTGAATTTGTATTTCAGTTTTTCCTTCTTGTGTAATAACATTTTCTCTATTCTCAATATTTATTTTTTCCTTTGAAGCTAAATCTTTAATTCCATTTTGCACATCCTCTTGTGACACTCCTAGTAGCCCAGTTACAAAATTTATTAAATTAGCTTGTAAAACACATGAATGTCCATTATAGCTTGCTAGTTTTAGTGCGTGAATTATTCCGCTTCCAATTCTTTTTAAACTATTCTTTTCAAAACCAATTGAAAGTGCCATTTTATCTATTTGAGAAAAATCAACTTTAACTCCAATATCTTCAAGTATGTATGGATTTTTCTTTATTTCATCAATTGTGTTTGCACCTAATTTTTTATAAATAGTTTGAGCGCTTTCTACTCCAATTCCAAAATTTTGCAAAAATCCAACAATCTCCCATAGGTTCCATTTTTCATTAAAATCTTCACATATTGATTCTGCCTTTTCATAGGTTATCCCTTTTATTAAAGACAATTTTTCAGGAGATGATTTTAATATATTTATTGTATCTTCTCCAAATTTTTTTACAATTTTTTTAGCTGTAGCTTTACCAATTCCCTTAATAATTCCATTCCCAATATATCTCTCTATTGCATCTGATGTTTGTGGCATTTGCTTTTCAAATGTTGTAACTTTAAATTGCTCTCCATAGTCTTGGTGAGTAACAAAATTACCCACTAATTTTAAAGAATCTCTCTTGTTCACAAAAGGCAAAAAACCTACTATTGTAAGTGGAACTTTTTTGTAATCTATTTCAGCTACTGTATAGCCATTTGTCTCATTTCTATAAATTATTGAAGTAACCTCTCCAGAAATCTCCATTATCTATTTCCTTTTTATTTTAATTTAATTGTAATTTGTATTTTATCTAAATTAATTTGATAATAAATTTTATATTTAATTGATTTTATCTATAAAACTTGAATCAATATTGTCTGCAGTTTCTTGAGTAATAAATTTATTTTTTACCATAGTTGTAATTACCTTTTGCTGCCTTTTTTTACATAATTCTTTATTAGCTGTAGGGGCATAGTAATATGGAGCATTTGGCACTCCAGCCATCATTGTTGCTTCAGCTAAAGTCATCTCTGTAGGAGACTTTTTTAAGTATCCATTACATGCACTACTTATCCCATAATACCCATCTCCAAAATAGATAATATTAGTATATAATTCTAAAATATCCTTTTTTGAATATTGCTTTTCTAAATCTATTGCAATAAAAGCCTCTGCCACCTTTCTTTTTATTACAGATTGTTCCTCCTCAAAGTATAAATTTTTAGCTACCTGCTGAGTAATTGTACTTCCCCCTTCCTGTAAGGTTTTGTTTTTTATATTAAAAAATATTGCACGGAGAATTCCAATATAATCAACAGCTCCATGTTTGTAAAATCTTCTATCTTCAACAGAAAACACTGCATTTGTATAATAATCTGGTAAATCATCAATCTTTACATAATCGCTTTTTTCCCTTATTTCATTTACTTTTGTAGAAATTGGTGTTCTATCTGTTGTTTCTTTATAGAATTTGTATCCATACCATGTTATTGTAGCAATAAAAATTATTATTAAAATTATTAAAAACCTTATCAATCTTTTTAATACTTTCATTCAAATTTAATCTCCATTACTCTTTTAATTTTTGTAATTTTCTTTCCAATAATATTTTCATTACTTATTTTTTCGGCGTTTAGATTAATATTATTATCATAAAAACTAATCAGAATTATATCATATTAAAGAATTTTTTTCCACCGATTTTTCCAAAAAAAAAGAGCAATATTTTTATAAATATCACTCTTTATACATTTTGATAACTTGTAAGTTATCTCTTTAAGTTTTTACTATTTTTCTTTATTCTTTAAATCTTTTGAGTAATAATACATATCTATACAATGTAAATCTCCATCTATAATTTCTTTATCATAATTATCTACAAAGTAATTTTTAATTGTTTTTTCATATTTGTCAAAGCCTTGTTTAACATAAAATGGAATGTTATTCTCTGATGTTCCAACTAACATCTTTTTATATTTTTGTTTATAATTATCTGCTAAATATTTTAGCATTTTCTTTCCATATCCTTGTCCTCTATATATTTCTTTGGTTGCTATATTCTTTAATTCTATTGTTTCATTATCTATTTTTATAACTACTGCAACACATGCTATCTTATCGTTATATGTTAATACAAATAATTCTCCATCTTTCAAATAATCGTTTATCCTATCTTTGCTTGGATCTGCCTCAAGTAACAAATCCATATATTGCTCTTTGTTATCTTTTTCCTTTTTTATTACTATACTTCTTTTTACTGGAAGAAACTCAAATTCCTCTGGTAATACTGGCTTTTCGGTATTGTGGCAATAATATCTAATTTCCTCTCAACTCTTCCTATTTAACTGCTAAAAGTTGTGTACCCTGTCATTACTCCTTAAAAGTATTGGAATAACTGATGAAAAAGTCTATTTCAATTCGCCAAAGTTGAGTTTTTAGCCTTTCTTTAAAGTTTATGTTTTCCTTTATGTATAAAGGTTTACTCGTTTTTGGGGTTAAAATATATACCCTCCTTAAAACTAATCAGCATTATATCATATAAACGATTTTTTTACCACCGATTTGGCAAAAAATAGAGAGAGTTCTTACTCCCTCATGACAAGAAATTTTTTCTTCTTTTTATAAAATCCATTAAATAGTTGTATTCATCTTCATATTTAAACTTTATTTTGATTTTTTTATCTTCATATATATAAATATTATCTACTAAACTATCAATTAGTCCTTTTGATAAACTATTTACATTTTTATATTTTGTAAAATATTTAATCCAACTGCTTTCTCTACATGCTTGGTCGAATTCCTTTAATCCTTCATAGTATTTATCAATCGTGTCTTCAGATTGCCTTATTTGTTCTCCATGTTCTTTGGTGTAGTCATTATATTCTTTTCCTATGAACATATCTAATAACTCTTTTTGATTTACTACACTATTACTTTCTGCTTTATCTCCATCTTGTACTGATAATCTAATATATAATGCCACATTCCATTTATTATTTGATGTAGTATTATCACAATATTTGCTTTTTCTACCTCTTTTCAATTTAATGCCCTCCTTTTCATACGGACATCTTATTGCATTTTTAAAAAAAAGAAAAAGGTATAAATTTTTATTTTATACCCTAGACATTTTTTACTTTTAAAATCATTGATTAAGGCATTATCAATACATTTCATTGGATTTATATTTAAGTTATCAGAAAATTCCATTTCCACAATTATATTTCCTACTTTTAGTATGTAAGGATTATTTACCTTCTTGAAAAAACTATGCACTTTTAAAATTAATCTTTTCCATTTATTTTTAATAATTTAAATATTTCAACAATCACAATTGGTGAAAATATTAATAGTATTGTTTCCAAAATATTTTCTGTTGGTAAAACTGGTATACTAAATACATTTCTTAATGGTGGAATAAGCACAACCACTAACATCAATGCTGCAGATATGGCAATTGCTCCAATTAAGATTCCATTATTAAATATATTTGTTTTGAATATTGATTTTTTGTTATCTCTAATGTTAAATACATGTACAAGTTCTGATAATGCTAATACCATAAATGCCATTGACTGTCCAACTTCTATTTTGCTTTGTTCTAATGTTAATCCATTTATTGGTGATGTTGTTGTTTTTAGTCCTATTATAAATGCTGCAAGTGTTATTAGTCCAATCATTATTCCCTGATATATGATTCTATATGTCATTCCTTTTGTGAATATTCCTTTTGTTTGTTTTAGTGGTTTTCTTTTCATTATATCTGAATTTGCTGGATCAAATGCAAGTGCAAGTGCTGGTAGTGAGTCTGTTACTAGATTTATCCACAATATATGAATTGGCATTAATATTTCAAGTGATCCAACATTTGATATTCCGGTCATTTTAGCAATTAATGTTGAGAATAATGTTGCTAAAAATAAGACAACTATTTCTCCAACATTGCTTGAAAGTAGGAATTGAATTACTTTTAAAATATTATCATAAATTCTTCTTCCTTCTTCTACTGCTGAAACTACTGTAGCAAAATTATCATCAACTAATATTACATCTGCAGCTTCTTTTGCTACATCTGTTCCAACTTTTCCCATTGCACATCCTATATCAGCTGTTTTTAGTGCAGGGCTATCATTTACTCCATCTCCAGTCATAGCAACTATTTCGCCATTTTTTTGCCATGCTTTTACTATCCTTACTTTATGTTCTGGTGCAACTCTTGCATAGACTGAATATTTTCTGACATCTCTTTCCAAATCTTCATCTGATATTTTATCAAGTTCAGCTCCTGTTAAAGCTTCATTTTCATTTTCTAAAATTCCAAGTTTTTTGGCAATGGCTGTTGCAGTAATTTTGTGGTCACCTGTTATCATAACAGTTTTTATTCCAGCTTGTTTACATTTTTCAACTGCTGCTTTTGCCTCTTCTCTTGGAGGATCAATCATTCCATACATTCCAACATAAATTAAATCATTTTCCATTTCTTCTTTTTGTGGTTTATGATCCATTTCTTTATATCCAAATGCTAATACCCTTAATGCATCTTTAGCCATTTTTTCGTTTGTACTTTCTATTGTAGGTATAAAATTATTTAAATCTTGTTTTATTTCTCCATGGTCTATATATGTGGTACAAATATTTAATAATTCATCTACACCACCTTTTGTAAATACAAGATATTTCCCATCTTTTTCATGTACTGTTGTCATCAATTTTCTTTCAGAATCAAATGGTATTTCATCAACTCTTGGTAGTTCTTGATAAACGTCTTTTGTAAATCCTATTTTTAGAGCAATATCAACTAATGCTGTTTCTGTAGGATCACCTGTTAAAGTTCCATCATCAGCGATCTTTGTATCATTACAAATCATACCATTATATAAAAGTAATTTTACTTCCTGATTTTCTTTATTGTATTTTACAAAATCATTGTTTTCATCTATTTCACTAACATCATATACTGTATGATTTACAAATATTTTTTGAACAGTCATTTTATTTTGTGTAAGCGTTCCTGTTTTATCTGAACAAATAACAGAACTACTTCCAAGTGTTTCAACAGCTGGTAACCTTTTTACAATAGCATTCTTTTTCACCATTTTTTGAACACCTATTGCTAAAACAATTGTAGAAACAGCAGCAAGTCCTTCTGGAATTGCTGCAACTGCTAAACTTACAGCAGTCATAAACATTAAAATTATTTTTCTTCCTTGAATTATGCCAATAACGAATATTACTAAACAAATTACTAATGCCACTATTCCCAATGTTTTTCCAAGATTATTTAATTTCTTTTGCAAAGGTGTTTCTTGTTCTTCTGCTCCAGAAATCATTTCTGCAATTTTTCCAACTTCTGTATTCATTCCTGTTTCAACAACAATTCCTTTTCCTCTTCCATAAGTAACTAAACTTGAAGAAAAAAGCATATTAACTCTGTCTCCTATTGGAACTTCATCTTTGTCTATTTTTGCAGCATCTTTTTCAACTGGGACAGATTCACCTGTAAGTGATGATTCTTGAGATTTTAAATTAATTGCTTCAAATATTCTTAAATCTGCAGGTATATAGTCTCCAGTTTCAAGAACAACTATATCTCCCTCTACTAAATCTCTTGCAGGAACAGTTTGAATATTTCCATCTCTTATAACTTTAGCTTCATGTCCACTTAGTTTTTGCAATGCCTCTAAAGATTTTTCTGCTTTTGATTCTTGTGCTACTCCAATAATTGCATTTGCAATTACAACTATTAAAATAATAATTGTATCTGTTATTCCCTCTCCTTGTATTACTCCAACAATACCTGATACAATTGCTGCAATTATCAAAACAATTATCATAAAATCTTTAAATTGTTCTAAAAATTTTACAAACAAAGACTTCTTCTTTGCTTGTTTTAATTCATTAAAACCATTTTCTTCTTGCCTTTTTTTTACTTCTGCCAATGAAAGTCCCGTCTCTATATTTGTTTTCAAATTTTTTTCTGTTTCTTCTACTGTTTTACTGAACCATTTTTCCTTATCCATTCACATTTCTCCAATAAAATTGATTTTATATCATTATATAAATTAATTTATGTTTCCCTTTACATATAAATGTTTACTCGTTTTTGGGGTTAAAATATATACCCTCCTTAAAACTAATCAGAATTATATCATATTAAAGATTTTTTTCCAACGATTGTCCAAAAAAAGAGCAATATTTTTATAAATATCACTCTCTATACATTTTGATAAATTGTAATTTATATTACTCTTTATCTTTTTTACTATTCTTATATAATGTACTAAATATTAGTGTAAATAACATTGGTATAACTGAATATCCAGCATTATCTAATTTATGAGTAATTACCAAATATCCACCAACCAAAGTTAAAATTGCAAATACAAGACTTAATATTGAAAATATTTTTGATATCAATTTTTCTTTATTCACAACTTTTAAATCTCCTTATACATATAATTTGTATTACTTTTTATTAGTTATTTTATAAATAATTAAACCTATTAAAAAGCCAATACCAGAATCAACCAAATACCAAACTGCGTGAATTAAAGCTGAACTATTATAATAAATAAACACTGATGGTATAAACAATATAGATATAATTATTGGATAGATATATTTCCATTTTTCCTTTGAAATACTAGCAAATATTATAGCAAGTATAAAAGTTGATACCAAAATTAAGAATACCATTCCCATTATATCTGTTGGTCCTGCAAATAAAGGAAAAATGTAAAACATAAATAACTGTATCAATAATATTGTTATTTCCTTCCATATTTTTCTCATTTTAAATTCCTCCAATCATAACAAAAAAATTACTATTTTTCTTTATTTTTTAAATCTTTTGAGTAATAATACATATCTATACAATGTACATCTCCATCTATAATTTCTTCATCATAATTATCTACAAAGTAATTTTTAATTGTCTTTTCATATTTATCAAAGCCTTGCTTTACATAGAATGGAATATTATTTTCTGATGTTCCTACTAACATCTTGTTGTATTTCTTTTTATAATTATCTGCTAAATATTTTAGCATTTTCTTTCCATATCCTTGTCCTCTATATTCTTCTTTGGTTGCTATATTCTTTAATTCTATTGTTTCATTATCTATTTTTATAACTACTGCAACACATGCTATCCTATCGTTATATGTTAATACAAATAATTCTCCATCTTTCAAATAATCGTTTATCATATCTTTACTTGGATCTGCTTCAAGTAACAAATCCATATATTGCTCTTTATTATTTTTTTCCTTCTTTATTACTATACTTCTTTTTACTGGAAGAAACTCAAATCCCTCTGGTAATACTGGCTTTGGTGAATTGGGGTTATTATATCTACTTTCCTCGCTAAATACACATCCGCAGTACTTTTGCATATAAAGTCCTGCTTCTTTTGCCTTTTCGTGTCCTACCCAAAAGCCAACTCTAAAATCTCTATACAAAAATTCAATTCCAAATTCATTAGATAATTTTTCGCAATAATATTTTATAAAATCATGTTTTTGATAAATACTATATAATAAAGAAGTTGTAACAGCATCATATCCTTGTTCTTTCGCATATTCAAAAGTTTTTCTTAATCTAACAGGATAACAATAATCAACACATCTACTTTGTAAATTATTAGATGTATTCTTGCAAAAATCCACTAATCCATATTCATCTTGTATAATAGCTCCAACATTAATACTTTTAGCATACTCGACTAAACAATCCCTTCTTGCTACATATTCTGTATATGGGTGAATATTGGGATTATACCAATAAAGTGTTGGTTCTATTCCTTCTTTTCTTAAAGTTTCTATGCAATACACACTGCAAGGTGCACAACATACATGCATCAATAATTTCATCATTCCTCCTTAATCTTTATAAAATACTTCAAACATATCGTAATCTCCAACATAATCCAAATTATTTCTAATAAAATCAATTACTTTTGTTGGTGATTGCCAATTTATAGAATATTTTTTATTTTTTAATAAATATATGGTGTTATGACTTTCATTAATATCATTTATTATTCCATCTTCACCATCTTTTCCAATATTACCTTTTAAAAACATGTCATAATTTTTATTATACACATCAAGGGGAATTGTATTACTACAAGCTTCTGCATCCACGATAATAACTTTATAACCCTCTTGTTCCTTTTCTTCATAAAATTTTCTTAAGATATCTATTCTCTCTTTTTTGCTTTCTGGAAGAATAATATTATCAAAATGATTAATTACATTATTAGAATTATAATTCTTTAAATAATTTTGTGCATTAATCCAAATTTCATTAATTATAAGTCTTGACATATTCAATAGTGCAAAAGCTATTAAAACTATTAAGATAAAATCCTTTAATTTAAATTTTATTTTATCATAGATTAATTTTAAAATTAAATATACTACATATTCCATTGTTATAATCAAAGGAAGCACTGCTACTAGAAAATGTGTAGGATCTGATATTGGATATAAAGCAATTAACATAGGTAATGATGATATAGTTAATATTGTTAAATTTCTCATTATTGTAGATTGCTCTTTTTTTCTAATAGATGATACTATTCGATTAATAATAAGAAATACAATTAAAACTACAAACAATATTGGTAAAATCCTAGATAGATTTCTTACCCAGAATGAATCTGCTGTAAATAATTCAGTATATTTAATTGAATTTGAAAAAGTTCTTATTCCTAATATTGCATAATTTACAAAATCCATAAACGATTTTGTACATAACAAATATATTAAAAATATAACAGATGGAATCAGGATACCAATCACTCTAATACCTGCGTTTTTTAATGTTTCCTTAAAGAATCCTTTTTTCATTAAAACGAATTCGCTAAGTACAATATATATACAAATAAAAGTTCCTATTGTATGCTTGGTACAGATAGCTAATCCACCAAGTATTCCAATAATTAAGTCTAATTTTTTTCCATCATTATGTTTTATCAATTCTAGATATTCTATAACTAACAATAATAATAAGCACAAAAAATTATAATCTAAAAATGTTTCATTATATAATATAAATGTCGAAAAAGAGACTAAAATGATAGTAAAAATGCTATCGCTATATCTCCCCACATAATTCATTCCTCCTAGTTTTTTCTTATAATATCACATTATATGATAAAAGTACATAATTATCTATGATTTATAGACAAAAACATACAATATATTATCCCTACAATAATAACTATTTTCATAATTATCTTTATCATTTGCTAATCGTTTTTTATAAGTGTAATCTACATTTTCATAGTGTTTATAAGTACTGTATGATATTCCCCAATGTCTTAACCCGGATGCATCTATTGAATCTATCACATTTCTTGTTTGAGGATAAAAGGCTTTTTCATTTTTATCTTCATAAATTTCAATATATGTATCTACTTTTATATTATTTATTTTTTCATAATTAGAAACATATTGTGCGATTTCTTCACATTCCTTTTTTTCTAATTTATTTACAATCAATTGTTCATACATTGTAAATTCATACATAAATGTTGTAATTCCAATAATCATTACTAGTAATGCTAGAGTAATATTTTTTAAGTAGTTCTTTTGTCCACCTTTTAAATATAATACTAATAAAATCATTCCAAGTGAAGCACCTATTGGCTGTCTCATTCTACCAGTAAAAAAGCTAGATCTTGATAAAATAAAAAGTATTGATGACGACAAAAATGCCATCAAAAAAATTAAGCATACTTGTTTTAATAATTTCCAATCTTTATCAGCACATATTAATCCTAATGTTACAATTATTAATATCATATATAAAAATTTTGGAAATAAATTACATGTTTGTATTAAAATTTTACCAGCGCTATTAACAATAAACAAAATATTAATTGGAATATCACTTAATGATGAAATTCTTCCCTGATTTAATTCTAATAAATTACCTATTAATTTTACAAAAATCCAATTTAATGCTAATGCAATAAACATTCCAGCTAATGCTGCAATATAAGTAAAATACTTTTTTTCTCCCTTAATAATTGAGAATAATAAAAGAAACATTATTAGCATACCAATTGTTCCCTGATATAAGAATACTCCTATTATTGCAATTATTAAAGAACCAATATAGTCTTTTATATTTTTAGAATTCACCAATAATTTAGCAGATATTAAATACATTAATATGCTTAAAGAAATTACTCCGTTTTCAACGAAATACATAATATCTATAAACATAAAATTATAAATAATACTTGAACAAACTAAAATAATAATAAATTTATTATATTTTTCAGAACTCTTTAAATTTTTCAAAACAAAATCATAAATTAATATAATACTAATATTTGAAACTAAAATTGCAATAATTGAATTTAGCATTACAAAAACATTTAAAGGAATATTTAAACATTTTGCTAACTGAAGCCATTCAAACATAAAAAGTCTTCCGCCAATAAGAGACCATTGTTTTGAATAAACATCATACCCTAAATTACCAATTGTATAATTATCTAGGGTATAATGCATATTAATCCATGGTAAGAAAATCGCAATTGAAAATAATGTTAAGATAATAAAAATAACTTTTTTATTTAATTGAAATTTTTTCAATATTTTACTCCCCTTCTGCTACTAGCATATAACAATATTTTTCTTTATACATTTCAAAATCAAATTTTTCTTTAAGTTCAAGTGCTTCTTTGAAATTAAATGTTACATAGATATTATTAGTATCCACTTCATTAAATACTATCTTTCTTGTATATGTATAATTTCCTATTTTAAACTTATCCCCACAAATATTCAATTTATTGTCCAATGGATTATCTGGCTTTACAAATTCCTTAAAAGTATAATTAACACTTTCACCTACAACTTGCTTCTCTGGATATTCCTTTTCAATCCTCTCAAAAATTTGAATAGCACCATTATCCCAAAATGGATAATATTTATTGTCCTCATAAAAATATCTCACACAAAACATTCCAAAATATATTAACAAACAAGTTATTATTAAATAAAATGCCAATTTACTATACTTATAAATCTTTTTCAAGCATACTAATTCAAAATAGTTTGCAGCTATAAATATACCGTTCATTTTATTTGCATTCATTGAAATTAACAATCCAACGATAAAATTAGAAATAAAATAAATTATAAAAATAACATTTAAATTTGGATTTTTTCTATCTTTACCCTTAATATCTAGAAAACTTGCTATCAGACCAATTATCATCAACAAGGTTCCAAACCCCTTTATTGAATTATAATTCAAATAATCCTCAAATAAAGCATATTTTATTGCTACAATATTACTTAAGATATTTGAAAGTCCTACTTCATTTGTTCTATATCTTTTTAATTTTGGAATTGTAATAAATGAATGTATTTCATTAATAAATCCCATCTGAACTGATTGGCATAATATCAACGGTATCGCTAAAATAATTAAAGGAACTAATAATACAATAATTTCCTTCCAGTTAATTTTCTTTAGTCTAATAAAATATATCAACATTGCTAAAAGTAATATTGGAAGTACTATATATGAAATTGCATAAGTATATAAAGTTATTCCGAAATAAAAATCCTGAAATTATAAATTTAAAAATTCTTTTTCTTTCACTCAATGCAGCCGAAACTAAAGCATAAATACTAAACAACTGAAATGGTGAAAACAAATATGATTCTAAACCCCATCTCGATTTCATTATATGCCATGGTGAAATAGCTACTAAAAGCATAAATAAAAGTGATTCTTTTTTACTTCTAAATTTATTGACCAATAAAAATGCAACAATAACTTCTATTACACTTACTATTAGCATTGGAATTCTAATTATTGTCGAATTATAATAACCAAATATTTTAATTAATATTGCAATTAAATATGTATATAAAGCATTTTGTCCATCACCATAATTTATAAAATATACTGGAAATTCATTTTGAAATCTATCTACTCCATAATTAGCTATACAATATGCATCATAAGTTGATCCCACCTCATCATTATTTAATCCAGAAGGTATCCTTCCAATTTTAAAAACATTTAAAAAAATAGCTAATGCCAATATAATTACAAAAAATATTTTATAATGGTTTTCCACAAAATTTGAAAATTCTTTATATTTATTCATCCACTTTTTCATTTTTTCTCCTTAGCATAGCTACCATTTCCATAATAATTAATGGTGCGCAAACTATTATGTTATATATATATCTTAAAATTGCGCATGGTCCTAATAAACAAGTTATAAAATATACCAATAATAAAAACGAAATCTCAACATTCTTCTTTTTATAAATTGTAACAATAAAATATAGTAATACCAAATAAAAATATACAGCTGGTGTAAATAATTTTCCTATTATTGGGATTTTCCTATACTCATTTTTTGCAAACAATGACATATACATTCCCTTTAATTTAGGTAATAAATTTGATTCTTTTATCCTAATCGAATCCGGAATACTATTTTTATAATAAGTGAAAGAATTATACTTATCTTCTTTAGATAATTTTACAACTTCCTCATGAGTATATATTTTAACAGTATATAATTCTAATGCCCCTATTTTTTCTCTTTCCGGGTAAATATTATCAAAAGAATTATCCTCCAAATACCAATAACCTCTTGTTACATTTAATACAGCTTTGATTGATGAACTTGGATATTTTGTAATCATGTGAATAACAAATTTAATATAATTTACTTTATTATCTAAAACAGCATCTTTATATAATAATTTATTTGCTCTATCTGATAAATGTTTATGATAACTTTTCTCCAATTTTTTATAATCTTTATAATATAAATTAATATTAGTAATTTCAAATTCAGTTAATTTACTGTCATTTTCGCAAGCATCATTGGCAATAATTTGTGAATATATATGTTGCAAAAAAAATGTTTGCTTAATTGATGATTTATTATTCCAAATTAATAAACAAATATAGTTAATTAAAAAATTAATTATTAAACCACTTATTAAAACAAATATGCAAATATCCTTTTTCCTATTTTTAACTGACTTTACTATTAGAAATACTATATACGCTAATATTGCATATTTTGAATTTGTTCTAAAATTACAAACAAGTATAGTAATAATCAAGTATATTAAGCATTCTATTATATTTTTCTTAGAATCAATTGAATTTTGTTTAATAATAAATGTACAAATCATAAACAATAAAAATAATCCTGCGAAAATTGTATCTTTAGTTGTAATAAAAGGAAATAGTTGATTTAATGGAAAAATTGCGAAAAATAATATTGAGCATATAGTAATAATTTTATTTTTATATCTTTTATTTATAAAATCACAAGTTATAGCAAAACATAATGCTAAAAAAACAGATTGAAAAATACAATATAAAGCTAATCCAATAGTTAGTGACTTCAAATGTTTTATTCCAAATATTGTAAAAAGTTTTAATAAAGCAGTATGTAAAATAGGATTTTCTATAGTATTTCCAATGCTAAATAATACTTGATCAGGACCATCATAAGAAAATATTGCAGGATAAAATGCTATAAAAACTGGTATCCAGCAAACAATAATAATAGTAAAATAATGCAAAAAGTTTAATTTCAATATTTTATTATCAAATTTATCCAAATGAATTTTCTTTAATAAATGTCTAATTAATTTTAATAAAAAATATACTGTTAATGAAATAATTAAAATTAAAGCTAATTCTCCAATAGCTATCTTAAAATTATCAAAAAGGATATTATTTTCTTGCAAAAAATATCCTATTACAAATTGTATTCCTATTATTAAACTAAAAATTTTTAAAAATATATTATTACTTAATATTTTTTCGTCTGTTCCTTCATTATTATCCCCGACATTTATCATCTTTTTTATGATGTACTGAGGTCTGTCCTTAACATCATCATAAATTCTTGCAATATATTCACCAATCATCCAAAGTGACATTAAAATTGCTCCTCCCAAAAATGTCATTGTACACATAATTGAAGTCCATCCAGGAGTTAAACTATTCCATTTAAAAGCAAATGACAATATTGAATATATTAATATTATTAAAGAAATTAGTATAGAAAAGATTCCTAATCCGCCTACAATCTTTAAAGGTTTTGCTGAAAAGCTTAATATTCCATCACCAGCTAATTTAAGCATTTTCTTTAATGGATATTTAGTTTTTCCTGCAAATCTCTCTTTTCGTTCATATTCATAAGCATATTGTTCAAATCCCACCCAACTAAATAAGCCTCTTAAAAATTTATTATGTTCAGGTAAAGAGTTTATCACATCTACAACTTTTTTATCTACTAATCTAAAATCACCTGTATCTTTAGGTATTTCAACATCCGATAATTTATTTAAAGTACTGTAAAATGCTTTTGCAGTTAAAAGCTTAAATGGAGTTTCCCCATCTCTCTTTTTTCTCTTTCCATATATTACTTCAGATCCTTGTTCCCAACATTTAAGCATATCAGGAATTAATTCAGGTGGATCTTGCAAGTCAGCATCCATTATTACGCATGCATCTCCAGTAACGAATTTTAATCCTGCCGTTACTGCAGCTTGATGTCCAAAATTTCTTGAAAAAGATATTACCTTAACATTTTTATCAGCACTTGCAATATTTTCTAAAATACTCAAAGTTCTATCCTTTGATCCATCATTTACAAATATTATTTCATAATCATAAAGTTCATTTAAATCTGTTACAACCTTATGAACTCTTTTATAACATTCTTCTGCTACCTGCTCTTCATAATACATTGGTATTACTATTGAAACTTTTCTCATTTTTTTCTCCGTTAATTTATCTCGTTTTCTTCTCTTTTTCCATTATATTCATTTACTAAATACAATGGTCTATGTTTTGATTCATTAAATATTCTTCCTAAGTATTCTCCTACAATTCCAAATAATAAAATTTGAATTCCTGCAAAAAATAATATTAATAAAATTATAGCTTGGAAAGCTTGAATTGCTACATGTAGTCTTATACATTTTACAATTACATAAATAAAATATACTAACAATGCTAAGAATGTTGGAATAGCAATGTATGTAGAAATTCTTAATGGAGATGTTGTAAAAGATGTGATTCCATCTATTGCTAGATTTATTAGTTTAGCATAATTCCATTTTGTACTTCCTGCAACTCTTGGATCTCTGTCATAAAAAATTGCTTTCTTTTTATATCCAATCCAGCTAAACATACTTTTAGAGTTCCTGCCTGTTTCTCTCATTTTTCTCAAAGCGTTTGCACATCTTTTATCTAATAATCTAAAATCTCCAGTGTCTTTTTGAATTGGAACCTTAGTTAATGATTGCAAAACTCTGTAATACATTTTTGATGTAAATTTCTTAAGCCATGTTTCACCTTTTCTTGATCTTCTTTGAGCATAAACGTCATCATATCCTTCTTCCCAATACTTAATCATTTCAGGAATTAATTCAGGTGGATCTTGTAAATCTGCATCAATAAAAATTACGCAATCGCCTGTTGCATAATCTAAACCTGCAATCATTGCTATTTCTTTTCCAAAATTTCTAGCAAAATCCACATAATTTATTCTCTTATCTTTTTCTCTATATTCTTTAATTAAATCTATTGTTTTATCTTTTGAACCATCATTAACAAACAAGATTTCAAATTCATAGTTTGTGTTTTCATTCATTAATTTTTCTAATCTCTCATATAAAAATGGAAGAGATTCTTCCTCATTATATGCTGGTACAATTATTGTTACTTTCTTCATAAATTCTACTTCCTTTCAAAGCTAATTTAACATCTAAATTTTATCAAATTTCCATTATTTTTTCAATTAAATAAACAAAAAAAGTGCATAAATTATGTATGCACTTTTCAATCTTTATTTTAACCAATCTGGATGAGCTACATACCAATCAATTGTCTTAACAATACCATCTTCAAATTTAGTTTCAGGAAACCATCCTAATTCTTCATGAATCTTTGTTGGATCAATAGCATATCTAAGATCATGTCCCTTTCTATCAGCAACATGTTCAATTAGTGATTCTGGTTTATTTAATCTTTGTAATATTAATTTTACAATATCAATATTTCTCTTTTCGTTGTGTCCACCAATGTTATATCTTTCTCCAGCTCTTCCTTTATGGAATACTAAATCAATTGCCTTGCAATGATCTTCTACATATAACCAGTCTCTAATATTTAATCCTTCACCATAAACAGGTAATTTTTCATCATTTAAAGCTAATTTAATCATGTGTGGAATTAGTTTTTCATTGTGTTGATAAGGTCCATAGTTATTTGAGCAGTTTGTTACTGTTACATTCATATTAAATGTATGGCAATAAGCTAAAGCTATTAAATCTGAGCTTGCTTTTGATGATGAATATGGAGAACTTGGTTGAATTGGTGATGTTTCTGTAAAATATCCTTCTTCACCTAATGAACCATAAACTTCATCTGTTGAAATATGTACAAATTTATTTTTACTTCCTTCTCCCCATAATTGATGTGCTGTTTCTAATAAAGTATGTGTTCCAATAACATTTGTGTGTGTAAATACAAATGGATTCTTAATACTATTATCAACATGTGATTCAGCTGCAAAGTGAATTACTCCATCAATACCGTATTGTGTGAATATTCTCTTCATTTCTTCAAAATCACAAATATCAGCCTTTTCAAATATAATTTTATCAATTACATTATCCAAATTATGCATATTTCCTGCATAAGTTAATTTATCTACTACTACTATTTTATCTTCTGGATGATTTGCTATATAATATTCAACAAAATTTGATCCAATAAAACCAGCAGCACCAGTTACCATTATATTACTCATTTTATTCTCCCTATTTTAAATCTTTAAATAAATCTGTTTCTCTTATTTCTTTTAATGAAGGCCATTTTCCATCTTTTTCAGATGTTAAGTATTCTTCTGGTTTCATTCCTGGAACTTGTGGCCAAACAATGTTTACATCTTCATCATTCCATTTTAATCCACCCTCATTTTCATGATCATAAATATTATCAACTTTATAACAAAATTCTGCTACATCTGATAATACTAAGAAACCATGTGCAAATCCTCTTGGAATATAAAACATTTTTTTATTTTCTTCAGAAAGAATAACTCCTTCCCACTTTCCATAAGTTTCGCTTCCAGGTCTTAAATCAACTGCAACGTCAAATACTTCTCCTCTAATACATCTAACTACTTTTGCTTGAGAATGTTTACTTTGAAAATGTAATCCTCTTAAAACGCCTTTTTTTGATCTAGATTGATTATCTTGAACAAATTCTCCTGTTATTCCGATTTCTTCAAAGTCACTCTTTTCATAAGTTTCCATGAAGTATCCTCTTTCATCTCCAAATACTGTTGGTTCTATAATGCATACACCATCAATAGATGTATCAGTTCTTTTAAATTTTCCCATAATAGTTCCTTTCATTAAAAATTATTTTCTGCTAAATCTTTTAAGAATGCTCCATAATCATTTTTCTTTAATTTAGTAGCTAATTCTTCCAATTGTTTATTATTAATCCAGCCATTTTCAAAAGCTATTTCTTCTGGACAACAAATTTGTAATCCTTGTCTCTTTTGAATAGTTTGAACAAAGCTTGCAGTTTCAAGTAATGCGTCATGAGTTCCTGTATCAAACCAAGCCATTCCTCTTCCTAATTTTTCAACTTTTAATTTATTCATTTTCATATATTCTTCATTAACAGTTGTAATTTCTAATTCTCCTCTTGCAGAAGGTTTTACATTTTTAGCAATTTCTATTACATCATTTGTATAGAAATATAATCCTGGAACTGCATAATCTGATTTTGGATTTTCAGGTTTTTCTTCAATTGAAATAGCATTTCCCTCTGCATCCATTTCAACAACTCCGTATCTTCTTGGATCTTTTACTCTATATCCAAATATTGTAGATGAATCATCTCTTTCATTTGCTCTTCTTAAAGTTTCCTTTAATCCTGCACCATAGAATAAATTATCTCCTAAAATCATTGCTACATTATCTTCACCAATAAAATCTTCAGCAATAATAAATGCTTCAGCTAATCCATTTGGCTTATCTTGAATTTTATATTCGATTTTCATTCCCCATTGAGAACCATCTCCTAATAATTCTTTAAACATTGCATTATCTCTTGGTGTAGTGATAATTAATACATCCCTAATACCAGTTTCCATTAATACATATAATGGATAATAAATCATTGGTTTATCATATACTGGCATTATTTGTTTTGAAATTGCAAGTGTAAGTGGATATAATCTTGTTCCACTTCCTCCTGCTAATATTATACCTTTTCTATTTTTCATAGTAAAAATCCCCTTTTTTATAATCCTAAATATCTATTTAAAGCATCTTCATAAGTTGGAATAACAATTCCATTCTTTAATAATTTGTCTTTTGACATTTGTGAATTCTTAGGTCTTTTAGCTGGTGATGCAAATTCTTCACTTGATACTGGTGTAACCTTTGTTTTTACACCCTTTAATTTATAAATTAATTTTGTAAATTCATACCATGTTGTATAACCAATATTTGTTGAATTATAAACTCCATAAGGAATTTTCTTTTCAACAGCTTGATGCATAATGCTTGCTAAATCAACTGCATAAGTTGGTGATCCATGTTGATCATCTACTACTTTAACTTCATCATGTGTTTCAGATAATTCTAACATTGTTTTTACAAAATTATGTCCATCTCCATATAACCAAGCTGTTCTAAATATATAATATTTATCACATTCTTGTTCTACAAATTCTTCTCCAGCTAATTTACTTGTACCATAAACTGCTTGAGGATTTTTTTCATCATCTTCGCTATAATCTTCTTCAACTGGCTTTGATCCACCAAATACATAATCCGTTGAAACATGTAAAAATAATACATCATTTTCTTTTGAAGCGATTGCTAAATTCTTTGGTCCAATAGCGTTTATCTTATAAGCTAATTCTGGTTGGCTTTCTGCTTTATCTACTGCTGTATATCCAGCGCAATTGATAATACAATCCGGTTTAACATTTTCTACATATTTTTTTACAGCGTCTAAATCTGTAATGTCTAAATCAGCAACATCTGTTAAGATTTGTTCGTCATCCTTAAATTCGTTTCTAACTGCTTTTGCAAGCATTCCATTAGCACCTGTAATTAATATTTTCATTCAAATACCTTCCTTTATCCTATTTTACTCGTCTATTATATCATATATAATGATAATTACAAGTTTAAAGAGACTTTTTCACAAAAAAATATGCCTAAAATCTAGGCATATTTTTACTATTATTAATGTCTACTTCTATGGTTCTTTTTTCCTTTTTTTGATAATGCAATTATAATTAAAATTACAACAATAACAACTGCAACAATTATAATTATTTTTTTATTATCATTTGAATTAGCATCAATATTTTTAATTTCTACAACATCATTTTTGTCTTCTAACACTTCATTTAATTCATTTCCATTAGTTTCATCTTCAACTTCATTTACTATGTTTTCTTCTTGAACTATTTCATTTTTAGCAACATTACTTGTTGTTTCATTCTTTGAAGGTGTTTCAACATTAGGAGTAATCACTTGTTCTGAAATTGGAACTGATAATTTTCTTACTTTAATTTTATAAGTTGCTTTAGTTCCATTTTCAGCAGTTACTATTACTTTAACGATGTTTGAACCAATTTCTAATTGATTGTTACCTTCTATCGTAACATTTGCTCGTTCGTTAGTTGGCTCTGCAACTATATTTAAAGAACTTACATTATTTCCTACTGTAATTTTATATGTTGTGTTATCAACTTTTTCATAATCCTTACCAGGATTAATTTTCAAACTTTTTAATGATACATCACCAGATAATGCAAAAGATGATGTTCCTACTAAAAATAGTATTACAAAAATTAGTGAAATTATATTAATAATTCTTTTCATTTTAACTCCAATTCCTAAAGTTATTCAACCTTTATTTGAATAGCTTCAATTCTCTTATTTTCTCCAGTAGTTCCAGCTAGTTCTCCGTTTTGTTTCCAATCCATCCAACCATAATCTTGAACATGAACTCTGTACTTAATTTTCTTTCCTAAAGACTCCTTTATCTTTATTTCAATAGCTTCCATTTGTCTATTTTCTCCAGTTGTTCCAGCTATTTCTCCTGAATTAACCCAATTTAGCCATCCTTTATTTTGAACATGGGCCCTGTATTGAATTGCGTCTTTCATACTTTCATCAACGCCTAATAATTGAATTTTTATAGCTTCCATGTGTTTACATTGTCCAGTAACACCACCTATAGCTCCGTTTTGAACCCAGTTCATCCAACCATAGTCTTGTTCATGTGCTTGATATTTAACACCTGTTACTTGTGGTTTAGTGTCTACAATTTCAATTTGAATTGCTTCAACTCTCCTGTTTTCACCAGTTGTTCCAGCAATGCCTCCATCATATTTCCAATCCATCCAACCATAATCAGCTACATGTGCTCTATATCTAACATGTTTTCCTAATGACTTATCTAATTTGATTTGAATTGCTTCTATTTTTAAATTTCTTCCAGTAGTTCCGGCTAATTGACCATCACTCATCCAATCCATCCATCCAATATCTTGAACATGTACTTTATAACTAATAGCATTTTTTACTTTTATATCTGTTCCTAATAATTGAATTTGAATTGCTTCCATGTGTTTACATTGTCCAGTAACACCACCTATAGCTCCGTTTTGAACCCAGTTCATCCAACCATAGTCTTGTTCATGTGCTTGATATTTAACACCTGTTACTCGTGGAAAACTGTCAACAACAGAAATTTGAATTGCTTTAATGTGCTTATTTTTCCCTGTAGTTCCAGAAATTTCACCATTAGCAACCCAAGCAGTCCATCCTTCTTTTTCTATGAAAGTTCTATATTTAATTGTCTTTCCAAATACTTCATGAATTTTAATTTGAACAGCTTCAATGCCCAAATTTCTTCCTGTAGTTCCTGCTATAGATCCTGATTGTACCCAATCCATCCAGCCAATCTCACTAACATGTACCTTATATTGAATTGCATTAGCAAAACTTATATTTTCACCTTTTAATTCAATTTTTAATGCTTCAATATTTTTAGATTTATCAGATGATCCAGATTCTTCATTATCTTTTTTTACATCCGTCCAACCAATATCTGTCACATGAGTTGAGTATTGAATACCAGAAATCTTTGGTTCTACTTTTTCAAGTTTAATTTGAATAGCTTCAATTCTTAAATTTTGACCAGTTGTTCCCGCAATTTCACCACCAGATTTCCAATCCATCCAACCATAATTTTCACACATTGCTCTATATTTTACTACATATCCAGGTTCATCACAAGTAACTCTAATCGCTTCAATTTTTTTAGCTTTTCCAACAGTTCCTGCATCTTGATCATTTGTAACCCAATCCATCCATCCAATATCACTTACATGAGCTTGATATTTAACTCTTATATTTGATTTAATATTAAATGTTTCTAATTGTCTGCATTGATCTATAGAACCTATAGTTTCTCCATCTTTTGCATAACCAGTCCATCCATAGTCCTCTAATTGTGCCTTATAAGAAATAAGTGAACTAGAATCATATTGATTTCCAGTATACAATGTACCTCTTGCATATTTAGGATTTACTGTAGTTCCAGATGCAGTTTTATTTAATTTTGTTAAATATTTATTTGTAATATATCCTACTTTACCATTATATGATACTTTATCAAAAGTATAACCACCTGAAGTTCCAGCACTTCTTTGAAGCATTGTTACAACAGTATCCTTCCATAAAGCTCCATAAGATCCACCTGAAATACTTGTTCTAAAATTAACTGCGCCATCATTCCAACTACTCTTTGAACTTACATAATACAAATCATTACCTACATTTTCAGTCATTGGTGGCAATTTAGCATAAGGAGGCATATTCTTAAATACTGGAATAACAAATGTTAAATCATTATCCAATAAATCATAGTTTGTATATAAACTGAATAAAGTCTTAGCTTGTGAACATGGATCTTGTACATTTGTCATATATTGATGTGAATATAATTGATTCTTTTCACTACCCCAAACATCAAATTTATATAAATATTTATTTACTTGACCAGCATTTGTATAATTTGTTGCAATTAATTTTGCTCCATCTATAATAGCCTTTTTAGGAGTTGTCCATCCAGCATTTCTTGCATAATTAACAGCACTTTGAATGTTATCATTTCCATCAAATGCTCCCCAATTATAAAAATTATAAACACCATAACTTCCATTTACCAGTGTAGGTAAAGTTTTACCATTACCTAATTCTTGAAATATTCTAACCAATATACTATATGCATTTTCACCTGATTGATTTTGTGCTTCATAAATCATTTGTGCATAAGATTCACCATTAGCTCCACCCTCCAAATAAGTTCCTGCAACAGCTTTACTTATATCAGCAACAGATACACTAGACTTATTTGATAAATCTAAAAATTGAAAAATTGTTTCCTCAGTTAAGAAGTTTCTAGTATCTATAAAATAACTTGTTAATGCCTTTGAAGAACAATAATAACCTGGATCTCCTGACCATCCACAACTATCATACCAAGATGCATCATGTCCCTTATATACTGTATTTCTTAAATGTACTGTTTCATTATCAATAACTTCATTCCAATCAATATCAGTATATAACATTCTAAATTTCCAATTATCATGTCCTGTTGTTTCAACTAATTTATTAAGTAAATCCTTATATTCAGATGGAAATTCATTTATTCCATTGTTATTATCTCTATACGCAGATTTAATGCTTTGATTATAAGTTGCTGCGCTTACAGAATTAAATATTCCATATATTAATAATAAAAAAATAATCATTAATAAACAAATTAATATTTTATTATATCTTTTCATTTAAATTCCTCTCATAAAAAATGTGCTATTTTTATTGCTCATATTTGTACATTATATCATACAAAAACCAAAAAACAACAAAAATAACACAATTTTCACATTATTGTAACATTAATTTAACATTTTTTTAATTTAGTAAAAATTATCTTTTGAGTAACACAATATGATATAAATTGTGCCCCCATTGTAACTAAATATGCAAATACTGCACCCTGAATTCCATATTGTTTAGTCAAAATATTTGAAACAACTAAAGCTATTAATGAAACCACCACATATATAACAAATTGTACAAATGTAAATCTCATTGTAGTTAAAATGTTTGATAAAATTATACCTACATTATATAGAGTAGCTGCTACAACTATTATAGTTAACATTACCCTGTAACTACTTAATTCAACTCCATATATTAAGTTTAACACTGGAATACCTATTGCATAAGCCATAATTGACGCAAATAAACCAAAACCTAATACATATATAACAATCTTATTCTTAAGTTTAGTTAAATCTTTATAATTCTTCTTTTCATTTAATTTAGTAAACTTATTTAAATAAGGATGAATTAAGAATTGTCCAAATAAGCTAATAGCAGTTGCTGGCATAACAATAATTCCAAATATAGTTTGATAACTATTTTCCAAATAATTATCTATTGAATATTTTGAAGCATTTAAAATATAAATTCCTAAAAATGTGATTCCAAATATAAAGAATCCTTTTTTAAATAACAGCCAAACATTATTCCAATTAGTTTTAATTGTATAATTAACTTTTCCTTTTAAAAATACAATATCGAATAGTACAATAACCAAAATCCAAACTATATTCATGCAGATACTTGATATAATTAAATTTTTAGTTATTATATCCACTATAATAAAAATTATTAATCCAGCTAGAGATTTAATAAAATAAGATTGACCAACCTTATATAAATCCCCCTCTTTTTGCATTATTCCATAAAGCACATCACTAAATGCTTCAAGCATTTTATAAAATGCTAAAATAATAAATAATGAGGCTTTATAACTATTATAACCCTTAACTAATACGAAAAAAAGGACTGATATCATCATTAATATACATGTTAAAATTCTATTAACAATGAAATCTTTATTACTTATTTTTTTATCCACCTCTGTAACTTGGAAAACACGACCAGAATATTGTCCAATTACAAATAAAATGCATGCAGTTGAAAATGCAATAGTAAATATTCCTGCATTATCAACTCCATTTATTCTTGTTGCTATTATTAAAAAGAATAAGGAATTAAATGAATTAAATCCTGTTCCTAATATATTCCAAATAAAGTTCTTTTTAAAAGACTTTTTTTCTTCCATTTCTTTTTCCTATCCGTTTGTTTTTATTGCGTTTTTATAAAAATGCATTAAAAATTTTGCTATTGGCTTTGGCCAGAATTTACAAAACATTTGATAATCCTCTTCTAGTCTAATATTATTTTCAATTAAACTTGAAGTAGTTGATTCTTCATGTATTCTATGACACATAATTTCTTTATCTACATAAGCAAAAGGATTATCTAATTTACTAAATTGGTACCAAGAATCCCAGTCAAGATCGCATTTTAATTCAGTTCTATATGGTTTATCTCCTAATACCTTTTTATTTACTGTAACACAAGGACAGCAAATTGAGCTTCCTAATTTCAATGCATTTCTCTTAGCTCTTCTACTCTTATTATTTTTCTTTAAAGAACTTAATAAGAATTTTTTAATTTTTAAATTTTTAGTTAATGGAATAATTTCCCCATTTTTAATTTCTCTATAATTACCAAATGCAATAGAAAAATCATTATATTTTTCATATAGTTTGCTTATTTCTTCTAGATAATTTTCATTATATATATCATCTTGATGTGCAACAGTAACTAAATCAGTTTTTGCAGACGATACTGCAAAATTCCAATCTGGTCCTATTCCATGTTCTCCATTATTAATAAATAATTCAATTTCATATTTTTTTGCTAAATCTTTAATATAATCATTTGGTGTAGAAGTACACATAATTATATTGCTTTTTACAGTTTGTTTTTTTAAAGATTGAATACATTCTTCTAAATATTGAGATTCTTTGTATGCACAAATAGCAAATGTATGATTATTTAAGTTTTTCATTTTCTTCCACCTTTTCTTCTTGTTCTTTAAGTATACCAATTTCTTGATTTAATCTAACTATCATTTTATTTTGTTTTGTTATAACAACGGAAACATGAATTATGCATGTTCCTAAAACTATAATTGCTAATAAGAACAATAATGCAGGTGGATAATATACTCCACATAATTGTGCTAAAGCAATTAAAATGTTTGGAAAAATTGATACAATTAGTATAATTAAACCAGTAAATAACCACAATATTGAATATTTTTCATCTAATTTTTCTTCTCTAACCAATTTTAAAATAATTAATATAAATAAAATTGAAAATATAATCGCTAATTTATAAATCATTGTTTTTTCCCCCTATTAAAAAATTCCTTGAATTAGTAAATATAATATAACTTTAAACATATACATAATACTCTTCAAAGGAGATATTGATGATTTTCCTGTTTCTCTTTTCTTCATTTCTACAGGAATTTCAGCTACTTTATATTTTTTCTTTAAAACATTCATTGTAGTACAAGGTTCTGGATAATCATAAGGATACCTGCAAACAAATTCTTTTATGATTTTTTTATTTGCTGCTCTAAATCCTGATGTTGTATCATAGATTTTTCTTCTAGTTCCTATTAAGATAGCTAAAGAAATCATTCTAATTCCCAACATTCTAAAGAAAGTTTGTTTGTATTGGCTCTTTTTTACAAATCTAGAGCCTATAACCATATCATTTCCTTCTTGAATTGAATCAATTAAATCTTGTAAATACTTTGGATCATGTTGTCCATCACCATCAACCTGAATTGCAATATCATAATCGTTTTTATATGCATATAAATAACCAGTTTGTACTGTTCCACCAATTCCTAAATTATTAGGTGAATCTACTACAATTTTTGCACTTGAATTTTTTGCTTTTTCGTAAGTATCGTCTTTTGAGCAATCATTAACAACCATTACATCCAAGCCTTCAATCTTTTGATCATATACTTCTTTAACAACTTTTTCTATTGCTTCAGATTCATTATATGCTGGTATAATTACTAGTATTTTCATAGTTAGTCTCCTTTATTTTATATTTGCTACAAATATATTTAATAATGATGGTACTTGGAATAATAACATACTAATCACAATATATTTTTCATCAAATTTGTTCTTGAATTTAATATTCTTTATAGGAATTAATAAGAACATTAATCCTAAAATAGGTACAAAATATTTTCCTTGTACTCCATCAATATATGTTGCTCCAATATCTGGTACACATGCAGTATACATTGCAGTAATAATTCCAGCAGATGTTGCAAGAACAATTAGAGCAATCCATATTTTTTCCCATACCTTAAAGTTATTGTCTTCTTCATCTTGAATTAATGCTAAGAACATTACTCCATATACTAACACAGATACAATTTCAGGTTGTACTAAATCTCTACCCCATTGCATATATCCACCAACTGTGTCTAATGCCCAATAAGAGAAATTATCACAAACACTTCTTATTAATATTCCAAGATAAGCTATTGGATGATGCATACAATATGTTAATTGTTCAGCCATATAAGTTTGTGAACCTGAGAATGATACTTTTCCTACTACTTTCCACCATAAGAATGAAGCTAATGCTAATAATACAGCTCCTCCAAGGAATGCAACCTTTCTCTTTCCGTTTTTAAAACATTGTTTTGGAATTAATAATAATAATCCACAAACAGGAATATAAACAAACTTAGACATTGCAATAACAGGTAATGTACATGCAAAGAATAAATAATTTTTTAATTTTAGAGGTTCGCCCTCATGTCGTAATTTTAATATATTAGCTAAAAATAACATTACAGTCATGTTAATTATATTATCACTAGATAATGTAGAAGATAAATATAAAACCTTAGGACTAAATAATATAGCCATAAATAAATATTTTTTATTAGGCATTACTTTAATTATGAAATATCCCATAATAATAAAGAACATTACATTAAATAATCTACCAATCATAGCTTGAGAATAAATATCAAATCCCAATCGTCTTGCAACAAATACCCCTATTGATTGTGGTAATACTTGTAATGGTGAATATGATAGCGTTGGTGAAGTATCAACAGCAACTAATTCTTTTAATTCTTTATTATTTCTTGTTTGAATAGAATATCTCCATGTTGCTAAAGCTTTACTATAAGTAATATCTTGAAATAAACCATCATAAGCATAAATATTTCCAACATCTGCTGGTAAATAATTTCCTGTAAATTCATCAAATTTTACAGTACTTAATTTTCCCATAGAAATTTCATAATCTCTATACCATTGATATTGTTCATCATGACCTTTAAACAGAGGTGTAGCAAACATATATGTTAATTCTAAGAATATAGCACAAACCACAAATACTTTTTCAGGTTTTAATGTTTTTTTCTTATTAATAAGATATACTAAACCACCTATTAATATCGTAACAAATGTAGATAACACCCAATATATAACTATCCATTTTTTATTTGGATTATTATCTTTTAATAATTTTGTAAAAAAACTAACATTCATTAATATTACAAATACAAAATATAACAGAATATTTAGAATTTTCTTATTTTTTATTTTCTTATCTTCCATTTCATCCTCACTCTAATATACACATAAATGTATTGTATTATTTTTAAATATTATTTGCTCTCTTGAATCGAATCTTGTCCAATCATTATTTGCAAAATTTTCTTCTATTTCTTTATCTTTTTCAACTTTTTTCAAATTGATATTGTTATAATAGTTAATTAAATTAACATCTGACCAATCAGTTGCAAATCCTGTTATATTTATATCTCCTGATGCAAAAATATTTGGATAAGCATATCTTGGATTTTTATCTTTATATATAGCTATATTTTCAACATGATTTCCTGTCTCTTTTTCATATTTCAATATCTCACTATATATATCATTTGCAATTAATCTATCTGTGTAGTTTGTATTAAAATTATCAGTTTCAATTTTAATAAATCTACTAAATTCAACCATCAAGAATATTATAGCAATTGCGGCAAATCCATTATAAATTCTTTTACATTCTTTTTCATCAATCATTACAGCAAATAATTGTATTACTCCTGGCATTGATGCAAAAGCATAAGTTGATCTAGCTACCAACCATACATCTTCAGTTCTTTGCATTAGTTGAGGTGCTATACTGAACATATATACAAATACAAGAATATAAGCTAATTCTAATATTCTAATTAATTTATTTTTATTCTTAAATATAACTATAAAAGTTAATAATACGGATAATAATATCATGATCACAAATAAATTATGTGATATTATTTCATAGGTATGGAACATATATGGAGTCTTTTTCCCAACAATAGAAATAGCTAGCTTTAAATCAACATTTCCATCCAATCTTCCACCTTTAGATAAAATCTTTACTAATATTAAATTGATTAATGCAGAAATTCCATAAATACCAACTGTTGCAATATTATTAACAACAAAGTCTTTAAATGATTTTGAATATTTAATTATAAATACTGTACTAATTATTACAAATAACGCCACAGTTCCTTGATAAGAGAAAACAGCTATTATCATGTACATAAATGGTATAATAAGTTTTTTTAATTTTCTTTCCTTGAAAAACTCAACCATTTTTATTGCACCTAAAGTACAGAATAAAATCGATAAAGTCATTACTCCTTTTTCAATATACAAAAGCATTTCAACTGAGAATGGATTGATAATTGTTAAAACTGAAATAAGAAAACAAATCAATTCGCTTTTTACTTCACTTTTTACAAAATTAAACAATTCATACATCGAAATCGTAATTGAAAAAATTGCTAATAGAAATGAGCACAAATATGCTATTCCTATTTTTATCCTTAATACTGAAAATGCAGCAAAGAAAAATCCAGTAATAAATCTTCCTGCACGAATAAAATTTGTTAAAATTGCTCTTTTTTCAGAACATAATACTGAATATGTATCTGTTGCATAATTCATTCTTACAAACATTCCAAAAAACATTAATGAAATGAATAAGAATAAATAAAAGTTTTTATCAAATAGGACTTTCTTTACTCTATTTAACATTTTTTCTTTCATGATTATTTCATCCTTCTTCTAATTTGCTTTTTAATTTTTTTATCTATACCAGTTTTCTTTGCAACTTTCATTATGCCAGATTTATGTAAAAATCCTATAAAGCCTCTATATAATGGATTCTTCCACATCATATCTTTAAATCTTTGAGATTTTCCATCATAATAACCACTTGATACATTTTTTCCACCTATTTCAGAAAAGAAATTAACTTGATGCATTTCATTAAATAACACTAAGTATTGAGCAGCTATTTCTTGATAATTATTAGCATCTAATCCAACTTTTGAACCACTTTCAATTAAGGATTTCATTTCATTATCCAAAGTTGTTACCATGTCTTTAATTTCAAATCCACTAGTGATTTTTTCTCTACATTTTTTGCACATACCTTCATAATTTTCATTTTCTAGAACTTCAATTATAGCATTTGCATAATTTGTAATTTCTTCATCATAATATTTATTACTAAATAAATCTTTTTGACTTTGAATATTGTCAACTAATCTTCCACAAGATTCATCTATTAATTCAGCTTGTCCACCAATTCTTGCAGAAATTACTGGTTTGCCCATTGACATAGATTCATAAGTTGTTAGTGTTAACCCTTCATTTAAAGAGCAAACTAATAATGCATTTGAAGCTTTATAGAATGGTTTTACATTATTTTTAGCTCCAAAGAATTCTACACTATCCATTAATTGTTCTCTTTGTGCTGTGTTTTTTACTTTATCAAGCAAATCACCATTTCCAACAACAAATAAACAATAATCCTTACCTAACTCTTTTAATTTCTTCATTATTTTTAATGCAACAAATGGTCTTTTTTCTACTGAAATTCTACAAACAAATAAGATAATTTTTTGATTCTTATGTTTTTCCATTGCCCTAACTAAATCTTCATCATCTTCTATTTTAACACTATCTTGATTAAATTCTTCTGAATCAACTCCGATATATACAGGCACTACATTATCAGTATGTCTATCCATTTTTTCAAGCATTTCAGTTCTTAAAAACTTAGTACATGTATAAGTTTTGTCTAAAAATCCAGCTATTGCAGTTGAATCTCTTGGATATTCACCATTTCTCCAACTCCAGTTTTCGGCGTGCAAATAATCTACAAATGGAACTTGTGGATATTGAGATTTTAACCATGGTAATACATAATAGCCATAGTAACTTTGAGATTGGAATACTAAATCAATTTGTCTAGATTTCATTAAGTAATCTAAAAAGCTTGGCCAATATTTTCTATGTAAAAATGTTGTTAAATCAAAAACTGTTGCATATTGTTCAAATTTTTGTCTCCATACATAATCACAAGGTTCAGTTGTTACAATTGTTATATTGTACTCTTCAGGATCTAATTTAGATATCAAGTCAAAATTAAATTTATCAGCTCCACCCATTACAAACCATGGGAAAATAAATAAGATATTTTTCTTTGATTTATCTACTATAGGCTGTCTATCCCAGTCAAATTTTGTTGGATATGAATCATAATCAAAACTTGTAGACATTGGGAATTGTAAAGCTGTAATATCATCTTTGATTTTATTAGCTTGTTTTTTAATTTCTTTCATGGCATGTTTTTGCTTAGCCTTATTACTTTTTATCGATGCCATCATGCTGCCTTCAGCTTTTGATCTATACCAAAAGCCATAGAAATTCATTCTAATCGGATACATCCCTTTTTCAATCATCCTTAGCCACATATGCCAATCTTCATGAACATCTTTATCAACAGCTGCATAACCACCAACATCTAAAATAGCTTTCTTTTTTACTAATGCACAAACAGGTAAAATATTTTCCTTCTTTTCTTCCTCACAATCAAAAATCTTTTTCCAAAGAAAGTTCTTTCCATCAAATGTAACAACATCTGAATATGCCCATGTTGCATCTGGATTAGTTAACATTGAAAAATATGCTGTCTCCAAAAAAGTTTCATCAATGCAGTCATCAGAATCTAATATAAATACTAATTCAGTTTTTGCGGCTTTAACGGCATTATCTCTGGCAACTAATCTTCCTTGATTACTTTGATTAATTATATGAATTCTGGAATCCAGTTTCTTAACTTTATTCAATATTTCTTCTGTACCATCTTCTGTTGAACCATCATTTACAATATTCCATTCCCAATAAGGAAATGTTTGATTTAATACTGAGTATGCTGTTTGCATTATATATTCTTTACAATTGTAATATGCAGTTGCAATGCTTATTAAAGGTTCTCCAGAATTAATTGATAAGTTCTTCTTTATATATTTTCCAGGTATTTGTTTAAAATTAAAATTCTTTTCGTTTTCCATTATTCTCCTCTTTGTATAAATAAAAATTATTAACTATCATCATTTATTCTTGATAACATATTTTCACACACTTATTCTATCAATTTTTTATATATTTGTATAGACTTTTATACAAATTTTTCATGTATTTTTTTAATTAATCTATAATATTTTTTATTAATCTATAATATTTCTATTCTTTTTCCATCTTTAATTTAATTCCTTCCTTGCCTTCTCCGAATCTTCACCTGTAGAAAACGCAAAGCTGTATAAACGATTGTTTTTCTATTTTCTCTGACATTTTTATCTATTGTTTGCAATAAATATCATAATATTTTATACTGCCTAGCTTTTTCATGTTTTTTCTAATATATTCTATAACACTTTTAGGTGTTTGCCAATTAAGTATTGTCCCTTCTTTTTTTATTAGATATATAGTATTCGTACTATTTTCTATATTTTTTATAATTCCTTCTTCTCCATCTTTTCCTATATTACCTTTTAAAAACATATCAAAATTTTTATTATAAATATCCATTGGAATATCATATACACATGCCTCTGCATCAACAATTATTATTTTTTTATCATTATTTTCTTTGTAAAAATCAGAAAGTTCTTGTGTTATTTTTATATATCCAGTTGTTAATGGTATATTTTTAAAATGCTTGAATAGGTCTTTATTATTTTTTATGTATTCGTTTTCTATGTTTACGTTTTCTATATTTTTATTTTTTATGTTTTCATTTTTTATATCTTCATTTTCAACTATACTATTACTTTCCAATAGCTTCGATTTGTATTCTTCATAATTATATAAAGATATTTGTGCCATTTTGAATATTCCCAATAATATTACGAAAGTTACAATAAATTTTTTCACAAAAACATTTACCTTATTTTCAATGATATAATTAAACACTTTGCCTATTTTATCGTATTCTATTATTTTTTTTAATAATTTTACACAAAGAAATGCCAAAATATATAGTAACAAAATGCTAAATTGAAAAACCGCAATATAAAAATGCACCTCATCTGCTATTGGATAAACAGTTATTAGCATTGGGATTCCGCTAAAAGTTGCAATAATAATCTTCTTATATTTAATTTTATTTTCACTTGTTTTATTTTCTTTTATTTTATTATCTTTTTTTATTTTTCTTAAAAGATAAAATGAATATGCAATCATTATTGTAACAAAGAATGGAATGATTATTGCTAGAGTTTTAGTAATTGTCACTTTACTTTGTATTAAATTTCTATATGGTATTGAATTTGTAAATGTTCTAATTCCTAATATTGCATAACTAACAAAATCATTATATGATTTTGTTACAACTAAAAATATTAGAAACATTAGTAGTGGGATAAAAGCGCCAATCAATCTTTCAATTGCTGTTTTTAAGTAAACTTTCCAATTATCCTTATTTCTTATAAATAATAAATTAATTAACAATACATAAAGCAAAATGAAAAAGCCTAATGTTTGTTTACTGCATATTGCAAGACCTGCTAGAAACCCAATTAATAAATCATCTGAGAAAAATTTATATATCTTCAGTTCCAAATATTCTATTATTAATGCTATTAGCAAAACAAAAAAGTTATAGTCCACCATAAAATATTGAAACAATGCAAAACAAATTATCCCTGTAAAAATTATTGCAATACTTTGTTTTTTTAATAATTCATAAAATATTTTATATGTAAAAATTAAAATTAATGTAAATAATACAGCTCCTATTATTCTAAATACAAATAGATTATCTCCAAATATTTTTAAGCAAATTGCAACAATTGTTGGAAATAATGGTGTTGTAATCATGCTTATATCTTTATAAGGAATTAATCCATTTTTTATGCACCTTGCAGTATTATAATTCCATAGTTCATCTAAATTTGTTGGATACTTGTTTAGCTGTACACTTAGCATAAATATAAAAATTAAAATAAAGAAAGCATAACAAAAAGCTTTATTTAATACTTTCCCATAAAAATCTTTATTTTTTTCTTTTTTCTTTTCACTCATTAAAAATGCTCCTGATAATTATATCCTAAATGTTTATACGCATCTGGTAATGCTATTCTTCCTCTAGCAGTGCGTGAAACGAATCCAATTTGTATTAAATATGGTTCATATACATCTTCAATTGTAGATACTTCTTCGTCTAGTGTTGTAGCTAATGTTTCAATACCAACTGGTCTTCCACCATATTTTTCAATTAAAGTTCTTAATATTTTTTTGTCTAATGAATTAAGCCCTATTTCATCTATACCCAATTTATCTAATGCAAGTTTTGTAATATCAATTGTAATGTTTCCATCTCCTAAAACTAAAGCATAATCTCTAACTCTTTTTAATAATCTATTTGCTATTCTAGGTGTTCCTCTTGATCTTTTGGCAATTTCAATAGCTGCATCATTATCTATTTCAATATCCAAAATTTTAGCTGACCTTTTTACTATTGTTGTTAAATCTGTTTCATTGTATAATTCAAGTCTTTCCACAATTCCAAATCTATCACGTAATGGAGTGGTTAAAGAACCTGCTCTTGTAGTTGCACCTATTAATGTGAATTTTGGCAAATCTAATCTTATAGATTTTGCTGTTGGTCCTTTTCCAATAATAATATCCAATGAAAAGTCTTCAAGGGCAGGATATAAAATTTCTTCAATGTTTTTATTAATTCTGTGAATTTCATCAATAAATAACACATCATTTTCAGATAATGATGTTAAAATTGCTGCAAGATCTCCGGGCTTTTCTATTGCTGGACCAGATGTTATTTTTATTTTTGAATTCATTTCATTGGCAATAATATTTGCAAGCGTAGTTTTTCCAAGTCCAGGTGGTCCATATAAAAGAACATGATCAAGTGGCTCTTTTCTTTTTTTAGCAGCTTCTATGTAAACTTGCATATTTTCCTTAACTTGCTTTTGGCCAATATATTCTTTTAATGTTTGAGGTCTTAAAATATTTTCCTGTTTCTCCTCTTTTTCATTATTTAAATTTGGATTAATTATATTATCTCTCATTGTTACTCTTTCTTTTTTAATATAATATATAAGCTACAATCCTTCGGAATTTAAATATTGTGCTTAACATTCTATCAATTAATTAGTAATTAATATACAATATTTATTAATAATCTAATTAATTCTTGCCTTCAGAATCATTTTCTATTTCTATGTCTTTTTTGTCAACAAGATGTTCTTTTATGTTCTCTTGAATTAAATCTTGTTTATATTTTTTTATTCCTTTAAATCCTACAGCTATCACAGCAATCAATACCACAAAAAATGATAATGCCTTCCAAACTCCTTCTTCAATTAATATAATTGCAAGAAGTCCTAAAGTAGTGCTAAATGCATATAAAATTGCTACAGATTGCTTTTGTGTAAAACCTTGTTTCATTAATCTATGGTGTAAATGTCCCTTATCTGGTTTAAAAACCGCTTTAAAAGATTTGCCTTTTTTTATTCTTCTAAAAATAGCAAATATCGTATCAAATATTGGTAATCCTAATACTAAAACTGGTGCTACAAGTACAAATAGTGTGACTGTTTTTGCTACCCCTAATATTGATATAACTGCTAGTGTAAATCCTAAAAATTGTGATCCAACATCACCCATGAATGTTTTTGCTGGATTAATATTAAATGGCATAAACCCTAAAATTGCTCCACCCAAACAAGCTATTAATATAACAGATACTAGTGGTGAATAATTTGTTGTAAAAATTATTAATAGAAGGAATGATGAAATTAATGAAATTCCTGATGAAAGCCCATCTAATCCGTCTATCAAATTGATTGCATTAGTAATTCCAACAATCCAGCCTACAGTTAATATAAAGCTAAACCATTTAGGCAAAACGGCCTCATTTATTACATCTATTTTTATCCCACATAAATAGATTATAATTGTTGCGCCCATTTGTACAAGTAATTTTTTCCAAGGTTTCAGATCTTTAATGTCATCTAAATATGCAAAAATTGAAATAACAATTATTCCTAACAAAAATCCTAATAACTTCGTTTTGTAGTTATCTGCATCATTCAAATTAATCTTTTTCTCAATGCACATTGTAATAATTAAATAAATTGATGATACCAAAAAGCCAATAATTATAGCAATTCCTCCTATTCTAGGAATTGGTTTTTTATTAACTCTTCTATCATTTGGCATATCAATTGCGCCAACCTTTTTAGCTAATTTAATAGTATATGGCACCATTATAAATGATGTAATAAATGCAAGTAAAAATGCAATAGCTATGTCACCCCACATAAGCATGTCCTCCAAGTTCTCCAAATTATTTCATTTTTTTACTAAATGTTTCTATTTAAATTTTCAATTTGTTTTCTCTATCTAGATTCTTAATTTCATTTTTTATCTATTTGAATTTTTGAATTTATTCGATTTAACTCAACTAAATTAAACATTATGTTATTTTACATTCAATGTTTTTTCTATTACATATTCTGGTCGTCTTCTTGCTTCATCATAAATGCGTGCGATGTATTCTCCAACCATCCATAATGAAATCAATATTATTCCACTGAAAAAAGTAAGTGTGCACATTATAGATGTCCAGCCCGGTGTTAAATTATTCCATTTATTTGCGTATGACAAAATTGAGTATATCAAAATAATGATTGAGATTATTACTGAGATTATTCCAAGTTTTCCAACAATCTTTAATGGCTTATTTGAAAAACTAATTATTCCATCTTCTGCTAACTTTATCATTTTCTTTAAAGGATACTTTGTTTTTCCTGCAAATCTCTCTTTTCTCTCATATTCATAAGCATATTGTTTAAATCCAACCCAACTAAATAGTCCTCGTAAAAATTTATTGTGCTCAGGTAATGAATTTATTACATCAACCACTTTTTTATCTACTAGTCTAAAATCACCTGTGTCTCTTGGAATCTCCACGTCAGACAATTTATTTAGAGTATTATAAAATGCTTTTGCTGTTAATAATTTGAATGCATTTTCTCCATCTCTTTTTGTTCTTTTTCCATAAATAACATCATATCCTTTTTCCCAGTATGAAAGCATATCTGGAATCAACTCTGGGGGATCTTGTAAATCCGCATCCATTATTACGCAAGCATCACCTGTTACATATTTTAGACCTGCTGTTACAGCAGCTTGATGTCCGAAATTTCTAGAAAATGAAATTACTTTTACATTAATATCATTTTCAGCTATTTTTTCCAAAATGCTCATTGTTTTGTCCTTTGAACCATCATTAATAAAAATAATTTCATATTCATATATTTCATTTATATTATTTAAAACTGTCTTTAATCTATTATAGCACTCTTGTGCAACTTGTTCTTCATAATACATTGGTATAACAACTGAAACTTTTTTCATATCTTTTTCCTTTATTTTTTATGATTATTTTTATAATCGTTTTTTATAATTATTTGTTTATGATTAATTTTTTATTGTTTTTTATGATTCTTTATATTTTTCTATTTTTCATTATTTTTTATGTTTTCTATTATTTTTTGTTATTTAGTTTTATATGATTAATTAATGTGTATTTATATATATATTCATATATATTTTCTTTAAAAATTGCTTTATATTCCTTGATCTTAAATTATTTGATACATTCCTTTTCTTTAATTCCTTTATAAAATATTCTTTATTTTCATCAGAAATATCATTTAATTTTACAAGTAATGAATTTGTAGCAAAAATTTTAACATTTTCATAAGTTTCTTCTGATATATCATAGCCTTCAATTTCTTCAATTAAATCATCATAATTTGCTAATAAATCCTTTAGCTTCTCTTTCTCTTTTTCATCACTATTACCTCTCATTATGCTTTTTTCTGTTTGTACATAATAATATTCATAATGTTCAGTAATGCACATTTTTTTTGAGTTTAATATAATCAAAGGCATTACTGCGAAATCTTCATGATATCTGCCATCAGGAAACGGAATAAATATATTTTTACTTATAGCATAATTCCACAAGCAATCCATTAATGGATCAGTTCCATATAGAATATTAAATCCTCCCTCACCATTTGTAAAAATTGCTTCTTCTTTATTAGGATTTTTAATATCTTCATTATCAGATTTAAATTTTTTATTTATTAGCTTTTTAAAAAAGTTGTCACTATTCTCATTAATCTTATTACCATCTTCATCCACTAATATCGGACTCCACTTTATTAGATCAGCACCTATTTCTATATATTTTTGCATATCGCTTAACAATGATTGTGAAACATAATCATCTGAATCAACAAAAATATAATAATCACCCCTCGCATATTTTACACCAGTATTTCTTGCTGATGCTACCCCATTGTTGTCTGTTTTTATATATCGTACAGTTCTTTCATATTTTCGAATTATATCTCCTGTATTGTCTGTTGAACCATCATCAACAACTATTATTTCAAATTCAATATCTGAATCATCTTGATTAAGTATAGAGCTAATTGTTTTCTCTATTGTTTTTTCAGAATTATATGCTGGTATTATAAAACTAACCGTGTTCATAAATAAATGCTCCTTATCCTATTATATCTTTTACTTTATTCTTTATTTCTTCATTAAATTTTTCTGGATTAAACTTTTCTATTTTTGTTTTTTTGTCAATATAACCATTTTTAAATTCATTGTAATTATCAAGGAATTTTTTCATTCCATTATACACACCTTTTTCTGAATTTTCTACTACTATTCCATATTTTTTATCAATATCTTTTTTTGCATCTGAAACGTCTGTTGTTATTATTGGAGTACCAAGTATCATTGATTCAATAAGTACTACTGGATATCCTTCAAATTTAGACGACATTAAAAAGCAGTCACTTTGTTTTAAATATGGGTATGGATTTTTCTTTGCTCCTAAAAACTTTATGTTTTTTATGTCTTTGCACATTTCCTCATATTGTTTTGTGCTACTCCCTTTACCAATAATAATAACATTAAATTTATATCCTTGCAAATTTAATTTTCTTGTACTATTAATAATTCTAGAAATCTTTTTTTGTTTCTCATCATGTCTTCCAATATTAATAAAAGTTGGAACATCTTCTTTTTTAAAATCAGTTATGGTTTCATTAGATTTATTAATAATAGTTTTGTAATCAATTAAATTATTGCAAAATACAGTTTTTTTATTGTACTCAAGAAAATATGCATTAAAAATATTTTTATCAAGTTCAGAAACAAAAACTATTTTTTTATATTCTTCAATTTTTAGCTCTTTAAAAAATCTTTTATATAATTCAACATTTCCATCAAAGAAACTCATATAATTATTGTGTACCCATAAGATTGAACTTTTGCTACTTTTTCTTGCTACAAATGAACAAGGCTTACTATATGTTGCATAACATATTGAACAATCAAATTTGTTCCCATTTGACTTTATAAATTTTCTTTGCCTAATAAAATTATCTATTTTCCTAATTATAGCGATTTTTTTCTGACTTATTTCATAAGTTATTATCTTAACATTATTTGGAACATCTTTTAAAAACATGCCTTGTTTTTTTTCAAGAACTAATGTAATCTCATAATCATTATGTAAATACTTAAGCAACGTAATTAATGCTGTTTCAATTCCACCAATGTCTAAAGAATATGCAGAAATCAATAATTTTTTCATTAAAAATCTAGTCCTTTCTTATTTTACTACAGTAATATTAAAATTGCAAAATAATCCAGACTCAATTACACCAGTAATTAATTTTATTTGTTTAGCAAGTGTTTCATCTAAATCTGTATTCTCAAATTTTACATTGATAATTGAGTTATTATTATCAGTCATTCCTTTATAAATAATTTCTGTAGCCCCAATTTTTCTTAACTCATCAGAAACATATTTCAAAGCTCTTGGAAATACTTCAATTGGCAAATAATGCTTTTCTCCTAATTTTTTTACAAACTTTGTGTTATCAACTAATATGTATGTTGTAGTATTTGTACTTAACATATTAATTTTTTCTCTAAATAAAGCCTTTCCTCCACCCTTAATCAGATTATTGTTCTCATCAATTTCATCAGCACCATCAAAAGCCCAATCAATTTCATTCTCAATAAGATTCCCAATTTTTATATGTGAGCTTTTTTTACACAGTTCTTCAATTTCATCTGATGCAGGAATAACAGTAATATCCCAATTTTTTTCATCCAACATTTTTTCAATTTCAATTACAGCTAAATAAACAGTAGAACCAGATCCAATTCCAATTGTTTGTTCATTTTTAACTTTATCTAAAATCTTTTTTGCAAGTGTAATTTTCTCTTCTTTATGTTCAATTCTATCAACATCCATTTTGCGTTTCCTTTCCCAATTTGTGTATTATTAAGTGATTATTATAAAATGCTAATTATTTTATTAATTATTAATTGCTGATTATTAATTATCAGTGTTGAGTGTTAATTGTATAATGTTTAATAAACGAGTAAAGCGCGTAGCGAACAACGAGCGAAAGCGAGGCGAATGGACGATAAAACCTTGATTCGTGCAAAAAATCATTTATGATTTTTTGTCACATCAGGACACCCTCGTCCAACAAGCTACGAGTTATTAAACATTATACAATTAACATTACTCGTTATTAACCTGATAAACATTAAACAATTAACATTACTCATTAACTTAATAATAATTAGTTAAATTGTAATCTTTTCTTTTGCAGTAAATTTACTTTCCACAAGTTTATGCAATAACTTGTTTTCTTCTTTTTTTAATGTAGGATCTTGGTCTATTATTGCAAGTGCTGCTGATTGCACTTCTTTTAATTCCTCAACATCACTAAATAAATTAGCAATTTTAAATTCAGGAAGTCCGTGTTGTACTGTTCCAAAGAAGTCTCCTGAACCTCTCAATTCAAGGTCTTTTTGTGCAACTTCCATTCCATTATCTGTTTTGCACATTATTTCCATTCTTTCTTTTGTTGTTGAACCATTTGAACCATATTTCAAAATACAATAAGATTTATATTCGCCTCTTCCTACTCTTCCGCGCAATTGGTGAAGCTGTGCCAATCCAAATCTTTCTGCATTTTCTATAACCATTATGCTTGCATTTGGTACATCAACTCCAACCTCTATTACTGTAGTAGAAACTAAAATGTCAATTTCCCCATCTTTAAATCTTTGCATTATTTCATCTTTTTCTTTTGGCTTCATTTTTCCATGCAATACTTCAACTCTATAATTCTTAAAGTCTCCGTTCTTATATCTTTTTGCCAAATCAACTGCTGATTCAAGATTTGCTTGGTCTAGTTCATCGCTTTCTTCAACTAATGGGCATACAATGTATGCTTGTCTACCATTATCTACTTCTTCTTTTATGAAATTGTTAATTCTAGCTTCCATTTTTTTAGGAACAGCTACAGTCTCTACTTTTTTTCTATTTGGTGGAAGCTCATCTATAATAGAAATATCTAGATCACCATATAAGATTAATGCTAATGTACGTGGTATTGGTGTTGCCGACATTACAAGTACATCTGGATTTTCACCTTTTGCAACAATTTTGCTTCTCTGCTTAACGCCAAATCTATGTTGCTCATCTGTTATTACAAGTCCAAGTTTATTAAATTTAACATTCTCTTCAAGTAATGCATGAGTACCTATTACAACATCAGTTTCCCCTGAAGCTATTCTTTCAAGAACTTGCTTTTTTTGCTTTGCAGTCATTCCTCCAACAAGTGCATCACATTTTATTCCGTATTTTGAAAGCACTTTTTTAAAATTTTCTAAATGTTGATTTGCTAAAATCATTGTTGGTGCAAGCATTACAGCCTGATATCCGCTTTTTGTAGCTTTATAGCATGCAATAATTGCAACAATTGTTTTTCCAGATCCAACATCACCTTGTAATAATCTATTCATTGGTTTAATGCTTTCCATATCATCATTAATTTCTTGTAAAACTCTAAGTTGCGCTTTTGTTAATTTAAATGGAAGATCATTTATTACATCAGACATCTCTACATTTTTATCGTATTTAATTCCCTTTACTTCACTATTATTTTCACCTTTTAATTCAAGCAATCCAAGTTGCATTCCTAAAAGTTCATCAAAAACTAGTCTCCTTCTAGCCTGCTTAAATTCATCAAAGTTTTGTGGAAAATGAATCTCATGTATTGCATCATTGTAATTTGTAAGATTATATTTTTTTAAAATATAATCAGGAATTGTTTCTTCTATATTCTCCACAGAATTCAATCCATTTTGAATTATTTTTCTAATATTATTTTGAGTAATACCATTGATTAGTGGATAAATAGGAATTATTTTTCCTGTATTATTTTCTTTGTTTATAGGGTCAAACACAGGAGATGTCATTTCTTTAGTAAATCCTTTTGTGCTTACTTTTCCATAAAATCTATATTGTTCTCCTATTTTTATTTGTCTAGAAAGATATGGTTGATTAAACCATGTAATTGTGCATTCTCCAGTTTCATCTGTAATAATAACTTTTTGTATACTTCTATTTTTTCCCAAATACCTGTTAGTTAGGCTTATTATTGCTCTTCCTTCAATTGTTACTTTCTCTCCATCTTGTATTTGAGAAATTGTTTTTGTAAGACCTCTATCTTCATATCCTCTAGGAAAATATGTAATTAAATCTTCAACATTAAAAATGCCCATTTTATTAAGTGTTTTTACTCTATTAGGGCCAACGCCTTTTACAAACTTTACATCATTTGACAAATCATACATTACTTATTGTCCTTCTAGTCACGTAATAATAACACAATTATATTATATGTAGTAAAGTTTTTCAACAATATTTATGTTTTTTTCAAAAAAGATGTTAGCAATTTTTCATTTGCTAACATCTTTTTCCTAACTTTTTATTGATTATTTATAATATTATTTAAGTTGCTATTTTGTGTACTATTTGTTGATGTAACTCTTGAATTCTGTGTTTCACTATTTTTATTGTTGTTATTTGTAGTTGTAGCATTTTGAGCATTAACATTATTTGAATTATCAGATGTCTCATTTGTTAGTGTATTTCCTATGGTATTTAGAATTTCATTTTGACTTATTACATTAGAGTCATTATTTTCTTCTTTAACTTGAATATTTGTAATCATATCTATTACATTCAAGTTCGTTTGATAATCTATTACTGTATCAGCAGCTGTTAATACAAATTGGAATAAGATATTTTTTTCCGGTAAAACAACAAAATAATATCTTGATATAGAGTCACTTGCTAAAACATCAATATAAGCATAATAGCAGTTGTTTTGTTTTATAAAATTATTGCTTCCAGCTTCAACTTGCATATTCAATTGTGCAACTTGATTTGTAAATGAATCTGTAAGTAGTTTCAATAATGAAGCTAAAGAATCTTGTGAACTAAAATCAGCATTCAAGGCTTCTGCTTTGTAATTTGCTTTGTAAGCTAATGTGTAATTACCACTAATCAAACCGTCATTTGTATTATTCATTGTCCATGTCACTCCATCATATACAAAATAATAATTGTCAAAGAATAAATATTCTTCTTCCATTTTGTTTGATTGTTCTGTTTCATTTGTAACAGCATTTGTATTATTATTTGAATTGTTTTTTGAGCTCATTTTAAATATGTTTTTGTTAACTATAATTGAAGCAACCGAAAGAATTACTGTTGTAATAATAATTCCAATAAAAATTCCAGCTATTGATGTTCCTCCATTTTTACTAGCAATAGATTGTAGCTGATTTGGATCATTAACTTTTTTTCTGCTTTCTATATATTTATTCTTAATATAGCTTTTATATAGTGGATAAAATCCTAATCCCATTCCAACAAAATATAATACAACCATAACTGTATTCATTACAAATGCTAATACACTATTAATATTTATTAGCAAAGCTAAAAGTATACATATGATTTCTTCTAGAACTATTACAAGAATTCCTGTAGCATACATTTTTCTGTAAAGTAAGTATGTTCCTTGAAAAAAAGCGGCACCAATATTGAATTTTCCCTTATTGGCTTTATCATACAATGATCCCATCCACGCTTTTTCGAAAGATTTTTCTTCCTCTTCATCTATTGGCTCTTTTACATTTTGGTTTTGACTTGGTTTTGTATTCTGATTATACATTTGATTTTGATCATAATCCAAGTCTTGTCTTTGAGCTTGTTGATTTTGTTCTAGATTAAATTCTTGCCCATACATTTGTTGATTTGCATTTTGTCCATACATTTGATTTAAATCTGGATTGAATTCTTGCCCATAAACTTGTTGGTTTGAATCTTGATTTATGTTCTGCCCATACATTTGTTGATTTGCATTTTGCCCATACATTTGATTTAAATCTGGATTGAATTCTTGTCCATAAACTTGTTGATTTGGTTCTTGATTTATGTTCTGTCCATACATTTGTTGGTTTGTATTTTGCCCATACATTTGATTTAAATCTGGATTGAATTCTTGTCCATAAACTTGTTGGTTTGGTTCTTGATTTATGTTCTGTCCATACATTTGTTGGTTTGTATTTTGCCCATACATTTGATTTAAATCTGGATTGAATTCTTGTCCATAAGCTTGTTGGTTCGGATCTTGATTTATGTTCTGTCCATACATTTGTTGGTTTGGATTTTGCCCATACATTTGATTTAAATCTGGATTGAATTCTTGTCCATAAACTTGTTGGTTGGGTTCTTGATTTATGTTCTGTCCATACATTTGTTGATTTGCATTTTGCCCATACATTTGATTTAAATCTGGATTGAATTCTTGTCCATAAACTTGTTGGTTCGGATCTTGATTTATGTTCTGTCCATACATTTGTTGGTTTGGTTCTTGAGTTTGATTTTCATTTTGGTTTATATTTTGTTCGTCATTTAATGAATCAATATTGCTTGATTTTTCTGTTGCCATTCCAAGGTTAGCATCAACACCTGGTAAAGTATTAAATGTACTATTAACATTTTCTTGTGTATTATTGTTGTTTTTCTGCTCCTCATTACTTTTGTTATTTTTGGCTTCTCTCATTATATTTTATCCTCCTAAATTTAATATTATTTATGCCCTTGGATAGGTTTTTTTGTATATTTCTTTTAATTCATTTGTTTCAAATTGCCTATAAATTTGTGTTGAAGAAACATCTGAGTGTCCCAGCATTGCTTGAATTGATTTTAGATTTGCACCATTTTGTAATAAATGAATTGCAAATGAGTGTCTTAAAACATGTGGTGTAATATCTTTATTAATATGCGCTTTTTCTTTATAATATTTTACAATTTTCCAAAAGCCTTGTCTTGTAAGTCTTTTTCCATTCATATTTACAAATAATGCTTTTTCTTCACTATCTTTTATTAATATTGGTCTTGCTTCTTCAATATATTCTTTTAATGCATTTTGAGCTATAGTTCCAATTGGTATTACCCTTGACTTTCTCCCGTTTTTGCAAATAGCAACTTCTTCATTAAAGTCAATATCTTCAACATTTAGATCAATTATCTCAGTTACTTTCATTCCTGTTGCATATGCAACTTCCAACATTGCCTTGTCTCTTGTTCCTTTCAAATCAACGTCTTTAGGCTGTTCTAATAACAAATCAATTTCATCAGATGTTAAAACACTTGGAACTCTTTTTTCTATTTTAGGCGATTTGATCTTTAATGTTGGATCTTGATTAATTTTTCTTGTTCTGATTAAATATTGATAAAAAGATCTAATTGTTGCTAAATTTCTTGATATAGTGGATGGTTTCTTTCCAATTTTCTTTAAATATTTAAGATATTTTTTTACATCGTCTTCAGTAATTTTAGAACAATTTAATCCATTGTCGTTAACATACTTGCTAAATTGTAAAATATCTCTATTGTATGATTGTAGAGTATTTTTTGAAAGCTTTTTATCTTTTTGTAAAAATTCTAAAAATAATTTAATTTGTTTTTCCATATCCAACCCCTATTCACTATTTACATAATTACCTTATAATGTTATATCAAATTATTTCTAAAATGTAAATAGATTTCTAAAAAATAAAAATATATTTACATTTAAAAATGTTTCTATTATGGATAATAATAGAATTATTAAAATAACGCATACTATTTTAATTGTATAAATTAATATTAATTTTCTTTTAGTTTCATAATTCTGATAATATAAATTATTAAACAATTGTAAACTTGTAATAATAGTATAGAAAATTGTTGGTATTAATATTATTTCTGATAGTAATGTAAGTGAAAGCGAAAGCAATACTCCCTTTCCTACTCCGAATGACATTATTGCACTCGCAACAGAGTACCCAATTGAAAAGCCCTTAAAGAGCACTATGGGAATTACCATATATTTACCAAATATTGATATACATAAAAATACTAGGAATATAAAAAATTGAATCTTATTTTCAAAAAAATTTTTTAGTAAAATTAAATATGATATATTCTCTTTTTCAATTTCTACTACATTATTTGTTAAATATGTTATAATTCGTTCTTTTACACTTTGACTTGAATTATTTAATCCAAACACACCTATTATTACACCTATTATTAAAAAGATAAATAATATTAAATAACTTTTTCCATATGTTTCTAAATGATTTTTAATTGCTCTTCTCATACATTATTTTCCTCGCATTTTGTTTATACATAATGTGTATTCCATAATGTATGATTTAGAACTATTTAGTTTTAATTTTTTATTCTATTTTAAAGCATAAAAAATTTGAAAACTTAATAGCTTTAAAACATAAAAGCTTTAAAACATCAAAACTTAAATCATAAAAGCCTTAAATCATAATAACTTTGAAACATTAAAAATTAAAACATAGAAACTTTTCCATATACTCCGCCACCTCCGGCTTGTATGTGTACTTTTCCATTTCTTGATTCATCAATTATTTTAGCCAATTTTTCTCCCACAACGGATTCCAAATCATCAAATGTAACTTTATTTAATATTGTCATTTCATTTCCAAACGTATTTAGAAGTTTTTCTATTGTCTTATTTCCAAGTCCTGGCATAAATTGTAAAGGTATCTGATAATTATATTTTGGTCTAAATTCAGGGCTTGTTGAGTTTTGATCCTTGATAATTTCTATTCTGTCATAAACACCCATTGTGATATTAGTTCCACCACATTTATCACATTTTAAAGCAGGTGGAGGTGTTTGAATTGATTTATTACAATCTTCGCAAAAACTCCTATTATATTTTCCAAGCTTTGGGTCAAGTCCATAATTACATAAAATTTTTCTGCCATCTTCCATTCTTATTGCTTTAAAAACTTCATTAAAATTAATATCTTTAACTAAAAGTTTATTGTATTCACGTGCAATTTTTGGCAATGAATGTGCATCAGAATCTGTAATAAAATTTTTGTTTGAAAGTTCACTAATTTCATCTGCTATATATGTATCTGCACTTAATCCAAGTTCTATTGCAAATATCTTATCATACTTTTCTTTAAAAATTTTTTCCATTCTATCTGTGCAATTTCCATAATAGCTTTTAAATGGTGTAAAAACATGTGCAGGAATTAAATATCCATTGTATTTTTCAACAATATCAATCAAATCATATCCTGAAATATTAGATCTTTGTGTGCTTAATGTAATGTTATGTATATGTGTTGACATTTCCTTTGAAAATGCCTTTATGTCTGATAAATGAGGAAAATAACATAAGTTATGTGCACTTCCTGTTTTTCCGTTTTTATTTTTTTCTGATGTTTCAACTTCACTACCAAGAATAATGCAAACCTTATCTTTGTAGATGATTCCGCCTTCTTTTAGTTCATAAGCTTCACCTTTTTTTAGGAAGTTTTCTATATCTTCAATTACATAAGGAGATGCACAATCTATTATTCCAACTACATCTATTCCTTTTCTACTGTAACATTCTTCAGCTATATTTGCAAATTGCAAAGACCTTGCCCCTGTAATTTTTATAGGCTTCCCGTTTTCACTTCTACCAATGTGTACATGTAAATCTGCAAATGTTTCTATCATTAATTGCTCCTTATCTTTCCCAATCATTATTTCTTTGTTGTCTGAATTGACCTTTATTTTGTTGCTCAAATTGTTCATTATTTTGTTCATTAAATTGTTGTCCAATTTGTACATTTTCTTGTTGATTGAATTGCGCATCTATTAGTTGATTAAATCCATCTGAGGAAATGTTAATTCCAGTATTAAAATTATTATCATTTATAGTTCTGCTTTCTCTTCGCATATCATCTTTTATTGCGTCCGCATCTATGTATTTAGGGTTTCTTGTTTTTTCTTCAACTTCCTTCTTTGCTCTGTTGATACTATTAGCTATTTCTGGAGTAATATATCCTATTTGTCCAGCCACCATTGTGGCTTTTTGTAATGATTTGTTTTGGATTTTTTCTTTCAAAATGCATAGTACACAATTTTCAGCATCTCTTCTATCTGTTGTAGTTACATCAATGCCTTGATTATTGTAATCTTCAGTTCTATTAACTTCCTCATCCATTTTTTTCTTTCCTCTCCCATATGAATTTTTTATATTTTTACTCTTTCCATATCTTCCACAAAGTTTATAAATTGAGGCAACATTTGATTGTTCACATCCTTCAAATTTCTATATTGTAAAAGCACTAATGCTTCATCTGGCTTAAAACCTATTCTTTCTGGTCTGTCTAATAGCATTCCTCCAAACTGGTCACTAAGCTCTAAAATATCACTTTCTATTGGTCTATTTTCTTTTATTGTATATCTGTTTACACCTTCACAGATCCTGCAAAACTCATCATCAAAACCAAGAGTGCTTAAATATTTTGCTCCACGCATTGCATATCCTCTTATTTCATCAATGCTCGTTGAGTTTTCAACTTTACAACAATCACATAATAATCTTGCTGTAATAATCTTGTTATGGTCAAGCTCAATTTGAGGATAGTTCACTTGCAAATATTCTAGAAACATCTTTGTAATTAATGCTTTAAAAATTACTGAATTATCATAAAAAATATCTGTTCTTTTTTTCATATAATACATAATTTCAAGCTTTTTTCCCCAATCTGTTTCACCTAAGATGTAGTCAGCAAAAGTTTCATCATCCATATTACTGCCCCTTTCTTTTGTTAATACTTGCTTTATTTCCATTTATATATTCTGAATTATATTCCACATTCTTTTTTATTTCAATATTTTTTTAAAAATTTAATATTTGTAATTAACTTGTAATATTATAGCCAATCCCTGATGTTTTTATTCTATATAATTTTCGTTTCATTATATTGAATTGCCTATTTAATTGCCTTTTATTTATATTTAATAGATTAACATTTGTTATAAATCAATCTAAAAAATCTTATAAAATTAATCTAAAAAAATTTATAAAATCAATCTTAAAAATCTTATAAAATCAATCTAAAAAAATTGGCATTGTATAATCTAATCCTCCAAAGTATCCGCTTCTTTGTTTTATTGTATAAATATCAGTTGCTAATTTATCTATTTCCATCATTCTCTTTAGGGCTTTATCTTCGTTTGTACTTTCAAACTTTTTTAAAGATGTTATAATTTTCGTTTCCTTAATATTTATTTTATTATCTGCGTTATCATTTGGATTATTAATAATTATATTATTAATATCTGTATTTTCATTTGGCTTATTATTAATATCTGTTTTAACATTTGCTTTATTAACAATAGTTTTGTTAATAATAGACAGCAATTCTCTTCCATTTTTATTTACAGCTAACACTCTAATATATGGATTTACATTTTCGCTCATTTCCATATCTTGCCTTGTAATTCCAAGAAGTGCATATATAAGAATTCTTTGTATTCTTGTTCTAGTATATCTTTTTGATTTACACATATTAATTAAATCTTCCAAAGAGTTCGTTTCATTTGATGCTCTCTTTATAACATTTTCGAGGCCTTCACATACATCTGGTATTTCTTTTATTTCATTTATTTGCATGCTTCTTAATTTATAAAATATCATATCCTCAAAACATTTTAAGCCTTGAATACAGTTTCCTTTTTCAATATTTTCTTTAATTATATCGTATGATTTCTTTGGCATACATGAATTTAGAAACATATCCATATTTACTTCCATGTTATTCGTATCCATGTTATTTATATCCATGTTATTTATATCCATAATATTTGTATGCATATTTAGATTTCTGCTAATTTCTTTCCTTATTTTCGTACTACTTGCAAAATTCTCCACAATATTTTCACTATAATAATCTACATTTTTTCTCTCTATTGTTATTGGAGTTATATTACTTTTAGTCTTTTTTAATGCTTTTAAATATTCAATTGCCAAAATATTATTAGGGCTTTTCAGTAATTTATTAAATTTATCATCGTTTGTATCATTATTGCTATTATCGTTATCGTTATTGTTGTTATTGTTGTTGTTGCTTGTGTTTTTATTTGTTAAATTTAAAAATTTTTCAATAGCATTTTGTCTTGCTACAGGAAATGAACTTCCCTTTCTTAATTCTTCTTTTAGTAGTTTTGAAAATTCTTCTGGCTCATCTGTTAAAACGCTAGCTATATTATTTAGCTGATTGATATTCCCTGATTCACTTCCAAATGAGATATGCGTAACAAAGTTTAGTTCATTTAGGATTTTTATTGCACCATTAGCAAAGTTTTCAGCACTTGAAATACTATACAATGTTGGCAATTCAATAACCATATCAACGCCATTTTCAATTGCCATTTTTGCTTTTTCAAATTTGTTAACTATGGATGCATCTCCTCTTTGAGTAAAATTACCAGAAATAATTGCAACAGCATATTTTGCATTGCATTTTCGTTTGGATTCTGTTAGATGATACAAATGACCATTATGGAATGGATTATATTCTGCAATTATACCTAATACATTTTGTTTTTCTTGATTTTCAATCATTTTTTACTATTTCTTTCCTTTCCTATCTTAACTATTGCTACATTTACTCAAAGCACAAATCTGTAATAAAAATTTTATTTTATAAATGATTAAGTGCACATATCTGCAAAACCTTACATTTACATTTTCATTTATATTTATATTAATTCAGCTTGATTTTTATTTTTTATGTTATATAATACTATTAATCTTATATAATACATATTTTAAGTTATAAATTCAATGAATAAATTTTATACAATACATTATATAAAATTTAAAATAATTGTCAATTGTGCTGAAATAATTTAAAATAATAATTTAATTTATTGATTTTTGAATTATAAAAGAGTTAAAATTTTATAAATTATGTGGAGGTTTGGATAATATGAAAAACGTAACTATTTACACTGATGGTGCATGTTCTGGTAATCCTGGTCCGGGCGGTTGGGGATGTGTGCTTATTTATAATAATATAGAAAAAAAGCTCTCTGGTGGTAAGCTTAATACTACTAATAATGAAATGGAAATTTCAGCTGTTATTAATGGTTTAAAAGCATTAAAAGAGCCTTGTGCTGTAGATATATATAGTGATAGTAGCTATGTTGTAAATTCATTTAAAAATAATTGGATTGAAAATTGGGTACAAAATGGTTGGCTTACATCAACAAAACAAAGTGTTAAAAATAAAGAACTTTGGGAAGAGCTTTATTCACTAACCAAAGTTCATAATGTGACATTTCATAAGGTAAAAGGACACGCGGATAATAAGTATAATAATATTTGTGATGAGCTTGCTAGAAATGCTATAAAAAACATCTAATTAGCTAGATCTATATCTACATCTCCTTTTATTCCATCGATTCTTCCAGTATTGCACATTTGCCAATAATTGTAGCTTTTGTTATAAGTTGCAGTGTTTGCATATTGTGCTAGCCAAATATTGGGGAATAATTCTTGATGCCAAATAGTTTCTAAATAGTTTTTGCTACTATATAATATTCCATTATATCCATTGTCTTTGCAAACATTGATAAATGCATCTGCTAATTTACTTATGCCATAGAAACTTAATTTATAATCAGCAAATGAGTTCCATTCTTCCCAATCAAACGCAACTGGCAATGAAATATTGTATGGCTTAATTTTTTCTATAGTCCATTTAGCCTGTTCTTGCGTTTCTTCAATAGTTTGTGCACAAGAATAAAAATATATCCCTACTTTTATATTATTAGAAATTGCGTTTTCTATATTGGCTTTAAAGTATTTATCCTCACTGATTTCTCCATTTCTTCCGTTTTGATAACCTACTCTTATAAAAGCAAAATCGCAACCCGCTTCTTTTACTTTTTTCCAATCTATGTCACCTTGCCAAGAAGAAACATCAATCCCTGCACTTATATATTTATTATCCGAATTGTTTGAATTATTTACATTTTCATAATTATTGTTTAAATTGGCTGAATTGTCACTGCTTTTTACTTTTTGACAATATTTTTCTACGATATCAGAAAATTGCTTATTATTTTTATTAGTGGTTGTAGTATTATTTGTTGTTGTGCTTGAGCTATTTTTTGAAATTTCATTTACTTTTAGTTTGAAATTTTTACTTTCTTTATTTCCATTTGCATCTTTAATTTCAAAAGTTAAATCATAAGTTCCTGGAGTATTTAAGTCATAATTTCCTATTATTTGTCTTTCTGGATTTGAATCACAGTTATCACCACTTAAAAATAAATTAATAATATTCTTGTTATATCCCTTTTGTACAGAAACAGTACTACTACTTAAAAATATTTTAGGTTTTTCAGTATCTACAATAGTTATCTGGTAGCTTTTATGCTTTTTCTTTCCTCTTGTGTTTTTATAATTAACTTTTACAGTTTTTGTTCCAAGTGATGTGGTATCTATTTTATCATCACTAATTAATGTACCATTCAAATGCTCGATAAAAGTTGAAACTTTTACATCACTTAGAAACTCTGTCTGTAAATTATCTTTAAGTGTTAAAGCAGTTTTGTCTTCTTTCTTATCTCTAATTATATTTTTTATACTTATTATAATTGTAAAAAGTATTGTGCAACAAATAATTGCTTTTATGCCAATCATTAACTTTCTATTTCTACACATTATGCTATTTCTATTATCATTACTATCTTTTCTTCTTCTACTATCCTTATTGTCCCTAGTATTTTTACTAAAAAAATGATATATTCTCATATTAATCTTGCACCTTTAAAAAAGTTTATTTCTCTTGAATACAATTGCTAAATATGTAAAGTATGTTTTTTATTCTTTTAAATACTCTTATGCTTCATCAACACAATCTTCAAATTGTGAATTGTATAATTTTTCATATTCTCCTTTTTTAGCCATCAATTCATCGTGAGTGCCTTGTTCCACAATGTCTCCATGCTCCATAACCAATATCAAATCTGCATTTTTAATTGTTGATAATCTATGTGCAATTATAAAACTAGTTCTGCCTTTCATTAAATTATCCATAGCTTTTTGAATTTGAATTTCTGTTCTAGTATCTATGCTTGATGTTGCTTCATCTAAAATTAATATTTTAGGATCAGCTAGAATTACTCTGCATATAGTAAGCAATTGCTTTTGACCTGCAGAAATATTTGATGTTTCTTCATTTAATTTCATTTGGTATCCATTTGGCAATGTTTTTATGAAGTGATGTATATGTGCTGCTTTTGCTGCTTCTATCACTTCACTTTCAGTAGCATCTGGTTTTCCATATTTTATATTGTCTTCTATTGTACCACTAAATAGCCACGTATCTTGTAGTACCATTCCAAACATTTTTCTAATATCTCCACGGTTGTAATCATTAATATTGTTTCCATCAATATAAATAGCACCACTATTTATGTCATAGAATCTCATTAGCAATTTTACCATTGTTGTTTTTCCAGCTCCAGTTGGACCAACAATTGCTATTTTTTGTCCATTCTTAACATCACATGAAAAATCATGAATTATTATATTATCTTTATCATATCCAAACTTTACGTGATCAAATTTAATATTTCCTTCAAGTCCTTCTATACTTTTAGCATTTTTAACAAATTGAACTTCCTCTTGTTCATCAAGAAAATTAAAAACTCTTTCCGCTGCTGCAATCATTGATTGCAATGTTCCAGAAATCTGCGCAATTTGAATAATTGGCTGGTTAAATTGTTTTGAATATTGAATAAAAGATTGAATGTTTCCAACTGTAATTTTTCCTTGTATTGCATAATATCCGCCTAAAATTGAAGTAATTACATAAGAAATATTACTAATAAAATTTGTAACTGGATGCATCATACCTGAGAAAAATTGAGATTTCCATGCAGAAACATATAATTCTTGATTATTCTTCTTGAATTTTTCTTTTTCTTTATTTTCTCCATTAAAAACTTTTACAATATTATGACCTGAAAATACTTCTTCAACTTGCCCATTAACATGACCTAAATATGCTTGTTGTTCTTCAAAATATTTTTGAGATTTTTTTACAATAATTGCAACACAAACTGCACTAATTGGTAATACAATAAGTGAAACTAATGTCATAACTGTGCTTATAGAAAACATTAAAATTAATATTCCAATAATTGTACATACTGATGTTATTAAATCAGTGATACTTTGATTTAAATTCATTTGTAAAGTATCAATATCATTTGTAATTATTGAAAGCACCTCTCCATTTTTCTTTGTATCAAAGTATTTCATTGGTAATTTGTTTACTTTTTTTATTAAATCATTACGCATTTTATAAGAAATATTTTGTGCAACATTTGTCATAATAAATCCTTGTACTATTCCTAATATAGCACTAATAGCATAAAATGATACTAACATTATTAATGTATTAGCTACATTTTCAAAGTTTATTCCAGCTCCACCTGAATACTTACTTACAATTCCATTAAATATTTCAGTAGTTGCATTTCCTAATATTTTAGGTCCTACTATTGTAAAAATAGTACTTGCTACTGCAAATATAAATACTAAAATTAATCTTATTTTATATTTTGACAAATAATCTCTTATCAACTTTTTAGTTGTACCTTTTACATCTTTTGCTTTTTCTACTTTCTGACGTTGTGGCATTAGTTTTCACCTCCTTCTTTTTTTATTTCATTTAATTTATTCTCTATGTCTTTTTTATCTCCATTGTCTTTATTATTATCTTTATTTTCTAGGCTGTATACACTTTTACCAGTGTTTTCACTAGTATCTCCATTATTATTTAACTTTAATTCTTGCTCTGTTAATTGTGACATTGCAATTTGCTTATATGTTTCACAATTATGAAGTAGTTCTTCATGTGTTCCTTTTCCAATTAGTTTTCCATCTTCAACAACTAATATTTGATCTGCATCCATTATTGTTCCAACTCTTTGTGCGACAATAATTACTGTTTTATCCTTCGTATATGGTTTTAATTCCTCACGTAATTTTCTATCTGTTTTTAAATCTAATGCTGAAAAACTATCATCAAAAATAAATATTTCTGGGTTCATGGCCAATGCTCTTGCAATAGATAAACGTTGCTTTTGTCCTCCAGAGACATTATTTCCGCCTTGTGCAATATTTTCATTGTATTTGTCTGGCTTTTTCTCAATAAATTCTGTTGCTTGTGCTATTTTTGCAACCTTTTTCATTTCATCATCTGAAATATCTTTTCCATATTTTATATTAGATGCAATCGTTCCAGAGAATAATATACCTTTTTGTGGTACAAATCCAATTCTTTTATGCAATTCTTTTTGTGGTACTTTTTTTATATTTACACCATCAACCAATATTTCTCCACTTGTAACATCAAAAAATCTTGGTATTAAATTAACGATTGACGATTTTCCAGAGCCAGTACTGCCAATTATAGCGGTAGTTTCCCCTGGTTTTGCTACAAAATTAATATCTGATATTACCTCACTTTCGCCATCAGGATATTGGAAAGATACATTTTTAAATTCAACATATCCTTTTTTATTTTCATCAAATGCTTTTTGCTTCTCTTTAGGCAAATCATTAATAGACACATCTGTATCTAATACTTCATTTATACGTTTAGCAGAAACTTGTGCCCTTGGTAACATTACTGACAACATTGAAATAACTAAGAAGCTAAATAGTATTTGCATTGTATATTGAATAAATGCCATCATATCTCCAACTTGGATTATTCCACTATCAATTTCATGACCTCCAGTCCAAATTACAAGTAATAATATACTTTGCATAATAAATTGCATCATTGGAAACATTATACTCATTGTGTTATTTACAAATATGCTATTTTTCTTCAACTCTATATTAGCATGGTCAAACCTATCTTCTTCTCTTTTCTGTGTGTTAAATGCTCTTATTACAGGAATTCCAGTTAATATTTCTCTTGATACAAGATTTAAGTTGTCAATTAGGCTTTGCATCTTTTTAAATTTAGGAACTGCTACAATGAACAATATCAAAACAGTTGCTACAATTAATGCTACTGCAAGTGCAATAATCCATGTCATGCTTAAATTTGATGTTTTTATTATCAGTAGAATTCCACCTACTGCCATTATTGGTGCATAAAATACTGTTCTAAATAAAATTGAAAGAAGCTGTTGTACTTGTTGTATGTCATTTGTGCTTCTTGTTATCAAAGACGCAGTAGAAAATTGGTTAAATTCTGCATTTGAAAAAGATAAAATTTTATCAAATACTTTAAGTCTCATTGTTTTACCAAATTTTGCAGCAACACGTGATGAAAACATCATAATTAAAACAGCACAAACCATACTTATTAATGCAATTCCAAGCATAGATAATCCTGTTTTAGCAATATATTTATTACTTATTTTTCCTGTATCTATTCCGATAGCTTGATATTCTTTTTTTACTTCTGCAATTGCTCCTTGTTTAATTAACGTACCACCCATTTGTCCTAGCTTTTCTTGTAAACTATTAATTAGTACATCTCTTTGCTCTTTAGGCATCATTTTAAGAACTTCAATTGCACTTATACTTTGAATTTGTTGTTTATTCAATGCATTCGAAGAACTTTCGTTTTTAGTTTGTTGTATTTTATCATTGTCTTCATTTTGTGTATTATAATTTGCAACATTTGTATTGTTTTGTAATAAATTTTCTTTTATTTTGTTTGAAATCTCTTCATTTTCAAGTAATCCTAAATACATCATTGGTTTTGAAATAATTGTATCTAATTCTTCCAAATCTTGTTTTGATAAATTATTTAATTTAAAAATTTTAGTATCTTTTAATGTAGGGATTTCCTTCAAATTTTCATCTGTTTTATCTACCTCACTATAACTTGATAAAATTTTTGCTTTATCACTTTCATTTGTAAAAATAAATAAATTATTTAATTGTGTTTCTCTTATATATTCTGGAACAGAATTTTCAATTCCTCCTTGTTGAATACCTACATTTACAATATTTGATGTGTAACTTGGCAATTTTAAATCAGTAGCAGCTTGAATACATAAAAGTACTATTATTAAAATTACCTGTATCCACGATTCTTTTAAGTTTTTTAATATTTTTAGCATTATAAATTACATTCCTTTCTCGTTTCATTTAAAAGGCACACATAGTAATGAAAATTTATATTTTATTTTCAAACTAAACCTCCGGATTATTATTCTACAAAATTTAAAAGGGTTTTTCAATGTTTTTTTATGTGAATTCACAGAAAAGTTACACATCATAAGCTTATTGTTTTTTATAGTAAATTATATAATCAGATTGATCACAATTCATTAGTATTTCATACTCTTGTTTTGACGGAATATTATCTATTAAATTATTCTCATCTTGATGAGTTTTATTTTCAGCATTTTCCTTTCCAACAATGCTTTCTCTTAGTTCATCCATTATAGTTTTTTCTTCTTCTGAATGATTATTATATTCACTTTTTTCATTGCTCATTTTTGAATATCCCTCTATATAATACACTTTTAATTTAATTTTTTTCTCGTCAGGTTTAAGTATTTTGGTTTCTTCAAATAAGATTTTATTTGTGTCAAAATCAACATATTTTATTCTTATATTTCTATCTTGTGCAATTTTTTTCTCTTCTGTCTCTTTACTTTCATTCTCCTTATTGGCATTTTTACTATTAACTGTTCCATTTTTCATATCTGCATCTTTATCATATTTAATATTTGCATCTGTTTCAGGAATTTTTATTTTGTTATAATAAACTTTCACAACATTTTCAGCTTCAGAATCATTTACAACATATGTTAATTTTCCACTTTTACACTCATATCCTATTATTGTAGGTTTGTTTATGTCTACCTTCTGTCCTATGTAGCAATCCAACTTATCAGAACCTTTTATTTCTTTATTTGCTTCTTCATCAATATATTTAATAGTTAGATTTTTAGATTTTGCATAAAATGCCTCAATATTTATTTGATTTCTTTTTAATTCTCCATTAATTTCTCCTTTTTTTGCCACAAGTTTATATCCTTGTATATCTTTTATTTTGTCTGAAATATTATATTTATCATTTACATTTCCATCCATATTATATGAATTACATAGTTCTTGATTTGTATTTAAATCAATATATTTTATTTTTAATCCTTTCGATGGTAATTGCAATTTTATCGTTTTACAATCAGATTCATTTCCATTATTATCAATTGTTTTTATATGTAAATAATAATTCTTATCCCAGTCTAATTGTTGTATGACTAGTGGAGTATCATCCAATTTATTTAAATTTGGTTGTACAACATTTTCTGCATTATTATTTATTTCATAACAATATCCTTTTATTCCACTTTCAGAATAAAAATTGTAATTCTTCTCTTTTGTATTCTTTTTATCATTCTTTATCAAGTATGAATAACTTGTTCCATTGTCTTTTGGCTTTTCAAAATTAATTAACATTGTATCTTCTATTACTTTTGTTTCAATTGTATCAATATTATCTGGCCTAGCAGTATCTTCAGTTTTTAATCGTACAATATTTTTGTTTGCATATAAAATATTTTTGCCAGAATTAATGTTGCTATTATCTTCATTTTTATTTATTGTTATTACCTGACTACCAGAGGCCACCTTAACATTGGCAAATTTATTATCATAACTTTCTACTTTAGAAATTTTGTTTCTATACATTTTTGTAGTTAATATACCTGAAATTGAAACAAAAATCAATGAGACAAATAAAGCTACATTTCTCCCATTATTACTCTTTACTTTGAAATTAAAAATTTTATTCAAATTATTTTTCCTCCTTTAATGGAACTTTAGAATTTAAAGGCTTTTCTATAAACCATTGGGAATATATATATTCGGCCGAATATATAGAGAATTTAATTTAAAAATTATGACAATAATTTTATTATTTTATATTAATTTTGTCAATACAGATTAACAAAAAATGTCAATTTTGTTTCGACATTTTTTGACATATTTCATATATCAAAAAACATCACAAAATGTTTTACGTCTAATAGTTTATTTAATGACGTTTTAAGCATCTTGTGATGTATCATTTAATTATTTATAATTTATAATTCTTCAGCGAATTTCTTTTGTAGTTTTAAAAATATTACATATCCCAATATTGTAATAATAATTGAAATTAATAATATTATTCCAAGCATTTTCATATTAGGCATTTGCTGATAATAAAAAATATCTCTATATCCATCAATAATATAAGTTAAAGGGTTATACTTTAAAATCCATTTAAATTCTACTGGTATTGTTTCTGCTGAGTACACAATTGGAGTTGCATAGAAAAATAATTGTAAGAACACACCAATAAAATGTTGTAAATCTCTAAAGTATACAGTAACGCTTGAAAAAATTAATGATATACCTAATTGCAAAATATATTGTATTAAAAGTACAACTGGGAAAAATAATATATAGATACTTAATCCAAATCCCTTAATAAATATAAATGCAATAATTATTAAACACGAAATTAAAAAATTTATAGTTTCACTTGTTACTACCGATAAAGTTAAAATTTCTCTTGGAAAATACACCTTTTTTATTATATTCCCATTTTCAATCATGGTAAAAGATGACCTATTTAGCGTAGTTGAAAAATATGACCATGGTATAAGTCCACATACCATAAAAACTGTATAATCTTTATATGCAGCACTATTTTTCATTATTAATGGAAATATTATTGCATACACTGCTATCTGTAATAATGGATTAATAAAAGACCATAAAACTCCTAAAAACGAATGTTTATACTTTCCACCAATATCTTTTTTTACACTCGTTTTTAACAATTCTCTGTAGTTGTAGATATTTCTAATTATATTCATTTTTTCTCTCTTTCTATATTTGATTTTTCTTTTCATGGCCATTAAGTTGTTGCCTTAATGTATTCATCAATTACCTTGTTTGTTTCTCCATCAGCCTGTATACTACCATTATTTAGCCAAACTGCTCTATCGCATAGTTCTCTTGCAGACCCTAAGCTATGTGTAACAAAAACCATTGTTTTTCCTTCTTTTTTTAATTCTTTCATTCTGTTTATACATTTTTGTTGAAAATGTTGATCTCCTACTGATAAGATTTCATCAACTAATAAGATATCTGCGTCTACATTAATTGCTACAGCAAAAGCTAGACGCATAAACATTCCTGACGAGTAAGTTCTTACAGGATTATCAATAAATTCTCTTAGTTCAGAAAATTCAATTATTTTGTCTATTCTTGAATCAATTTGTTTTTTTGTTAGTCCAAAAATTGAAGCATTAAAGTATATATTTTCCCTCCCTGAAAAATCCGGATGAAATCCTGCTCCAAGTTCAAGAAGTGATGTTAATTTTCCATTAACTGTAATCTTTCCTTTCGTTGGATAAATTATTTTTGTCATAAGTTTTAACAATGTTGACTTTCCGCTTCCATTAACACCAATTAAAGCAACCGCTTCTCCATTTTTAATTGTTAAATTTATGTCTTTCAAGACTTCTCTTGATTCCTTTTTATTTCTGTTCCAGAATAACAGCTTTTCTTTTATGCTATTTGCTTTATCATAGTATACAGTAAAATCTTTATATACATGGTCGACTATTATTCTATTTTCAATATTAGATTGCATTATTAGTTATTTCCTTTCTAATTATTTTTCTTGATTATTATTAAATTTTTTCTTTGCAATTATTGTTCCTGGAGCCCATAGAAGTAAAACCATTAATTTATTAAAAGTACCATTAATGTTATTGATATTTAGCTTTTGATCTGCTAAATACGTAAACAATATATAATGTTTATATACATACATTCTTTTACTAAAAGAAACACCTGCAAAATCTTTTTCAAGAATTTCTTTAAAATACATATAATATCCTAATGGATAATTGGTGAATGTTGCCAAAATATTTTTTGTATATCCATCACTTCTATAATCTCCAATTTCTAAAGCCTCATTAATTCCAATAATATCATAATCTCTGTCCATTTTATGGTACATTCTAGACTCTGTAACAAACTTTTCATCAGCCTCAAGCTCATGTTTAAATTTTTTCCTAATCTCAGTTTTAAAAACAAGAACCTTTTCTCCAGTCATATTTTCCCTAAAGTACAGGCTAAACATATCACTTCTATGCAAACTCTCACTAAATTTTCTTCCACTTATCTTTCCATGTTCACTTTTCTTAAGAAAAACCAGTGCATATACTGTTTCATCATTTAATAATTTGTCAGCATATTTTTTTATTATATCAAAAGCTCCTGTTACCAAGTAATCATCTGAATCACAGGTAAAAACTATATCACCAGTTACTTCTTTCATCAAATTATTAACAGCTGCCATTTTTCCTTGATTTTCCTGATAGAAATACTTAATATTTACAATATTCTGTTTAATAAAATTCTCAACGACAATTTTTGTTCTATCTGTTGATCCGTCATCCATAACAAGCCACTCAAATTGAATATTTGAATTACTATTTACAACAAGGCTTGTGTACAACTTTTCTAAACTTTCAGCTCTATTATATGTTGGTGTTAATACTGAAATCTTCATTGTTTTATTCCTCTTCAAATAGTTCTTTTACTTTTTCTATAATTCCATCATAGTATTTTTTAACATCATCTATTTGGTCTTCTTCTGTTTGATCGTTTAATATAATATCACTAGAAAGAATTTTTTTCAACCCTTCATATATGCCTTTTTCATTATTTTCTAATACATAAGATTGATCATAGTTTGCTATTCCTTCTTTTGCAGCTGTATTTGTAATAATAATTTTCTTATTTAAAATTTTTGCTTCATCTATAACCATTCCATATCCCTCATAATAAGACAATAAGCAAAAATAGTCTGCATTTTTTATATATGGATATGGATTTTCTTTTTGCCCTAGTAAGAAAAAATTTTCCTTTTCGTTATATTTCTCTATTGTCTTTTTAAGAATGCTCTTATTAGGTCCATCTCCAACAACATATACTTTGCTATGTATTCCATCTTTTTCTAACATACTATGAATTTTAATAAATCTATCTAATGCTTTTTGTTCAACTAATCTGCACACACTTACTAAATTAATACAATTATCGTCAAATTTTACTTCAGGCTCTTGCTCAGATTTTTCTAAAACACTTTGATAATTAATATAATTTCTTATTACACTAGTTTTTATACATCCATTACCATCTTTTTTCTTTCTTAACTTACCATAAGTCTTCTCAAAATCGTCCTTATTTTCGTTGCTAACAAACACAATTTCATCATATTTCTCATATATTTTTTTATCAATTTTCATTTTTATTTTAGCTTTTAAATTTTTTCCAAAAACTTTTGAAATATCATTGTGCACCCATGCAATCCTTTTTATGTTTGTATCTGACTCATTTTTTTCTATTTTCTTTGCAAACAATCTAGTTATCGGACCTTCTAAAAATGATACATAAATATCATATCCTTTTAGTGGTTTGATTTTAAAAATTAAATCTAATGAAATAGCAATTCTATCTAGTTTATTATAATCTTTAAAAGCCATATCATATAAGCTTATTACTTTTACCTTTTTATTCAGTTGGCTTCTTAGCTCTCCTTTACCATAAATTGTGAGAATTGTAATTGAATATTCCTCTGATAGCCTATTTGCTAAATCCACTAATACTCTTTCCGCTCCACCAATTGTTAAGCTAGTGATCCCAAATAATATTTTCTTCATAAAATCACTTCCTTTAAGTTAATTAAATTATCTTCTTTCTCTTTGTAAATTTTGTACATTTGCAATTCTTGATGTAAGTCCACTAACAATTTTATTTATCCTTTCATCAGATATATTGGTATATATTTGTGTATCCTTAAATTTATTAGTTATTTCTTCATCTATCCCATATAAAGTTGTAAAATTGTAATTTGATAAATCTATATACTCGATTATTTTTGAAAACTTTTTTTCGGTATCATTAAAAAATTTTCCTACTCCATCAACAAAATTCATTTGATAAATATCCTTGTTGCATTCAAGAGACTCACCGGTATCAAAAATAGGTGTAGTATCTACCCATTTTAAATTCTCCACATTTCTAATTATCCCAAAGTTTTTCATATGTCTATCTATATTCATCATTAGATAATCAATCAAAAACATATCAGAAACTTTTTTTCTAGCATCAGTTATTTCATGAGCATCTAATACTTTAATGTAATGTTCAAAATCAGAAATATCATTTTCCTTTTTTTTAGAGAAAAAAATGTCAAAAGCACTTATAAACTCCTCATTTTCATTAATGAAATCATCACATTTTGAAACAATTTTTTTATCAAGAACATCAACAGAATAATTACAATAATTAATTCCAAGCTTCTCACAAATTAAAGATGCAATCCACTCATTAATTGGTTCTTGATTAGTTGAATAATATGTACCTTTCACCAACACTCTTTTGCCATTTTCTATAATCCAAGCTTTTTGAATCATACCATCTGTTGTATTATTTGGCGAGCGTAAGCTAATGTCCTTATTTTTTGAATCCGAAAATGATGCATCTAAATATCCTTGGTATTCAAATTCATTTGTAAAGAAGTTTATATCATCCCATTTTAAATTATTTTGTTCTACATCTTTTAGCCAATACTGATCTGAAAGTGATAAACCATATGCTTTGTTTAACAATTCTTCAGGAGACAAAATGTTTAATTTTTCCAGCAATCTTTCTAGGTCTTTTCTCCAACTAGGAATGCCTCTTCCTCTAAACCAATTATTTAGTTTTTTAGTAACAGACTCAGCTGGATTATTTAGTGCATTAAATACACCTAATGGCAAATAATTTTTATTATAAATTTCATAAACATTTGTAATATTGTTGTATTGGGTTTCCAATTCAATTAAACACACTTCTTTGTTTTTATTCATTAAAACACATTTCATCTTATCTCTCCTTGTTAGGTCGAAATTACACTTATATTATACCATATTATCTCATTTTGTAAACGAATAATTTGTGTTTTGAAATTTTTTCTTTATATGTGTTTTATTTTTTCCTTTGTCCATTAAAAAATTTTTTAGTTTATAGCATTGTAACATATTTTAAGAATTTTGCATATTATGTAAAAAAAGGAGGGAGCAATGCAAAATTATCAAAATAACAGAGTAATTTCTAATATGAATATGAATGTTAATACAAATAATCAAACTAATAACCAAAATAGCAATCAAAATAATCCAGTAACACAGTCAAGATGTGGTTTTAGCGAATCAAGTGTATTTCCAGATAATTATATGTATGGTCAGAGTTATGTGCCAATCCAATATATTGATTCAACATTTAGACCAGAGGTAGGATTAAGAATGGGTACAATTTTTCCAGAGCTTGTTAGTCCTTATGAACCAGGTCAAAATATGAGAGAAATGCAATTTTTAGCTAGCAGACCAATTAACCCTTAACATTTGCAATTAATTAATTTGATGTGTAATAGGCGTGGATTAAATAACAAATAAAGGAGGTTTTTATGTATAATTGTGTTACTTGTAAAGATACATGCAATATGTCAAAACAAGAGCTGTTTAGCCAGATACAATCATTGGCTTTTGCAATAAATGATTTAGCTCTGTATTTAGACACTCATGTAAATGATAGAAAAGCACTTGATTTGCATAATGAATATGCAAGAAAATATAGAAAATGCTATGATGAATATGAAAGAAAATATGGACCACTTTCAATTTTCTGTCCTTGCGATTGCTGGAGATGGATAGAATCACCATGGCCATGGGAAAATTAATCACATTTTATTTTTTTAAACATCGCTTATTAGAATATTTTTATCAATTATTTTAATAAATTATTTTAATAAGTTATTTAAATAAATTATCAGTGTAAATTTTCCTTTAATTATTAAAATTTGAAAGGAGTAATTCATGTGGAATTATAGTAAAATGCTACAATATCCAATTAATATAAGGAATAAAGACCCTATGCTTGCAAGATGGATAATTAGCCAATATGGAGGACCAGATGGTGAGATAAACGCATCATTAAGATATTTATCTCAAAGGTTTGCAATGCCAGACAAAAGAACAAAAGCAGTTTTAAATGATATAGGTACAGAGGAACTAGCACATTTAGAAATGGTTGGAACTTTAGTTAATCAACTAACAAAGAATGCTACAATAGATGAAATTAAAAGAGCAGGACTTCAAGCATATTATACAGATCATGGTTTAGATGTTTATCCACAATCAGCATCTGGCGTACAACTTAACACTATGGCTATTGTTGCAAAGGGCGACCCTATTGCAAATTTACAGGAAGATTTAGCTGCTGAGCAAAAAGCACGTGCAACATACGAAAAATTAATTGATTTATCAACAGATAACCCCGATGCACTAAATGTTTTAAGATACTTACGCGAAAGAGAAGTAGTGCATTTTCAAAGATTTGGAGAAGCTCTGAGAAACATTCAAGATGAGCTTATGAGAAAAAGATGCTTTTCAATGAATACAAATAGTACTATGTCAATATAGTGGCCCGAAAAATCAGGGAATATTTCCTTTATTGGAGACATTCCTTAGATTTTTTTATCAAAAAATCTAAATCAGCCATTGCTTGCATTGGTGTTAATGAATTAATATTAATTTTAGAAATCTTATCTAAAATAATTGACATCCCTTTTTCTTTAAAATGAGCATTCAGCAATCTAGTAATTTCATTTATTTTCTGTTTTGAGTCTAAATATTTTCTTGAAGTATCATACATTCTATCATAATTTTCGTTTTTGTACATTTTTCTCTGACAGTCTAGCAAACTTGTACTGCTTACCTTCTTTATTGTATAACTAATTCTCTTTTTGTCTAGTATTTCAATAACACTTTCCAAGGCCATTGCTGGAAAACCTGCTTTAGGAATTTTTATATTTTTACCATCTATATCACATTCAATATTATACACTTTATAATTTTGAATATATCCAATTATTATTGCATCTTTTCCGTATACATTATAAAATCCACCATTAACAACAATAAATATAACTTTGGGAAATTCTTTTTTGAACTTAACTACAATTTTCATTATTTCATCACAATTACTCATTTTCAAAATCTCCAAAATATATCATATTTTTAAGAAAATATTCCTAACCGTTGAACTAATAATGCGCCGGCTCCCAAATGTCAGAGCCATTTAGGGAGCACCCTATTTCAAGTTTATTAATTTACAATAATTTCCAATGTCCGCCTGGATATTAGATTTTAGATACTAGATATCCTATTTTTCAACTACAAGCACCGGACGCAACCCACACGAAGCCGAGTCCACGCCAGAGTCCGCGTAGAACACAGTGTAGGGATACAAAGACCCGTCTCCCGATACAAAGCGCAAGAAGAAGTAAGCGTTGTACCAGTCCGCACCCACACAGCGGGAAGACAACCAATAATTCTGTGAATTCGAGGTCTTTACTGAAGCTGCTGTATTTCTGTTAGCTCCATTTACCCATAATGCATTATACATTACAGTCATATCTAGATATCTTTTTTCTGCAGCATAGTCTTTTCTCTTATCTTCTGCTAAATTTGATTTGCTTGTATCTCCATTATAATATTTGTTATTTGCTTGCAAATTATATGAGCTAATTTTAGCATCCGAATATCCTGAACTAGGAATTGAAGAATTTATATCTTCATATCCAAAAATTGTTGGAGTATATCTATTCCAATTTGCAGTTATAACAGAATCAGTACTTCCAGAAGCAATACTACTTGCTTTTGATTGATCAGTAGAATATGTTGCTCCATATCTAGATGTCGTACTTTTTCCAAGTTTACTTTCATCCCAAAAATCTTCAAATTTTGCATTTCTAGCTTGTTTTACTTTTACATTTTTCGTTTTGCCACCGCTTAATTTGATGCTTGTTTCTCCACCATAAATATCATTGCATATTGTATCCAATGCTAAAACACCATTGTTGTATCCTTGTGCTCCTGTTAATCTTACTTGTAATTTTGTTGTCCTATCTGCTATATAATAATCATATTTTGATGTATCAAAACTCCCTGTTGCACTATCTGCTGAATTATATCCTCCATCTTTCAATTGTGTCCACGTCATATCTGATTCTGGCACTGGTAAGCCTGCATCAATTTTACTCATTCCCTTGATATCTACTCCAAGAAGCGAAGATAATGAATCTGCTCTTACATAGCCGTGCGCATCTGCTCCAGTTTTTCCTTTATAGAATGGGTCTGTTGATACTTTTGCTCCTATTGATTTGTCTTTAATTAAATCTCCTGAAACTGTTATTATAGGTCTTAATGCACAATTAAAAGATCCATTCGAACCATAAGTATTATATCCATTAACATCAAATAAACTATAAAAATCTGTAAACACCCCATCTGTTCTAACGTAACTAAAATCATATCTTTCGTGAACAATATCCTCTGAATATGCAGTTTTTCCCCCATTTGATTCATACCATGTATTTGTAAACCTTGAAGCAAGCCAGTATTGATTGCCTGTATTCATTAAGTTTGCGACATCACTTTTGGCTGTCATACTGCTTCTTCCTTTTATCGTTACTGTGTTTCCTGCTGCTAATATCATATTCGGATTTGAACTTTGTGCTCCACTTGTATTTGACACATCAATATAATCTTTAATTCTATCTGTATTATATCCGGTCATTTGATGAATCTAATTGATTGATATATGGCTGAATTTTTTTACCATCAGAGTATACTCGTTCATTCGAATAAGAAATGTTATAGAAATCTGTTGCATTTACGCTTCTTGCTGATATTACTTTTTTTCCATTTATCTCTAGGTTTCCATATAATTTATTGCAAATATCATTTAATGCTTTTACACCATTTGTATAACCATTTATTCCTGATATATTTAACTCAAAATTTGTATTATTTATTGCAATCAAGTTTACTGTTCCATCACTATTTGTGCTTAATACTTCCCAGCCTAAATCCTCTGTTTCTATATCTCCTGCACCTACCATTGCAATGCCTGGAACATCTTCATTGTTATTATTCAATACCTGCTTTAAGTTTCTTACTATTCCTGTACCTTGTCCTTCATATTTATATGACAAATCGTTAAAATGCAAAGTATATCTCTTGCCATTTAATACAAGTTGACCTGTACCATCTCCATTGTTTTGGAAATCTTCAAGACCGTCATTTCCAATGTAATTTTTCAAATAATCAGCTAGTCTATCTCCTGTAATATCATTTCCAAGCCCCATTAAGAACAATTCCATCTCTTCATTTGCAGCTGCTGTTTCATAACTACTTGTTGCAGTTTTTGCCTTTTTTATTACACCTTGATTTCCCATTACATTTGCTATTGTAACACCTGCTAAAACTAATAATACAATAATGGATACTACCAAAGCAATTAATGTAATACCTTTTTCTCTTCTGCTTGTCCTTCTTTTCATTTCATACCCTCCTATAGAATGTTTATATTTTTATACAAATTAAATAAATATAATATTAATTAGTTGTGTTAATACACATTTGTTAATAAATAAAACCTAAGAGCAAAACAAATAGGCTCATAAGAAACCTCATGAACCTATTTTATAATAGCCAAATATGGCTCACAAAAATACTGCGAACCTATTTGTAAATTATTAATATTTTTAAAATCAATTAAAGAGAATGTGTGTGTGTGTGTGTGTGTGTGTACAGCCACAAGGGTTTACAGCATTTTCTGTATTTTTATTTGTGGCACTTTTTTCCATTATTTTTATTAAATCCTGATTTGTTGTGTTATTATATTCCTCTCTCTTCATCTCTTGATTATTACTCCTTATTTTCTTTTGCAACATTAAGTCTATTTACTTCAACTTTCGAAATTATAATATCATAAAAAAATTTTTATTTCAATATATTTTTTGAAAAAATTGTCAGCAAATTTTAAAATTTTATTGAAAAAATGTCATCAGATTTTTAATACAGATAAATTAATTACAAAATAGCACAATCTAAAATTTGAAATAAAATTCCTAAAAGTATCTTATTAAATACTACACTCTCTGCCTTTTCCTTTACGAAGCATCTCATAAAATTCTTCAATATTTGCTTCTTTCCCATTCTTGCCAAATCTAAATTCACCTAAGTTGTTTCTAAAATGTTTTCTTGTAGTATTTTTTTCAATAATAGTATCTCTTCTATCCATCATCTCTTTGATTATTTTTTTCTTTTCTTCTAATGAAGTACCTGTAATCTTTACGGTTTTTTTATCATTTAAACAAATGGTAGCTTCTCCCAACGGAGATATTCTTAATTTATGGCACGATCCACATGGATATTGCCAAGAGAACATTGCTAAAATTCCAATTGTGGCTTTATCACCTATTCTGTAATATCTCATTGAAGGATTATCTCCACTTATCTTAGTTCTAGCTATTTCTTTTATATCTCCTAATTTTTTCACTTCATCTAAAATATTGGTTTCAGTAATATACTCATTCACCCAAAATTTTTGACCATCTTTTTCTAATTGGTTTGGATTACAAGGGAAAAATTGTAAAAATCTAACTATAATTCTTTCTTTTTTATATTTTTCGTTTTGTTTTATTGCGTATTTTATAAAATCTGTTACTTCATCTAGATTATCTTTCATTACAACCATATTAATTTTTATCAAGCAATCAGAAGTTTCTAGCATTTTTTCAATGCCTGAAATAACTCTATCTAATGAATCAATACCAACTATATTTTTAAATTTTTCTCTGTCCATTGTATCTAAACTAACATTAATTCTACTTAATCCACTATCTTTTAAACTTTCTGCCATTTTTTCTAAGAAAAATCCATTTGTCGTCATAGATTGTTCTTCATATCCAAGTTCTTTTGCATATTTCATATAATCACATATATTCCTTTTGAATAATGGCTCACCACCAGTCCAATGTACTCTTTTCACTCCATTACTAATTGCAGCCTCCAATATTTCTTTAATATCCTTATCACTCATGTCTTCTGAATTAGTATTGTGAGAATTGCAGTACTTACATCTAAAATTACAGTTTGAAGTGACTCCAAACCTTAAATGCCAATTTTCCATTTTTCCTCCTTAATCTTATTTATTTGTTTTATTTATTTATTAATTTACTTTATTTACTTTATCTACTTTATTCATTTTATTTTTTTAATCATTACTTATTTGCTTTTCTTAAAATCTTTTTAAATTATTTTTTCTTCATTTGAATCTTTTTCGGTAAGATTACACCTTTTCAATTCTTCTTTTAAAAATTCCTTTATAAAAAGCGTTACCTGATCTATTGCTTCATCTGGATCAGCTTTATGTATTGAGTTAACAAAGAATATCTGATTATCAATATGTAAAATATCTTCCTTAGGCTTAAATCTATATCTAATTGAATTCTTGTCACACATTTTTCCTAGTGGTTTGTTACCGCAAATTTCAATTAAATCTTTTATTGCATTTTTTCCAGATACAATTCCAATACATGCCGGTTTGTCTTTTAATTGTTTTACATTTATAGCTTTAAATGTTTCATTCTTTTCATTATTATATAGTTTATTTAAGAAATCCTCACTTAGAACAAAATCTTTTGTAAATAAAACATTTAATTTCTTATTTAAAATATCTAAAATTTCATTTTTGTTTTTATATGCACAAGGTTTTATCATAAATAAACTATATTCCATAATTCACAACATTCCTTTCGTAAAAAAGCACAAAGTAAGTTATAAAAAATATAAAATTGCAAAATTATTTTTCAAACTTCTTCTCCTATTCCATAATTATTAATAGAAATTCATTCAGAGAATTTTTTCGTTTTATAATTGCTTTAATAATAATTTGAACGAAGTATTCGTAAAATCTTTTAGCTTATTAAAATTAGAATTCAACATATCTTCTAAACTTTTCATTGTTTCATAAGCTTTATTAAAATCATCTATTGTGATTATTTTTTTATCTAGTGCATCTTTTAGCTCATCCTCATCAAGTATATAAAAATCTCCATTAGGCAGTACAACAACATCTAAATACATGTCTTCTCCATATGGAATTCCAGAGTTATATTTGCAATCACTTTTTAATATGTCAAAATACCATTGCAATATGTTGCAATTACTATTATACATTGCAGAAAAGCAATAAGAACCTTTTTCTGGGAAAAAAGTTAAAATTTTATAATTATCATCAATTACCCTTTCTTCTCTTCCATCCGGTCTTTTTGCAATAAATTTTTCCTTTACTTTATTTAGTTGTATTAATGTAATTTTACCTCTAAAACAATCATCCTGTGATTCGGCTATTTTAAAGCTCTTACTTAAAATATTACTATCATTTTGTCTATCAGCGTAATTTAATTTCATAATTAGAATCCCTCTCGTATAATATGTTTATAAGGTTTATTTAAAGTGAATTTTATAAACATATTATTTATTTTATTTTTCTATTTCTCTTTTTACCTCTCTTTTAAGATTCTCATTAAAATATTGTATTCCCCTTGGAGCTCATTTTTAACTTCTGGAAATTCTATTTTGTTCCAACTTCTTTCTAATTTATGAATTATTCCATCAGCCCCTTCATCAATTTGACATTGTCTTCTTCCATACCAAGCATAAAATAATGTCAAAGGATGCTTAATATGAGCAACAGAATCTGCTGTTGCAATAATTTTTTCTTCAATAGTATCTCTTGTAAATTCTGAAGAGCCCCTATGTTTTTTTATGCAGCTTTTTATCTGTTCAACTTTACTTTTTTCAATATTATAGTTGCTCAAAAAATCTTCTGCATACTTTGCGCCTGTTAAATGATGATTTTTTCTTTCTCCAGTCATTTTTGTGATATCATGAAAATAAGCTGCTATTTCTACAACTTGAATATCTGCATTCATTTCTTTTGCCATTTTGCATGCAATTTCTACCACTGGATTTATATGATATTTTACCCTATCATCATCGCATACATTATCTAGTAGATTTTGTATGTCTTTTATTAAAGTTTTATATTCTTTTTCTTGCATTTTCTTTTTAATTTATACTCCCTTATTAAATTAATATGATTAATAATCAAATAAAATTCTTTCAAATATGTGTAAAGTATTTTACCATATTTCTCCTTTTCATTCAATGTGTTAATCTAAAAAAAAATAAAAAAGCACTAGTAAAGTTTGTTCTTTACTAGTGTATTTTATTGTTCATGTAATAAAAATATAATGTTACTACAATATTTACTATATTCTCATTATTCCACCAATTACTTGACTTGATTTTTCAAGTGGAAGAATTTTATTTCCCCCTGCAATAACAATTTTATCGCCTTTTTCTAATATTCCTTTGCTCTCAAGTTCAGTAATACCTTTTCCAATTGTATCATCAATGCTATTTTGTGCTTCAACATAAATTGGAGTAACATTTTGAGATAATGCTAATTTATAATATGTTTTCTTATTATCTGTAATAGCAATTATTGGGCAATCAGGTCTATATCCTGATAAATAATTTGCTGTTCTTCCAGTATGTGTATATGCAACAATTGCATCAGCCTTGACATTTTCTGCTGTTACGCATGATTCATAAGCAATTTCAGATTTAAGATCATCCTCTTTAGCATAATCGCCTCTTGAATTGAATCTCTTCCAATAGCTTAAATCTGTTTCAACAGCTTTTGAAATTTTAACCATATCCTCTACGCATTCAACTGGATATTTACCCATTGCACATTCCCCAGAAAGCATTATACATCCAGTTAAATCATATACTGCATTAGCAACATCAGATACTTCTGCTCTTGTTGGTCTTGGATTTGATTGCATTGATTCTAACATTTGAGTAGCTGTAATAACTGGTTTGCCAGCTGCATTACATTTTTTGATAAGTTGTTTTTGAACAATTGGAACTTGTTCAAGTGGAATCTCAACACCCATATCTCCTCTTGCTACCATTATACCATCTGATAATGCGATAATATCATCCATATTATCAACACCTTCTTGGCTCTCAATTTTAGAGATTATTTCTATTTCTTCTCCACCATTGTCATTTAACAATTTTCTAATTTGCTTTACATCATCAGCTCTTCTTACAAAAGAAGCAAATATATAATCAAATCCTGCTTTAATTCCTTTTGTTATATCATCAATATCTTTTTGACCTAATGCTGGTAAATTAACAAATACTCCAGGAATATTCATTGTTTTTCTTGATCCAAGTTTAGCTGTATTTTTTGCTATACAAACAATGTCTTGTCCTTTTATTTCTTTAACTTCAAATTCAAGAGCACCATCATCAACTAGTATAGTTGCACCTGGTTTTAAATCTTTATATAATTCTTTAAAACTTAATGTTGTTTTTGTATTGTTTCCAATAATGTCATCATGAACAAATGTAAATTCTTGTCCTTCTGTAATAGTAACTTTTTCATTTCCTGTTTCAAGTACTCCTGTTCTTATTTCTGGGCCTTTTGTATCTAGAGCCATTGCAATTGGAATACCTAATTTTTCTCTGCATCTCTTAATTGTAGCAATCTTTTCAGCATTGTCCTCATATCCTCCATGTGAAAAGTTGATTCTACATACATTTAGTCCTGCATTCATTAGTTTTGTAAGCATTTCTTCACTTTCACTTGCAGGTCCTATTGTTCCAATAATTTTAGTTTTTCTAAAATCCTTCATTTTAATTTTTCCTTTCTATATAATATTTTATTGTTACCTTTTTATTATGCCATTTTTAGGCACGCCTATTATTATACCATACTTTTTTGTTTTTTCAACATAAAAATCAAATAAAATCTAAAATTCGCAATTTCTTGGTGTACGTGGGTATGGAATTACATCACGAATATTTTGCATACCTGTTACATACATCATCATTCTCTCAAATCCAAGTCCAAATCCAGAATGTGGCACACTTCCATATCTACGCAAATCTAAATACCACCAATAATCTTCTTCTTTTAGATTTAGTTCTTTCATTCTTGTTGTAAGTTTTTCTATATCTTCTTCCCTTTGACTTCCACCTATCAATTCTCCAATTCCAGGAACTAATAAGTCTGATGCAGCTACAGTTTTTCCATCTGGGTTCTGTTTCATATAGAAAGCCTTTATATCTTTTGGATAATCTGTAACAAAAACTGGTCTTCCAAATATTTTCTCACTTAAATATCTTTCATGTTCTGTTTGAATATCAACTCCCCAAGAAACCTTGTACTCAAATTTATCATTATTTTTTTCTAATTCTTTAATTGCATCAGTATATGTTATTCTGCCAAATGGTTTTTCTAGTGTAATCTTTAATTTTTCTAGTAACCCAGGTGCAATGAACTTATCAAAAAATTCCATTTCTTCAGGTGCATTCTCAAGAACATATTGAATTATATATTTACACATATCTTCTGCACAATCAAGGTAATCTGTTAAATCCGCAAAACACATTTCTGGTTCAATCATCCAAAATTCAGCAGCATGTTTTACTGTATTTGAATTTTCAGCTCTAAAAGTTGGTCCAAATGTATAAATATTTCTAAATGCTTCTGCATAAGTTTCACCTTCAAGTTGCCCACTAACAGTTAAATGCGCATTTTTTCCAAAAAAATCTTTTGAAAAGTCTGCATCTTTTGTTTTTGTGTCAACTGGAACATTACCTAAGTCAAAAGATGTAACATTAAACATTTCACCTGCACCTTCTGCATCACTACCTGTGATTATTGGTGTATGCACGTATACAAAGCCTCTTTCTTGAAAGAATTTGTGTATTGCAAATGACAATAAACTTCTTACTCTAAATACAGCATTAAATGTATTTGTTCTTGGACGCAAATGTGCTTGAGTTCTTAAAAATTCAAAACTTGTATTTTTCTTTTGAATTGGGTAAGATTTATCAGCCACATTTAAAATTTCAACTTTATTTGCGTGAATTTCAAATGGTTGTTTTGCATTTTCTGTTTTTACAACATTTCCTTCAACAATAATTGATGAAATAATTGTTAGTTTTGAAATTTTCTCATAGTTTTCTAGTTTATCTGTAAAAACAATTTGAACATTCTTAAAAAAACTCCCATCATTTAATTCAATAAAACCAAAACTTTTAGAATTTCTAACAGTCTTTACCCATCCTGAAACTTTTACATCTTTATCTATGTACTTTTCAGTTTCTCTATATAAATCTTTTACCAAAATGTTTTCCATAGTAATCTCCCTTCTAGATTTCATGCTTTTCATTATAGTATTTTTTAGATATTATGTATTTTAATCAAATTAAAAAATTGGAGTGGGTACCGGGAATCGAACCCGGGCTAAAAGGTCGGAAGCATTTCATTCTGCCACTAAATTATACCCACGTATTTTTTATCTTTTGTGTATTTATTATTTTTATTGTTACTTTCATTTAAGCTTTACTCTAATACTTTATCTATCTCTAGTTGTTGTCGTTGCCATTTTTATTGTTATTATCATTATTCTCATTTTTTTCTGTACTATTTACAGTATATTCTCCATTATTTCCAACAACTTCTGATTTATTTGGCATTGCTATTGCACAAACTATATATGCAAGTATACCTACTCCCCATAGGCACGCGCAAATTCCCCAAATAATTCTAACTATTGTTGGATCAATTCCAAAGTATTCAGCGAATCCACCACAAACACCCCAAATCTTTCTACCTTCTTCAATTTTATAAAGTTTCTTCATCTCATTGCTCCTTTCTCAATTTATTATTTACAACAATAATAAATAATAACCATTATTACTATATTATTATAATTTTCTTTCATTATTATTCTAAATCTGTGGCGTAACATAAATTGTTTTATTATTTTTATATATTACATATCCTGGAACTGCTCCCTTTGGCTTTTTTACATTTTTTATTTGAGTGTAGTCAACTGGAACATGGGAAGAAAATTTAGCTTTGCTATGATAAGCAGCAATTTCAGCACATTTTTTTATAGTTTCAAGTTTTGGTGTTACACCATTACATCTTAAAATTAAATGGCTTCCATGAATGTCTTTTGTGTGGAACCAATAATCTGTATCATTTGCCACATGTAATGTAATATAATCGTTTTGCTTATTGTTTTTACCAACAAGTACATCATAGTCATCTACTTTAAATTTAAGATAGTTTAATAGCATTTGAGTATCTTCTTTTTTTACTTTTCCACTTTTATACTTTTTATGATTGCTTACCTCGTTAAATAATATGTTTTCTGAAATTTCTTCATAAACTTCATTAATGTCACTTATTGTTGTACATGTATCAAGTTCATCAATTATTGTGCTTAGATAGTTTAGTTCTTTATTTGTTTGTTCTTTTTGCTTATTTACAACGTCTAAAGTTCTCTTCATTTTATCATATTTTTTAAAATAATTTTCTGCATTTTTTGAAATGGAAATTTTAGGATTAATAGGTATATTTATTTTTTTATTATTGTCATAATAGTTTTCAACTTGTACTTCTAATGTCTTTTCATTTTTCTCTTTAATTTGGCTTAAGTTTTCACTTGTATCTTCATTCTTAATTTGGCTTGCATTTTCATTTTGTATTGTGTTTACATTTTTTAATCTATAAATGTTTGCAAGAAGTAATTCACCATATATTTTGTAGTCATCCTTTTTCTTGCAAAGTTCAACTTTTTCATTAATATTATACAATTTTTTAGTCAGTTTATCAAGCGTATTTTCAAGTATTTTCAATAAAACGTTTCTATAGTTAGTGAAAAGCTCTTTTTCAATTTTATTATAATAAAAGTCATCAAGTTCAAAGTTAATTTTAAAAATGTTTTCATCTTCTTCGCATGAGTAATTATCTTTATTAATAGTTAAGTCATTATTTTCTTTTTCATTAAGCTCAGTTGCAGAACTTTTATTGTTTTCTCTTTCTTCAATCCCAACTGAATAATTGTTTTTATTAATAATTAAATTTAGATTAGATGAGTTACTACAATCAATTATCTCGTTAATATACTCATAAATATTCTTTAGACTTTTTCTTGAAATAGTATTTGTTAATTCTAAAGTATTTATTATGTTTTGTACAAAAAGTTTGCTTATTCCAGTAAATAAATTTGGAATTGCACTTTCTAATGTTTTGTAACTGCTCTTTTCAATAATTTCAATAAACTCATTTTCACTTGTCTTTTTGAAATTATATTTTTCATCAACTGGTTCAATATATTCTCTGCCAGGCATTATTCCTCTACTTTTTTCAGGTTTTTTTAATACATCAAAATTGTCAAATTTTTTCAAAGCATCAATTATTTTAAAATTTTCATTTACTAAAATTATATTGCTGTATTTACCCATTAACTCAATTATCAATGTTTTGTTTACTAAATCATTCATCTCATTATATGTTGAAAATTTAATGTAGCAAATTCTCTCTAAATCTTTCATATAAATAGAATTAATCTTTGCTCTATTTAGCTGTTTTCTTAAGCACATACAAAAGTTTAATGCATTTAATGGATTTTTTCTTGAATGTGTTGTTAAATGTATTCTATAATTATTTGCACTTGTATCAATATTAATTGCAAAATTGTTTCCATTATATACACTAATTACAATACTATTTTTATCAGGCTGATTTATTGAATTTACTTTTGCACCTTTTAAAATCTGTAATTCTTTTACAACTGCATTTAATGTGATTCCATCAAAAGCCATCTAAATTCTCCTTATCACTTTTTTATAAATAATTTTTTCCACATTATTATTTTTGCTTCTTTCGCACATCTTTTTGTAAACTTCATCCCTTAATTTTTCTTGAGCTTCCTTTTTATTTAGCAAATTGTCTGGAAAAAATGGTCCATCAATATAAGACACCATTGTTATTTTTTTCTTTAATTTATTCTTCAAATTTTTTTCTTCTTGATATGTATTTGTAATGCAAAAAACTGGTGTGTTTAATTGCACAGGATATTTAAAAGATACATCTTTGAATGGTCTTATTTTTGTATAGTATGGCCAAATATGAGCTTCGGGATAAATTGATATAGAATACCCTTTGTCTATTCTATTTTTTATCCTATTTAAAAAGTTTTTATATGCCTCTATTCCTTCTGGTATTGGAATTGCTCCTAGTAGTTCAACAAGCCAACCTGTGCCTTTTAAAGAAATGTTGGCCGGGTTAACAATCAAGAAATTTCTTTTAGGATAAACCGCTACACTTGGTGTAAATGTATCTGAAAAAGCTTGTGTATGGTTTGAATAGATAAAAAATCCTTCTTTTCTGTATTTTTTAAATTTTTCTGTTCCAATATATTTATGATTGAATTTTATTTTTAAATATAAAATTTTTATAGGCATGCTTAAAACATTTTGAATTAGAAAAGACCAAAATTCCCAAAAGGCAGATTTATTATATTTAAATCTGCCATCAATTTTTCTAGGAATTATTTTAGCCTTAGAGAATTCATCATTCAGCTCATCATTAAAGTAAATTACATTTTTATTATTTTTGTTCATTCTGCTCTATCTTCCCTTTTTCCTTTTAAGCTATTCTGTTTCAGAAGTTTCTTGCTCTTCAGTTGTGTATTTCAATGGAGTTTTGTAAAAATTTTCATAAATATTCTTCCATATTTCAAAATTTTTATCCTTCATGTAGTCAGTATTTTCTTTTAAATTTAAGTTCTCCTTTGGATAAATTGGTTCTCCAATGTTAACTGTATATGCTTGAACAGGAAATCCATCATCATCAAGTTTATCTGTATCTTCCATTGTAATAAATACTGGCAAAATTGGCACATCATTTTGCGTTGCCAGCTTAAATGCTCCCGGTTTTAAAGGCTTTGGTTTTCTATAATTCCACCATAAACTTTGCTCTGGATAAATTAATATGTAATCTCCATTTTTCAAAATCTTGCTTACTGATTTAACAAATTTCTCCATAGTGCTTTGGTTTCTGCTTAGTGGAAGTGTGTAACAATTTCTCATCAAAAATCCATAAAATCCTGGGAAGTTTGTGTAATTTCCTTCACGAATAACTTTGTACATTCTTTGCTTTGTGAATTTTCGTATTACGGTTTCAACCGTAAAAACGTCAAATGGATTAAAGTGATTACAAGTTATTATTGCTCCTTTATCTAAGTCTAATTTTTGAATATTTTCAACTCCGTTTATGCCTTTTATGACTATTTTCTCATTTTTAATCATTTTCTTAAAAAAGCTTAATGCAAGAGCATTTGCTACTTTTGCTTTTATTTTACTAGTGCCTTTTTTTCTCAAATAATCAATATCATCAGCCTCAAGTGGTATTGTTGGAGGGTCATTTTCAGCATCATGGTCAAATTTGCCTTCTTTTTCGAATTCTTTTATCTTGTTCAAAATTGCAATTCTGCTTGCTGACCTTCCATTATCATTAAGTTCACTATTATCCGCATTTTGTAACTCAATATCTTCATCTATTTCGCCATCTATTTGTGGGTCGTAAATTTCATAGCCTGAAATTCTATCATCCCCTACACAAGAAGATTCCTTTTTTGCTAAATTTATCAAGTCTTTTGTAACTTCTTTATCCTTTTCTTTTTGTTCATCTGAATAATTATTTTTCATTTCTTCTATTGTTGCATAGAATTCTGTTTTTTTAGCATAGTGCCAAAAATATTTTTCAAAAGGCACCTCACCATGCCATGGTTTATCACAAAGATTATAATGTATTAGCTTGATCTTGTTTTCATCTTTTACCACATCTTTGTTTACTGGCATTACATTCCAGTAATTATCAATAATTTTAACTCTACCTTTGCAAATTCTATTTAAATAGTCTTGGTCTTGTGCAACTTTAAATTTATTAGTTCCAAGAATATATAAGAACTTTTCTTGAAAATCATATTTTCTTAATTCATCAAGGTTCATTAAAAGAACGCCTGCATTAAAATACTTTTTCCAGCTTCTAACGCCAACTACTTTTTCAACATATTCTTTAAATACGTCAATTGACTGTACTACTCCATCATTAATACCTGCAATTAAATTGTTTTCCATATCAATATCATATAATTTAGCAATATCATCCAAAAGTATAATATCAGAATCTATGTACAATGCTTTTTTGTATTGTGGGTATAAATTTGGTATGAATAATCTAAAATATGTAGTATTTGTGTAGTAATCTCTAGTATATAATTTATCTTTAACTTGATTAATATAATAATTTAAATCTACAAATTCAATATCAAAGTTTTCTCTCTGATATTTCATAATTTTATTTTTGTTTTCTTCCATAATATTTGTGTGAAGTATTTTTACTACATATAAATTTTCTGACGAAATGTGGTCAATTATTGACTCTAAACATACTCCTAAAAGTGGTATGTATATATCATCTACTGTAAAAAATATTGGTATTACCTCATTATATTTACTTTTACTATTTTCTTTCATTATTGTTCCTTTCTAAAATCCTTTCCGATTTTCTAAATTTATTTTGATTTTTATTAAATTTTTTCTTCTAAATCATTACTTGTTTCTATTTTCTTATATTCTTCTAGGTCTTCGTCAAATCTGTAACATTTTAATTCTTTGTGAATTCCATCAATATTCCATTGTTTATAATTTTCAGTATGTGGAAATGGAAAAAACATAAGTCTTTTGCAAAAGTGGCAAAGCACTGTATCATCCCTATTAAAACTCGATTGTTCATTAAATTTTCTTGGAATAATTAGCTTTTTTGTTGTGTTCCAATAAATTGCATCTTGATCTGCAAATATCATCTTTTTTGTTTTTATTGATTGCCTTGCTTTTTCAAGCAATCCAGTTTTTCTAATTTTATCAATGTTTAATAGCAATACTCCTGCATTAATATAATCTGGTCTTATAAACCAGCAACCGTATTTTTCCTTAACTGCAGCATATTCATAATTATCAATGTTTATTCTATATAATTCAGAAATATCACCGGCTGCCATAATATCTATATCTAAATATAAAATTTTATCAGGTATCTGTGGTATCATATCTGCAAATAGCCTTAATAATGTATATGGAGTACAATATGCATTTTCATTTTTAGAACCATTAAATTCTTTATTGTAGATATCGGTTACATCAATTTTTTCGACAATATTTTCTATATTTTTTTCTTTTACTACTTTATTTAATATTTTAATTTGTTCATCTGTGATTGGAGTGTACGTGCTTTTTATTCTAGTTGCATCCATTGTGAAAATAAAGCAATGTATTGGTTCTTTTGTTTTATTTGTGATTGAGATTAACTCTGTTAATGCTCCATCAAATACTCCTTCATTTCCGCATAATAGTATGTTTATCATTTTCTAAATAATCCCTTTATTTTTTATGTCTTTTTTATTTCATCTTATCTTTATTTTAATGTATTTTATGTCATTTTATCCTTATGTTAATGCGTTTCTACTTCATTTTATATCTTTATTTTTGTCCTTCTGTATTTATTTTTTCTTTTTTACTTTTTAATGTATTTACTATTACAATTATTCCACAAATTAATAGGAATAAATAGAAACTTACTCCTCTATTTAATAACATAACTCCATTTATTAATTTTTCGCTAAATACAGTCTTAAAAATTGATACAAAAGCACCTTCACTTACTCCTACAGAACCTGGTGATGGTATTCCAGAAACTGTAGTGTATACAATTGATTGTAAGCATAATATTTTTATGTAACTTGTTCCTGACAATCTATATGCCTTATAAATGCAAAATGGAATGCTATAATATGCTACTTCTTGAAATAATGTTGTTATAAACTGCCTT
>Ga0256406_1000176_pt1 | contig 122662 bp, 91 predicted proteins | sample RumenRJG_03DNA_FD_185986 | JGI IMG/M metagenome (GOLD analysis project Ga0256406, IMG submission 185986) | Bovine rumen microbial communities from Lethbridge, Alberta, Canada - RJG_03 | ecosystem: Host-associated > Mammals > Digestive system > Stomach > Rumen | place: Canada: Alberta...
GCACCACGGCCGTCGCGCTCCGGTCCAGCCGCTCATACAACTCACACGCCCTGAGCCTCTGCTCCCGCGTATAACTAGCCATGACGCCCTCCAGTCAAAAGTCCAAGAAAACGTCACCACCTCGCAACCCATCACACTGTTACCGAATTTGATTCCGCCCCACCCCCGTATGTCGCTCCACCCACCATGCTCTGCCGCGCCCTGCGAAATGGGCCGATGTTGTAAACGTCTCGCGCCATTCCGGGCCTCTTTTTCCTATTTGGTTCATATGTGCGCATATCATGAATTCGTTTGCCCCGCGCGGGGCGACATTCGCGAACTGAACGGCGCGGCGTCATATGGCGCCCTCGAGGAAAGGCAGCTGGTGACACAAGTGGCGGGGAGCGAAGCGAACTCTGCAAGGCACGTGCCCAGTCGTGCACCCAAGCATGCGAAGCATTACCGCATCACGCACGGCACGCGCACCTTCGTCGCCTGCCTCGTCATCGGCATCCTCCTGTTCATCGCCACCTTCGCTGGCGCGCTGTACACGCAGGTCACGAGCAACATCGGCGAAGCCGCGGTCGATTTCATCAAGCTGGACGCCCAGGGCAACGCGGTCGCCGACGACTCCGGCCCGCTCGATCCGTACGACGGCCAGGCCATCAACATCCTCGTGATGGGCCAGGATACCCGCGACGGCGAGGCCAACGCGGCGCTCGGCGGCGGCAACGTCGAGAACGAGCACCAGGCCGACACCACGATGGTGGTGCAGATCGCCGCCGACCGCAGCTACATCAATATCGTGTCCATTCCGCGCGATTCGCTCGTCGACCGGCCCAAATGCACGATGTCCAACGGCTCTGTGCTCGATGCAGCGGACGGCGTGATGTTCAACTCCGTGTTCGCCGCCGCGTACCAGCAGGGCGGCGACCTCGCGTCCGCCGCAAGCTGCACCGTGCACACCGTGAACACGCTGACGGGCATGGACATCAGCGAATTCGTGGTGGTGGACTTCGCCGGCATGAGCCAGATGATCGACGCAATCGGCGGCGTGGACATCTGCCTGCCCGCCGACGTGAACGACGCCTACTCCGGCCTCGACCTGGACGCCGGCGTGCAGCATCTGTCCGGCACACAGGCCACGCAGTACGCGCGCACCCGCCACGGTCTGGGCGACGGCTCCGACATCATGCGCACCACGCGCCAGCAGTACCTCGTCAAGCGCCTTATCAAGACGGCGCTGCAGAAGAACATGCTCACGCAGTCGAACCAGCTGTACCAGTTCGCCCTCACGGCGCTGGACTCGCTGTCGATGAGCTCCGGGCTGGCCAACGCCTCGACGCTGGTAGGCCTGGCCATGACCTTCTCGAACTTCAGCATCGACCATATGTATACGATGACGATTCCCGTGGCCACGTCGCCGGATGACCCCAATCGCGTGGTGTGGGCCGATTCCGCCGATGCGATCTGGGAGAAGATGCGCACCAACCAGCCGCTGCAGAATTCGGGCGATTCCTCGAGCTCCGCCTCGGCGAGCGCGTCGTCGTCGGAATCCTCGAGCTCCGCGGCGTCCGATTCGTCGTCGTCCGATGCCACCGCATCCGTGGACTCCGCGGCATCCTCCGACTCCACGGCCACGACGCAGACCTACCAGTACAAGGACGACACGGACGATTCCTCGAGCTCCGGCCCCTCCGCTTCCTCGTCCAGCAAGAGCTCCAGCTCCTCGTCGAGCTCGTCCAGCGCCTCCGCCGATCCGACGGATACCATGACCACGCAGCAGCGCATCGACTACTACACGTCGCTGGGCGGCACGTACAATGCCTCGACGCAGCTCATGGAGCAGCCTAACGGCACCCTCATCGACCCGGCGACCAATGGCTACGTGGATCCGTCCGACGGCACCATCCGCGACCAGGACACCGGTTACGCCATCGGCATCGCGTACAACTACATGACGCTGACCTTCTGCCCCAGCCTGATGTGACGACGAGGCCGCGCGCCCCGTTCCGACACGCCGTCCGCAACCGCGCGACACGCCGGGACGACACGCCGGGACGACACATCAAAACGGGGCGCGCCGAATGTGAAAGGACTGACCAGCATGGCAGATTCGGGCTCCGAGCTCCCGCCGAGTTTCTCACCCTCAGACCGCGGGCCGACACGCCGGAGCCCGCGCCGTGGCGTCCCGTCACAGAACGGTGCAGCATGGAACGGTACGGGGCAGCAGGGCACCGCCCCGTACCCGCCGAGTTTCTCCCCCACGGAGCGCCCGGCCGGGGGAGCGTCCTCCGCCGCCCCGTCGACAGCGTCATCCGCGCGCCACGCGGCCCCGTCGTATCAGGCCCCGTCATCGTATGACACGCCGCTGCCCATCTCCATCGCCCCGACACCCGGCATATCGCGTCAACGCCCCGCCCGCGCGTCCTCGGCGAAGCCGTCGTCCTACGCGGCCTCCCGTTCCGCCTCCTCGCAAAATCGTGGTGCCGTGGATTCCGCCCCGCGCTCCTACGCGCCCGCATCGTATGCCCCCGCCACGTCACGCCGAACGTACGGAGCTTCCGCGGACGGCGCCCCGTCGTATCCCGCAGCCGGGCGCCAGCCCGCCCCGTCCTCGCCTGCCACGCCGACGCCCGGGACTCCCAGCTCCCCCGCGAATCCGGCGAATCCTGCAACCCCAGGCGACCCCGACGACGCGCGAACGCGCGCGAAAACGCATCATCCGCTGCGCATCATCGCCGCGGTCGTCATCGCGCTGCTCGCCGCCGTTCTCATCTTCGGCTGGACGCAGATCCAATGGATCAACAACTCCCTCAACCACGAGACCATGCTGTCGGGCAGCTCGAACACCGCCGGCATGACGTGGCTTGTGCTCGGCTCCGACGAGCGCGATGGTACCGTGGGCGGCACCAGCGACGAAGTGCCCGGCTTCCGCACCGATACGATCCTCGTGCTCACGAAGCCCAGCTCCGGCGCCGCCTCGCTTATCTCGATCCCCCGCGACTCCTACGTGACCGTCGACGGCACCGACATGAAGATCAACGCCGTGGCCGAAAGCTACGGCTACCCGCAGCTTGTGAAAACCGTGGAAGGCATCACGGGCGTGACGATCGACCACGTGGTGCGCATCGGCTTCTCCGGCGTCACGTCCCTCGTGGACGCCGTGGGCGGCGTGGAGCTATGCCTCGACTATGACGTGGACGACGCCTATTCCGGCCTCGTGTGGCAGGCCGGCTGCCACACGGCCGACGGCACGACGGCGCTCGCCTTCGCGCGCATGCGTTACTCCGATCCGCAGGGCGATATCGGCAGGGCCGAGCGCCAGCGCCAGGTGATCTCCGCCATCATGACGAAGGTGACGCAGGGCGGGGCGATCCACGATTACGCCTCCCTGCATGCCGTGGGTGATGCGGCGATGTCGGCGCTGACGGTGGACGAAAACACGAACGCTTTCACGATGGCGCGACTCGCGCTTGCCTTCCGGGACGCCACGGGGTCGGGCGGCGTGACGGGCACCGCGTACTACTCGGATCCGGGGTACTACCCCGCGTCGGGCATCGGCTCATGCGTGCTGCTTGACGATGACAAGAACCATGAGCTGTTCAATTCCCTGAGCCACGGGTCGATTCCCGCGGGAACCGTGGGAGGCTACACCGGCGCCTGATGACGGGCGGCTTTCTTCCGCCTGCGAGTTATCCACAGGCTCGGCTGTGCGTGTGACCTTCGTCCACATTGTCCGCTTCCCCGGCGTGTCGCGATCGGGTTATGGGACCGTGGCCCCATGAGACATTCAGCACACACCCCACGGCGGCCCGAGTGCCCGCGCAGACGGAGTCACGGCGACAGCGACGACGGCCATGACACCGCCGCCGAACCGCGCCGGCGACGCCGCGAGCGCTCGCCCCAGTCGCTGCTTATCTCCGTATCGTATCTGGCCCCGGTGTTCAGTCAGCTGGCGATGGCCGGCATGATGATCGCCATGGGCAACTGGTGGTTCCTCGGCTTCGTGGTGCCCGGACTTATCGGCTCCCTGGCGTCGGGAGCGGCCATGATCATGTCGATGCGCCGTCAGGAGGAGCCTGTGGCCGATCCGCTGACCGATCCGCTGGCCGCACCGTCCGATGCGCCTCTGCCAATCGTTGCCGAGCCGCCGCCCGAGGAGACCCTGCTGTTCCCGGGTGTCAAGGTGGCCCGTCCGCAGCATGCGTGGCGGGCGGTGGTCCATGCGTGGCTTCTGCCGCCGAGCTTCGACGCGCCGATCGGCGTATGCGCGGACGGCGTGTTCACGCTGGGCTTGCTGAGGTCCGGGCCGCATGCGCTGGTGGCGGGCACGACGGGCTCGGGCAAGTCGATTCTTCTGGAGGTGTGGTGCCTGGCCCTGGCATGCCGCAATCCGCCCAGGCGGCTGAATTTCGTGTTCCTCGATTTCAAAGGCGGCGCGGCGTTCCGTGAGCTGAGCCGGCTGCCACATTGCGTGGGCTGTGTGTCGGACCTTGATATCGCGCATGCTGTGCGTGCGCTGCGGGCGATGGAAAACGAGATGCACCGCCGGGAACGGCTGGTGGCGGAGCACGGCGTGGCCACCACCGACGAGCTGCCGGACCCGCCGCCGCGGCTCATCGTGGTGGTGGACGAGTTCGCGGCCCTGCGCCAGCGCATCCCGGATTACGTCGACCGCCTGATCTCGCTGGCGTCGCTGGGCCGGTCGCTGGGCATGAACCTCATCATCTGCACGCAAAGCCCGCAGGGCCAGGTGACGGCGGATATGAAGGCGAATCTGAACCTCAATGTCTGTCTGCGGGTGCGCGACGCGTTCCAGTCGGGCGAGATGATCGGCTCCCCGGCCGCCGCACGCATCAGTCCGCGTGAGCCTGGCACCGCCTTCGCGTCGGACGGGGCGGATCTGACAATGTTCCGGTGTGCGCCCTGCGGCTGTACGCCGCGGCTCGTGGATGGATGCCTGAGGGCGGCGCGCTTCCCGGGGATGGACGGGGCGGCCCGACGCCTCTTCTCCGCTCCCCTGCCGCGCAGAATCGATACGCGCGGCGCGCTGCGCCTCGGCGTAACCGCGGCAGGTGCCGGGCGGGGTGCGCGGCGCGGCCATCTGCTGCACGTGGGCATAGCCGACGATGGGATCCGCCTCGAGCCTTTCCTTCTGGACATGCGCGCGAATACCGCGATTATCGGCGCATCGGGCCGTGGCAAGACGACGGCGCTGCTGGCCGTGGCCGAGGCGGCGCGACGGGCCGGGTGGCGCGTGGAAACGGGAACGGGGTGCTGGACGTGGCTGCTCGAGTCACCCGACGGACTCGCGGTCCGGATGGCGGATGATGCCGACGCCGTGCTCGACCCCTTGGCCTCGGGGCCTCGGGCCGACGATTTCCGTCAGGCCCTCGCCTGCCGGGATGCGACGGTGATCTTCGCGGTCTCGTCGGCGCGGCATGTGCGTTATCCGGAGCAGTGCACGCGGCGCATCCTGTTTCCTCTGGCGGATAAATCGTCGAATGTCATGATGGGCATGCCATCGCAGACGGCATCCTCGCTCACCGACGACGATGTGCGCACGCCGGGCCGTGCCATCGTGGTGGACGAGGCGGCGTACCCGGTGCAGTTCTTCGCGCCCGACGCACGCCAAGGCCCAGGCAACGGCCCATGAATACGCTCCTGACGCGCTCGATGACACGCCCGGCGGCGTGTGATGCGGCGTGTGATGCGGCGCCCGGAATCCCCTCGGAGCGCTGCAGCCGGGGTGAAACATGCACCATGGGCGTAATTTCGGAAAAATACGTCGGGAACTCTTGAAAATCGCGCTGATCAGTGGTTAGCTGAAATCACTGAACAGACAGGAGTATTCATGAGCAGTGCAAGCGATTGGCGTGCTAGGGCCGCGTGCCGGGACAAGGATCCCGAGCTCTTCTTCCCCGTGGGCAACACGGGTGCGGCCTATCAGCAGATCGAGGAGGCCAAGCAGGTGTGCCGTACCTGCGAGGTCATCGACCAATGCCTGAAATGCGCGCTGGAGACCAACCAGGATTACGGCGTGTGGGGCGGCCTGTCCGAGGACGAGCGCCGCGCACTCAAGCGCCGTGCCATGCGCGCCCGTCGTTCCCAGGCCCTGCAGATGCAGATCTGAAAACGAACCACGCACAGCGCACACAACGCGCGCACAGCACGCGTACGAAGGGGGTCCGCCTTACCGGCGGGCCCCCTTTCGCTTTCCTGCGCGACGTTCACTGCGCGGCGCGCAGCTTCATCTTCATTATCACGCGCGTGCCGCCGCCATGGCGCGGCTGCCACTGGATGGTGCCGCCGAAATCGTTTTTCACGAAGGTCTCGATGATCTGCGTACCCAGGCCCGAGCCGGACGCCTTCGCCTTGCCGTCCTCCGATTCGGACTCCAGGCCGTTGCCGTCGTCCTCCACCACCACGTCGAGCGAATTGCCGCCGCGGCCCACGGAAATCGTGATATTGCCCGAATCACGCCCCTCGAATCCGTGCTCGACGGCGTTCGTCACGAGCTCGGTGAGCACCAGCGACAGCGGCGTGGCGTCCTGCGCCGGCATGCTGCCGAACTGCCCCACGAAGCGGATGTCGATCTTCTGCCCGCGCTGCTCGGCCACGTCCACGCTCATGCGCAGCAGGCTGGGGATGATGGTGTCGAAATCGACGGTTTCATCGGCGGTCTGGCTCAGGCCCTCGTGCACCGCGGCGATCGTGGACACGCGGCGCTGCGCTTCCTGCAGCTCGCGTCGCACCTCCTCGCTCTGGGTGCGGCGGGCCTGGAGGCGCAGCAGCGCGGAGACGGCCTGCAGGTTGTTCTTGACGCGGTGGTGGATCTCGGAAATCGTGGCGTCCTTGGTCTGCAGCTCCACCTCGCGACGGCGGATCTCGGTGACGTCGCGGAACAGCACAAGCGCGCCGTTGCGGCCGGTGCGCGCGTCATACAGCGGGAAGGAGCGCATGGCGAGGCACGCGCGGCTCGTGTCGAGCTCGGAATCCGCGGCGCTTTTGCCGCTGAGCACATACGACAGCGACTCGGGCACCCTGTCGCGCTCGTGGATGTTGTCGGTGGTGATCTCCGCCAGGTAACGGCCGACGAGCTCGCCGGTCACGCCGAGGCGGCGGTAGCAGCTGATGGCGTTGGGCGAGGCGTATTCGATGATGCCGTCGCCCGACAGGATGCAGAAGCCGTCGGAGACGCGCAGGTCGCTGCGACGTTCGGAGATCAGCGTCTCCTCGTAGGGGAAGCGGCCCATGGGGATCATGTCGAACAGGCGCTTGCCGGTCTGGATGCATTCGAGCTCGTAGCGGCCGTTGCCCACGCGCGTGGCCATGTTCGTCTCGCGGATCACCACGCCGAGCACCTTGTCGTGGCGGATGACGGGCGCGAAGACGTCGCAGACGGTGGTGGTGCCGATCATGCGGTAGTGGTCGAGGCGCGCCACCACACGATTGGAGTAGGCGCTTTCGACGGCGGGCACGAGCTCGTCGGCGATGGGCTGGCCGATGAGGTCGTCCATAAGCACGGAGACGACCGTGGACGAACGGCATTGGTCGGCCACCACGTATGTGCCGTCGTCGTCGCGGACCACGAGGATCAGGTCGGCGAAGCTCAGATCGGCGATGACCTGCCAGTCCGACACCAGGTGGTGGAGCCACTCGCGATCGGCGTCGACGAAGTCGGAATTGCCTGCGATGATCTGCGAAAAATCTGCCATGGCACCAATCCTAGTTGATGCGGTGCCGGGGTTGCGAAACGATGCCGCCGGCCGAACAGACGACCATCGCCTGCGATTCACCGATTGCAATCGCCGTGCGGCCGCCGACTTGCATTCTGGAATGGTTACGCTACAGTAAGTTACGAAAGAGAAACCTGCACTGGTTCCGTCGGACTCTGCCCGTATCGAATCCGACGCGAATCGCAGAACGTCAAATCGTAGAACGTCAACGGTAAGGAGGTCGGGATGGCCAGCGCATCATCCGCCACGGCGCAGGGATCCATCGTTTCGAAACACGACGCAGCGCAGCGCCCCTCCCCGACGCCCGCCTCTACACCCGCCCCCGCTCCCGCACCCGCCCCCTCCCCCGACGACGCGCCGCTGACGAAAAGCGCCGTCGACGAGAACGCGCGCCGCCTCGCCAAGGAAGCCGAACGCGAAGTGGCCGATGCCATGACCGGCATCGCCGCCGAGGAAACCAAGGAGCGCGTGCGCACCGAGCGGCTCGCCCTCGCCCAGGCCAAGGCCGACGCCAAGCGCGCCAAGGCCGAGCGCAAGGCCAAGAAAATCCTCACGAAAGGCGAGTACAAGGCACGCAAGATCGAACTCAAGGCGCGCGGCATCCGCTACAAGAAGGTGCGCCTTGACGTGCACGGACGCCCCAAGCCCGCCATGCGCGGATGGCTGCACCTATGCGCCGCCCCGCTGGCGCTCGCCGGCGGCATCGTGCTCATCTGCCTCGCGCCGTTCGCGTCCCTCAAATGGGCGTGCGCGGTGTACATGGTCTGCTCGCTGATCCTTTTCGGCAACTCGGCCATCTACCATCTGGGCGACTGGTCCCCGAAGGTCACCGACGTGCTGCGGCGCATCGACCACACGAATATCTTCCTGCTCATCGCCGGCACCTACACGCCGGTCGCGTTCGCGCTCGAGCCGCGATGGCGCAACACCATCCTCATCAGCATCTGGTGCTGCGTCGCCGTCGCGATGATCATCCACGTGGTGTGGATCAACGCGCCACGCATCCTGTACACCATCGTGTACATCGTGTTCGGCGTGTCGGGCATCGGCTACATGGGGCTGTTCTGGTCCTCGCCGCTTGCGGGCCCGGCGGTCGTATGCCTCATCCTGGCGGGCGGCGCCTGCTACATCGTCGGCGCGGTTATCTACGCCCGGCGCAAGCCCGACCCCTGGCCGCGCGTGTTCGGCTTCCACGAGCTCTTCCATCTGGGGACGGTGCTCGGATACGCATGCCATATGGTGGCGGTTTTCATGGTCGTGTGCGCCATGAGGTAACACGATTTTCCCGCTGCGCACGCGATGGCGTGCGGCGATAAGACTTCCCGCCAGGCCAGTCGGGGTCACGGCCGACGCCTTCCGGGAACAGTAGGCAGGCTCGCCCTGCCTACTTTTTTATGCGCGGACGGTAACGCGAGCCGCTTTGTGCAACAGTGTGATGGCTTGCGGACATAATCGGGCGTTTTCGAGCCGAAAAATCGTGTTTTCTGTCCGAAACCCATCACATTGTTATGAAGTACGATGCGGTCGCGGACATGAAACGGCGCCCGGACTCTCGAGGAGCCGGGCGCCGTCAGCGCGCATCATCATTGCGTGCGTTCATCGTGGATGCGGCGGGACGTCAGGCCGCCAGGGGCTTGGCGGCCTTGATCGTCACGGTGATCTGGCGGCCGTTCGGAGCGGAGTATGTCACCTCGTCGCCGACCTTCGCGCCGTTGATGGCCGCGCCGATCGGGGACTCGGGGCTGATCACGTCGTAATCGGTGGCAACGGCGATGTCGCGCGAGCCGAGCACATACGTCATCTCGTTACCGGCGATCTCGACGGTCACGACGGAACCGTTGCCCACCGTGCCCTCCTTCGGCGCCTGCATGATCTGGGCGTTGCGCAGCTTGACGATGAGCTCGTTGATGCGCCCCTCGTTCTTGCCCTGCGCCTCGCGGGCGGCCTGGTATCCGCCGTTCTCCGACAGATCGCCCTCGGCACGCGCGGCCGCGATCTTCTGGGTGATCTCCTCGCGGTTCGGCCCCTCGCGCCATTCGAGTTCCTGCTTGAGCTTGTCATAGGCCTCCTGCGTGAGCAGGACGGTTTTCTCTTCGGCCATCATGACCTCCCTGTCAGTGCCCCGGCCCCGCGGGCCGGCGGCTCATTGTTGTATTCGACGCCTGCGGCCTTCCCGGCCACAGGCGTCCCATGCCGCGAACGCGGCCTCCGGAATCCCGGAAAGTATCTATGCGCTGGCGTGCAACCCGGCGCGCAGGCGTCAGTGGATGTCGACCACGAACACAAGCGTGTCGCCGCCGCCGATTCCCGCCTGCGGAATGCCGCGGGAGCCGTAGCCGTACTCCGGCGGAATCGACAGAAGGAGGCGCGAACGGCGCGTGCGGCCGACGAGTCCGCGGTCCCAGCCCTTGATGACCTGTCCGACGCCGATGGCGAACTGCGCGGGCGTGCCGCGGTCATAGCTGGAATCGAACGGGGTGTCCTTGCCCCATACCACGCCGTAGTAGTCGACGGTCACGGTGTCCCCCGCGCGCACGACGGGGCCGTCGCCGGCCACGAGTTCCTTGATCTTGAGCCCCTTGGGCGCGTCGGCATCGGGGAATTCGATGACGGGCTTGGCGCCGAATTCGGCGTTCACCGTGGGCATGACATCTTCAGCCATTGCTTGCTCCTCGCTGTTCCATACTGTTTCCAGCAATCGTTTCCGCAGCCGGGCACCGCCCGGTGCCCCAGATGAGATTCGAACTCACACTCCTTGCGGATGCGGAGTTTAAGTCCGCTGCGTCTTCCATTCCGCCACTGGGGCCTGTGCGAAGCTTCGCACAGGTTCACCATAGTACTTCAAGTTTCCGGTCCGTCACGGCGTTCCGCCAGCAGCGCGGACATACGATGCCCCGCTCGCGACGCCGTGTTCGCCAGACTCAGGCGGCGCGGCGCCCGGCGAAGGTGCGAACCGCCAGGTCGCGCACGATGCCGTCGAGCAGGCCATGCTCGGAGGCGATATACGAGTCGATGGCATGACCCTCGTCGGCGGCGGCCTGCTGCACGCGGCGCAGGACGCGCGTCCACACCAACGCTCCCCCGCCGATCACATCGATACGGCCCGGATGGATGACCGGGTACTGCGCGCGCTCGGCGCGCGTCATGTGCAGGATGCGGTCGTCGGTGGCGCAGGCATCGTCGATGCGCACCACGGCGCCGTCCACGGCGTCGCGATTGTAGGCGGCGAGGCCCTGCGCGAGGCCCGTCATGGTGGTGACGGTGCCGGACACGCCGATGATGGTGCGCGCCCTGCCGGCCGGCACGGTGGCGAAGGCGGTGTCGATATGCGCGTCGATGTCGGCCGACGCCTGCCCGATCTGCTCCTCGGTGGGCGGGTCGGATACCAGATGGCGTTCGGTCATGCGCACGGAGCCCACATTCATCGAATACGCCGCGTCCACCTCGCCGGCATGCTCTCCCACGCCGCCGAGCACGACCTCGGTGGAGCCACCGCCGAGGTCGACGACGAGATACGGGGCCTGCGCATGCCCGTCCGACAGCTGGTCGACGACGCTTGTGGCGCCGAGGAAGCTCAGGCGCGCCTCCTCGGTTCCGGGGATGACGTCCGGCCGTACGCCGAGGATGCTCTCGACGGTGTTCTCGAAATCCTCGCGGTTTTCGGCGTCGCGCGTGGCCGATGTGGCGACGAAGCGCAGCGCGTCGACGGGATGCTCGCGCAATACATCGGCGAACTCACGGCATGCGGCGTACGTGCGCTCGAGCGCGTCGGCGGCGAAACGATGCGTCTCGTCGATGCCCTGCCCCAGACGCACGACGCGCATGATGCGCGGCACGTCCACGGTGAAGCCGTCGCCGTCGTATGTGGCGACCATAAGCCTGATGGAATTCGTACCGCAGTCGATGCCGCCCACCGTAACCGATGTCATGGGTCCCTCCTTGTTCCCGGGCCTGCGCCCGCCGGTTATGGCCGGCCGGGGCCGGCCGAATCGTCAACACAATGTCGTCAACGCATAATCGTCGACGGCATACCGTATCCGACGCCGCGGCATTCGTCGCCCGACGCCCTGACACCAAGACTAGCCCGTCCGGGCCGCGGCGGCCTACGCGACGTCACGATCCCTACGCCGCGTCACAGTGGCAGACGGAGGGGCTGAACTCGCCGGCGACGCGTTCGAGCACGAGGTCGCCGATCGGATTGACGCCCGGCCCCATGGCCAGGCTCTGCGCCATCAGCGCGTGGAGGCATTTGACGCGCACCGGCAGGCCGCCGGCGCTGATGCCCTCGATATGCTCCTCCGTGTCGCCGAGGCGGCGGGCGAGTTCGTGGCGGAACGCCAGATAGATGCGGTGCGCACGATGGTAGGCGGCGCGCACGGTGGGGTCGGACTGCACCATCTCGGTGTACGCGGCCATGGCGCCGGCGGCCTCGACATGCGAGGCGGCGCGCACGGCGGCGGTGCCGCACAGGTAGAAGGTGGTGGGGAAGGGAATGCGCCCCTCCACCAGCGGGCGCGTGACGGTGACGAGCGGCGTGCCGCAGACCTCGCAGCGGCGCCCGACGGCGACCATGCCGCGCGGGTAGCGCCCCAGCTGGCGGGTCACGGCCTCGATGTCGGCGTCGGTCGGCGTGTCGGCCATGATGCGGTCGAGCGCAGCGACGGCCACTGCCGCGTCCTCGGGGGTCGGGGTTTCGTCGACGGCGCGCGGCGTGTGGTGTGCGTTCGGCGCGGCGGCGGCCGTGGCGTCGGAGCGCGTGGTGGTTGCCATGGTGTCGGCGGAGCGCTCAGCCTCGGCCGGGCGCGGCGCGTCCATACGATTCTGGGGCGTGTTCTCGGACATTCCTCTCCTTACGATGCCGCCGGACAAAAGCCGACGGCGTATCTGCGTGCCATTCTGCGTATCGTATCTTCGTGTTTCCGGAATCGTACCGTCACTGCCCGGCATCGGCGGACGCGGACGCATCGGAAGCCGCGTCACCCGCGCCGGCATCAGAGGCAGCGCCATCCGCGCCAGCATCGGCCGCCGCGCCAGCATCGGAGGCCGACGCATCGCCGCCCGACGCCGTCGAAGCCGCCCCGCCCGATGCCGAGGAGCTCGCCGCGGCGGACGGATCGGTGGCGTCGGTCGCTGTCGAGGACGAACCGCCCGACGAGGAACCGGAGGACGAACCGCTGTCAAGCGCGCCACCCACCGTGGCGTCAGTCACCACGGAATCGGTGGAATCGGATTTCTCCAGGGAATACATAAGCTCGCGGTACCAGGGCATCGTCTCGGTTTTCGACGAGGAGCCCGACGCTCCGGACGATGACGTGGAGTCGCGCCCCGTGTTCACGAGATACACCGGCTTTTCGCCCGGATACACGAATCCGAGCCTCGAGCGCGCCTGCGCCTCCACATAGGCGTTGTCGTTCCACCGCTCGATATCGCTTTCGAGATCGGCCTTGCGCGCGGTGAGCTCGGCCTCCTTCTGACGGGCGGCGTCGAGCTCGGCCTTGTTCTGTACATAGGTGACGGCCACCTGCGCGAGCTGGAACGCGGCGAGCGCGATGATGATCAGCATGATGATGAGGCTTGCCATGGAGCCGCCTCGCGCGCGGTCCCTCTCCTCGGATTCCTCGCGCCGCCTGCGCTCCCTGGCCGCCATGAGCCTGTCGTCCTGTGACGATGCGCCGCGCGACGAGCGTCCGCGCGCGTCCTTCCGCCCCGAATCCTGGGTGCCTGTGCGGGGAACCTTGCTTGACATATCTACGAAAATACCCGCCGCACTCGACGCGCGAGCGGGCGGGTATCGTATGGTCACAGGTGGCGCGGGCGACGGGCGCGGGTCAGCGGACCCTCATGCCACGCGCGCCGCCGGAGCGGATCACATGTACTTCTTGCAGGCCTTGAAGGCGCTGTAGCCGGCGTACTGAGCGGTGGAGCCGAGCTCCTCCTCGATCTCGAGCAGGCGGTTGTACTTGGCGATGCGCTCGCCACGGGCCGGGGCACCGGTCTTGATCTGGCGGGTGTTCTTGGCAACCGCAAGGTCGGCGATCGTGGTGTCGGAGGTCTCGCCGGAGCGGTGGGACACCATGGAGGTGTAGCCGTTGGCGGTGGCGAGCTCGATGGCGTCGAGCGTCTCGGTGACGGTGCCGATCTGGTTGAGCTTGACGAGCAGGGAGTTCGCGGCGCCCATGTCGATGGCCTTCTGGAGGCGGGCCGGGTTGGTCACGAGCAGGTCGTCGCCGACGAACTGGAGGCGGTCGCCGAGCTTCTTGGTGATGGCGGCCCAGTCTTCCCAGCCCTCTTCCTGGAACGGATCCTCGATGGAGACGATCGGGTAATCGTTGATGAGCTTCTCGTAGAAGTCGAGCATGTACTCGGCGTCACGCTCGCCACCCTCGAAGTGGTACTTGCCGGCCTCGCCCTTGCCGTAGAACTCGGAGGAGGCGACGTCGAGGCAGATGCCGATCTGCTTGCCCGGCTCGTAGCCGGCGTCCTGGATGGCCTTCATGATGTAGTCGAGGGAGTCGCGGTTGGACTTCATCTTCGGGGCGAAGCCGCCCTCGTCGCCCAGACCGGTGGCCAGGCCGTCCTTCTTCAGCTCGTTCTTCAGGGTGTGGTACACCTCGACGCCGGCGCGCAGAGCCTCGCGGTAGGAATCGAAGCCGTACGGGGAGATCATGTACTCCTGGATGTCCGTGGCGAAGTCGGCGTGGGCGCCGCCGTTCATGATGTTCATGTTCGGGACAGGCAGGATGTGGCCGTTGGTGCCGCCGATGTAACGGTACAGCGGCAGCTCCGCGGACTCCGCGGCGGCGTAGAGGGCGGCGAGGGACACGCCGAGGATCGCGTTGGCGCCGAGGCGGCCCTTGTTCGGGGTGCCGTCGAGGGCGATCATCACGTCGTCGAGGGCGCGCTGGTCGGTGGCGTCCATGCCGATGACCTTCGGGGCGATCTCGTCGTTGACGGCCTTGACAGCATTCAGAGTGCCCTTGCCCATGTAGCGGGACTTGTCGCCATCGCGACGCTCCCAGGCTTCGGCGGCACCGGTGGAGGCGCCGGACGGAACAAGGCCACGGCCCACGGCGCCGTCCTCGGTCTCGAGGATGACTTCGACGGTCGGGTTGCCACGGGAGTCGAGGATCTCGCGCGCGTAAACGCTTTCAATAACTGCCACAACTACTCCTTTAACGTAATGTTGTGCGGACGCTTTCAAGAATAATGCCCCAAATGGACGTTGGCTGGAAGCGACATGATGATTCGCGCCATATGCGCCGACGGCGAAACCGTCGCCCCGCGGTGCGAACGGCGATACGAGACGGAACGGCGGCGGATACGATGTCGCCGCCGTCTCGATGCCTCCGCTGCCTCAGCCGGCGTATTCGACGATGGCGCGGGTCACGCCGCGCAGATAGTCGAGCGAGCGCTCCCAGTCGCCGGGTACCTCGATGGAATGGTTCGCATCCTCGAAGGTGCGCACGCGGTCGGTGAGCAGGCGGGCCTTGGCCGGGTCGAAATACGGGTCGGCCGTGCCCGCGCAGATCAGCGGGGCCGGATAGTCGGGCCCGGGCAGCGGCGCGGGGATGACGGACTTGTGCACGTCGAAGGGCGGCGGGTTGAGCACCGGGGTGAGCAGCACCGTGCGCAGGCCCAGATGCGCGGCATGCGGGAACGAGAGCGTCGACAGCGACTTGGTGATGACGAGCAGGTCGGCCTCCTGCCCCGCATGGCGTGCGCGCTCGAGCGACTTTGCACGCCACAGGTCGATGACATGCTCCATGCAGTCGATCATTTCGGGAAACTCCACGCTTTCGGTGAGCTTGAGGTCGAGACGGTCCACGTACCAGCCCTCGGGCGCGAGCGCCTGGGCTGCCCAGTACAGCAGCGGCCGGTCCACCGTGTAGCCGATGCCCGGCATGATAAGCACATGCCTGCCGGTCTCCTCCGGCTTGACCGTGTTCTTGCCCCACGGCGTCAGCGCCGGCGTGACGTTCTTCCAATCGTGACCGTGTGTCTGATCGTTCACCGTTCCTCCTTGGCGCACGATTCCGGCGCCTTCACAATCAGCTTGGCCGCAGGTGGCGACAGCCGCCCGCCGGCGCCATCGTCTGCCCGCCGGCGCCATCGTCTGCCACCCCTCCTATCCACCCACTTTTGCGGCCAAATGGGGGCAAAAGTCACCGGAAACCGCAGCAATCACCCAACCCCGACACCCTCTCCCCACCTATCCGCCGATCAACATAGCCGCCAGTCAGCGAGGGGGCCAGCAGCGGCCGGGAACGAAATCGGTGTGGATGGTGCGCCGGCGGTCGGCGAGCTGCCTCACCGTCAGCGGCGCCCTCAACCTGACCTTGCGCCCCAATCGCCGCTCGATGATTCCGGCGAGCCCCATCACAAAACGTTCCTGGGCATCGGCATCGATGACATCGGCATTCTCCACCGACACAACGATCCACCCCGCGCCTTCCAGCTCCCTGCGTCGCGCAGCGTCCTCCTCGCGCTGGGAACCGTGGTAGGCGCCATCGTATTCAATGCCGATCCTGAGGCTTTCGTACGCCATGTCAAGAAAGTACCGCCGCCCCGACCCGACCCTGACGGACGGATTGACGGCAGGGCACGGCAAACCGTAGCGAAGAAGCAGCAGCCGCAGATCGGTTTCGGGAAAGGAATCCGTGTTGTCACGCATAAGGCGCAGCGCGCGGCGGCTGTTCTCGATTCCCGCGGGCAGCAACCGCCTTTTCTGTGCTTTCTGCCCTTCCTGCCCTTGCGCCTCCTGCCCTTTCTGCGCCTCCTGCGTCGACAGGATCGCGCCGACGCCATCGACCGCCGCCTCCATTGCGGCGACTGTGTACCACTTCTGGTCCCGGTCGCGCCGCGCCAGGGCATCGCCGAGGCGCACCAGGGCGTCGAGGGGCAGGCCGTTCGCGAACATCATCCATGCGGCGAGAGGACTGGTGCACGCAATCCCGTCGATATCGATGACGCTCCACGGGTGGCTGCGCATGACGAAGGTCACGCCGTTGACATTGCGCCGCTCTGTGCCCCGTGGCACGACGGCGACGAGTCCGCGATCGGGAACGTCCGTGGGCACGTCGATGCAGCACAGCCTCAATGCGGTTTCGAAACCGAAGACCAGACGCCGCCGGCATCGCGACTGCGCCTCGCGGCATTGCCCGAGGGTGGTTTTGAACATCCGGATGGCCTTGGACTCGTTCGATTCGAAGACCTTGGCGGGTCGCGCCATGATGGCTTTGCGGACCAAGCGGGATACGGTGGTGTTGTACTCCATGGGCCCACGGTATCGATTCCGCCGGCGACACGCAGGGGCGTCGGGAAAATGTGGATAACTTCCTCGCGCGCCCGACGTCGGTTGTGGAAAACCGAGCGGTCGGTGGGACCGACGGTAACGGCCGACTTTTGCGGCCGGATGGGGGCAAAAGTAAGTGAATACGATGGGGCGGCCGGGAGAGGCCAACGATAACCGCCGACTTTTGCGGCCGGATAGGGGCAAAAGTCGGCGGATACGATGGGCGGCCGGGCGGCTCGGTCAGGAGCGGCGGCCGGGCACCCACTCAAGGTCGTCGAGCAGCTGCTCCGTCCACGCGAGCACCTCCGACGAGTCCATCGGCTTGGAGCCCAAAGACCCCTGGAACGGCGAGGGCACGATGACTGTGTGCGTCACCGGGCGGTACTGCGTGCCGTGGTAGATGTGGATCATGCGCATGAGCTGCGAGTCACGCGGGTCAGCGCCCACCACGCGCACGGATCGGCCCTGCGCGATGATGTCGGTGATGCCCATGACGCGCGCCCTGTTGCGCAGCTGCGCGACGGCGAAGAGACTGTCGAGCGACTCGGGCAGCGCGCCGTAGCGGTCGCGCAGCTCCTCGCGGATCTCGCGGAAATCGTCGTCGGTGCGCGCCTGCGCGATTTCGCGGTATGCGTCGAGGCGCAGCTTGTCGGAGGAGATGTAATCGGTCGGGATCGAGGCCTCCACGGGCAGCTCGATCGTGACGTTCGGCTCCTCCTCCTTGTCGGGCTCCTTGTAGTGTTCCACGGCGTCCGACACCATGCGCACGTACAGGTCGAAGCCGACGCCCTCGATATGGCCGGACTGCTCGCCGCCCAGCAGGTTGCCCGTGCCGCGGATCTCGAGGTCCTTCATGGCCACGTCGTAGCCGGCGCCGAGCGACGTGTTCTGCGCGATCGTGGCGAGACGGTCATGCGCGGTCTGCGTCATCGGACGCTCGGGGTCGTACAGGAAGTACGCGTAGGCGCGCTCGCGTCCGCGGCCCACGCGGCCTCGTAGCTGGTGCAGCTGCGAGAGGCCGAAGCGGTCGGCGCGGTCCACGATCAACGTGTTGGCGTTCGAGATATCGAGGCCGGTTTCGATGATCGTGGTGCACACGAGCACGTCGATGTCGCGGTGCCAGAAGTCGCGGATGACGGAATCCAGCTGTTTCTCCCCCATCTTGCCGTGCGCGATGCCGATATGCGCCTCGGGCACGAGCTCGGCGATATGCGCGGCCACCTTCGAGATGTCCTGCACGCGGTTGTGCACGAAGAACACCTGGCCTCCGCGCAGCAGCTCGCGCTTGATGGCGGCGGCGACCTGCGCGTCCTCGTAGCGGCCCACGTAGGTCAGCACGGGCAGGCGGTCCTCGGGCGGCGTGGCGAGCGTCGACATCTCGCGGATGCCGGTGACGGCCATCTCGAGCGTGCGCGGGATCGGCGTGGCGGACAGCGACAGCACGTCCACGTTCGTGCGCAGGGCCTTGAGCGTCTCCTTGTGCTCGACGCCGAAGCGCTGCTCCTCGTCGATGATGACGAGGCCCAGATCCTTGAACTTGATGGCGGGGTTGAGCAGCTTATGCGTGCCGATCACGACGTCGACGGTGCCCTTGGCAAGCCCGTCGATGGTCTCGTTGATCTCCTTGGCGCTCTGGAAGCGGCTCATCTGCGCCACGGTGACCGGGAAGCCCTCGTAGCGCTGGGAGAAGGTCTCGTAATGCTGCTGCACCAGAAGAGTGGTGGGCACGAGCACGGCCACCTGCTTGCCGTCCTGCACGGCCTTGAAGGCGGCGCGCACGGCTATCTCCGTCTTGCCGAAGCCCACGTCGCCGCAGATGAGGCGGTCCATCGGCACGGGCTTCTCCATGTCGGCCTTGACCTCGTCGATGGTGCGCAGCTGGTCGGGCGTCTCCTGGTACGGGAAGGCGTCCTCGAGCTCGCGCTGCCACGGCGTGTCGGGGCTGAAGGCGAAGCCCGGCGTGGACTGGCGCGCCGAGTAGAGCTTGACGAGGTCGTCGGCGATCTCCTTGACATGCTTGCGGGCGCGCGCTTTCGTGGCCGCCCAGTCGGAGCCGCCGAGTTTGTTGAGCTTGGGCTCGTCGGAGCCGATGTACTTGCTCACCTGGTCGAGCTGGTCGGTGGGGATGAACAGCTTGTCGGCGGGCGCGCCGCGGCGCGACGGGGCGTATTCGATGACGAGGTACTCGCGTTCGGCGCGGGAGGCGCCGGCGCCGACCATGCGCTTCTGGAGCCCGAGGAAGCGGCCGATGCCATGCTGCTCGTGCACCACGTAGTCGCCGGCCTTGAGTTCCATAAGGTCGATGGCCTTGCGCCGGCGGGCCGGTGTGCGCTGCACGCCGGCGACGGAGCTGCGTCCCGTGATGTCGCGCTCGGTGAGCACGGCCAAGCCTGCGGATTCGTCCACGAAACCGTCGATGGCGCGCGAGGGGATGTAGTCGACGCCGGTGACGAGGTCCTCGACGAAGGCGCGCTTGAGACGCGACAGGGTTCCCTGCGCGGGCGCCGTGACGATGACGCGCATGCGCCGGTCGATAAGACCGCGCACACCGGCGACGGCGCGGTCCTCTTCGCCGCGGTATTCCTGGGCGGGGCGTGCGTCGAGCCTGAGGCAGTCGGCGCCGCTGAAATCGGCGAACTGCCAGATATGGCGCTTCGGGGAACGCAGGCCGTCGACGGCGTCCTCGTAGCTCAGGAAGCTGGCCGAGTCGAAGGTGATGGGTGCGCCGGAGCCGGCGGCCTCGGCGGCGACATGCCAGCTGGCCGCGAGGAATTCGTTCGCGGTCTGGGCCAGGTCGTCGGCGGCGCGGCGCAGGCGTTCGGGGTCCCACAGCATGACGGTGCACGATTCGTCGAACAGGCGCGAGACGGGGCGCAGATCGTCGACAAGCGCGGGCATCAGCGACTCCATGCCTTCCACGGGGATGGCGTTGGCGATGGACTCGAGCATGTCGTCGGCGTTCGCGATGGTGCCGACGAGGCTTTTCGCACGGGCGCGCACGGCGTCGGTCAGCTGCAGCTCGCGGCACGGCGTGGCCCATACGACGGGCACATCGTCGCCGTAGGTGCGCTGGTCGGAGGCGTGGAACTCGCGGATGGAGTCGATGGTGTCGCCGAAGAACTCGATGCGCACCGGGTGCGGCGCCGTGGGCGGGAATACGTCGAGGATGCCGCCGCGCACGGCGAATTCGCCGCGGTCCATGACGAGGTCTGTGCGCGTGTAGGCGTTCTCGACGAGGCGGCGCTCGGCCTCGTCGAAAGGCATGTCGTCGTCGATGCGGAACACCAGGGGCTCGACGTCCTCGATGCCGGCCACGATGGGCTGGATGAGGGAGCGCACGGGCATGACGAGGATGCGGATCGGCGAAAACAGGCCGCTTCCCTGGCGCGGGTGGGCGAGGCGGTAGAACACCGACATGCGCTGCGCCACGGTGTCGGCGCGCGGCGACAGGCGTTCGTGCGGCAGCGTCTCCCATGCCTCGAGCACGGCCACGTCCTGCGCCGGGCCGTCATACCACGATCGCACGGAGCCGGCGATCTCGGCCGCGTCATGGCTCGAGGGCACGACGAGCACGACCTGCCCCGCGGCGGCGCGGGCCGCGACGATGGCGGGGCGCATGCCGTCGGGCGCGTCGATCGGAAGGATCTCTCCCCCGCTGACGCCTTCGGGCAGGGAGTCGGCAAGTCCGGTGACAAGACGCCCGTAGGCGTCGTCGGAGTCGAGAAGCCCCAGAAGCGGGGCGAGGGAGCCATCGAGCCGCACCTGCGGCTGTTTCGATGCGCGGGAGGCCGTGCGGCCGGACGATGCCTTGGACGCGGATGCCTTGCGCTCAGCGGCCATTGAAACGCTCCTGCGCGGCGTTCAGTCCGTCGAAGATGATGGTTTCGGCCGCGTCCGCCCCGTCGGCGAGGAAATCGTCAAGCTCCTTGCGCTGCGAGCCATTGAAGCCACCCAGCACCCAGTCGATTGTGTTCTGGTGGGCGTTGGCGCCGCGCGCGGCATGCCCCACGCCGAGGCGCACGCGCGCGTACTTGTTCGTGCCGAGCGAGCGGTCGATTGACTTGATGCCGTTGTGGCCGCCGGCGGAGCCGCCCGCCTTGACCTTGATGCGTCCGAAATCGAGATCCATGTCATCGTGGATCACCACGATATGCTCGGCGGGGATCTCGTAATACGCGCTGATGGAGGCCACCGCGTCGCCGGATGCGTTCATATAGGTCAGCGGTTTGGCGAGGAAGAACTTGCGCGTGCCGCCGCCGAGACTCATGACGCCTTTGCCCAGCATGGCCAGGCCCTTGTGGTCGGAGAAGCCCACGGACCACCTTTCGGCGAGCACGTCGGCGCACATGAAGCCCATGTTGTGGCGCGTGCCCTCGTACTTCTTCCCCGGATTGCCCAGTCCTGCGATCAGCCAGAAATCGGATGCCATGCTTCCCCGCCTTCGTCCGCGCGCCGCGCGCGCCTGTCGGTGCCGTTCGATACGGCATCGAGATAACTCCAACGGCTCGACTTTACCGCGGGCGGCGCATGGCGCGGAAGGCGTTCAGCGGCGGGCGAAGGCGGGGCGCGGCGTTCAGGCGGCGGCGCCGACAGGCTCCTGCTCGCCCACGATGGGCACGCCGAGCTTGGCCGGCAGATTCGCCAGCTCGCCCTTGACGTCTCCCCCGCGCCCCGCGGCGCCTGCGGCGAGCGCGCGGTCGAGGTCGGCGAGCAGGTCGCGCACGTCCTCGATGCCCACAGACAGGCGGATGAGGCCGTCGGTGATGCCGATCTTGAGGCGTTCCTCGCGCGGCAGCTCGAAATGCGTCATGCGGCTGGGCAGTTCGGCGAGCGATTCGACGGCGCCCAGCGAAACGGCGAGGCGGAAGAGGCGGAAGGCGTTGAGCACCACCACCGGGTCGACGAGGTCCTCGTCCACCTCGAAGGAGAGCACGCCGCCGAATCCGCGCAGCTCGCGCGCCGCCAGCTCATGGCCGGGGTCGGAGGCCAGGCCCGGGTAATGCACGGCCGTGACGCCCGGGTGCGCCTCGAGATGCTCGGCGATGCGCTGGGCGTTCTCCTGCTGGCGGTCGATGCGCAGCGCGAGCGTCTGGATGCCGCGGCGCACGGCGTCGGATTCCTGCGGCGGCAGGACGCCGCCCAGCCGGTTCTGCGCATAGTACAGGCGGTCGGCGAGCTCCTCGCTGCCGACGACGGCGACGCCCGCGATGACGTCGGAATGCCCGGCGAGGTACTTCGTGGCGGAATGCAGCACGATGTCGGCGCCCAGATCGAGCGGGTTCTGCAGATAGGGCGAGACGAAGGTGTTGTCGACGATGGTGATGGCGTCGGCCTCGCGCGCCAGGCCCGCAAGCGCCGCGACGTCGTTGACGCGCAGCAGCGGGTTCGTCAGGGTTTCGAAATACAGCGCCTTGACGTCGTCCTGCGCGAGGGCTGCGCGCACGGCGTCGAGGTCCTGCGTGTCGACCACCGTGAAGAGCAGGCCCCAGCGGTGGAAGAACTCGTTGACCTGCGAATAGGTGCCGCCGTAGATGTTGTCTCCCACCACGATGCGGTCGCCGGGCTTGAAGATCGACAGCGTGGCGTGGATGGCGGCCAGGCCGGAGGCGAAGGCGAAGCCGCGCACGCCGTGTTCGAGCTGCGCCACCTGGCGCTCGAGGAACTCGCGCGTGGGGTTTCCGGAGCGTGCGTAGTCCCATCGGGGCATGGAGTCCACCGATTCGAAGGCGAATGTCGATGAGTTGTAGATGGGCGGGTTCACCGCTCCGGTTGCGTTGTCATGCACGGGAACCCCGTGGACGAGCTGTGTGGAGAAATACGACATGGGTGCACCTCCTCGGTGGCGTCAGACGTTTGCGTTATGCGTCGTATGCGCGGGTTTCGCGCGACGCCTCCCACCCTAGGAGGCGCGGACGGCCGGCGGGCCGCCGCGTTATGCGTGTCGTCGATAGGGCGTTCAAAAGTGTGGTCGATAACAGACTGTCAACACCGGCCGGCCGCAGGCCGCTCCCCCTGCACGCCCTGGACCGGCCGCAGTTCCTTATACCAGTACTGCACGTCGAGGGTGCGGCCGGCGTTGTGGATGGCGCCGGGCAACAAGCCGAAACGCGTGAAGCCGAAGGACCGCATGAGGGCGAGCGAGCCGGCATTGGGGCTGAACACGCAGCTGACGGCTTTCTCGTACCCCAGGTGCGCGGCGGTGTCAAGCAACCAGGAGACGAGGAGGCGCCCGGCGCCGCGGCCGCGCCAGTAGGAGCCGATGTAATAGCTGATCTCCACGATGGCGTCGTATCCGGCGCGCGGACGGTAGCGGCTCAGCGAGCCGAAGCCGACGGTCTGCCCTCCCAGACGCACCACGACGACGGGATACCGTGAGCGCGGGGCGTGCCGTTCGAGCCATTCGCGGCGTTGCTCGGCGCTGCGCTCGTCGACGTCGGAGGTGGAGATGCCGTCGCGGATGGCCTCGTTGTAGATGCTCGTGATGGCGTGGATATCGCTGACGCGCGCGTCGCGAATCGTGAAGCCGCCTGTGGTACCGTTGTCCGCCATGCGCCGAACCTCCTGCCCGTCGGCCGCGGGTGCGCCGCCACCCATATCGAAGGCGTGTCGGCCGCGGTCCCGTTCCCATGTGCCTGTTGCGTGTTCCTGTTCTGTGCCCGATTGTAGCGCCGCCCCATGCGTCCTGTGATAGGACGGCATGGGGCGGCGCTGAATAGGCGGGGCGGCATAGGCGGGGCATGATGCCTCGCGCTATGGCGCGGCCGACCTTACGATGCCGAGGACGAGGACGACGGGCTTGAGGCGGCGCCGGACGATGCGGCGTCCGACGACGAGCCCTCGAGCGCGTTCCCTTGCTCAGTGGCGGTGGCGAGCGCGTCCTTGAGACGCTGCTGGGCCTCGCCGTAGGCCGCCCAGTCGCCGTTCTTCATGGCCTGCTCGGAATCCTGCATGGCCTGGTTCGCGTCGTCAAGCGCTTTCCTCAACGTGCCCGAATCGCCCGACGCACCCGATTCGCCGGAGGACTGAGGCGTGTCGGAGGCGCCGGACTGGCCCGTCTGCCCCGTCGAGCCCGTGTCACCTCCCGACGAGCCCGAGGACCCGGACGAACCGGTCGAATCCACGCCGTCGGCCTGGTCCGCGTCGCCGGCGCTCGCACCCGAGTCGCCGCCGAACACCTGGTCCAGCGCCTCGTCGAGCGTGTCGGCGAAGCCCACCTGGTCGCCGAAGGCCACGAGCACCTTCTTGAGCAGCGGGTAGCTCGTCGTGCCGTTGGACTTCACGTACACGGGCTGCACATACACGAGGCCGCCGCCGATGGGCAGCGTGAGCAGATTGCCGCGATCGATGCTCGTGTCTCCCTGCTGCAGGAGGTTGAGCTCCTTCGACACGTCGGCGTCGGCGTTGAAGTTGTTCTGCGCTTGGCCGGGGCCAGGCACGTTCGAGTTCTTCGGCAGCTCGAGCAGGCGAATCGTGCCGTAGTTGGGGCCCACCACGCCCGCCTCGCTTCCCGCGTCGGAATCGACGGAGAGGAAGCCGGTGAGAATCTCGCGCGTCGACGTGCCCGCCGGGATATACGTGCTGGTCAGCGAGAACGTGGGCTGGTCCATGCCCGCCGTCTGGAGCGTCAGATAGTACGGCGGCTGGAGCACGCCCTGCTGCTTCTCGGCGTCGGATTCCGTCGGGTCGGTCGGCGTCTGCCAGAAATCCTCGCCGGAGAAGAACTCGCTGGCGTTCGTCACATGGTAGGTGGCCAGCAGGGAGCGCTGCACCTTGAACAGGCCCTCCGGATAGCGCAGGTGGCTCATAAGGTCGCCGCTGATGGCGCGGATCGGCTTGTACTGGTTGGGGAACACGCCCTCCCACGCCTTGAGCACCGGATCGTCCGGGTTCCATGCGTACAGGTCCACGCTGCCGTCGTAGGCGTCGACGACGGCCTTGACGGAGTTGCGCATGTAGTTGACGGTCTCGGACTGCAGCGAGGTGACGCTCGAGGATTCCGTCGTCACGGAATCGGTGGTGACGGAGGCGAGGTCCACGCTCTGGCTGTACGGGTAGTCGCTCGACGTGGTGTACGCGTCGACGATCCACTTGACGCGCCCGTCCACCACCGCCGGGTACACGCGTCCGTCGAGCGTGAGGTACGGGGCCACCTTCTTCACGCGCTCCGACGGGTTGCGGTAGTACAGGATCTGCGAGGCGGAGTTCACGCGGTCCGAGAAGAAGATCTGGTCGGTGCCGAAGCGGATCGAGTACAGCAGCTTGGTCAGCGGGTTGCTCACCTTCGGCCCGCCGTCGCCCTGGAAGGTGGTGGTCACGCCGCTGGAGCCCGACGGGTAGTCGAATTCCCAGCTGGCGGACGTGTCGGAGCCCACGATGGAGTAGTCCGGCGCGTTCGGCGAGAAGTAGATGCGCGGCTCGTAGGCCTGCGTGTCGGTCAGTTCGCCGGTGGTGGGGATGTTCTGCTCGAAGAAGCGCGGCTGGCCGTCGGTCGTGATCTTGTTGCCGTAGGCCGCCACGATGCCGTAGCCGTGCGTGTACACGGTGTGGTCGTTGACCCAGTTGCGGTTGTCGTTGCCCGCGAGGTTGAGCTCGCGCGCCGCAATGACGGTGTCCTGGCTGTGCCCGTCGATCGAGTACTTGTCGACGGCGAGTGTGTCGGCGAACGAGTAGTACTGCTTGGACTGCTGCAGCTGCTTGAAGGTCGGCGAGACGATCTGCGGGTCGAGCAGGCGGATCTGCGCCGTGGTCTCCGCGTCGGCCGACAGGGCGCCGGCCGCGCCCTGGGTGGAGGCATCGTAGTCGCCGACCGTCACGGTGTCGATGCCGAAGGCCGAGCGCGTCGCGTCGATGTTGCGCTGGATGTACTCGGCCTCGAGCTCCTGCGCGTTCGGGCTGACGCGGAAGCGCGAGAGCACGGCCGGGTAGATGCCCGAGCCGATGAGCGCGATGACGAGGGAGGCGGCGATGACGACGACGGGCGTGCGCCACGCGCGCAGGGCCTCGCGCGCCGAGGTGTGCACGGCGCCCGAGCGGAATGCGTCGGAGGTCATGACCCACACGCCGATGATGATGCCGCCCACGAGCATGACGCCGGCCATGACGAAGTCCATGGGGATCGTGGCGTGCACCGTCGTGTACGACGCGCCATCGAAACGGGAGCCCGGGTCATGCAGATGCGAGAACGCGTCGAGCGTGCGGGAAACGGCGAGCATGACGCCGCCGAGGATAACCCACACGCCGATCTGGCGGCTGGCGCGGCGCGTGACGTCGAAGATCCCGCGCCCGCGCGTCGGCATCGTGAATCGTATGCCGCCGACCACCACATGCATGCCGATGCTCACCACGAGCCCCAGGAACACCAGGGCCACAAGCGCCTGCACGATGAGACGCAGGCCGGGCAGCACGAACACGTAGAAGCCGTTGTCAATGCCGAACTGCGGGTCCGCCACGCCGAAGGACTGCGCGTGGAACAGCAGCACGATCTGCGACCAGTCCACGAAGAAGCGCGAGCCGACGAACACGGCGATGACGAGCGCCACCACCAGCGCCGCACGGCGGGCCGTCTTCGTGGTCACGCCGGCGCGCATCTCGAGCACGCCGTCGTCGCCCGTGCGGTAGTGCACGCCGTCGGGGCCGTCCGGGCGCACGCTGATGGCGCGCCATGCGGCGAAATACGTGATGCCGAACGCGAGCACGGCGTAGGCGACCCACAGGCCCACCTTGATGCCCAGCTGCGTCCAGATCACCGAGGCGTAGCCCACCTGCGAGTACCACATGACCTCGGTGACGAAGCGCGAGAGCAGCACGAAAAGAAGCGCGACGGCGAGGATGACCGCGACGATGACGCCCGCCACCCGGCGCGCCGCACCCCCGCGCGAGGCGGCGTCGCCGTCGCCGATGCGCTTGCGGCCGCGCCCGCCGCCGGAGCTGTCGCCGTCATGTCCGCCGTCGCCGTCATCGTCGGACGACGATCCGCCGAACCCGTTGCCCTGAAAGCCCGCGGGAAAACGCAGGCCGGTGAAATCCCAGAAGTTATTCGACATATCGTCAGCTTACACAACGGACGCCGACCACTCCCGGAGCGAAATCTCCCCCACGATTTCCTGGCACCGCGCACGAATACCGCGCGCGAAAAATGCGGCCGGGGCGCAGAGCCCCCGGCCGCATATGGATCCGCACGGCGCAATCCGCCGCCGCGCGTCATTCGCCGCGCGTCACTCGACGCCGGCGGAATCGTCGGAATCGCCCGACCCCTTGGAGCCCTCGGCCCCCTTCCCCGCGTCGCGCCGGTCGGTCGGCAGCTTGGGGAACGGATGCTGCGGGTGGTTCACCGGATGGTTGCGGTCATGCCCGTGGCTGTAATGCGCGTGCTGCCAGTGGTCGGTTGTGGCGTTCGACCCATGGTAGTGGTCCGGGAACTGGCGGTCGGCGCCGCCGTAGGGCCGCTCGCCCTGCCGCGCGTCGGCGATCTGGTTCGCGTTCGTGGCGTCGAGAATCGCGATGGGCGCGGTCGGCTCGGTCACCGTGTTGCCATAGGTGCGGCCCTGCATCAGCGCCGGCATGCGCTCGGCCAGGCGCGACAGCAGCCAGTCGAGCACGAAGTAGATGACGCCGGCCACCACAAGGGTCTGCAGAATGTTGAAGTACATGGCGCCCAGACGCCGCGACTCCTGCAGCAGGTCGGTGTACATGATGATGGAGCCCAGGGCCGTGTCCTTGAGCACCACGACGAGCTGCGTGATGGCGGCGGGCAGCATGGCGTACACCGCCTGCGGCACCTCGACGGTCATAAGCGACTGCATGGGAGACAGGCCCAGGGCGAGCGCCGCCTCGCGCTGACCGTGCGGCAGGTTGCCGACGCCGGAGCGCACGAGCTCGGCGATGACGGACCCGTTGTACAGCACGAGGCCGCCGACCACGGCCCAGTAGCTGGGCGACGACAGGCCGGCGAAGGCGAACCAGCGCCAGAAGAACACCATGAGCAGCAGCTCCGGCACGGCGCGGAAGAACTCCACGATGACGGCGGATACGGCGCGCACGAACGCATTGGGCACGAGGCGGCCGATGCCGAACACGATGCCGAACACGATGGAGCCGACCACGGCCACGACGGCGGCCTTGACGGTCATCCACAGGCCGGGCAGGTAGAAGTCGGTCCACGCCTCGCGGTCGAGGGCGGGCTTCCACAGCTCCCAGCTCAGCTGGTTCTCGCCGTCCGGCGGATTATGCAGGCGCAGGATGACGAACACGGCGAGCGCGACGAGCAGCAGGCTGGCGATGGCGTTGAACACGCGGATGCGCCGGCGGCCGCGCGGCCCCGGCTGGTCGAAGAGGACGGATGATGACTCGTTCATCGGCGCACCGCCAATCTATTGGACAGGTATGTGGTCAGCAGGCCGATGGGGATGATGAGGATCACGTAGCCCATGGCGAAGATGAAGAAGATCTGCAGGATCTGGCTGGCGTGGAACTCGATCATGTCGCTCATGACCGACGACGTCTCCGTGGTGACGGAGGCGGCCGCGGCGACCGTCGAGTTCTTGATGAGGGCGATGAGCGTGTTGCCCATCGGCGCCACGGAGCCGCGGAAGGCCTGCGGCAGGATGACCTGCGAGGCGGACTGCCAGAAGGACAGCCCCAGCGCGCGGCACGCCTCCGCCTGCCCCAGCGGCACCGTGTTGATGCCGCTTCGCAGCGACTCGCACACGAACGACGCCGTGTACAGGGCCAGGCCGGTGACGGCCAGCCAGAAGAAATTGATGTCGAAATCGTCGGAGAACGACAGCTTGAGCTGGCCGAACATGCCGAGCACCATGAACACCATGATGATGGTCAGCGGCATGTTCTTGAAGAACTCCACGTAGGCGGTGGCGAAGCCGCGTAGTGACGAGACCGGGCAGATGCGCATCATCACGAGGATCACGCCGAGCACGAGCGAGATGACGGCGGCCCAGAACGTGAGCTGGATGTTGACCCAGAAGGCGCCGGGGATATCGTATTCGCGGAACAGGTCGAGGAATGCGTCCATCAGTCCTCCTCCCCCTCGGTCGGATCCGGCGGGTTGTACTGCGCGTTCGGCGTGAAGCCGGTGCCGGAGGTGTTGTCCTCGATGGCGCGCTGCCACGAGCCGTCGTCGATCATGTCCTTGATGGCCTGGTTGATCTGCTTGGCGAACTCGGTGTCGCCTTTTTTGATGCCCACGCCGTAGCGTTCCTGCGTGAACGGTGCGCCGACGAGCTTAAGCTTGCCGCGCGCGTTCGCAGCCAGGCCGGCGAGGATGATGTCGTCGGTGGTCACGGCGTCCACGATGCCCGAGAACAGTGCCGTGGCGCATTCGGCGTAGCTGGGCTGCTCCATGAGCTGCACCTCGTTGGCGAATTTCTTCTTCACCGTGTTCGCCGAGGTCGAGCCGGTGACGGAGCACAGGCGCTTGCCGTTGAGGTCCTGCGGGCCCGTGATGTCGGTATTGTCGGAACGCACGAGCAGGTCTTGGCCGGCCACGAGGTACGGGCCGGCGAAGCTCACGGCCTTCTTGCGCTCGTCGGTGATGGAGTAGGAGGCGAGGATCATATCGACGTCGCCGTTCTGCAGCATGGCCTCGCGCTGTTTGCTCGGCGCTTCCTTCCACACGATTTCATCGTCGCGATAGCCCAGCTTGTGGGCGATGTAGCGCGCGACGTCCACGTCGAAGCCCTCGTACGTGCCGGATTTCTTGTAGCCGACCCCCGGCTGGTCGAATTTAATGCCGATCTTGATGACGTGCCCGTCGCCCGATGACGACGACCCGCACGCACCCATCGACAGGGCGCAGGCCACGACCGCGACGAGCGCGACGAGGCGCCGCAGCAGCCTGGCGGGCCCGCGTCCTCTGGTGTGATTGTGCATGATGTCCTTCTCTGTTTCCGCGCACGATGCGCGGGGGCGCGCAATGCGCCCATGGGTCTGTCAGTGGTCGATGATCTTGGAGAGGAAGTCCTTCGCACGCTCGGTGCGCGGGTGCTCGAAGAAATCGTCGGGGGCGCCCGTCTCGAGGATCTTGCCGTCCGCCATGAACACCACGCGGTCGGCGGCCTTGCGCGCGAAGCCCATCTCGTGGGTCACGCAGATCATGGTCATGCCCTCCCCCGCGAGCTCGAGCATGACGTCGAGCACCTCGTTGACCATCTCGGGGTCGAGGGCGGAGGTCGGCTCGTCGAAGAGCATGACCTTGGGGTGCATGGCCAGGGCACGAGCGATGGCGACGCGCTGCTGCTGGCCGCCCGACAGCTGGGCCGGGTACTTCTCAGCCTGGGAGTCGACGCCCACGCGGGCGAGCAGCTCCATGGCCTCGTCATGCGCGTCCTGCTTGGAGACGTGGCGCACCTTGACGGGCGCGAGCATGACGTTGTCGATGATGGTTTTGTTCGCGAAGAGGTTGAACTGCTGGAACACCATGCCGACCTCGGCGCGCAGGCGCGTCAGCTCGCGGCCTTCCTGCGGCAGCGGCGTGCCGTCGATGAGGATGGCGCCCGAATCGATGGTCTCGAGGCGGTTGATGGTGCGGCACATCGTGGATTTGCCCGATCCCGAGGGGCCGAGCACCACGAGCACCTCGCCCTTGCTGACGGTGAGGTTGATGTCCTTGAGCACGTGCAGGTCGCCGAAATGCTTGTCGACGTGGCGGAGTTCCACGAGCGGACGCCCGTTGCTGTCGGCCTCGTCGGGCCGCGCAGTTGCCGGCGAGGCTTGCACCGGTGTGGTTGTTGCTGTGTTGGTCATGGCCCCCAACGGTAGCAACTCATTGTGTCGCCGGGCGTTTCTTCTCATTTTTCACGCGTTTTATCCCAAACGGTCGTATTTTTGGCAGAAAACACGATGTCCCCGCCCTCCCCGCACCCGCCGAACGCCATTTCGACGGGGAAATCGTCAAAAAACCACCCAAAACCGCGTTAGGCGGGTGCCACAACACCCGCCTAAACCCATCTCAGCCAGAAAATCGTCCGCCCAAGGCACGAAACCGCGTTAGGCGGGTGCCACAACACCCGTTTAACGCCAAAACACCACCCCACCAAGGCAAAACCAACCCAAAACCGCGTTAGGCGGGTGTCCCCGCACCCGCCCAACGCAAAAACACGCACCCGCCAGCACCCGCCGCTCTCGTCAGCCGATCACGACGGGGTCCTCCTCTTCGAGGCGGCGACGCGCCTCGGCCATGTCGAAATGCGCGGGCGGCCAGTTGAGGCCCATGTCACGCAAACCCACGCGCAGGAGTTCGGAAACCACGGCGCGCGAATACCAGCGATGGTCGGCCGGCACGAGGTACCACGGGGCGCGGCGCGTGCTCGTTTTCTCGAACACTTCCTGCCATGCGTCCATGTAGTCGTCCCAGCGTGCGCGCGCATCAAGGTCGGATGGGTCGAACTTCCAGTACTTGTGCGGGTCGTCGAGGCGGCCGATGAAATGCTTTTTCTGGCAGTCACGGCTGACGACGAGGAAGATCTTGATGATGGAACAGCCGTCGTCGATCAGCGAGTTCTCGAACTCATTGATTTCGTCATAGCGGGCACGCCACACCTGCTCGGGATACGTGCCGTAGACGTGCGGCATGACGATGTCCTCGTAATGCGATCGGTCGAAGACCTTGATCCATCCGTTCTGCGGCAGCTCGCGGCGGATGCGCCACAGGTAGTCGTGCGATTTCTCTTCGTCCGTGGGCTTGCCGAATCCGTGGTAGCTGATGCCCATCGGATTGCCTTGACGAAACACGTGGCGCACGATGCCGCCCTTGCCGCTGGCATCCATGCCCTGAAGCACAAGGAGCATGCGGCGTTTGCCTCCGTCCACGCCGTTGGCATACAGGAGTTCCTGATAGAACGCGATCTGGTGGGAGCTGAGCTCTATGAAGCGTTCGGCGTCTTGCTTCGTGCCTTCGAAACCGGGGCGCGAGGCGCCGTCCACATCAGTGAGGCGCATTCCAGGGCGGAACTTGAGCAGGGAGTCGATGGACGGCCTCCATACCGCAGACAGCTTGCCGCTGGATTCCGCCGCGAGTTCGAGACGGTGTTCGAGTTCGGAGTATTCAGAATCGGCCCCTTCCACCACGCCGGTGGTTTTCGCCACATAGTCAAGAGTGCGAGAGACCTTTGCCTTCTCGGCCTTGAGGGCTTTCTTGTCAGCCTTGCCCTGCTTGTCTTTGTCGGCCTTGCCGACCTTGTCTTGCTTCTCCATGACGACCGTCCTTCCTTGGAACGCCGGCGCCGACGCATCCATGCACGTTCGCTCCTCCTCGAGCGACGCCGGCGATGACGCGTGGCGCTGTTGCGACACAGCCCTGTTGCCTACGATTGTAAGCGCAGCATGCACGATGCGAGCTCCGCGCGTCTCGTCCCTCAGCGAAATCACCACACACGCCTGAAGACGGATGCACGCATAGTGCTACGCTATGCGTAGCATAGATACTTGTCGCGTAGCATTGTGGGCGCCTGCCGACGCCCGTGTCAGCGATCCGTCGCCCGGCGCGCACAAGGCATGGCCAACGAGCAGCGCATCCACAAGAGCACCATCATTACGCGCACCATAAATACACACGGTAAATACGGATAAACAAGGAGCCGCATGCACAACACCTTCAAGGTCTTCACGCGCGACCTGCGACGGTTGCTTGCGACTCCCGCCGCCCTCATCATCATCGTCGGCATCACGGTGCTTCCCGCCTTGTATTCCTGGGTCAACATCTATGGCTTCTGGGACCCGTACAGCCACACAAACGCCATCACGATCTCGGTGGCCAACGACGACAAGGGCGGCAGCAACCCGATGACGGGCGAGCTCAACGCCGGCGACAACATCGTGGAAGCCTTGAAAGGCAACGACCAGCTGGGATGGAGGTTCCGCAGCCATGACGAGGCACTGCAGGATGTGCAAAGCGGCGACAGCTACGCCGCATTCATCATCCCGCAGGATTTCACCGCCGACCTGTTGACCATCCTCACCTCCGACTTCCAGGAACCCCAGCTTGAGTACTACGTCAATGAGAAGGTCAGTGCCATCGCTCCCCGCGTCACCGACACCGGCTCCACGACCGTGGATGAACAAATCAACGACACATTCGTGGCAACCGTCGCCAAAGTGGTGTCCGACAAGTTGAGCAGCGCATTCGCACAAGCCAATTCCAAGCTCAACAATGCCGATGAAACGGCGACAGCGGCACTGCGGGCTGCCGTCGACAAAGTGGACACCGCCCAGGGAAAGCTCACCGATTTCTCCACCGACATAGACTCCCAGCATGGCAAGATCGCCACGGTGCGCACCACCATCGGGCAGCTGAGCGACGAAGCGAAGAACCTCAACACGCAGGTGTCCTCCATCGTTTCCACCGCCGATTCCACACGGCTGTCGCTCTCATCATTCGCCCTGGGGCTCGCTGCGCCGCTCGACACCGCATCGAGCACCATCACGACGGCAGCAGGCACGGCTTCGCTCACGATGCAATCCGCCAATGGCAAATACGCGCAGATGAACGGGCAGATATCCACCGGCATCGACACGGCGCAAAGCCTCGCCGATGCCCAGCAGTCCCTCATCGACACGCTGTCGAACTCACCCTTGGCATCGCGCCAAACGGTCAAGGACCAGATCTCCCGGCTGCAGTCCGAGCATGACAAGACCCAGAGCCAGATCGACGCCCTCAAGCAGATGCAACAGGACGCCACCAACACAATGAACGACACGACCGCCCTCGTCACCAATCTGTCGAACGACACGACGAGCGCGGTCACATCGCTCGACGCCATGCGGTCCCAACTGACCGGCACCACCCTGCCCAGCATCAATTCAAGCTTCTCCACCCTCAATTCCGCACTGAATTCCATGTCTGCCCTCGCCACGTCGCAATCGCGGGAAATCGCGCAGATAAACACGATCCTTGACCAGCTGGATGCGACGCTCACGCAAATGCAATCCGTGCTCAGCACGACGAACGACGCCTTGGGCACTCTCAAGACGGATCTGGACACCGCCGCGACGGACGTGGGGCTGCTGGCGAATTCGACGACATGGCACAACATCATGGATGCGATGGACCTCGATTCGGGCAAGATCTCGGACTTCATGTCATCCCCCACGAAAATAGAGACCGAGAAACTGTATCCGGTGGAAACGTACGGCTCCGCCATGGCGGCGCTGTTCACGTCACTGACGATGTGGATCGGCGGCCTGGCATGCGTCATCATCCTGCGCACGGACGCCGATGACGAGGGCGTGCCCGGCATGACAATCCGCCAAGGCTTCATGGGGCGCTTCATGCTGATGTCCGTCGTGAGCGTCTTGCAGGCGGTCACGGTATCGGTCGGTGAAGTCGTGCTGAAAGTGCAGATGGTGAATGTCCCGCTGTTCTTCTTCACCTCCATCATCGTGGGGCTCATCTTCCTGGCGTTCATCTATTCGCTGTCGGTATGCTTCGCCCACATCGGCGTCGGATTGGCGATGGTGGTCGCATTCCTGCAGATCCCTGGGTCGTCCGGCCTGTATCCGATCGAGATGATGCCAAGCTTCTTCCAACGCATCTACCCGCTGCTGCCGTTCACATACAGCATCAGCATGTACCGCGAATGCATCGCTGGCTTTTACCGGAACTCCTATTGGATGGACCTCGCCAAACTCACGGTGTTCGCGCTGGTGGCGTTCGTGCTGGGTCTGCTGATCCGCCCGTATATGACGAACCTCACCCGCGTGTTCAACCGGGAGGCGCTTGAATCCCATCTGGTGGTGGCGGACGAGACGCCCACGGTGACGCGCCGTTACCGTCTCATGCAGCTGATTCGCGCGCTGGGTTCAAGCGAGACGTATCGCACGGATGTGATGCTCAGCGCCACTCGCTATGAGCTTCGCTACCCCAAGCTTAAGCGCGGTGCGCTCGTCGCCGGTTTCGTCATCCCCGCGATTCTGGCGGTCCTTTCGCATTACAACACCGGCAACAAACCGCTGGTCATCGCCCTGTGGGTGGGCTGGATGATCATCATCATCGTGTTCCTGCTGGTGATCGACCTCATCCGCGATTCGTTCCAGCGCCAGATGCTGCTGCTCAAGGTGTCTCCGGATGAATTGCGTCGTATGCTGCGCGAACACCGCTCCACCATCCTGGGCAAGCTGCAAATCGCCAACACCACGCCTTCCCCGCTGCCGCGAGACGAAGAGCAGGCGCAAAGCCCCGAATCCACGCACGACGACGATACGACACAAGGCGATGACATGGCACACGGCACCGTCATCGAACATGGCACCGGCACAGCCCACAACGGCGCCACGGCAAATACCGCCACGACAGGCAACGCAGCGACAAACAGCGCTGAAGCGGACACCGCTCACAAGCCCGACACTCGCATGACCAACGCTGTGCCGGCATACGCGACGTCCGCAGGCTCCGACGCCCAAACGCAGCCCCTTCGTCCCATCGCCGTCAGTGATTCCGAGACGGAAGATTCAGACACCGGCTCCGACACGAGCGACACCTCCAATGCAGGCACGGACCCCAAGCATGGAAGCGATTCCACGACTGGCGCCGGTGCCGTGGCGGCATCGCTTGCCACCCCGTTGGAAAAGCTCAGCGAAGCAATCGCCCAGCGCAAAGACAGCTTGCAGCTGCGACAGGATCTTGAATGGGAGGACAATCTCATCGCACGCTTCACTGAGCCCCCGCTCGACACCAGCGATGAGAATGCACCACAGACACGCACGGGTCAGACAGACGCCGAAGCAGCGCAATCCCCCAAGCCGCTGAGCACCACGGAAGAGGAAGCGCGCACCGCCATGAAGAAGCGCGCCGCCGTCAGGGAACTCGCCAGGTCGCTGGACCCCTCTCTTGCCCAGACGGCATCCCTTCCGCCCGTCACCGGAACCACGGCATCTGCAACGGATGCACCCGCCGCTTCGACTCCTGAAACAACAACCGCCTCACCAACCACGCCGTCCGATGGCGCAGCCACGCCGTCCGACGACACAGCTGATGCCGACGACAACCAAGGAAGGGAGGGCGCACAATGAGAAACGTCTGGAAGATCTTCGTCACCGACCTCAAGCACGCCGTCTCCAACGCCGCCGCTCTCGTCGTCGTCATCGGCCTGACGATGCTGCCCGCGGTCTTCGTATGGTTCAACATCTCGGCGAGCTGGGACCCGTTCAGCAACACGAAGAACCTCAAGATCGCGGTCGCCAACAGCGACAAGGGATACCATTCCGACATCGCTCCGCTGACAATCAACATCGGCGACACCGTCATCAACACGCTGCGCGGGAACCATCAGCTCGATTGGCAGTTCACGGACGAGGATGAGGCGATCGAAGGCACGAAATCCGGCGACTATTACGCCGCTGTCATCATCCCCGAGGATTTCTCGGACGACATGATGACGTTCTTCTCCGACAACATGGAGCACGCGACCCTCGTCTATTACCAGAACGAGAAGAAAAACGGCATCGCCCCCAAGATCACAGGTCAAGGTGCAAACGAAATCAGCGCGATGATCAACACGGTGTTCACCAAGACCATCACATCGGTTGGCCTTGACGTCATCGATACCTTGGCGCGATATCTCAGCTCCGACGACACCCGGGCATTGGTGACGAACCTCGACCATCACGTCCAGCAGCTGAGCGTCCAAGCGACAAGCGCCTCCTCCGTCGTTGCCTCATACGGCACGCTCGTCGACTCCGCCCAGACGCTGCTCGACAGTTCGTCCACACTGCTGTCGATGAGCCAACAGGATGCCGACTCCGCCAAATCCGACATAGACACGGCCGTCTCTTCCGTCAATGACATCACGTCCGCGCTCGATGCGGCATCCGCCACAGCATCGTCATCCATCGATTCCAGCGCGCATGCCTTCGACACGGTGAGCGACGACCTGGCGACCGTGATGGGAGACGCCGGCGCCGACGCACAGGACATGCAGTCGGCGCTGCAACAGCGTGCGGACACGGTGCAGCAGCAGATCGACGCCTACAAGCAGCTGCGCGATTCGTTGACAGGCGTGCGCGACCAGATCAAACAGGATGCCCAGAGCCAAGGCATCTCCGTGGACACGTCAGCGCTCGACCAAGTGATTTCCTCAATCGATTCCACCGTGCTGTCGAAGCTCGATGCCCTGCATTCCAAGATTCAGTCCGCTGCGGACTACGCCGGTCAGGCCGGGGCATCGGCAAACGACAAGAAGGATTCCGTGCTCGCCGCTGCGGCGGATGCCACGAACGCCGTCAACTCCCTCAAGGACGCTTACGATTCACAGGTCAAGGCGAACCTCGCGTCCATCAGCAGCAGCGCGCAGCAAGCCTCCGACTCACTCGCGGCGATGAGCGACACTATGCAAAACGCCTTCGCCGACCTGTCGCAATCCGACGGCTCCCTCACCGATAAGCTCACCGATCTCAAATCCACGATCAGCGACATCTCACAGGGACTGTCCACCGCCAGCGACTCGCTTGACACAATCGACCAAGCGTTGCAGAAGGCGCTGGCGTCGAACGACCTGTCGCAGCTGACGCAGCTTGTGGGCGACGATGCATCCCAGTTCGCCGCGTCCCTCGCCGCCCCGGTGAAGGTGAACCGTCACGCGTTGTATCCTTCGTCGGCGTTCGGCGTGGCGCTCTCGCCACTGTATACCTCGATTGCCCTGTGGCTCGGCGCGATGCTCATGGGCTTGGCGCTGCGATGCGTGCCCGATGAGGCGACGCTCAAAGATATTCCGGGCACACGCAGCTGGCAGCGCTACTGGGGGCGTTTTGGCATCTTCGTCGTCATCTCGCTGGCGCAAACCACCTTCCTCGCCGGCGGCCAGTTGCTGTTCCTCGGCATGGAATGCGCACATCCCTGGCTGTATGTGCTGTGCGCTCAACTGGCAGGTCTTGTCTTCACGTTCATCTGTTACTCGAACGTCGCCACGTTCGCAAACGTGGGCAAGGCCATCAACCTCATCATCATGGTCATGCAGATTGCAGGTTCGGACGGCGGTTATCCGTTGAGGATGCTCGATCCGCTGCTCACTCGCATCAGCTACTTCCTGCCGGCGACCTACCTCATCAAGGCGTTCCGCGCGGCCATCGGCGGCATCTACAACAACGATTACTGGCTCAACCTGCTGCGGCTCGTGCCGTTCATGCTGGTGTTCCTCGTAATCCGGCCGCTTGCAAAACCTTTGGGACGTTTCAACGCGAAGTTCACGCAAAAGCTGGAGTCGACCAAGCTGTTCTGAGAGGGAGCGATCGGAATGCAGCCACGCCCGTCGCCATGCAGCCAGCCTTGCGTCAGGATTCGCACACAACAGAAAGAGATGAAAAGAAAATGACAACCACTCCACCGGACCAGTCCCTGCCTTCGGAAGGCAGGGAGATGGGACGCCAGCGAGTTCGCAGTCGCACCGACCGCAAGCTCGTCGACGCCACGATGCGCATCGCCTTGCAGCGTGGCGTCGATGCCGTCACCATCGAAGAGGTATCACGCATCAGCGGCGTTGCGAAAACCACGATCTACCGTCGTTTCCACAACCGACAGGAGCTGCTGGATGGCATTGCGCACACGGAAATGGTGCGGCCGCTGGATATGTCTCACACCTCATTCGACATCGAAGGCATCGCAGAGAGAATACACGCCGCAGTGCAGGAATTCGACGAGGCTTTCGGCGTCAAGGCCGTGGGTCAGGTCATGTCGTCGGATTCGGGTTTCTTCCACAGCGTGGTCGTCAATGTGCTGGAACCCGTGCGCGACCGCATCGCTGATTATTTCAAGCGCGGAGCGCAGGCGCATAAGTTCCGCCCCGACCTTGACGTCGACTTCATACTTGACCTGACGCTGGGCGGCATGGTGGCGACAGCGGCTTTGCATGACGGTGTGCCGCAGGATTGGCCGCACCGCATGGCGGAGTTCCTCTGGCCGCACATCGAGGCGCTCCCGCAGGGAAACGCCGGCTCACAGCCCGCCAACCCGACGCAGCCATTGCAGACCGTCGCATAACACAAACGGTCGTATAACCCAGACCATCGCCGAGCGCAAGCCGTTGCAGAACGCAGACCGTCGCAAAACGCATCCACAGAGCACAACCTGCAAACACATCCCATTAACACATCCCATTGCATGAAAGGATCTCCCATGGTGAAAAGCACCCAGGAAAGCACGCGGAAGAACGAGCACCATGACGCACCGAAAAACACGCAGGGGCGCCGTGCCACGTCACAACGCCGCCGTGGCCTGTTCCATACCCTCGCCATCGGCGCGGAAGCCGGATGGGCCAAGAAGCATGTCAAGCTCGCACACGAGCCCGAGGGCGACCGCTTCGGCACCGTCTGCGCCCCCGAGGCCGATCCCGGCGCCACGCCCGTCACAATGCTCGCGGTAGGCGACTCGATGGTGGCCGGCTGTGGCACAAGCCACCAAAGCAAGGGCCTCATCCCCCAGGAGGCGTATTTCCTCTCGAAGGAGACGAAGCATCCGGTGCAGTGGCGCACCGACGCCAAGCTCGGCGCCACCATCCGCCGCGTCAAGTACCGCCAGCTGGCCAAGCTCGACGGCCAGAACCCCTCGCCGCTGTACGACATCATCACGATCTGCGCTGGATCGAACGACATCATGGCCCGCCGCAAGCCGTCGGACTGGGGCGAGGGTCTCGCCGACGCCATCGACATCGCGAAACGTCATGCGCGCGCCGTGGACGTCATGTCCTGCGGACAGCTGTATACGATTCCCTCGCTTGGCAAGGCGTTGCGCGAGGAACTGGAGCGCCAGTGCGACGCGCAGGCCGAGGTGTCGCTCGACGTGTGCACCAGGCACGGGGCGCATTACATCAATCTGGTGCATGAGGAGCTGGGATGCGACCACTCCTGGTTCTGGTGCGGAGACCAGTTCCACCCCAATGCGGAGGGGTATGAAAGGCTCGCGCGCGTGCGTGGAGACGATGGCACGCGAGCGCATGGACCTGATTCTGTCAGACCTGCTGCTCGACCGCCCGGAGTCCGAACGCGTCGGCAAACCTGCGCCCGCGGCGGACGGCGATAGCTCCGATGGCGCCGGATTCCACGGCGCCGAATCGGACGGCGCGGCGACGGAGAAGTAGCGCGAGACCGACAGGTCGACGATTCCCCTGTCGTCGTCCTGTCGTTATGGTGTCATCCCCTTCATCGGCGCCCGGCGGGTTCGCTCCCACCGCGCGCCGTGCCATATGCGCCGCGCTGGCGCTTACTTGGACTCGGCGTGCTTCTGGTCGGCATGGCGCGACAACGGCATTTTTTCGCCCGTCAGCCTGTCGGCCTTGGGGTCGCGCGCCAGCGGGCGCACGGCCTGCACCGATACAATCGTATGCGTGATGGGATCGGAGGCCAGCTGCGCGTATCCGGAATCGGAATCGGGCGCGTCGGTCACGCGCGCGTCGCGCAACTCCTCGCCGATGACCTTCTGCGCGGCGAGCTCATCGTCGTCCTCTTCTTCCTCCTCGTCCTCCTCGCGGTAGGCCTCGTCCACCTTCTCGGCATCCTCGCGCTCCAGCATCTTCTTGACGACCTTGAGGTCCTTGGAGATCTCGTCCATATGGCCGTTGATCTTGGCGATGCGCTCCTTGGTCAGGCGGTCCTCGCGGTTCTTGCGGATGGACTCCTCCTGGATGAGCCAGGAGGACAGAAGTGCGCAGATGATGCCGTTGAGGATGATGCCGGAGAACATCAGCGTGCCGGCGATGACGCGGCCCAGGGCCGTGACGGGCGAGTAGTCGCCGTATCCGACGGATGTGGCGGACACCCACGTGCACCACAGGGCCTCGGAGTAGGTGGTGATCGTGGCGGCCGGGGCGCCGCGTTCGGCGTCGAGCAGAGCCAGGGATCCGACGAAGAACACAAGAACCGACACGGCCACCGTGTAGATGATGACGCGCGCGCGGAATGCCTGCGAGCTGGTCTTGCGCAGGGCCCTCAGCGGACTGAGGGCGAAGACAAGGCGCAGCGGGCGGAACATGGGGAGAGTGACGACGAGGAGATCGAAGATATGGTGGACGAACCACTGCAGCTTGTTCGGAGCCAGGATGAGGGTGATGACGTAGTTCACGGCGAAAACCACCCAGATCACGTCCATCGTCACGTTGCCGACGGATGCCCACGCGCCGTAGGGCTGCGCGAGAACCGTCCATGCATAGACGGCCAGGAAAACAAACGAGAGTCCGGTCATGATCGGCTCGGACAGACGCTCCCATTTTTCGTAGGTCATACCCATAAGACTAGTCGAGGCCCCGCACCCATGCGGCATCCAGAATCCGCGGCTAAGCTTATACCATGGTTTCGGTCCGTCGCCCGCGCGAGGCGGCGCGCTTCTCCCATCGAAAGGACACACATGGCAGTGCATCCGCATCCGGCGCTTCGCACGGCGCTTTCCGCCGCCTTCGTCATCCCCCTCGTCTTCTCCGCGGCGGCCTGCGGCGGCTCCTCCAACGCCTCCGGGTCCTCGTCCGATTCCTCCAGCTCCGGATCGGGCTCATCGTGGATCTCGACGGTGGACTGGTCCGCGCATCCGGCGACCGACACCGACCTGAGCCTGTACGGGGCGGTGAACGCGCCGATCGCCATCTCCGACCTGCTCGCGCATACGTCGTCGGTGAACATCGCCACCGACGGCGACACAATCACCGACCCCTCCCAGCTGACGACCAGCGACGCGCAGCTGAGCTCCAACACCACGTATGACACGATGACCTTCGACTCCACGCTCGGCTCGCTGTCGATGACTGTCGGTTTCTCCTTCTACCAGGACGAGACGTCCACCGTCGCGAACGCATTCAACGACGGCTGGTGGAAGATCTCGCTCGATTCCACGTCGTCGAGCACCATCGACTCCCTCATCAACGTGGAGCCCACCACCGAGGACGAAGCGGGCGTGCGCGACGAAGGCTCCGTGCGTCTCAACGCGATCATCCGCCAGTACGGGGCGCCGAGCTCCATCTGGTACTTCGATTCGCAGTTCGACCTGGCGAAGGCCTCCGAGGGCGGTGCCTACGACCTCGTGTGGGAGCGCGACGGCTACGCCTTCGACGTGGTGGTGCAGGATATCGTCAGCGACGGCTCCACCGTGGCCGATGCCGCCGGCTTCGGCTACTACCCCGCCAACGCGTGGAGCAGGGAGAAGGAGCAGCTGCAATCCGGCCTGACCGATTCGCAGGGCGGCAACCTCGTGTTCAAGGATTTCCAGGACGTGGCGTCGCAGCTCTAGAACGCGACGCGCCGGCTGGCATTGTCAAAAGCCCGGCATCGTCAGAAGCATCGTCGATCGCCCCCAAGCGCAGCACAGCACACGGGGCACAGAAAGGACCTCCATGGTGACATTCCCCCATCACGCCGCATCGTATCGCAACGCGGCGCCGCACCGTTCCCGCACCCATCGCGCCCGCCGCATCGTGGCGGCGCTCGTCGCCCTGCCGCTGACTCTGTCTGCCGCGGCATGCGGATCGTCGTCGGATGCCTCGCCGAGCTCATCGGACTCCTCCACAAGCACCTCCGTGTCGTGGCTGTCGCAGGTCGACTGGACGAAGTACAACGTGACCGACGCCGATCTCGAGTTCTTCGGCCAGCTCACCGCGCCGCTGGCGGCCAAGGACCTCTTCGACCACGCCAGCGAGATCTCCGTGGCCGTGGCCAGCGGCAACGGCACGAAGGCCATGACCGACGGAAACGAACTGCTCACGTCGAGCGCCACGAAGCCGCGCGAATCCACGGCGAGCTCCGACAGCAGCGACAGCTCTTCCAGCTCCTCGGCCTCGGCCGTCGATTTCATGACGATGGACGATTCGTTCAAGAACGCCACGATCGACCTGCATTACGAGCTTGACAACGACACGACGCCCATCTCCGACGTCTTCAACAACGGCCTGTTCGACCTCGCGATCACGCCCGACAGCTCCTCCGTCACCCTCTCCGACATCCTCGGACTCGGTTCGTCGTCCGGTTCGGCCTCGGATTCGGGCCAGGGCACATCGGAGCTCGACCAGGCGCTGGACAAATACGGCATGCCCACCGGCATCTGGTACTGGAACGACACGTCGTACTTCGACCCGACGAGCGCGGCGAACGGCGGCGCCTATGAGCTGTGCTGGGAACGCGACGGGTACGCGTTCACCATCGCCGTCAACGACATGATCGGCACCGAGTACTCGATGACGAACACCTCGTTCACGTACTACTCGGGCAACGCATGGAAGAGCTTCAAGACGGACCTGCAGAACGGGTCGATCGACGGCGGCAATAACAACGTGCGCTACTGCGATTTCCATGATTTCTACGATTCCTACCTCTCCCCCGAGGCCGTGGCATCGCTCGAGGCATCGGCCTCCGCCGCGCAGTCCTCCGCGATGGCGTCGGCCTCATCCGAGGCGGCGAGCTCGGCATCGGCCTCGTCGTCCGAGTCATCGTCTGATTCGACGGACGGCGGATCGGTATCCGTCGAATAGCGCCAATCGCGCCATTCGACGCAACCGCACCATTCACAAGCACAGCGCCCGGCAGGCTCCCCGCCCGCCGGGCGCTGTGTTTTCCGCGCGCGCCATCGTTCGCACGGGATGACACCTCGCCTGGAATCACAAGCCTGGCTCAGAAGAACAGCCACGCCATGAGGGCGGCGTACCCCACAAGCAGCACCGAGGTGAGGACGCTTGCGAGGAACGCGGCGCGCCCCTCCTTCGCGATGGCACGCACATTCACCGTCAGTCCCAACGCGGCCATGGCCATGCCGAGCACGATATACGCCACCGACACAAGCGTCGGCGCCGCCGCGCCCAGGCCCGGCACATACGTGCCCGCCACGGAGGCGCCGATGAAGCCGAGCATGAACCACGGGAACCCCGCCCGGCCGCCCCGGTGCACCCCGTCCTCGGCGTGTCGCCTGCTCCACCACACGGAGATGACGCCGGCCGCGACCACGAGCATCAGCACGCGCGACAGCTTCATGATCGTGGCGATGTCGACGGCGCCGAATGCGTCGCCCGCCGCCACGGCGTGGGCGATTTCGTGAAGCGACGCGCCGGCCATGACGCCCAGCTGCGTGGAGGTCAGGCCCATGAGGGGGCCGAGGGCGATTTCGGCGAGCGCGAAAATCGTGCCCATGATGGCCACGATCGCCACGGCCATCACCTGATGGTCCGCCTTGCTGCGCTCCTTCTCGGGCGGAACCGTGATCGACCCCGACAGCCCCATCACCGCCGCGGCCCCGCAGATGCCAGTGCCGCCGGCGACGAGGATGGCGAGGTCGGACTCCACGCCGAGTCGCCGCGCGATGCGGTAGCAGACCACGATCGTCAGCGTCACGCCGACGGCGGCGATGGGCAGGCATACGAGGCCTTGCGTGAACAGCACGGCGAGGTTGAGCTTGAATCCCAGGAGGATGATGCCGAGGCGCAGCAGCTTGTTGGAGATCAGGCCGGCCGCGTCGCGCACGCCGGCGCCGCGTTCCTCGGAGCCCGCCACGTACAGGCGGCGCACAGGTGCCTGGAGCGCCATGCCGATAAGAAGCGCAATGATGAGGGCGCCGAACAGGCTCAGCACGGGAAGGCGCTTAAGCCACGATCCGGCCAGCGAGGCGGCGAGTGTCAGCGCCGCGATAACGCCCATCTGCGGGGTGAGGATGCGACGGCCCCATGCGGAGGCGAAGGCCGCCACCGGGTTACGGCGCGTGGTGGGGCGAGGTGCTGGGCGATCGGCGGGGCGAGCGGGGGTCAGGGTGTCGGTATGCGGCGCGTCGGTTCGCGCGGGTGCTTGGTTTTGTGTCATGCCTCGTATTCAACAGCCCGCGTTGCCATTCATCAAATAAAACATTCCGATGTTTTTCATCAGGTTTTTTAATACGATTTTTCCATCGTGCGGCGCCATATGATGGCTCCATCGCGCGTCATCATCGCGCGGCGCCATCGTGTAGCCTTGCGCCTACCGTTGCGCCCCCCCTACGCCCTCTCGTCGACGCGCATCGCCGCGATCATCGTCTCCGCGGCGCGTCGCTGGTCGCGCGACAGGCCCGTGCGCGGCGTCACCGCGTAGAAACGCCGCACGAATTCGCGCCCCAGGGACCGCACCGGAACGCCGTCCGGCACAATGGACCGCGAGACGACGGAGCAGCCGAAGCCCGACGCGAGCGCCGCGACGATGGACGCGTTGCTTGCCACCGTCACCGACCGCCCGGGCACGATGCCCTCGGTTTTGCACAACAGGTCGGTGTAGTAGCGCACGCCGGAGCCCTGCTCGCGCACCAGCCACACCGACGAGGGGTCGCCGGCGAGCACAAGCTCGTCCGAGCACAGCGTGACGCGGTCGATGGCGTCGTTGATGACGGGTTTTTCGATAACGCCGAATTCGGCCTCCTTGCGCCCCACGAGGTCCACGATGACATCGGAGTTGACGGCGCGGAAGGTCAGGTCATACCGCTCGAGCCGCGGTTCGAGCGCCTTCAGCGCGGCGGGCATGAGCACACAGGCGGCGGTCAGGGAGAAGCAGGCGCGCAGACGGACGGCGGTGCGGGATGCGCGGACCGCCTCGTCGCAGGCGTCGCGCCATGTGTCGCCGATGGTCGCGGCGGCGCGGTACAGAAGCGTGCCTGCGGCGGTGGGCTCCACGTCGCTTTTCGCCTTGCGCACGAACAGCGGAACGCCGGCCTCGGCCTCGAGCGCGGCGATGCGCGCGGAGACGGTCGGCTGCGATACGCCGAGCTCGTCGGCGGCCGCCGTGAACTGGCCGGTTTCGTAAACCGCCGCCAGCGTCCTCAGCAACGGGAACATGTCGTGCGCTGGCATGGGCCCTCCCCTTCCGTCCGCAACAGGCCGTCGCACCGTTCCGGAAGCGACCTCCCCGAGAGGAACCGTTCCGGGGTCACACATCGTGCGACGGCCTGCGGCACGGTTCCTCTCCCAGAGACGGACGTCACTTGCTGACGTTGAACTTGAACTCCACGATGTCGCCGTCCTGCATCACGTAGTCGCGGCCTTCCTGGCGGAGCTTGCCCTCCTCCTTGATCTCGGTCATGGAGCCCTTCGCCGCCACGAAATCGTCATAGGAGACGATGTCGGCCTTGATGAATCCCTTCTCGAAATCGGAGTGGATCACGCCGGCGGCCTGCGGGGCCGTCCAGCCCTTGTGGATCTGCCAGGCGCGCACCTCCTTGACGCCTGCGGTGAGGAAGGTCTGCAGGCCGAGGATGTCGAAGCCCACGCGGGCCAGCTGGTCGAGGCCGGATTCCTTGAGGCCGGCGTCGGCGAGCATCTCGCGCGCATCGGCCTCGTCGAGTTCGGTGAGGTCGGATTCGAACTGCGCGTTGAGGAACACAGCGGGGGCCGGCGCGACGCTTGCGGACAGCTTCGCCTTGAGCTCGTCGTTCTGCAGCTCGTCGTCGTCCACGTTGAACACATAGATGAACGGCTTGGCGGTCATGAGGTGCAGGTCGTAGACATCGTCCTTGTCGATCTTGCCCGCGGAGGCCGCGTGGTCGATGGTCTCGCCCGCCTCGAGGATCTTCTGGGCCTTCTTGACGGCGTCCATGTACGCGGGCTCGATCTTGCGGCCGCGCAGGTCCTTCTCCAGCTTGGGCAGCGCGTTCTCGATGGTCTGCAGGTCGGCCAGGATCAGCTCGGTGTTGATGGTGTCGATGTCGTCGGCGGGATCGACCTTGCCGTTGACATGCACGATATCGTCATCCTCGAAGGCGCGCACGACCTCGCAGATCGCGTCGGCCTCGCGGATGTTGGCGAGGAACTTGTTGCCCAGGCCCTCGCCCTCGGAGGCGCCCTTGACGATGCCGGCGATGTCGACGAAGGTGACGGTGGCGGGCACGATCTTCTCGGTGTGCACGAGCTCGGCGAGAACCGGAAGGCGCTTGTCCGGCAGGGGCACGATGCCGGTGTTCGGCTCGATGGTGGCGAAGGGGTAGTTCTCCGCAAGCACGTTGTTGCGGGTCAGGGCGTTGAACATGGTGGACTTGCCGACGTTCGGCAGACCGACGATTCCGATAGTAAGAGACATGGCTTCTAGTCTAGAGCCCACGGGGACAATGCCGCTCCTCCCGGACGCGGGCCAGACCGCGCCCTTCCCTTCTCACACCCCTCTCGCCTCCCCCAACATGTTCGCGTTAGAATTCCGATGTATCTCTCGATACGTTCTTTCAGCAGAGTTCCCATGAATGGAGAAAAACAAAGACACCATGGCAGACCATAGATTCACCGGATTCCCACGTCGCTTCCGATGCGACGGAAAATCCGCAACTAGGACCCCCGAGAACCAACAATCGTCGACAGTAGAGCCTGACACCACCAAGCTCGACACCTCAAGCCGCCCCCTTCCCAATGCCTCGGACGGCACGGCAACCGCCACGAAAGGCAATAGCACATTCACAAAAATCGTCGATTCCGTCAAACAGATGCCGACGATTCTTTTCGCCACCTATGTCTTCACCGTCATCGGTGTCATAGGCTGGTTCACACCGCTCAAGACTTCCGGCATGATCGCCGCCCTTGTCGGCATCGTCACAGGCATCGTCAGCCTCATCAAGAACCGCAAGAACGCCCAGTACAAGCGCAATTCCATCATCGCAACCATCGTCTGCGTTGTGGCGCTCATCGGCTGCGCCGCAACCGCACCCGCGTCTTCATCCTCGACGCAGGCCGAATCCACCACCGCCAGTTCCGCGCCCTCGACCGAAGCCAGCTCTTCTGAAACAACGTCCTCCACCCCGACGCAGGACCCGAGACTCCCGCAGGCCCAGCAGGACCTCCAGTCCAAGCTCACCGAAGCCAATACGCTGCTGACGTCGTCGGAAAACCAAGTCGCGGACGAATCCACCAGAGTCGCGCTCACCCAAGCGATCACCGCAGCGAGCGCCGTCACATCGGAGAATCCCGATGATTACACACAGGCCCAGCAATCCCTCCAATCTGCGATGGACGCCGTGACCTCCAGCGAGCAGCAAAAGCAAGCCGCCGACGCCGCGGCGCAGCAAGCGGCGCAAGAAGAGGCATCAAGGGAAGCGGAGCAACAGGCCCAGCAACAGGCCCAGCAACAGGCCCAGCAACAGGCGGCTCAACAAGCTCAACAGCAGGCACAGCAACAAGCGACCCAAAGCGCACAGAAACCGACGCAAAGCACGCAGAGCAACACCAGCACCGGGAAAACCATCAGACGCGGCGAATTCTGCAGCAAATCCCGGATTGGCGAACAGGCCACGGCATCCAACGGCGGAACCGTGACGTGCACCGCCGACGGAAACCGCGCCCGTTGGAAGTAAGTGTGCGTCAGTCACCCCGCCATCACATGGGTCGGTCCTCCTCATCAGGACCGACCCCTCACCAAGGCCGACCCTGCTGATGCCGAATTCCTGAACAGTGTGGGGCGCTCCCCCTCCCCGCCTCGCCGCTTGGGCGGGATAGAATCGAAGAACGCAATCGTGTGAACAAAGGAGTTGGCATGGGATATGCACTGATCACGGGAGCATCCGGAGGCATCGGGAAGGAATTCGCCAGGATCCTGGCGCAGCACGGCAAGGACCTCATCCTCGTGGCGCGCAGCGACGACAGGCTGCGCGACATCGCCGACGGCCTCGAGAAGCGCTACGGCGTGCATGTGGTGCGCGTGGCGCTGGACCTGTCGGAGGAGGACAGCGCGCAGCAGCTGTTCTCGATCACACAGGGCGCCGGCTACACGGTCGACACCCTTATCAACAACGCGGGCTTCGGCGACCTGACCGGATTCCTCGACTCGAACTGGTACCGGTCGCGCAACCTCATGGAGCTGAACATGGTCACGCTCGTGCACCTGACGTACCTGTACGGCAACGAGATGCGCGCGCACCATTTCGGGCGCATCCTCAACGTCTCGTCGGTCGCGGCGGCGTTCGCAGGGCCCAACATGGCGCTGTACTACGCGTCGAAGGCCTTCGTGCTGAGCTTCACCGAGGCGCTGTCGAGCGAGCTGAAGGGCACGGGCGTGTCGGCGACGGCCATCTGCCCTGGCCCGACGGCCACGTCGTTCGGGGTGAACGCGAAGATGAGCGGCCGCAGCTTCATGACGATGGGCCGGCCCATGTCGGCGGCCGACGTGGCGGAACGCGGGTACCGCGCGATGCTGCGCGGGCGCACGACGGTGTACGTGGGACCGCTGACAAAGGCCGGCTTCCTTGCGGCGCGCATCCTGCCGCGCCGCGTAACGCGCGCGATCTGCAAGTGGGCGAACGGAACGCCGCAGGGGCCGCATTTCTAAACGGCGAGCCCCAAGCCGGAACCTCCCAACCAACAACAAGGGGCGGACGCCACCGGAATACCGGTCGGCGTCCGCCCTGTGTCGTTTCTCAATCGCCCGTTTCTCAGTCGCCCATCACCGCGTCGACGGCGCTCATGACGTCGCCGCGGAAGCCGCGCTCCTCAAGGCGCTGCACGCCGCGAATCGTGGCGCCGCCGGGCGAGCACACGGCGTCCTTCATGGCCGCGGGAATCTGCCCCGTCGCCACCTGGAGCGCGCCGGTGCCCTCCACCATGGCCGACACGAGGCGGTAGGCGGCGGCGCGCGGGATGCCGTGCTTCACGGCCGCGTCTGACAGTGCCTCGATGAACATGGCCGCGTACGCCGGGGCGCAGCTGGTCACGGTTCCCGCCTGGTACAGCGTGGCCGTGTCGAGGAACTCGACGAGGCTGATGGGCTCGAACAGGCGCGTGAACGTGCCGATCTCGTCAGGCGTGAGGTTGCTGAGGCGCTCGGCCACCACGACGCCCTTGCCCACGGCGATCGGCGTATTCGGCACGATGGACAGATGGTGCGTGCCCGGCGCGAGAATCGTCTCATACTTGGCGAAGTCCCAGCCCCAGGCGATGGAGATGACGACGGTGCCCGGCTCAGCGAGCTTGGCCTTGATGGGCTCGACGACGGATTCGATGACATTGGGTTTGACCGCGAGGATCACGACCTCGCATTCGTCCACCACGTCGGCGGCGCTGGCGGCGGCCGTGGCGCCGAGCACGGAGGTGGCGGCGTCGAGGGTCTGGCGGTTGATGTCGTAGGCGACGATCTGCGCGCCGTCGATGCCGCCGTGGCGCACCATACCGGTGGCGATGCCCTGCGCCATGGCGCCGAAGCCGATGAATCCGATGGTGAGGTTCGATGCGGCGGTGCCGTCGGCGACGACGGCGGACGGGTTGATAACAGTCATGTTTCCTCCGGTTTCCTCAACGATTTTTCCGACGGACGCCGCCCCGCGGGCGGTCAGCAATAACGGTCGGCGAACACGGCGCGCAGGTCGCCGCGATCCAACGCCTCATTATAAAGGCGCGGGAACACGGAGTCGCCGTGGATTCCATCGTGTTCGAACTCGTTCGTCACCCACGCATGCGACGCGCCGATATGCTCGAGCGAGGCGAGCGACAGCTCGGACGGCACGTACATGTCGTCGTGGTAGACGGCGGCCTGAAGCGGAACCTCGTTGGAGGCGAGGCGGTCGAGGTCGTAGATCATGCCCCAGCGCGTGTCGTGCATCATCAGTTCCTCGGCGTCGCGGAAGGGGCGCAGCGACGAATCGGTGGCGAACATATCGGGCAGCGCCGCCTCGCCGATGAAGCACAGGGGGCGCGCGTCGGGCGCCATCTCGGCGTGTCGCGCGATCTGGCGGTCGGCGGCCCAGTCGGCGGGGGCGCACTGGCCCTCCGCGCCGCCGTTGAGATAGATGAATTCCTGCAGCGTCCAGTACAGCGGGCGGTTATACGATTCCGTTTCCGACAGCACGTTCATGAGGAAACCGTCGGTGAGCGTGGGGCGACGGGATGCGGACGACGCAGACGCCGCGGACGATGCGCCGTCCTCTCCCGCGACGCCGACGCCGACGCCGGACGCAACGGAACCGTCGCCATCCGCGAAAGCCTGGTCGAACAGCCAGTGGAGGCGCTCCGGGGCGGGCTTCATGCCCATGCCGCCGCCGAGCATCTGCAGACGGCGCACCGTCAGCGGGTCCCCGTTGGGCAGGTGCACGTCGCCGTCCCGCAATGCGTCGGCCACGGCGGCCACGCGCGCAGCGTCACCGGGATACCGCTCGTAGTAGCGGCGTGTCTTCATCATCATCTTGCGCACCGTGTGCTCGTACACGGTGTCGGGGCCCGCGTCGATGGCGGGGATGCCGCCGGCGGTGAACGATGCCAGAATCGCCTCGGGGAAGGTCGACAGATAGGTCAGTGTCAGGAAGCCGCCGTAGCTCTGCCCCAGCGTGACCCAACGCCGGCCGCCGAACTCCGTGCGGCGCAGATGCTCGAAGTCACGGATGATGGAATCGGCGAGGAAATGGTGCAGATAGTCCGCGAGCGCACGCGGCGTGCCGAAGCGACGCGCGACGCTGGCCTGCACGCGGCTGGAGCGCCCCGTTCCGCGCTGGTCGGGCAGGATGACGCGGAAATGGCGCACCGCCTCGGCTATCCACCCGTCGGAGTCAGGCGACAGGGGGCGCGGCCCGGGGCCGCCGGGACCGCCCTGGAGGAAGACGAGAAGCGGCATGTCGCGCGATTCGTTCTCCGGTGCGCACACCACGCGGTAGAACAGGCTGAGACGCTCGGATTCATCGGGCGCCGACCAGTCGAGCGGCACCTCGATGGAATGGTCCTCGATGCACAGGCCCGGAACGTAATATTTCGCCAACAGAGTCATGGTCCTCCCCTCGTCGCGCACGGCTATAAGGCGGTCTGCGCGCCGCGTCATCCTTCCGGACGATGCCCGGCGCCGCCCGCCACGGCTAGTGTGGAAGGCACCATGGACGGCGCCCGCGCATGGCGAGGCAGACGAGACGACGGAGGGACCACGATGGGCACTGGGATAGGCGCCAGGAACGTTCCGAGCCACGGCACGCCGGATAACGGGCGGACGGACAGCCGCGCCGTCGCCCAGTCCGATGCCGCCTTGTCCCGCATCGTCCCGTCCGACGAAACCCACGCGGGCGCCCCGCGCCGTGCCGTCGCCGCGGTGCTGGGCGCCGCGCGGCATATCGTCTCCGTTCTCTCCCGCCATGCCTGCTATCCGCACGGATGGCGCTCCGTCGTCTTCGACGTAGCCCTTGCCGCAGGCCTCTATGCCATCTGCACCCCGCCCCTCGCATCGATGACGCCCGCCCCGCAGAATCCGGTTCTCGGCGACATGTCCGACCCGGGTGTGTGCATCGCATGGTCGATGGCCCTTTTTCTGCCCGCCACCTGCCGTCGTCTGGCACCCGTGCGCATGGCGTGGGCTTTCGCCGCCGTCTGCGTGGCGCAGCTCGCGCTGGGGCCGAGCATTCTTCCGTTCGACCCGTTCTGCCTCGTCATGCTGTATACGGCCATCGTGTACGGGGACCGGGCATCGGCGCGCCCCCTGTGCCTGGCATCCGTCGGCATCGGCGCCTTCGCCTCGCTGTTCATGGCGTATACGAATGTGCATGATCTGGCGGGGCTGGACTGCTCCACGGCCATGAAGCCCACGGCGACCATCATCGACACGATGGCGGGATGCCGCGCCGCCCTGCTCACCCATTTCTCCGGGAACGCCCTCATCGTCGGCGTACTGCTGGCGTTCACGATGGTGGCGGCGTTCTGGCGTCGCACGACGCGTGACTCGATGCTTCTTCTGCGCGAGCGCACCCAGGTGCTGGCAAGCCAGAAGGAGCAGGCGGGGCGCGAGGCGGCGATGCGGGAGCGGGCGCGCATCGCACGCGACATGCATGACGTGGTGGCGCATACGCTGTCGACGATCATCGTGCAGGCCGACGCCGGACGGTACGCCGCCGCGAACGACCCAGGGAAGGCGCGGGGCATCATGCTTACGATCCGGCGCGAAACCGACCATGCGCGCAGCGACATGGCTCAGCTTCTCGGAGTCCTGACCGACGGACTGCCCGACGAGGTTCAGAATGGCAGGGCCAAGCATGACGGCACCGGGGCGGGCGCCTCCCCCGCCGCCCCGTCCTCGCGACACGCGGCATTCTCCGGCGTGTCGTACGAACGTATACCCGAGCTCATCGCCCAGGCAAGCCTGGAGTCGGCCGCGCTGGGACCGACGACTCCGGGACAGGTGATTCCGAGGTCCGCCGTGACGCATGTGGTCTCGGGCATGCCCCGGCCCGGCCTGCTGTCGGGCAATGCGTCGATCTGCGCCTACCGCGTGGTGCAGGAGGCGCTGACGAATGTCCGCAAATACGCGCTCGGCGCCGTCTACGATTCACCTGACGCACCCAGTGCGCACGACACGCCGGACATTCCCGGCGTGTCCGAAGCTGCCGGGGCACCGAACGGGGCGCACGGAGCCCCTGGAACCGTCTGGGCGCCGCGCATCGTGCATGTCCGCGTCGATGAACGCTGGGACGGGGCGGGGCTGACGCTGCGTATCAGCGACGACGGCATCGGGGCAGGCTCGTCATCGGACGGGCACGCGCCGGGTTTCGGCCTCATGGGCATGGCGGAGCGCCTCCGTTCGGTCGGCGGCACCCTGCACGCCGGCCCTCGCGCCGACACGGAGGGCCCGGGCACGCCGGGTTTCGTCGTCGAGGCCGTCATCCCCTACGATGCCGCCGCACCGGCCGGCGCCTCCGCCGCATCATCCGCATCGTCGCCGGCTTCCGTCGCTCCGCGCCGCACCCCTGCCGCGAGCGCCGCCCCGTCCGTCACACCGGCATCACCAAGGCCCCTCCAGCCGCGGCGCAATGCCGTGGAACGCATGGCGGCGTGGTCGATCCGTCACGAGCGCGTCGCCGATATCATCATCACAACGCTTCTGTGCCTGCTGACGCTGATGCTCGATGCCTCGCTCGTCGGTGCGAATCCCCCCGGCTCGTTCGTCCTGCCCGCGCCGGTTATCGCCCTTCTTCCCGTCGCGACGTGCCTGCCCCTGGTCAATCGCCGTCGCAGGCCGGAGCGCAGCTGCCTGCTGGTGTTCCTGCTGTGCGTCGTGAACATGCTGGTAGGCACGACGCAGCTTCCCGCGTGCATCGTGCCGGTCACGGCGACTCTGTTCTCCGGCACCCTGTACGGGAGGCGCGGCATCGGCAGGCGCCTCGCCGCCCTATCCGCGGCGGGCAGCGTCATGGTCGGCCTCGACATGACGCTGTACGAGGGCCTCCAACCTGACGGCACCATGCCCTTGCAGGGGCTTGCGTTCGCGGCGCGGCATACCGGGCCCGTATCCGAGGAGAACATCGCGATCGGCCTCGTCTACGCCGCACTGTCTTTCATCGTTTGTCTGACGGCCATCGGCCTGGGCAACCTGTCGCGCAGCCGCGACGAGAACCTCACGCTGCTCCGAGCGCGGGCGGATGCGCTCGAGCAGGAGCGCGACGCGCACGACAAGGCGGCGGCCGCCGAGGAGCGCACGCGCATCGGCGCGCAGATTCAGCACGATGTCTCCGCCACGCTCGAATCCGTCAGCCGGCGCGTCGACGAGGGCCTGGATGTGGTGGATTCCGGGCGCGCCACGCCGGACGCCATTCGCTGCGCCTTCGCCGACATCGCGCGGCAGGGTCGCTCCGCCCTGCGCCGCATGAGGCGCCTTCTCGGCGTGTTGCGCGACACGGAGCGGGGCGAGGATGACCGAAGCGCCCCGTCCACGGCGCTGTCGAAGCACGAGCTGCATCCCGCCGCCCCGCTGGACGAGCAGCTGCATGACGCGCGTCTGCCCCACGCCTGATCCGCCGTCACCCCGATCCGTTCCCACGGCCCAGCCGCTGCGCCGCTCCGACGTTGCGTAGCCCGCTCCCCAAAGCTCCGGCGCCGAATGCCCGGCGGTTAGAATAGGCGTCGGCAACACAGGCGACACGACGCAGGCCGGTACAAGCCGCCGCAGGCAGGGAGGTTTTATGGAGAGCCAAGGGCAGGGCGCGGACGGCATCATCACCGTTCTCGTCGCCGACGACCAGGAGCTTGTGCGCACCGGATTCGCCATGGTCATCGACTCGCAGCCCGACATGCATGTGGTGGGGCTCGCCGGCGACGGAGCCGAGGCCGTGCGCCTGGCCGCCGACCTGCATCCCGACATCGTGCTCATGGACGTGCGCATGCCCGGCATGGACGGCATCGAGGCGACACGCCGCATCGTGTCCGCGCCGGACGCATCGTCCGACAGGATGACGCGCGTCATCATCCTCACCACCTTCGATCTCGACGATTACGTCATGTCGGCCCTTCTCGCCGGCGCCAGCGGCTTCCTGCTCAAGGACACCGAGCCCGAGACGCTGCTCTCCTCGATCCGCACCGTACGCCAGGGCAATGCGATCATCGCCCCGACGGCCACGAAACGCCTCATCCAACGCATGATCTCGCACGATGGCGGCGCGGCGCTCCATGTGGCGCCTACCACGGCACCGGACACGCCGGCGACCGCACGGCAGAGCGTGTCGTCGATTTCCCGGCATGCATCGTCACTCCCTGCATCGTCGCCCTCCGCCCCGACACCGCAAACCGCCGCATCCGGCGCCGCCTACACCGACCCGGAGCTCGACTCCCTCACCGCCCGCGAGCGCGAGGTGCTGGTCGGCATCGCGCGCGGGCTGTCGAACCAGGAGATCGCCGATGAGCTGGTCATCAGCCTGCCCACGGTGAAAACGCATGTGGCGCATATCCTGCAGAAAACGAATTCCCACGACCGCGTGCAGGCCGCCGTCTTCGCCTACCAGAACCATCTGGTCTGAGGCACGCGCCCACGCCCCGCTCCCATCGCACCCCGTCCATCGTCTTCTCGCCTCCCTCCACCGCCATCTGCACGGAAAATCATCCCCGCGGATGATGGCGGCCTCTTTCACCCTCCGGTAGATTCATGACATACCGGGGCGGAACGATCCGCCCGTCGCACCGGGCGGCGACGCCGTCCCAAGGGAGGAAAGAGGAAACATGAGCGCATCCACCAATGCCCCGACGCCCACGGCAGGCCAGACCCTGCCGAACCTGGCATCGCTGAACCAATCGGCCGCCGGCATGGCGAACGGGCCGGCCATCCAGGCCATCGATCTCGTGAAGGATTACGGAACCGGCGATTTCGCCGTCCATGCGCTGCGCCACGTGAACGTGGCGTTCGAACGCGGCCGCTTCACGGCCATCATGGGCCCGTCCGGATCGGGCAAGTCCACCCTCATGCACGTGCTGTCGGGACTGGACTGCGCTACGTCGGGCCATGTTCTGTTCGACGGCAACGACATCACCACGTTCGACGACAAGCAGCTGACGCTGATGCGTCGCGACAGCGTCGGCTTCATCTTCCAGAGCTTCAACCTGCTGCCCATGTTCGCAGCCGAGCAGAACATCGCCATGCCGCTGACACTGGCCGGCAAAAAGCCGGATCGGCAGTGGCTGCACAGGCTCGCCGCGGACCTCGGCATCGAAGACCGCCTGTCGCACCGTCCGGCGGAGCTGTCGGGCGGCCAGCAGCAGCGCGTCGCCATCGCCCGCGCCCTCATCACCCATCCGCATGTGGTGTTCGCCGACGAACCGACCGGCGCGCTGGACTCCATCAGCTCCGCCGAGGTGCTCGGCATGCTGCGCCGCCTCGTGGACGAGACGGGCCAGACCGTCATCATGGTTACGCACGATGCCGCCGCGGCAGCGTACGCGGACCGCGCAATCGTCTTCTCCGACGGCAGGATCGTGGCGGACGTGGACCATCCCACCGAGGAAGGCATGAGCGCGCTCGTCATGGAACAGCGCCGCGCCACGGCGCAGGCCGCCGCATCGAACGCCGCCGCCCCGAACGCCCCGGCACCGAACGCCGGCCCCGCGGGCCTGTGAACCGCGCACCGTCAAGGAAGGACAAACACACCATGTGGTCCATCACCCGAGGAATGATGAAGCGCAGCCGCAGGACCCTCGTCCCCGCCGGCATCGCCATCGCCATCGCATCCCTGTTCATCAGCGCCACGCTTCTGTTGGGCAACGTGCTCGACGCGCAAAGCGTCAAGCAGTTCACCGCCGAGTACGGCAACGCCGAATACTCCGCCACGCCCGACTACCTGACGTCCCCCTCGTACCAGTCAGACGGCGACGTCCCCACACTGGCGAGCACCGGGCTCGAAGACATCGCATCCGTCAACGGCGTGTCGGACGTGCGCTACGCCGGGACGGAGCCCGTCATCGCCTCCGCCGGCGCCGCGTCATCGGCATCGTCCGCCGCCTCGTCCGGCTATTCCGCGTCGGGCATCGAGGTCAGTACGAAGGCGGGCATCATGCCCATCGACCTGACCGACGGCTCATGGCCGTCGAAGCCCGGCGAGGCCGCGCTCGACTCCGACCTCGCCTCCAAACTCGGCGTGTCGGTCGGCGGTACCGTGAGCCTCGTCTCCACCGCCGTCGACTCCGCCGCGGCCGACGACGCGGCCGCCGTCTCGCCCCTCGTCGTGCGCGTCACAGGCCTGACCGACGACCCGCACGAGCAGTACTCGCTGGCCGGCGGCTCCGTCACGCTGGCCGCCGACGACATCGTGGAGCTCGAACGCCAGAACCTCCTTGCCATCGGCACGCCGCAGTCCGACGTCGATTCCTTCACGCACGGCGACATCACCGCCTCCGCCGTGTATTTCTCGCTGGACTCCGGCATGAGCGATTCGCAGAAAAACGATGCCATCGGCCAGATCCGCTCGAAGCTGCGGAGCGTGACGGTCACGTCACGAACCGACGCCGCCGACGCCTACCTGCGCAAACTCAACGGCGGCGGCGTGAACCCGGTGGTCGCGGCAATCCTCGTGTTCGCCATCCTCGCCATGTTCGTCGCGGCGCTCGTCATCGCCAACACCTTCCGCGTGCTCGTCACGCAGCGCCGCCGCACCCTCGCCCTGCTGCGCACCATCGGCGCCAGCAAGGGGCAGGTGCACCGCTCGGTCCTGACCGAAGGCGTGGTGCTCGGCCTCGAGTACTCGGTTCTGGGCACCGCGCTCGCCTACGCCATCGTCGCGATCCTCGCGGCAGCCAAGGTGCAGGGCATCGAGCTGATTCCGTCGGCCTCCTCCATCCTCGTGCCCATCGTGTTCGCCACGCTGATCACGGTGCTGGCGTCGAGCGGCGCCGCGCGCCTCGCCACAAGCGTGACCCCGATGGAGGCCCTGCGCCCCATCGACGCCACCGAGAAGGCCGGAATCAAGGCGGCGCGCGCCGTGGTCTCCGTGCTGCTCCTCGCCGGCGGCCTGGCGCTGTGCCTGTCCGCCGTGCGCATGGCTGGGAGGATCTCGCCCAGTAGCAACGATTACGCCACCCCGCTGCTCATGGCGGTGCCCGGCTGCATCCTCGTGTTCATCGGCCTCGTCATGTCGACGCAGGCGTGGATTCCGTGGCTGCTGTCCGGACTGGGGCGCCTCGTGTCGCTCACCGGAGCCTCGGGTACCATCGCCGCCGCGAACATCCGCAAGAATCCGCGTCGCATCGCCGCCACCAGCGGCGCGCTGCTCATCGGCATCACCCTCGTCGCCACCGTCGCCACAGGCGCCTCGTGCGCCTCCGCCACCGTGAACCGCGAGCTCGACAGCCACTACAGCGTCGATGCATCCATCACCGAGGTCGCCGCCGACCCTGCGCAAATCGGCCAGGTCAAGGCCCTCGACGGCGTCTCCGACGCCCAGGGCATCGCCGCCTACGCCGTCACCCTCTCGGCCAAGGGCACCGTGCCGGATATCTCGGACGCGGACGACGCGCAGTCCTACACCGCGATGTACGTGATTCCGGATTCCGCCATCGGCTCCGTCGTGTCCGACACGTTCGGCACCCGCCATCTCGAGGACGGCGTGGTGTATGTCTCCGACGCGATGCACGCCACCAAGCCGAACACGACGCCCGACGTCCGGACGGGAGACAGCCTGGGCATGGTCGTGACAAGCACCAGGTCCGACCAGGACTCCCTGTACGCCACCGCATTCGAGGGTGGCGACGTCTCGACGATCCCGCAGGCCCAGACCACGCTCCCGGTGCGCACCGCTTCCTTCGCCATCGGCGACGACGATTGCTCGCTCGCCATTTCCGAAGGCACGGCGCGCTCCCTGGGCATCGACCCGGGCCGCCACGACATCTGGATCGGCGTAGACAAGAACGCCGACGCCTCCGACCTCATCGACCGGCTGACGACGCTGACGCGCGACTTCAACGGCTCGAACCTGACGGGCGCGTTCATCTTCCGCAAGATGTTCGACACCGTCATCGACATCGCCATGAAGGCGATGCTGGCGCTGCTCAGCGTCGCCGTCATCATCGCCCTCGTCGGCGTGGCGAACACGCTGTCGCTGTCCGTTATCGAAAGGCAGCGCGAATCCGCCACGCTGCGCGCCATCGGCATGACATCGGGCCAGCTGAGGGCGTCGCTCGCCTGGGAGTCGGTGCTGATCTCGGTGGGCGCCGGGCTCGCGGGTCTGGTGACGGGCGGCTTCTTCGGCTGGGTCGGCGCCGTGACGCTGCTGACCGGCACCAGCGTGGCCTTCGCCCCCAACTGGGCGATCTACGGCGGCATCGTGCTGCTGTCGCTGGTCGCCGCACTGCTGGCCAGCGTGCTGCCGGCGCGCCGTGCCACGAAGGTGCCGCCGGTGGTGGCGCTTGCCGACGCCGACTGACGCGCCGGCCGCGGCTATCGCAGCACCATCGTTGCGATAGCCGCGGCGGTGCCGCAGAGAGTCAGGGCGACGAGCAGCCAGTCGCCGGCGTCCATGCGCACCTGCACACGGTAGGTGCGCCTGACGCCCGGCATGCCGAGCCCGCGCGTCTCCATCGCCCAGCCCACGTTGCGGCTCATCGTATAGGCGCGGATCAGTACCGCGATGATCACCGGCATATACGAACGGAACCGGGCGACCATACGATGCAGCGGCCCCCTGCGACGCCGACGACGGGGCGCACCGTCCGCGTCATTCGCGCCACCTGTGCCATCCGCCCCGTCATCGCCACCGTCGCCGCCAATATCGAGGCCGCGCGCCCGCTGGGCGTCCATCACGTCGCCGAAAATCGAGAAGAACACGGGGATGTAGCGCAGGGCGGTCGACAGGGTCAGGCCGGCCTTGTAAGGCACGCCGAGCCTGACGAGGCCGCGCACGAACATCGGCTGGCTTGTGGTGAACAGCGTGAGGAAGCAGGCGAAGCCCAACGCGGGGATGCGCAGCCCCATCACGACGGCCATGAGCAGGTTCTCCTGCGTGATGCGCAGGAATCCCGCCCGCCAGATCTCGTGTGCGCCGCTGGGGTCGGTGATCGGCCACAGGATGACGATAAGCACGATGACGGGAGCCAGCACCTTCCAGGCCCAGGCGATGCTGCGCCGCGGCACGCCGTCGGTGGCGAGCATGACGTGCTCCGCCGCGAGCACAGCCGCGATAAGCCACCACTGCCGCCACACGAAGCACAGCACGAGAAGGGCGAGGCTGAGCAGCATCTTGGCGCGCGGGTCGCGCCGGTGCAGCCATCCGTCGCCGGGAACAAACAGGTCGGAGTCCATCAGACGGCCCCCTCTCGCAAGGTGGCGGTGTCGGCGTCGCCGGCGGCGCCATCGGTCTCATCGGCGTGCACCGCGCCGATCGCGCCCCACTGCGCCACATGCCCGCCGTCCATGCGCAGCAGGTGGGTGCAATGGCGCACGATGGCGCGCAAGTCGTGGCTGATCATGATCACCGTCACGCCGCGCGCATTCGCGTCGTCGGCGAGTCGAAGGAATCGTTCCGCCAGATTCGCGTCGAGGCAGGCGGTCGGTTCGTCCAGCACGAGCACCGGGGTGCGCATGGCCAGCACGGAGGCGACGGCGACGGCGCGGCGCGCCCCGTAATCCAGCGTGGCGGGCGGCGCGTCGGCCACGCCGGTAAGGTCCAGGGCGTCGAGCAGGGCCTCGGTGCGCTCCGTCACCGCCCGCCGCGGCACGCCCAGCGCGCGCGGACCGTAGCCGATCTCGTCGCGCACCGTGGAGCAGAAGATCTGATGGTCGGGGTTCTGGAACACGAACCCCACATGCCGCGCCATGGCGCCCACGCTATGCTTCGCCACGTCGAGCCCGTCCACCGTCACCGCGCCGGCGCCAGGCCGCAGCAGGCCGTCGAAATGCCGCACCAGCGTGGTCTTGCCCGATCCGTTGCGCCCCGTCAGGCCCACGAACGCGCCACGGGGAATCCGCAGACTCACGTCGTCAAGCGCCGGAGCCGCGTCCTTCGGTGCATTGGGGTACCGGTAGGTCACGTGGTCGAGGGCGATGACGGCATCATGCCCGTCGCCGCGCCCCTCGTCCGCCGCGCCCACCACCTCGATGCGCGGATTCGCGCCCCGGGGCTGCGCCACGCCGGCGCGCTCCAGGGGTTCGCGCATCGTGTCGAAAACCTCCATGCCGCCGTCAGCGAACACGCCGCCTCGGTCAAGCGCCACGATGCGGTCGGCGCGGCCGAGGAAGCATTCGGTGTGCTGCTCCGCCATGACGATTGTCATCGGCCTGCCGCCCTGCGCCTCGCGCCGCCGGATGGAGTCCAGCGCCTCCATCACCTCTCGCCGTCCGTCCGGGTCAAGCGCGGCGGTCGGCTCGTCGAGCACGAGAACGTCGGGCCGGCCCACGAGGGCGGCGGCGATGGCGACGCGCTGCATCTGCCCGCCCGACAGCTGCGTGGGCTGACGGCGGCGGAAGGCGCGCATCCCCACGGCATCCAGGGCGTCGTCGATCAGAGCGTCCATCAGGGACGGGTCGACGCCGCGGCTTTCAAGCGGAAAGGCGATCTCGTCCTCCACGCTGGCGCAGAACAGCTGCGATTCGGGGTCCTGCTGCACATAGCCCACATGGCGGGACAGCTCCACCACGCCGGTTGTGCGCGTGTCGCGCCCCATGACGCGGACGGTGCCGCTCATGCGCCCTTCGGCAAGCGAGGGCACGATGCCCGTCAGCGCCATGCACAGCGTGGATTTGCCGGCCCCGGTCGGGCCCACCAAGCCGACGAATTGGCCCGCCTCAATGCTCAGGTCTACGCCACGCAGGGCCTGCACCGGCGCCTGCCCCTCCCTCGAGGGGTCATAGCGCCAGCCCAGGCCCTGTGTTTCGATCACGGTGCGCGGCGTCGTCACCACGCACCGCCCTTCCGGCTATGTCGCGCGGTCCGGCGGATCGACGGATGCTTCCGTGTCACGCGGCGTCTCCTTCAGTCCTCGTCCGCGGAGCCGGCGCCCACGCCGAGGTTGCCGAGGCGCACAAGCGGCGGATACGCCTTGCGCACCGCGGAGAACAGCGCGATGCCGATCACGATGCCGACGCCCGCCTGCGCGAGGTTGCCGGGCACGTCCACCAGCGACGCGGAGACGCCGGACAGCACGATTCCCGCGAGGAAGTAGCCGAGCACCTTCCACAGCCCCGCCGCCACGGAGCCGATGATCATATTCACGGGCTTGAACTTTCGCACCGACAGGCCGACGATGATGGCCTGGATGCCGTCGATGACCAGCGTGAACACCGCCCACTGCGGGTAGCCCGAGATGAGGTCGGACAACGCCGGGCCGAGACCGCCGATGATGCCGCCGATCCACGGGCCGAAGGCGTAGGACGAGAAATAGATCATCGCGTCGGACAGGTTGAGATAGCCGCGCGACAGCGTCGGAATCTTCACGACCATCGTGAACACGGTGGTCACGGCTGTCATGATGGCGATCAGCGGGATGAGGCTCGCCGTGGGCCTGGAGCCCCAGGCGCCACGGGATCGGCGCGCCGCGATTTTCCCGGTCTTCCCATCGTTGTCATCGTCCTCGTCATCGTTCGCCTTGGCATTGCTCGCCATATGCTGCTCCTCTTCTTGACGTTGACGCCGGGCGCGATTACACCGGATACGGCGGCGCCGGACCAATCGCGTCAGGTCATCCGCCGCCCGAATCGTGCGGCACCCAATACAGACATCGAATATATACCGCATATACGCCGCCCCGTCACCCGGCGCTCACGAATGCGCGGCGCGCGGACACGCCGCGGAACGCACGCACCGTCCGCATAACGATGCGCCCGGTCCGCTGGAACAGACCGGGCGCACATGCGTTCACGGGGCGGGTCTGCGCCGTACGGACGCAAACCCTTGGGACTCCTTACGAAGTCGCCTTACTTGGCGAGGCCGGACTCGCGCAAGGCCTTGAAACCACCGTCGAGGTCCTCGATGATGTCGTCGATGTTCTCGAGGCCGATGGACAGGCGGATCGTGCCCTGGTGGATGCCCTGGTCCTCGAGCTCCTCCGGGGACTCCTGGGAGTGCGTGGTGGACGCCGGGTGCACGACGAGGGACTTGGCGTCGCCCACGTTCGCGAGCAGCGAGAACAGGTGCAGGTTGTCGATGAAGACGCGCGCCGCGTCCTTGCCGCCCTTGATGTCGAAGGTGAAGATGGAGCCGCCGCCGTTCGGGAAGTACTTCTCGTACAGGTCGTGGTCGGCGCGGCCCGGCACGGCCGGGTGGCTGACGGACTCGACCTCGGGAACGGTCTGCAGGTACTCGACCACCTTGAGGGCGTTCTGCACGTGGCGCTCGACGCGCAGCGAGAGCGTCTCGGTGCCCTGCAGGAGCAGGAAGGCGGCGAACGGGGAGAGCGTGGCGCCGGTGTCGCGCAGCAGGATGGCGCGGGCGCGGGTCACGAAGGCGACGGGGCCGAGGGCCTCGTAGAAGTTGAGGTTGTGGTAGGAGGGATCGGGCTCGGTCAGCGTCGGGAACTTGCCCGGCACGGCCGCCCAGTCGAACTTGCCGCCCTCGACGATCACGCCGCCGAGCGTGGTGCCGTGGCCGCCGATGAACTTCGTGGCGGACTCCACCACAATGTCGGCGCCGTGCTCCAGCGGGCGGAACAGGTACGGGGTGGCGAAGGTGTTGTCGACGACGAGCGGCAGGTTGTGCTTGTGCGCGATGTCGGCGATGGCCTCGATGTCGGCCAGGTCGGCGTTCGGGTTGCCGAAGGTCTCGATGTAGACGAGCTTCGTGTTGTCCTGGATGGCGTCCTCGAAGTTCTTCGGGTCGCTCGGCTCGACGAAGGTGGTGGTCACGCCGTCGCGCGGAAGGGTGTGGCGCAGCAGGTTGAAGGTGCCGCCGTAGATATGCTTGGAGGCCACGATGTGGTCGCCGGTCTGCGTGATGTTGCGCACCGCGTATTCCACGGCCGCGGCGCCGGAGGCGACGGCGAGGCCGGCGGTGCCGCCCTCGAGCGCGGCGATGCGGTCCTCGAACACGCCCTCGGTGGTGTTGGTCAGGCGGCCGTAGATGTTGCCCGGGTCCTGGAGGCCGAAGCGGGCCTCGGCATGGTCGAAGTTGTGGAAGACGTAGCTCGTGGTGGCGTAGATCGGGACCGCGCGCGAATCGGTGGCCGGATCGGCCTCTTCCTGGCCGACGTGGAGCTGGAGGGTCTCGAAGCGGTAGTGGTTGTTCTTCTCAGCCATTGTTATCTCCTTGGGGGAACGTGTCGGATATGTCTGGCATCGGTCGGTCGTTGCATCCGGGGCCTCGCCCCGGCGGCGTCGCCTTCCGTGTTGTCGTTGGTTCACAGAATATGACGCCGCGGACGCCGACACAGGCGGTTTGCTATCACGGTTAGTTATGGCCGACTACAACCCAGCCGCCCGTAGGGTTTTCGCAAGGCTCCGCCCGGCTTCGGCCGGTGCTTCCCCGCCGCATCCGCATGCCGCTTCCCGCAGCGTCCGCATCATGCCCACATCGTGTTTTCCCTCGTTTTCCCTCGTGTCCGCATCGTGTTCCCGCGACGTTCCGCATGCCGCAACGCCGTGACGCAGGGTACACGATTCGCGGCTATCCTTCCGTTTCGACAGAACCTGCGCACGGCCCCGCCACCCCGGCAACACGGGCGCAGCGGGGCAGGCGCCTTCCTGGCGACGCAGGCGCGAAAACCCAAGGAGAACCATGACAGACACCGTCCTGTACAAGCGCAATCCCTCGTATATCCCCCGCGTGGCGGCCGTCCACGACATGTGCGGCTACGGCAAGTGCTCGCTGACCGCGGCCATCCCGATCCTGTCGGCCGCCGGCTGCGACGTGTGCCCTGTGCCGACCGGCCTGTTCTCGGCCCACACGCGCTACAAGGTGTTCACCTTCCATGACACCACCGACATCCTCCCGGGCTACCTCGACGCGTGGAAGCAGGAGAACGTGGAGCTCGACGCCGTGTACTCGGGCTTCCTCGGCAGCGCCGACCAGGTGGAGATCATCCAGCGCCTGTACGCCGAGTACCCGAACGTCCTGCGCCTCGTCGACCCGGTGATGGGCGACGGCGGCGAGCTCTACCCCACCTACACGCAGGAGCTGTGCGACGCGATGGGCGCGCTCGCCGACGGCGCCGACGTGCTGATGCCGAACCTGACCGAGGCCTCGATCCTCACGGGCATCGAGTACCCGGGCCAGGACATCGACGACGCCACCGTGACCTCCATCATCGACAAGCTGCTCTCGCTCGGCGCCAAATCCGTGGTGCTCAAGGGCATCGACCGCAACGACGGCAAGCTGCGCAACTACGTGGCCACCGCCGAGGACGGTGCGGACGGCAAGATCGAGCTGCCGCACGAGAAGCTCCCGTTCATGACCCACGGCACGGGCGACGCCTTCGCCTCCGCCCTGTGCGGCGCGATCCTCGCGGGCCGCGGCCTGGCCGAATCGGCCCGGATCGCCGGAAAGTTCGTGCGCGACGCCATGGTGTCGACGCGCGACCAGCCCCATTACGAGGAGCGCGGCGTGAGCTTCGAGCTCGTGCTCGGCGAGATGACCGCCCTGCTCTCCCGCTGATCCAGACTCCGCTTCCGGCATCCGCCCCGCTCGAGAGAGGCCGGAAAACGAGTTATCCACAATTGGCCGCGCCTTAAGCGCGGCCATTTTTCAACGATTTTGCCTTTCCGGCCCCGAAAAGGCGCCGACGTTCGTCCACATTGCCCGAAATCGGCCGCGTCGCGTGTCGCGGGATGTTTGACTGGCGCCATGACACAGAACACACCAGACACAACACGCAACACCCGTCCCTCCGATCGTCGCAACGCCGCCACCACACGACCCGCGGACACCCGCCCCGCCAACGCCCGCCCGGGCGCTGGCCTCGGCCTCGACGCGCTCGCCCAGAGAATGGCGCACGGGCATGTCCCCGCGCGCGAACTCGGCGCCCTCGGCGAGGAATACACCTGCCGCATGCTCGAAACGCACGGCTGGCGCATCGTCGACCGCAACTGGCACTGCCGTTACGGCGAGCTCGACGTCATAGCCATCGACCCGGCGGGCACGCTCGTCTTCGTCGAGGTCAAGACGCGCCGCGGCCACGGGCACGGCACGCCGCAGGAGGCCATCACCTTCCGCAAGCGCCTGACCATGCGCCGCAGCTCCTGCCTGTGGCTCACCGAGAAAAAGCCGGGCATGCGCACGCTGCGCTATGACGTCGTCGCCATCGAGATCCCCACGCAGGGACCCGACCGCATGCTGCGCTTCACCCATCTGGAAGGGGCGCTGTGATGCATATCGGTTCCGCCCTTTCCGTCGGCCTTCTGGGCCTGCGCACCTTCACCATCCAGGTCCAGGCGTTCATCTCGCCCGGCCTTCCCTACTTCTCCCTCATCGGCCTGCCCGACACGGCGCTGAGCGAGGCGCGCGAGCGCGTCAAATCCGCATGCACGTCCTGCGGCCTCGAATGGCCCGGCACGCGCGTCACCGTGAACCTCTCGCCCGCCTCGCTTCCCAAGCGGGGCGCCATGCACGACCTCGCGATCGCCGCGGCCGTGCTCGAGGCGGCGCGCGCCATCGACGAGGAGTCCACACGGCATGCCATCGCCATGGGAGAGCTCAACCTCGACGGCACCGTGCTTCCTGTCAACGGCATGCTGCCGATCCTCATGCATGCGCGCGACCACGGCATCATGCGCGCCTACGTGCCAGAAGGAAACGTGGACGAGGCGCGGCTTGTCAGCGGCGTGACGGTGGTGCCCATCCGGCATCTGGGCGAGTTCATCGAACGCTGCGGCGGCGAAGCCCGGTGGACGCTGGACACGGCCGTCGACCTGGCGCAGTCCGCGGCGGGCGACGCGCCGCCGGCGCGACATGACGACGCCATCGACATGGGACAGGTGCTGGGCCAGCCGGAGACCAAGTGGGCGCTCGAGGTGGCCGCCGCCGGCGGGCACCACATCCTCATGACGGGCCCGCCGGGAACCGGCAAAACGATGCTCGCCTCGCGCCTTCCCGGAATCCTGCCGCCGCTGAGCGACGCCGAGCAACTGGAGGTGGCGCAGATCCGATCCATCTGCGGAACGCTTCCCGAATACGGCATCTCCCCCGTCCCGCCGTTCGAGGCGCCGCACCATACGGCGTCCGTGGCGGCGCTGACAGGAGGCGGCTCGGGCATCGCGCAGCCGGGCGCCATCACGCGCGCCCATTCGGGCGTCCTTTTCCTTGACGAGGCGCCGGAATTCTCCCCGCGCGCGCTGCAATCGTTACGCGAACCGCTGGAAACCGGCATGGTTTCCCTGTCCCGTGCAAAAGGCACCACGATGTACCCGGCGCGCTTCCAGCTCGTCATGGCCGCCAACCCGTGCCCGTGCGGGCATGGCTGGGGCCGCGCCACGGGCTGCACCTGCAAGCCGCAGGAGCGGCTGAGGTACTGGAACCGCCTGTCGGGGCCGATTCTGGACCGCATCGACATCCAGGTGGATGTGCCGCCCGTCACCTCGCTCGACCGCAGCGGCGCGGCCCCGGAGAGCAGCGCTTCGATCCGCGAGCGCGTCACACAGGCGCGCCTGGCGGCGCAGGAGCGTTTCGCCGACCGGGGCTGGGCGTGCAATGCGCGGGCGACGGGCGAATGGCTGCGCACGAATACGCCGCGCGCGGCCCGGCTGTGCGTCGACAAGGCGCTGGAATCCGAGCGGCTGTCCCTGCGCGGCGCCGACAGGACGCTGCGCCTTGCGTGGACGCTCGCCGACCTAGGCGGGCGCACGGTTCCCACGGCCGATGACACGGCGGCGGGCATCATGCTGCGCACACGGCTGCGGCAGTAAGCGGCGGCAAGAAACACGATTGTGCCATCGAACGAAGGAGAGACATGACCGGCATATCCAACACCCCCGCGCCGCCCGCGGACACCGGGCGCGACGAGGAAAGGCTGGCCCGCGCGGGGCTCGCCCTCGTCTGCGACGGAGCGGACCATCTTATGAACGCCATCCTGCGCTCCGCCCCCGCCACCGAGGTGTGGAAGGAGCTGCACGACCCCACGCCCCGCACCGTCCGGCATCTTCTGGCCATGGCGGGCCATGGCTTGGGAGACGATGACGCCATCGGCGACACCATCGGCGGCGTGTACGACAACACGGTGGCGCAGAACGCAGCAGCCCATCCCACGGTGTTCCAGAACACGGCGGCCCGGCCTGCACCGGCCCGGGGCGGGGCGCACGGTGCCATCGCCCGCTCCGGCAGGCTTCCGAAGGGCGCGGCAGCGATGGCGCAGCATATCCGCGGCTGGCAGGACCGCGCCGCGACGCAACCCGAGTCGCCGCTCGACCTCGCCGAAACGCTGACGGACGGGGGCGCGTTGCGGATCCTCATCCCCGGCGACGAACACTGGCCGGTGCGCGTGGAGGACCTGGGCAATTCCGATGAGTTCCCCGACCCCCTGTGCCTGTGGGTGCGCGGCGATCCGGCGGCGCTTACGGCCTGCGACGCCCCGCTGGGAATCGTCGGCTCGCGCGAAGCCACCGGGTACGGAACCCGCGCCACACGGGAGGCGGCGCGGGCCGCGGCCGAGCGAGGGCACGTCATCGTATCGGGCGGAGCGATGGGCATCGATGCCGTCGCCCACGCGCAGACGGTTGCCGCAGGAGGGCGCACGGTGGCCGTCATGGCGGGCGGCCTCGACCATGTGGGGCCCGTGTGCAATCTCGAGCTGTTCCATTCCATCGTGGATTCGGGCGGGGCGCTGATCAGCGAGGTCGCGCCGCAGACGGTGCCCGTGGCATGGCGCTTCCTGACGCGCAACCGGCTTATCGCCGCACTGAGCCACACCGTGCTCGTCACGCAGGCGCGCTACCGGTCAGGCGCGCTCAACACCGCCACGCACGCGCTGCGCCTCAACCGCATCGTGGCGGCCATACCCGGCGACGTGGACCGCCCGTCGAACGCGGGCTGCAACGAGCTCATCTACCGCGGCAAGGCGATTCTCCTTCCCGCGCCCGAGTCAATCGTCGACCTTCTACCCGACGAGCACCGGCACGGCGCCGCGCCGGCCATCGCACAGGAAGGCGGCGAGAACGCGCTGTTCCCGGATTCCGCACTCGACGCCGCGGGCGCCGGCGGCTCCGTCGCGCCGTCCGGCGGCGCACACGCCTCCATGGCGGGCCCGGCCCGCGCACGGCGTCCCGAGGACGGACCGGAGACCTTCGACCTCGACGACGCCATCGTCTCGGCCATCCGCCGCCTGCGGCGCACCGGAGGCAGCGCCGACATCGCGTCCATCCACCAGGCACTCGAATCAGGGCCCTATCCCGGCCTCGCCGTGCGGCGCACGGCCATCCGCCTGGGGGCCCTCGAACTGGCCGGGCGCCTGCTGCGCAACGCCGACGGCACCTTCGCCGTCCCGCGCTGACAGACGGCGCGGGCATTCGCGCAAGCACCGGCGCTGGCACCGTCCGCCGTGCGCGGAACGCCTGCGCAGCTCAGGGGGTTGTGACAGAATCGGAGGCATGAGTCCTCACCAGGTGAAAAACAACTATGACCTCGTCATCGTGGGCGCCGGGGCCGCCGGATTGTCGGCGGCCCTCGGCTTCCTGCGAACGTTCGACACCGCAACCGCCGGCCGTGAACCGGACGTGCTCGTCATCTCCAAGCTCCAGTCCCTGCGCTCGCACACGGGCTCGGCCGAAGGAGGCATCGCCGCCTCGCTCGGCAACGTGGAGAAGGACGACTGGCACTGGCATTACTACGACACGGTGAAAGGCGGCGACTACCTCGTCGACCAGGACATGGCGCGCATCCTCGCCAGGGACGCGCCGAGGACCGTCATCGAGCTGGAACACGATGGCGTCGCCTTCTCGCGCCTTGAGAACGGGCGCATCGCCCAGCGCCTTTTCGGCGGTCATACGGCTGATTTCGGCAAGGCGTCGATCCACCGCACGGCGTATGCGGCCGACCGCATCGGGCATCAGATCCTGCACTCGCTGTGGCAGCAGTGCGTGGCCGAGAACGTCGAGTTCGCCGAGGAATGGTACGTCACCGACCTCGATGTGGAGCGTGACTCCACGGGGGCGGCCGCATGCCACGGCCTCGTGGTGCTGGACACGCATACGGGGCGCACGCATGCCATCCGCGCATCCCACGTCATCCTCGCCACGGGCGGCGCGGGCCGTCTGTTCCACACCACGTCGAATTCCTGGGACCTCACCGGCGACGGCATGGCCCTCGTCCTGCGTGCCGGCCTCGACCTCGAAGACAGCGAATTCATCCAGTTCCATCCCACGGGGCTTGCCCATACGGGAATCCTCCTGTCGGAGGCGGCCCGCGGCGAGGGCGGCGTGCTGCGCAACAGCGAAGGCGAGGCCTTCATGGCGCGCTATGCGCCGGGCCACGCCGACCTGGCGGCGCGCGACGTGGTGACGCGCTCCATCTACTCGGAAATCGAGGCGGGGCGCGGCGTGGCCGACCCCATGGACCCAGACGGTCCGAAGGACTGCGTCTGGCTCGACCTGACCGCCGTGGGCCGCGAGACACTGGAGACGAAAATCCCCGAAGTGTATTCCACGATCCGCACCTACGCGGGCATCGATGCGGCCACGGACTGGGTGCCGGTCAAACCGACCGCGCATTACACGATGGGCGGCATCCCCATTGACCAGGACGGGCGCGTCTACGAGTACGCCTCCGGCGAGCGCCGCTTCGTGACCGGACTGTACGCCGCGGGCGAATGTTCGTGCGGCAGCGTGCACGGGGCGAACCGCCTGGGCGCCAATTCCCTGCTCGACGCCTGCCTGTTCGGGCACCGCGCCGGTGTCGCCGTCGCACGCCGCACGATGGACACGGCCGCCGACGCGACCGGCCCCTCTGCCACACCCTCTGCCACGACCGAGGCGGGTGACGACGCGCTGGCGCGACTTCTGGAACGCCGCAACGAGATCATCGACTCCCTGCTCCCCCGCTCCCCGCAAACCGCCGACACGCCGCGGACCACAGGCGTGTCGCAGGATGTCACCGCCGCGAACCAGGAGACGAACGGGCGCGCCTCGGCCGGATCCGGAGACAACGCCGACAACCCATATGCCGTCATGGCCCGGCTGGGCTCCGTCATGGAGCGCAACTGCGCCGTCCACTGCTCCGCCGAAAGCATCGCACACGCCCGCGCCGCCATCGACAGCAGCATCGCCCCGGCCGCGGAGCGCCTCACAGCGCATAGCGCCACGCGCAGCTTCAACCAGGAGCTGACCGCCATCCTCGAAACGCGCAACCTCGTGACCGTGGCCCGCACCGTGCTCGCGGCAAGCGACGCACGCAAGGAGTCGCGCGGCTCCCTCAAGCGCGACGATTACCCGGAGCGCGACGACGAGCACTTCCTCAGGCATTCGCATGTCACCGCCGCCGGCGACGTGACGTGGGAGCCCGTGACCATCGTCGACTTCGCCCCGCAGGCCCGCACGTACTGAGAGCGCGCCGCACGCGCATTACGATAGGAATTGCGATAGGAAGAAGGATTTCCGTGAACGTCGAACCCATAACCGTCGTCGTCAGGGTGCATCGTTTCGACCCACTGCCCGACCCTGCATCCGCCGCGCCATCCGCCGCCCCGTCGGGCGCCCCGTCAGTCATCAAAGACGCGACACGCCGGGATTCCGAAGCGCGCCGCGACCGCCCGGGCCGTCCCGGACGCCGCCATGTCAGCCCCTTCGCACGCCTCGAGAAGAACCATGACGCCGACGATGCCTCCCAGACCGGAACCGACGGCGCAAGGAAGAACACCGAGGAGAACGGCACCTCCGGCGCCGCCCCGGCGCGGCCCCGTCGCGCACATACAAGCCCCTTCGCTGCGCTCGACCGCAAGCGCGCCGAGGAAAAGTCAGCGCACGGGGACGCAGCATCGCAGAAGGATGCCGCGCACCATGCGCAGGCCGACGCCACGCCCTCGCGTCCCCGTCGCGCGCACACGAGTCCTTTCGCCAAGCTCGACCGCAAGCGCGCCGAGGAAAGGGCCGCAGGCATGGCGTCCGCCCCGTCCGCCCCGTCCGCCCCATCCGCCGGCGTGTCGCACGCATCCGCGGCCCCGTCGACCGACGACGCCACGGATTTCCCGCCCATCCGCCGGCACCGCCACCAGCGCCGTACCGTGGCGCCGGTGTCGCGCCGCGCTGCCTCGACGCTCGGAGGCTCCCCCGTCGCCGGCTCCTTCGGCGCGTCGGCCACGGGGCGCAGCTGGGTGCAGGACTACACGGTGACGGTGAATCCGCAGACCACCGTGCTGGACTGCCTTCTGGATATCAAGCGCCGCATCGACCCCACGCTCGCCTTCCGCTACTCGTGCGGCCACGGCATGTGCGGCTCGGACGCCGTGTCCATCAACGGCACGCCGTCCCTGCTGTGCAAGACGACGGTGGCCCAGGCCGCGGCCACGGCGCGGACAACGACCGGCGGCTTCATCCGCACCGGCTCCGCCCCGTCTGCGAAGTCCGCCTCCGCCCCGTCTGCGAAGTCCGCCTCCGCCCCGTTCGCGGAGTCCACCGCCCCGACCGACCCGCCGGTTATCGACCTTGCGCCGATCCCCGCGTTCACGGTGCAGCGCGACCTCATCGTCGATATGGAGCCGATGCTCGACCAGATCCGCGCCCTCCAGCCCTATCTCGAGGCACGCGACGAGCTCCTGAAAACCAAGGACGGCACAATCAACGTGCTCGAATACCTCCAGTCCCCCGCCGAGCTCAGGAAGATTGAGCAGCTGTCGACCTGCCTGGCGTGCGGCGTCTGCGAGTCGAGCTGCCCCGTGTTCGTCGGCGGCGACGCGTTCATAGGCCCCGCGGCCATCGTGAACCAGATTCGCTTCATCGACGATTCCCGCGACGGCCTGACGAAGGAGCGCCTCGAGGCGCTGGGCGAATCCGACGGCCTGTCGGCCTGCCAGTCGGTGCGCGCCTGCGGTCTCAACTGCCCGCAGGGCATCGACGTGGGCGAGGTGATCTGGCAGTTCATCCAGCGCACGCAGACCGAACGTCAGGAGGGCTGACGCCGCTTCCGGATGTGAGACATCCGACCCGCCCCCACCGCCCCGTGGCTACGCTGACAGGTATGAGCCTGAACGTGTATGAGAACATTCCCTCCGCCTGGAGTTATGTCGAGGACGAAGCGGCGCACGCCGAAACCGCTTTGGAGAAAACCGCCCGCCAGAAGCTCAAGGAGGCGGGCATCCGCCCCTGCTTCGCCTCGCAGGCCGCGTTCATCGCGCACGAGGCGCAGGCCGTGCGTGCGCAGTCGGTGATCCTGCTCGGCGGCGCGCCGATCCTCGAGGCGCTGCATCTGACGGACGCCCTCGGCAGCGAGGGCCAGGTCACGATCATCGACACGGACCAGAAGGTCACGAAAATGGCCACGGCGCTGTTCAAGTCGCTCGAGGAGGAGTCCACGGTGCGCGTGCGCATCGTCGCCGCCCTTGGCGACAGCTATCTGCCGCGCCTGAACACGATGGACTACGACATCATCGTGGCGGGCGGCGATCCCACGAACTACCGCTCCGCCTATGACAACGCGGAGCGCCTGCTGCGCCGCGGCGGCGAGCTCATTCTGAGCGACGCCCTCGGCTTCCTCAACGCGGATTCCACGGGAGGCCTGACGAACCCGGCCGACCGCTCGCGCAAGGCGACGCTGCTGCGCGCCCTGAGCAAGGAGCTGGCGGACGACGACCGCTTCTCCACCACACTGACGGGCATCGGCACGGGCCTGTCGCTGAGCGTCCTGCGCTGACGCGCATGCCGTGGCGGCGTCGGCCACCCGCAGTCCACATCTGCAAACTCACACCTGGGGCGGAATAAGCCTCGTGGCGTACTCGACGGCCTCCTTCGGGTCATCCGTCACCTTGAACAGCTGCGGGTCCAGCGGGGAGATCATGGACCGGTACAGCAGCGTGTCGTTGATCCAGTCCAGCAGGCCCTGCCAATACTCCGAGTTGTAGAGCACCACGGGCATCGTGGCGGTTTTGTGCGTCTGCACAAGCGTGAGGCATTCGAACATCTCGTCCAGCGTTCCGAAGCCTCCGGGGCAGACGATGATGCCTTTTGAATACTTGACGAACATGGTCTTGCGCACGAAGAAGTAACGGAAGCTCATGCCGAGGTTGACATACGGGTTGATGCCCTGCTCGTGCGGAAGCTCGATGCCGAGGCCCACGGACACACCGTCCGCGAGCGCCGCTCCCCTGTTGGCGGCCTCCATGATGCCGGGGCCGCCGCCGGTGATGACGGCGACTTTCTTCTCGGCGGCGAGGGCGCCCATGCGCTCGGCAGCTATGTAGTCCGGGGTGTTGCGCTTGGTGCGGGCCGAGCCGAAAATCGTGATGGCGGGGCCGAGTTCCGCGAGCGCGCCGAAGCCGTCGACGAATTCGGCCTGGATGCGCAGCACGCGCCACGGGTCCATGTGGAGCCAGTCGGTGGAGCTTTCGCCGTCCAGAAGGTGGCCGCTGGTGGTGCCGTCCTGCGGGATCATGGTGCCGCGGAAGGTGACGGGGCCGCGGTGGTATTCGTCGCCGAGCGGTGATTCGGGTTCCGTTGTTCCCTGGTTCGGCACGATGGCGCCGCCGGTCGCGGCGGCGTTGCCGTCGGCCGTGCCCGCGCCCGGAGCGCATGTCGCAGCGACGTTCTTCTCGGCGTCGTTCGCGGCGTTCTTCGCAGCGGCATAGTTCATGGTTGCGTCGGTCTCGGGCGCGCCCTCCCCGGGGCGGCCGGACCCGTCGTTGCCGCCATCGTCGGCGGTATAGCGGCGCAGAAATCTCGTCATTGTCTTTTCTTTCTCTTTTTGCAGTATCGCATCCATCGTATGCCACGATGCCGCCGCCGCGGGGCGTGGAAGGTGAACTGTCGGCAATGCGTCGCCATACGGACGGAAAACGGCGCCGCATATGCGGCGCCGCTCCTTTCGGCGCCCTCGCGGCGCCATCGTATGCCCTTCGGGCCGACGGATCAGGAGATTCCCTCGTCCGAATCGTCGCCCTCCTCCTTGACCTCGGCGGCGACCTGCGCGGCGGAGGTCTCGACGTACGGGAAGGCGGCGTCGCCGTCCACATGCGACATATCCTGCAGCGCCTCCTCGGCGCCCTGCGAAAGCTTGGCCGCCTCGGCGCGATGCCGCTCGACCTTGGCCATGTAGCGCTTGGACTGGCGCGACAGCAGGATGCTGGCGATGACGGCGGAGATGATGGAGCCGACGAGCACGCCAAGCCTGGCCTCGCCGGACAGCTCGGAATCCCTGAACGCAAGCGAGGCGATGAGGAACGACACGGTGAAGCCGATGCCGCAGGCCGTGGCCATCGGGAACAGGTCGCGCACGCGCAGGCCCTTCGGCAGCTTGAGGCCGCACGCCTTCGTGGTGAACCAGGTCACGAGCATGACGCCGCACGGCTTGCCGATGATCAGCGCGAGGGCGATGCCCATGACGACCGGGGAGACGAGCATATGCGGGCCGAGGTCGTCGAAATGGATGCCCGTGGCGAACAGCGCGAAGATCGGCAGGGCGAGCAGCGCGGAGAACGGGTTGAGCTTGTCATGGTAGCGTTCGGCGCGCGGGGTGTCTTCGCCGTGCAGCACGTTCGCGGGCGTGAGCAGGCCCACAAGGACGCCGGCGAGCGTGGGATGGATGCCCGCCTCGAACATCATGACCCACGCGAGGATGCCGTCCATCGCCACGAGGATCCACAGGACCTTCTTCATGCGCACGAGCAGGCTCCAGATGACGGCGCAGACCACGATGCCCGCGAACCAGTACCATTCGTTGACCGAGGAGAAGCACACGGCGATGACGACGATGCCGAGCAGGTCGTCGACGGTGGCGAGGGTCATGAGGAACGCGCGGATGGAGCCCGGCAGCGTTTTGGCGAACAGCGCGAGGATGGCCAGGGAGAACGCGATGTCGGTGGCGGTGGGCACGGCCCATCCGCGGGCGATTTCGCTGAACGCGTGCGTGGTCTCGTTGCCGATGATCTCGCTGCCGACGGCGCCGGGGCCGAAGGTGGCGAACAGCTTGGAGACGATGAGGAAGACGACGGGCGGGATGGCCATGCCGCCGACGGCGGCGAGCATCGGGACGGCCGCGGCCTTCGGGTTCGACAGGGAGCCCGTGGTGAGCTCCTGCTTGAGATCGAGACCGACGCACAGGAAGAACACCGTGAGCAAGCCGTCCTGCGCCCAGTCGGAGACCGACAGGAAGAAGTCCGTGTTCGGGATGCCTATCTCGGTTTCCGACAGGTGGACGAACCATTGGCTCGTCCACGGCAGATTCGCCAGAAGCAGACCCGCGAAGGCGAAGCCCAGCATGATGAGACCGCTTGACCGATCGGAGGAGGCGAGACGCTTCAGCCTTGTTCCCAGACCGACACTTCCTGTTGCACTCATAATGTCCTTTCGATTGACGACGAGATCGCCGCCCGGATGAGTCCGGGCGCCCCAGACATCGTGGGGCGGATGGGGACGGGCCGTTCGCGCGGGGCGCGTCGGGTTCGCGGGGATTCACGATTCCCGGAATCCGGATGGGCAGGCGCCCGGCGGGTTACGACCGTGTGTCCATGACATGACATCGTATCCGATACGTGTATCGGAAAAATAACACACCTGAGACACAGTCCACGAGCCGGGACATTCCTCCCACGGGCGCGGCGGATGGGCGCAGCGAATGAACCGCCGGCCGAACGCCACGGTGTTTCCATCGCCGGACATCACCGACGCATGGCATGGCGCCACGCCCTCGTCACCGTCCCGTCCGCGCGAATCGTATCCAGACGCGATGCGCCGCCCGCAGAGCACAGCGCCGTGCCATCGGGCGTCAGGCCGAGCCACGGGGAGTCGCCCATGATGCAAGGCAGTTTCGGTATTTCCGTCACGGATGCCTTGCCCGCATCGGGATACGATTGCAACGGCGACGGATGAAGGCGATGACCCACAGCGAGATGATGTGCAGCGCACGCCTGGGTCCGCAATCGAGGCTCCTTCGTGGAACCAGCCCCCCCCTATCACCAGATGTCCGGCGGCCATACGATCTCATCGGCTTCCATCCCCCCGCTCCCGCAGTATCACCACGCGACACGCCGTAGTTGCGCCGCTCGATACGAAGGTCTATTCTCTTCAAATGTTGCAAGCAAAGCTTACAGCGTTGCGCCAGTAGCCCAATGGATTAGAGCAGCTGACTACGGATCAGCAGGTTGCAGGTTCGAATCCTGTCTGGCGCACTTTTTTATACCTTCTTTTCGTTCCCCTTCTGCATTATCTCTTTCCCATATCATCGTCTAACGCGAAGTGCCGCGCAAGACGCAGGCGCCCCTTCCCGGAACACGCTTCCCGGAACACGGAAGACAACGCCATGTCCCGCGGAGCCCCGCAGAGTATTTCCACGATTTTGCCACCCTGGAACCCGGATTCCACCCACGATCCATCACGGTTTGTACGAGCCACGCAGAAGCGACACGCCGACGGACGAGGCGGGTACTGTCGGTGATATGAGAGACAACGAGTGAAGGGGAATGACATGCGCTACGACGACATGAGCCACCGAGATACATCCGGGTTCGGCCCGGGCAAGGCTTTTCCTGTGACGGCGAGGAACATGACCGGCGCGGCGAACACTGCCGGCGCGGCGAACACTGCCGGCGCGGCGAATGCCGGTGCGCCGGGCGGCGCGGGCGACGATTCGGGCGTGGAGGTCACCGAGTGGTATGGGTTTTCGTCGGGCGTGCCGTTCGTCATCGAACCCCCGGCGGAGTATCTGAAGCGCATGATCGATTGCGGGCGTACCTTGTTCATTCCGCCGGACGGTGAGGACGGGGATTACGTGGGGCGGCTCCTGTTCAGCCCTTCGGTGAGCCTCCCGTTCCCGATATTGGACGGGTCGGAGTCTCTGACGGACATGTCGGCCGCGGAGTGGCTGTTCTTCCGCCCGCCGGTCAGCCACGTGTACGACGGGTCGGTGACTATCGAGGAGTGGGCGCTCACGTTGGAGGCATACCTGTACTACGGGTACTTGGTGAACGAGGACGAGGGCAATGTGATTGCGACGGAGCTTGCCCCCGGCTGGGATTCGGAGGAAAACGTGTGGGCGCAGTGCGCCGCGTGGGCGCACGACGCGGTGGACTGGCTCACGTCGCTGAACGTGGCGCGCGCCTACGGTTTCGCCGCCCGCTTGGGCGGGGACGAGGTTCGCGCGCTGGAGACGGCGTGCCGCCTGTGGGGCGTGCCGTTCGACCTGTCGGAGGGTTTCGTCAGCGAGGTGATGGCGGAGGGCCGTGAGGCTTACGGGCGTCTGCTGGACAGTTACCGTGACCTGACGGACCGTGAGTTCGATTTCCTTGGCACGGACGTGCGCTGGGTGGAGGGCGCGAGGGACGCGATGCTCCCGTAGACGCGACGCTTCTTCTCTTTAGACACGACGCTTCTTCAAACACAGCGCGGGGGCGCGGCCGGAATCATCGGCCGCGCCCCTTTTGTATGCGGTGCGCCAGGTTTGCCTTCTCCGATCCGATTGCTGAAAGCAAGATCAACGATTCCTCCGCCAACAGTGGCTCTCACTGGCACTGCGGCAACCAGCGAGACCGACCGTTACATACACCATCGTTGCAAACAGGCGGCACCCCACCCTAACAGTGCCTCTCACTGGCACTCCAGCAACCAGCAAGACCGACTGTTGGGAAGAAAACCCAGCAACCCCAACGACCACCCTCCCAACAGTGCCCCTCACTGGCACGCCAGCAACCAGCAAGACCCACCGTTGCCGGCACCATCGTTGCAAACAGGCGGCACCCCACCCCAACAGTGCCTCTCACTGACACGCCAGCAACCAGCGAAGCCCACTGTTACCGACACGAGCCGTATCTCGACGATTGACGGCGCACCGAGACCCCCGCACCCACTCCGGAGCCCGCACCCACTCCGGGATCCACGCCCGGATCCGGAAGCGAAACCGGAATCCGCTTCGAGCGAAATCCCTTGCGATTGCATGCGACACACCGAATTTGGTGAATTGCAGGTAAACGGCATATTATTTTTGAGTTGTCATAAAGAAAACTTATGACACCGCGCCAGTAGCCCAATGGATTAGAGCAGCTGACTACGGATCAGCAGGTTGCAGGTTCGAATCCTGTCTGGCGCACATAAAGCCCGAGGCCGAATGGCTTCGGGCTTTTCAATTCCCACGCCATTCCGATTCTCGTAGAATTCACTCCATTCCCCTCCGTGGCCCAAGGCAATCATTCGCCCGGGCAATCCGCCTCCACGCGAATAGCTGTACGGGCGGTGGATTACATGAACCGGGCGAGCAACACGATGATGACGGCGAGCGCATCGACGGCGATGTGGAGGATGAGCATGGCCCGGGAGAAATTTCGCAGGTTGGCGTTCTCCGCGGAGCTCGTCGAATAGAAAATCGTGGCGACAAGGCCCACGATGGGGAGGGAGAACAGAAGAAGGAACCCCACGTATTCCGACACCGTCAGCGGCCGGAACCGGACGGGCAGGTCGTTCTCATCGAAGTAGTCGAGGCGCAGCAACTGCTCCGGCGCAATGCCCGGAACCTGCACGGGATTCGGGAATGCGTTTGCGTCACCGCGACCGTTCTTCATCGGCGCAGAATAGCCCGGCGCAACGTAGGCGGGCGCAGAATACGCAGGCGCCGCACCATAGGCGGGCGCGGAGTTCAATGGCGCGGAGTTCGAGGGCGCAGCGCCTTCCGCCGGCGCGTAACCCGGAGTGCCATAGCCCGGCGCAGCGTAGGCGACGTTCCGGGAATCGGGGTTCGGGGCAGACGATTCTTCCGAATAGTCGTTCTCGAAAACGGCGCGCCACGCCTCGGGGTCGGGAGACGGGACGTCGGCGGCGCCCGGCATGCCAGCCCCCGCGGGAATCGGTTCGCTCGTCGTCTCGTTGCCTTCCGCCATCGGATTCCTCCCTGTCCTCGGCATGACGCGCATTCGCGCGCCCTTGTGCATCGTATCGAAACCGCGGCGACGGCGCCACCGCGTCGCCGCCGTGCCGGCACCGCATCAGCACTGCGTCACCGCTATGCCAACACGGCGCCAGCACCACGCCGGCACCACGCCTCGTGTCAGGACATGCTGATGGAGTCGAGCGGCATGGCCGAGTCAATCGGGAAATCGGACGACGACGGAGCCACGCCCGCCGTCACGAGATTCGATCCGAGCATGGCCACCATGGCACCGTTGTCGGTGCACAGCTTGATCTCGGGAATGCGCACGTCCACACCGGCCTCGCGCCCCGCCTCTGCGAGATGCTCGCGCAACTGCGAGTTGGCGGAGAAACCGCCGCCCACGATCAGCGTGTCGGAGCCACGGCTGCGGCATGCATCGATCGCCTTCCTGCTGAGCACCGACGCCACCGACTGCGCCAACGACGCGCAGACATCGTCGACCGGAATGTCCTTGCCGTCGGCGCGGCGGCCCTCGACCCAGCGCGCCACGGCGGTTTTGACGCCGGAGAAGCTGAAATCGTAAGGATGCTCGGCGCCGGCGCGGCCTTGCGTCAGACCCATGGGCACCTTCAATGCGGTGGGGTCGCCCAGGCGTGCGTGCCGGTCGATATGCGGCCCGCCGGGGTACGGGAAGCCGAGGAGTCGCGCCACCTTGTCGAAGCACTCCCCCGCCGCGTCGTCCAGCGTGGTGCCGACCACCTCGATGCTGCGCGCGATGTCGTCGATATGCAGCAGCGACGTGTGGCCTCCCGACACGATAAGCGCCATCGTGTTCTCGGGCAACGCGCCGAACTGCAGCTGCGTGACGCTGACATGCCCGATGACGTGGTTGATGCCGTAGATCGGCTTGTTGGCGGCCCATGCCAGGGATTTCGCGCCCGAAACGCCGACCGCAAGGCAACCAGCGAGGCCGGGGCCAGCGGAGACGGCGATGGCGTCGATATCCGACAGGTCCATGTTCGCGTCGGCCAGCGCGCGGGAGACGACAGGAACGAAGGCCTCGGCGTGTGCACGGCTGGCGATTTCAGGGATGACGCCGCCGTAGCGCGCGTGCTCCTCCATGCTCGACGCCACGATGTTGCTGACAAGCGTGGTGCCGCGCACCACTGCAGCGGCGGTTTCGTCACAGGTCGACTCGATGCCGAGGATGACGGGGCCGTCGGAGCCACCCGCCGCGGCGGGGATGCCCTTCATGATGTCGTCTGATGTCACGTCGCTCATCTCAATCCTTCCGTTCCTGCATCGTCTGTGTCTGCGCGGGTTGGTTCTGCGCAGTCTGGTCCTGCGCGACCGTGTCTTGCGCGGGTTGGTTCTGCGCGGCCGGGGCGAAGCCGACGATGCGCTCGCCCAGTTGCACGGCCATCACGTAGGCGTCCTTGTTCTCGGGCTGATAATAGCGCCGCCTCAGTCCGATGCGTTCGAATCCACGCCTGCGGTACACCGCGAGCGCCGGTTCGTTGTCGGTGCGCACTTCGAGCAGCATGCGGCGTGCTCCGTCGGCCGTGGCATCCGCCAGAAGCCGGTCGAGCAGGCGTCCGGCGATGCCCTGGTTCTGCCATGCCGTTCCGACGCCGACGGTCATGAGCTCGGCGTCGTCGCCGTCATACCAGTATCCGGCGTAGCCGCGCACCGTATCGTTCGCGTCGTCATCTGCACCTTCGTCCACGTCATCGTTCGCGCCATCGTTCGCCGGAATGACGTCGACGAGGTAATGGCGTGCCGGGGCGTGGAATTCCTCCTCGAGCACGGCGCGGCTCCATCCGCCGGTGCCGAACAGGTCGGCCTCGAGGCGCGCGACCTGGTCGAGGTCGGCTTCGGTCATGGCGCGGATCACCGGCCGGTCTCCTGCGCCAGATGGCGGGCGGCTTCCTTGCGAAGGTCCTCCTGCGTCATGACGGCCTTGAGCGGCGCGGGCTGCGACACGTCGGGGCGTCGCAGATACAACGGCTCCGTGGAGCAGGAGTCGCCGCGGTCGCGGTGCGCCGTGGCGAGGTTCGCCATGATGCGCGCTCCGTCCGCCCCCGCGGCGTACAGCGCGGAATCGTCGACGAGCTCGCCGAGCGCCACGATTCCCTGGAACGAGCTGGCGTAACGGCGCGCGCCGGTGCCGCAGACATCGACGACGATGCCGCCGCCCTCGGGCGTGTCGCGCCCACGGATCCATTCGTTGATGCGGTGCGCGATGACGCCGGCGCCGGCGATGTCCATGTCGAGGATCGTGCGGGGCACCGGGTCCCCGGGCACGCATTCGTACAGCGCGTAGTACAGCTGGCGGCGGCGTGCGTCGTTGACGGCAAGCACGAGGTGGCGGCGGCCGTCCGGGTATTGCAGGCCGGCGCGCCAGACGGCCTGCGGTTCGAGGATGTTCTGTCCGAGCAGTTCGGCTCCGGTGGCGAAGGCGGCGGCGCGGGCGGCGACGATACCGGCGCGCAGTCCGGTGAACGGCGCGGGGCCGGTACCCACGACGATGCGGCGGATATCACCCGGCTCGAGGCCGGCCTGCGCCACGACGTCGGCGATGGCGGGCTGGAGCTTCTCCACATGGGCGCGCGAATCGGGCTCATGATGCGGTTCCCGTCCGACGATGCCGACGGTGGCGCCGAACGATGTGTCGATGACGAGGGTCGGGATGCCGTCCCCGTCGGTCGCGTTCCGCCTGTCCGTCCCGCTGCCTTCAGCGGATGAAGCGTTCATTGCTGTGACTTCCTTTCCTCGGTTTTCGCCGATGACGTGTGCACGTATCCACCTTATGCCATGCCGTGCCTGCTTGCATGGGGATCACGCAGTGGAATCACACAGTGGGTCACTCACCGGAATCGCGGTGCGCCACGGCATCCGCGAGGGCGTCGAGGCGGGAGCCCCATCCGCGCCCCGATATCGTGACGGTGCGCGTGCCGTCGCTTGTCAAGCTCCCCGACCCCATCGGGCGGTCGATAACCGAGCGGTCGATGGTGACCTCGAGACGGGTGTCTGCCAGTTCGCCGGCCATGGCGGACCCCCATTCGATAAGCACCACGGTGCCGGGGCCTGGGTCCTCGAGCTCCTCGTCAAGGCCGAGCGACTCGAGTTCGTCAAGCAACCGTTCGGTGGCGACCTGCGGCTGGTCGTCGGAGCCGGGAAGGCGGTAGGCGTCGACGTGCACAAGCGTGGCAGGGGCTCCGCTGCCGGGAAAACGGCCATGCAGTTCGCGCGCGATGGTGAAGGTCGGAGACACGATGGGCCCGTCGATGCCGAGTCCGGCGCCGACGCCCTGGGCGAAGGTCGTCTTGCCGGCCCCGAGGGGCCCGGACAGGACGACGACGTCGCCGCCACGCACCTGAGAAGCGATAGCCGCGCCCAGGGCGCGCATGTCGTCGGTCGTCGGAACCGTGGTGACGATGGCGCCCGACGGCGTCCTGCCGGTTCGTGCGGCGGACGGCTGCATCGTGGCGTCATACCCGGTCAGGGACGACGCCCCGTCGACGGTTTCCGATTCGATTGCCTCGCTCATGCCAGGGCCCTTCCCTTCGTTCCGATGTATTCGATGGCACGCTCCAGCGAGTAGACCGGATCGCCGCCGTTGGATTTGCACGCCTGGTCGACCACCGCGAGCGCCTCGAAGCAGGTGCTCATGCCCGGCCCCGTCCATCCGCGCAGCTGCCCGCGGGCGCGGCGCAACTGCCAGTCGGGCATGCCGGTCTCGGCCTCGGTGATGCTGCCGGAGTTGACGGCGGCGGCTTTGGCGAGCGCGCGCATCTTCATCGCGAGCGCGCCGACAATGGCCAGCGGATCCGTGCCCTGCTCCACGGCGGAGCGCATTTTCACGATGGCCAGCGGAACATTGCCCGCGAGGGCGAGGTCGGCCACCTCGAAGCCCGTGGTCTGGGGGTCTGCCGTCATGTATTCGTTGACGCGTTCGAGGCTCATGGGGTCATCGTCGAAATCGGAGCACAGCTGCTCGCACATCGCGTACAGTTCGCCGGGATACCGCCCCATGACGGCTGCCAACTGCTGCGCGGCGCGGATGTCGATGCGGCGGCCGAGCGATTCGAAGCGCTGCACCACGAAGTTGACGCGCGCCTGCGGTTTCTTGAGGTCGGGCACCTCGCAGCGGTAGGCGCCGGCCTTGCGCATGCGGTCGACGAGGCCCTTGCCCTTCTGCCCTCCCTCGTGACGGCAGATGAGGATGCATTCGGCCGCCTCGGGGTCGGCGAACGCACGCTTCGTGTAGTCGACGATGCGGTCGGCCAACGCCGGGTCGGCGTCCTGCAGATTCGACACGAGCACGATGGTACGCGGCGCGAGAAGGGTGGGGCTGATGGCCTGGAGAAAGTCGGCTGCGGACGCATCCTTGGCGTCGAGTTGCGCAATCTCGGCATCGGGCATGGCGGAACGCGCGGACTGGCGCATGTCCCTGACGGTCTGGGAGGCGAGGAACTCGTCGCCTCCGTAGACGATGTTGACAGGCGTGATTCTCATACCTGCTAATCTACACGCCCGCCCGCAGATCCGCGCTTGCCACGCTAGGTCGGGAACAGCAGGTCGCGCGTCTCGCGCCACCATTGCCCGAGATTCTCCCGCGCCATGCCGGCACGGGACACGCCCGCGCCCGGCATGGCGTCGACCGTGCCCGGCATGGCGTCGGCCGCTCCGATCATGGCGGCAGTGCCCGGCATGGCGTCGACCGACCCATCGTGCGCACCCCTGCGGCGACGCCACAGACGCATGGCGCGACGCGCCATCGCAATCCCCAGAGCCACGGCAAGCTCAGCCCCCGCCATGGCGAAGGCGCCGCCCCACCCGGATGGCCATCGCACCACCGAGCCGGCTCCTCCAAGCCACAGGGCGCAGGACGCCATCAGGGCCGTGGCGCAGGATGCCATCCATGCGAAGGCGAAACCCAGCGGCGGCATCACGATGCTCACGGCCAGTGCGGCGAGCCCGCAGATGGTGCCGAACCCCACAAGAGGCGCCACCATCACGTTCGCGACGGGAGCAAGCAACGGAACGCCGGATCCGAGCATCACCTGCACGGGAAGGGAGAAGGCCTGCGCCGCGAGGGTGACGGCGAGCGGCTCAGCCACGCACCGGGGCATGACGCGCCCCAGCGACCGGGTACATCGTGAACACAGCATCACGATGCCCGCCACCGACAGCACCGACAGGGCGAAGCCGTAGCTCAGCGCGAGCCCAGGCCTGACGATGACGGCAATGCAAACCGTCCAGCACAGGGCGCTCATGGCCTGGCTGCGCCGTCCCGCGCACAGGCAGGCGGCGGCGATAAGCCCGCCCGATGCCGCGCGCGTGATGGAGTCCGACGGCACCATGACGAGGCATAGCGCCGCATACGCCCCCGCCAGAGCCAGGGCAAGAAGGCCACGCGGGGCCCGGATGCGACGCATCAGCCATGTCACAATCGTGGCCAGGAGAACGAAATGCCCTCCGGACACCGCCATGAGATGCATGATGCCCGCGTTGCGGAAGCCGTCCGTCAGACCCGCCGCGTACACGGCGTCGACCGACCCATCGGGCGCGAGCGCGTCGATGGCGCTGTTCTGCCCCATGACGCCGAGCGTCAGACCGGGAACGAGAACCCGCCCCTGCTCCGACAACCCGTGCGTCACGGACAGGAAGGCATCCTGCAATCGTGTGACGCCCGACCGCAGCGCCGTCGGTGCGCGGATGGGCAGCCATCCCCTGACAGTCATCCACGCCGCCTCGCGCCCGTACTCAGGCTGCACCAGATCCCCCGACACCCGGTAGCGCCCGCCTGGGCGCAGGGCGCAGGCATCGGAACCAAGAAGAAGCCGCACCCTGGCGGATGATGGCTCCCTGACGCCGCCCGCTTCCATACGCTCAACGGTGGCCTGCGCCATGCACACGGATCCTCGACGAGTCGAGGCCTGCAACGGGGCGGTGATGCTGATATCCAGCACCGCCGATCCTCCCCCGTCGGCGGCGATACGCGCGACGGCGTCATGCGTCGCGGAAAGCGTCATAAGACTCGCCGACAGCATGGCCACGGCACCCGCCGCAAGGATGGCGAGAGCCGTATGCCACGGCGGATGGGGCCACGCTCCACGCATGCCACGATGCTGACAACGCGCAGTCAGACCCGTGCGGAGCACGGTGACGGCAACCGACCATGCCACGGCGCACGCCGCCACCGCCGCACACGCCGCCGCCAGACCCGCCGTCTGCGCCAGACCGGCCGCAAGCCAGACGGCGATGGCGGGCCCCATCATGCGGCAGTCATACAGACCGGGCTCAGGGACTGTGGCCGCACCACACTCCTGCTGCTCTGCAAGAGGTACAACAGGAGCCTTGCCGGGGCTGTCGGGGCTGCGGTGACGGCGCGCCGTGGAATCCGGATGCGTCATATCGTCACCTCCGGTCGTATTTTCTCCAGCGTCTTTGCGCCGATACCGTCGATTTTGAGCAGCTCGTCCACTGAAGTGAAACGACCATGCGCCGCGCGGTAGTCGAGTATTTTCTGCGCCGTGGCGGGCCCCACGCCCTTGATGGTCTGGAGCTCCTCGCTGGTGGCCGTGTTGAGGTTCACCTTCCCCGCGGCACCGGGCGATGCGGCACCGGGTGCGCCACCGGTGTCGGTTGGCGCAGCGGAACCGGGCGCTGTGGTATCGGAGGATGCCGCGCCGGGCGCAGCCGAGGCCGACGATTCCCCCGCTCCATCGGATTCGGCCATGGTGTGGCTCTCCGACGATTGCGCCGATCCGGCCCCCGTGTCGGACCACGCGCCGGACCGGGTACCGGACTGGGTACCCGGTGCAGCGGCCACGCTTCCTTCGGCGACCTGGAGAATCGTGCTGCCCTGACGGACGACCAGCGCAAGACTGGCGGCAAGCGCCACCACAAGAACGAGGATGATGGCCATGCAGGCTCGCTGCGAGATCACCCATCGCGCGGCCGCCCCATTCTGCGGGGCCGCGCGAACCGATGTATCGGCGTCATGCGGGTCGACTCCAGACAGCATGGCGAGCATCGGCCTGGATCCCGAGCCCAACCCCAATCCCCGTATTCCGCTCTTCTCGTCGTACTCGTCATTCTCGTACATCTCGCCATCTTCGTCATCCCAGAACTCCCCGCTTTCGCCGCGCTCCCCGTTTTCGCTGCTCCCGCCGCTCTCCCCGCTTTCGCCGCGCTTCCTCCTCTCACCGATCTCAGGAACCTTCGGGTCATCGGCACTCGCGGAAACGGTAGCTATGGAGTCCGACACCACTGCCTCCGCCGTGTCATCGCACCAAGGCTCCAACCCGTGGACCAGCGCAAGGCGCTCGCCGGGCGTCGCAACGGCGCACTCGGCCCCGCCGTCATGCAAGCCGGCTCCGTCGGCGGGATCCATGCGGTGTCCCGCGGGCCGCATCCGGCGGTCCGCCCGCGCATTCTCCCTCGGCATGCGCCGACGGTCGGGTGAATCGTTCCTCCACATGTTCGCCAGCATGGCATATCGCCCGACGACACGCCGACGCTTCGGGAATTGTGGACGAAGGTCACGCGCACACAGAACCCTGTGGATAACCCACCCGGCGGGTTCTCGTGGACCACGCAACACCGCGCAACAACGCGATGGAATTCATGTCCAGATTCCTCGGCCCTCTTCCAACAGTGCCCCTCACTGGCACGCCAGCGACCAACCAAGCCCACTGTCAACAAGGGAATCGTTGAAAACACTCACCACCAGCGCCCAACAGTGCCCCTCACTGGCACTGGAGCAACCGACAAAGCCCACCGTTATGCGAAGGCCCCGACGGGGACGCATTCGTCACCCATCGGGGCCTTGTATCAGCGTATCAGCACCGAAGTGCACGCACCGCGCGCATCACGGAACGATCGACACGATCTTCGGAGCCTTGACGATCACCTTGCGCGGCTCCTTGCCGTCGAGCAGCGCCTGGATCTTCGGCAGCGCGAGCGCCTGCGCGCGCAGGTCGTCCTCGCTGATGTCGGGCGAGACCTCGAGCTTGCCGCGCACCTTGCCCTTGACCTGCACGACTGCCGTCACGGCGTCGACGCCCACGAAGCGCTCGTCGGCCACCGGCCACGGCGCGTGAGCCAGCGACTCGTCGTGGCCCAGGCGCGCCCACAGCTCCTCGCACATATGCGGTGCGATCGGCGAGAGCATGAGCACGAGCGGCTCCACGGCGGCACGCGGCACGGAGTCGAGCGACGTCAGGTGGTTGTTGAGCACGATGAGCTTGGCGATGGCCGTGTTCGGGCGCATGTTCTCCATCTCCACGGTCACGTCCGCAATCGTGTTGTTCAGGAGCTTGGCCGTCTTGGCATCGAGCGCATCATCGGTAACGGTCACCTTGCCGGTGGACTCGTCCACCACGTTGCGCCACAGGCGGGCGAGGAAACGCTGCGCGCCCACCACGTTGCGCGTATTCCACGGGCGGGACTCGTCGAGCGGGCCCATGCTCATCTCGTAGACGCGGAAGGTGTCGGCGCCGTAGGTGTCGTACATGTAGTCCGGCGTGATGATGTTCTTGAGGCTCTTGCCCATCTTGCCGAACTCGCGGTTCACCTGCTCGCCGTCGTACCAGAAGGTGCCGTCCTTGTGCTCCTCCACCTCGGCGGCCGGCACGTACTGGCCGCGCTCGTCGGTGTAGGCGTAGGCCTGGATGTAGCCCTGGTTGAACAGCTTGTGGAACGGTTCGGGGGAATCGACGTAGCCCAGGTCGAAAAGCACCTTGTGCCAGAAGCGCGCGTACAGCAGGTGGAGCACGGCGTGCTCCACGCCGCCCACGTACAGGTCGACGCCGCCGGACTTGCCGGCCGTGGCGTTGTGGTCCGGGCCGAGCCAGTACTGGAACTCGTCCGGATCCACCGCGTGCTCGGCGTTCTTCGGGTCGATGTAGCGCATGTAGTACCAGCAGGAACCCGCCCAGTTCGGCATCGTGTTGGTGTCGCGGTGGTACTGCTTCGGGCCGTCGCCGAGGTCAAGCGTGACGTTGACCCACTCGGGGTTGCGGCTCAGCGGGGCCTCGGGGTTGCTTTCGGCGTCCATCGGGTCGAAGGTGCGCGGCTTGTAATCGGGCACGTCCGGCAGGTTGATGGGCAGCTGGTCGTCCGGAATGAGGTGCGGCACCTCGTTCTCGTCGTACACGATGGGGAACGGCTCGCCCCAGTAGCGCTGGCGGGAGAACAGCCAGTCGCGCAGACGGTAGGAGACGGTGCCCTTGCCCACGCCCTGCTTCTCGAGCCACGCGATGGTGCGCTCCTTGCCCTCGTCCACGGTCAGGCCGTTGAGGTCGAGGGTGTCGCCGCCGACCTCGGTGGCATCCACATGCGAGTTCACGATATGCCCATCGTGCGAGGTATACGCGGCCTTTCCCTCGTAGTTGTCGAGCGAATCGCCGGATTCGGCGTCGGGCGCGACGGTGTAGATGACGGGCAGACCGAACTTCTCGGCGAACGCGTAGTCACGGTCGTCGCCGCCCGGCACGGCCATGATGGCGCCGGTGCCGTAGTCCATGAGCACGTAATCGGCGGCGAAGATCGGCAGGCGCGCGCCGGTGATCGGATTCACGGCGTACAGGCCGGTGAACACGCCGGTCTTGTCGCCTTCCTCGGCCACGCGGTCCTTCGCGGTCTTCGACTCCGCCTGCAGGCGGTAGGCGTGCACGGCCTCCTTCGGCGTGGCGTAGCCGCCCTTCCACGAGTCGGCGATGCCGTCCTCCCAAGCCTCGGGCACGTCGGCGAGCAGCGGATGCTCAGGCGACACGACGGCGAAAGTGGTGCCGAACAGCGTGTCGGGACGCGTGGTGTAGACCTCCATGTCGCGGTCGCCGGCGGGGGTGGGCACGCGGAAGTGCACGGAGGCGCCATGGGACTCGCCGATCCAGTTGCGCTGCATGAGGCGCACCTTCTCGGGCCAGTCGATCATGTCGAGGTCCTCGATCAGACGATGCCCGTACGCGGTGATGCGCATGGACCACTGGCGCAGCTCGCGCTGGAACACCGGATAGTTGCCGCGCTCGGAGCGGCCCTCGGCCGTGACCTCCTCATTGGCCAGCACGGTGCCCAGGCCCGGGCACCAGTTCACCGGCGACTTGGAGATGTAGGCGAGGCGGAAATCGTTGAGCACGTCGGCCTGCTCGGCCTCGGTCAGGGAATCCCACTGGCGGCCTTCGAAACCCGGAATCTGCTTGGCGCCGGAGCGGAACTTCTCGATGAGCTCGGACACGGGGCGTGCGGAGCCCTTGCCGCCGTCCTTGCGCACGAAGTCGGGGTCGTACCACGAATCGTAGATGCGGGAGAAGATCCACTGCGTCCAGCGCACGTAGTTCATGTCGGTGGTGGCGAAGCTGCGGCGCTCGTCAAGGCTCAGGCCCAGACGATGCAGCTGGCGGTGCATGTTCGCGATGTTCTGCTCGGTGGTGACGCGCGGATGCTGGCCGGTCTGCACGGCGTACTGCTCGGCGGGCAGGCCGAAGGCATCGTAGCCGAGGGCATGCAGCACGTTCTCGCCCTTCATGCGGTGGTAGCGGCTGACGACGTCGGTGGCGATGTAGCCCAGCGGGTGGCCCACGTGCAGGCCCTTGCCGGACGGGTACGGGAACATGTCGATGACGAAGTACGGCGGGCGTCCATCGGCGTTGCGGCCCTTGCCGTCCGTCAGCGCGCCCTTGACGTTGGCGGCCCAGAAAGTGCCTTCGTCATCCCACTTCTTCTGCCATTTCTTCTCGATCTCCTGTGCCATCGCCGCGTTGTAGCGGTATTCGGGCTCGCGATCTTCGGAAACACCGGACTCGGCCATTGTTCTCCTCACGTGCTGTGGCGCAACCCGCGCCGATTATGGATTCGCGTCATCCCGGCCCGTCGCCGGCGCGATGACGTGACGCTCTTAGTCGAGATTATCGTGTGGCATGTGGACACGTCATGCGTCGAAACGTTCGGCATTCGACCGGCTTCCGGCCGGCATCCCGCCCGCATTCCTCCGCTACGCGGACGGCGTGATGGCACCGCGGACGCTGTAGCTGGAGCCGCCGAAGTGGGTCGAGACGCTGGTGCTCCACGTGCCGTCGTCGACCATGCGCTGCAGAGCGCTGTTGACGTTGTCGCGCAGCTTGCTGTCGCCCTGCGGCAGCGCGATGCCCCATTCCACGTCGACGGACGGGTTGCCCACCAGATGCGCCGAGCCGAACGGCAGGTTCGCCGCAAGACCGGCGAGCACCATGTCGTCGCCTTCCACCGCGTCGGCGCCGCCGGACAGAAGCGCCGTCATGCATTCGGAGTAGTTCTTCGCGTCAATCGTGTTCACGCCGTATGTCTGGATGGCGTCATTGACCTCCTGCTCGAGGTACCCGTTGACGACGCACACGGTTTTGCCCGCCATGTCGGCCAGGGAGGTGATGGATTCGGAGTCGAGGTCGCGCACGAGCAGGTCCTGGCCCATCGTCACGTAGGACTGGGAGAACTCGATGTCGTCGGTGGTGCCGTTGAGGTCCTGGTGCACGCCCACGATCATGTTCACGTCGCCGCGGCTGAGCAGGTCGTCGCGGTCGGCGTTGCTCGCCTCGCGCCAGCTGATCTGGTCGGCGGAATAGCCCAGGCGGTTCGCCACGTACGTGGCCACGTCCACGTCGACGCCCGACATATTGCCCGAATGCTCGAGCGAGACGCCCGGCCTGTCATAGGCGATGCCGATCGTGATCGTGGAGCCCGTGATGTCGCTGGACTCCATGGAGCGCGTGCAGGCGGTGAGCGGTGCGACGGCGAGAAGCGCGGCGAGGGCGGCCGACACGCGGCGCACGAGCGGGCGGTGCGAGGAGCGACGGCGCGCGGCGGGCCTGCGGGACGATGCGCGGCGGGCGGCGCCGGCGATCCTTTTCTTCGAGAACGACATGGCTTTCATCCTAACCCGAGGCGCCCACCCTTTCCCGAGGGCGAAAGTTCCTGGGGCGGGGCGATTGTGCACCGCGGCCCGCCGCGAGCATCGTGCACCGCGGACATCGTATGGCGCACCCGAGCCGCTTCGACGACTTGTCTGGACGCGCTACTTGAACATCTTCGTGCGCGTGAGGATCCACGCCACGATGCCGCCGATGACGGCCGCGATGACGATGATCGCCGCGAAACCCCACGGTTCTCCCGTCAAGGGCATGCCGAGCATGCCTCCCTCCTGGAAGTTCATGCCATACATCGAGAAGATCAGCGTCGGGACGGAGATGACGATCGAGATGATCGTGAATACCCTCATGACGTTGTTCACGTTATTCGACACGATGGAGCCGAAGGCATCCGTCATGCCCGAGAGAACGCCGCTGTAGATGTTGGCCATCTCGATTGCCTGCTTGTTCTCGGTGATGACGTCCTCGAGCAGGTCCGCGTCGTCCGGGTACTGCCGGATGCGGTCGAGGCTCGTCATCTTCTCGAGCACGATTTCGTTCGACTTCAGCGACGTGGCGAAGTAGACCAAGGTTTTGCTCAGCTCCATGAGCTGGATGATCTCCTCGTTGCGCATGGAGCGGCGCAGGCGCAGTTCCAGCTTGTCGCTTTCGCGGTCGATGATGCGCAGGTATCGCAGGTACATGGTGGCGTTGCGGTACAGGATCTGCAGGATGAAGCGCGAGCGCATGAAGGTGTTGAAACCGCGGATGGTACCTTCCATGAACGGATGGAGAAGCGGCGTGTCCTTCATGCAGACCGTCACGATGAGGTCCTCGGTGACGATGATTGACAACGGGATGGTCTCGTACCAGTCGCGCCCGCCGCGCTCCTCCACCGTCGGAATGTCGACGATGATCATCGTGTAGCCCTCTTCGACGTCGACGCGCGAGCGTTCCTCGTCATCCAGGGGTGCACGCAGGTCGGCGAGGTCGATGTCGCAGGCCGTGGCGACCGTGGTCAGCTCCACGTCGGTCGGGTCGGTGAGGGAGAGCCACGATCCGGGCTCGGGTTTCTCTATGGGCTTCGTATGGCCATTGACAGTGCTAAAGATTCTCAGCATTCCACTCACCTGCCTTCCGAACGTCCGTGCGGCGCGACCGGCGCCCGGGCCTCTGGGTCCGGAACGCGGGGCGGAATCCGCATGCGCGATATGTCCGTGCCGCCGATTGCACGCGTGCCGCCGCAGGCGCGGCGCATCCGCACGCACCGCCGACGGCAGGCCAACCTAGAAAAGAATACTCCGCCCCCGGCCGGGGCGCACCTGCCCTGGGTGAACCGTCGGTGAATGGTCGGGCGCACGATTCTTCTCCCCGGCATCCTTTCCCGATGTTCTTTCTCAAAATCCGGTTTCGCTCCGACCTGTTTTCGAGTCGTTTCCAAAATGCTTCACGATAGCTCCTCAGCCCAGTATTCCGTAGGGCTTAGAGGGAATCACACACAACGCGACACGCCGACGTTTGCATTAACCTGATGTTCATGTATAGTAATCCGTGTTCGCAAGAACGGGGCTATGGCGCAGCTGGTAGCGCATCTCCATGGCATGGAGGGGGTCGGGGGTTCGAATCCCCCTAGCTCCACGGGTTATCCCGGCAGGTTCTCCTGCCGGGATTTTTCTGTTATCGGACGCACCCGTCTCCGAAGACGGCCCTGACGCCGGCGCCGCACCCGTCGTCCCCGTCCCCGCCCCCCCGCCGATGGCGTTGGGCGGGTGTAGGGATACCCGCTTTAAACGATTTCGGCTGGATTGACTGCGGTTTCCCCGCCAAGATGGCGTTAGGCGGGTGCGACGACACCCGCTTTAGACGATTCCGGCCGGGTTCTCGGCAGTTTTCCCGCCGAAATGGCGTTAAGCGGGTGCGGCGGCACCCGCTTTAGACGATTTAGGGTCGGTTCTGCCTTGGTTCGGCGTCTGAATGGGCTTGGACGGGTGTGGCGGCACCCGCTTTAAACGATTCGGGGGTTGCAGGACACATCTCAAACGCTTCCCGTCATGCCCACAGGGGCGCGCTGGTAGAATGAATCCTCGAAGCCGGAGACATGGAAAAGGGACATATGAACGACCAGCAGTATCACTCATACTATTCGCGGCCGGACGGCTCACCGTCGAATGCACCCTATGGCGACACCTCTCGCGCGGGAGGAACCGTTCCCGCCGCGGGGAGCCCCCATCCCCCGTACGGCGCGAACCGCCCGTATCCGGACTCCCCGTATCCGGACTCCCCGTATCCGAATGCAGAGTATCCGAACGCAGGGTACCCAATGGACGGATATCCGATCGGCCCCGGCGCGAACGCCCCCTTCGGCCCCGCCATGGCATCCGCGCCGCATCAGGGACTCCCCCGCCCCGGCGCCGCCCCATCCGCCGCGCGCAGACGATCGAACGCAATCGCCATCGTCGCCTTCGTCACGGCGATCGCCGTGCTGGTCGGATGCGCCGTGGCGCTGCGCCGCGTCCCGTCCGCGTCCCGAACTGCGGCGCAGGCATCGTCCGGCTCCGCGCAAGGCACGACGGCTTCCGTCACGCTGTCCGCTGACCAGGTCTGCGCCAACGTGACGTCCGCCATGTCGAGCATCGACGGATGGACGAAATCCGACGGCTCCGCACCCGACGAGCTCACCGTCCTGGCGAACGACCGGACCGCATGCGGCAGCGGCGCATCGAATCTGACGGCCGACCAGCTCTCCATGATGAGCTCCCACACGACAGACGCCCTCCTCGCCTGGTATTCGGCCATGCAGCCGCGCTACGGCAGCGATACCACGCTCAACTACCAGCTCGACGGCCAATGGTCCGACGAGACGCGGGCCCTGAAAAGCGCCTTCAGCAAGGACGGCTGGCAGGACGATCCCACATACGCCGCCGAGCAGGCGGCGAAGCTGCGCACGTCCATCGATTCCATGCAATCCCACCTCGATGCCACGTTCTCGGACTTGCACGGCAGGGAGAATGCCGTGGCGGGAATCGTACTGAACGATTCCGCGAGCGAAGCCGACATCTGGAACGCCATCGACTCGGCGACCCAGGCCATGGGCGTCACGTACGCGTTCGGTTCGGATGCCGCCGATTGCGGCGACGCCGCGTCGCAGGACGAGACGGACGACGGCTCCGCGATCGCCTCCTTCTGCTTCACGGATGCCACGACGGACCACCGCAACACCATCACGTTCGTCAACGACGCGGCGGATTGGAACGAGGTGAAAGCCAATCCCTTCCTGCTTGACGCGACGAAGCACGAGCTGGCGCACCGCTCCATCTCCATCGTCTGCGGCACCACCGAGCCGAATATCGTGGGCACCCGCACGGAAGCCGTGACGAACGCCTATTCCTTCACCTACCTGGGCGGCGACCGGCAGCGCAGCGAGAACATGCAGGCGGGGCTCGAGGACTACCAGGTGCAGGACCAGGACATCCAGGTGGCCCAGAAAATCCACGATTCCGGCACCTGCCGCTGGTAGGCGGACCGGTGTCGTATCCGCCACATCGCTGAAATCCTGCGGATACGATGGACGGGGGAAGGAGAGGCATATGGACACCCGGCAGCATGACCCCCGCGGTTCCGCACGCTACGATGCACAGGGATACGATGCACAGGGATACGATGCACAGGTCTGGAATCCATCCACACCGTATCCGCATAACCAGGCGATGACATCCGAAGCGCCGTATGGCGTTCCGTATGCGGCGCCGTATGGCGGTGGGCCACATCACGCATACGGCGCGGCACCGAACATGGGGCGGGACTCCACGTGGTGGATGCCCTCGCCATACCCCGCCGTCCCGCCTCTTCCGGATCGCCCGCCGTATCCGGGGGCGACGCAGCCGCCTGCCGCCGCAACCCGCTTCCCGGCACCGTTACCGCCCTCGTCACAACCCTACGCCCCCGCTTTCCGCACGGCGTACCCGCCGCTCGGCACCGGCCCCGTGTCCTCCGACCGGCGCCGATCGAACGGCATCGCCATCATCGCGTTCATCACGGCGCTTGTCGTGCTCATCACATGCGCCGTGGCACTTCGCGGCGTACCAACCACCGACACCGTGCTCGGCAGCGGCCGGTCCTCCGCATCAGACTCCTCGGCGCAGCCGCCGTTCGCATCGTCGGGCTCCTCGCCCAACCACCGGCGGGATGCGTCGAACGGATCGTGGTCCCTGACGGCCGACCAGGTGTGCGCCAATGTCTCGTCCGCACTGTCGAGCACCGACGGCTGGACCGATTCGACCGGCTCCGCCCCGGCCGAACTGACCGCCCTGCAGGCGGACCAATCCACGTGCCAGAGCGGCACGTCATCGCTGAGCTCCACCGATCTCGACGCCATGAGCAACCGCACGATCGATGCGCTGCTCGTCTGGTACGACGACATGGCCGCGCGCTATTCGGACCGCTGGAGGCTCAACTACCAGCTCGACGGGCAATGGTCCGACGAGACGAAGTCACTCTCGCGCGCCTTCCGCGACGACGGCTGGGACAGCGATCCCACGGTCGCCGCGCAAGGCGCCGCGTCGCTGCGCTCAGCCATCGACCCCGTCAAAGCGCATCTCGACTCCGTGGTCTCCGACCTGCATAGCCGCGAGTCCACCGTGGCGGGCGTCACCGTAAGCGCCACTGCAAGCGAGCAGGAAATCTGGTCCGCCATCGACACGGTGGCACAGGACATGGGCGTCACCTACGGCTACGGATCGATTTCGGACTGCACAGAGGACCGCGTCGCCGACGCCAGCGACGAAGGCACGGCCATCGCCTTCTTCTGCTTCACGGATGCGACGACGGACCTGCGCAACAAAATCACCTTCACCGACGATTACCCCGAATGGGACCAGCTCAAGAAGGACCCGTGGATGCTCGACGCGACGAAGCACGAGCTGGCGCACCGTTCCATCTCCATCATGTGCGGAACGACGGATCCAAGCATCGCAAGCGACCGCACCGAGGCCGTGACGAACGCCTACGCCTTCGCCTTCATGGGCATGGACCGCCAGCGCACCGAATTCGAGCAGTTCGGCCTTGATGACTACAAGGCCACCGACGCGGATACCGCGGTTGCGCAGAAAATCCACGATGGCATCTGCAAGTAGGCGGTCTCAGGCGCTGGTGGCGGTGGAGCCGGAGGAAGAGGAATCGGTTCCGTACGGGTCGATTCCGTAGGGATCAGTGTCATAGGGATCCGATCCGTAGGGGTCGATTCCGTAGTAGTAATCCGTGCCGTAGGAATCGGAGCCATACGGATCCGTGCTGTCATACGGGTCGGAGCTGTCATACGGATCAGAGCCGAATCCATACCCGGCATCGGCCGAATGCGAGGCGCCCGACGTGGACACCTCGAAGGAGTTCCTGTGGTCCGCCTCCGCAAGCACGCACAGCACGACGACGAGCAGCATCGCAATCAGCCACACCGCCGTATGCGCGTACCACGGGCGACGTGCATCGACGACGGGTGCCGTCGCCCAGTAGGGCGCTCCCGCCACAGGCGCCGCAGCAGCCGCGGCATTCGCGGACGGCGGCACAGACGATGGCGCAGACGGCGCGGACGACGCGGACTGTGCGGATGACGCGGATGCATACGATGCCGCCTGATAGACGGCGCCATACGATTCTCCGGCCGATGACCCGCCGGAGAGGGGACCACGGGAGAAAGAGTCACCGGCGAAAGAATCGTCATGATATCGGTCGGCATGCCAGGCTCCGTTATCCGCGAAGCCCCCGTTATCCGAGAAGCCCGCGTCGCTCGCAAAATCCGTGTCGTTCGCAGTGCCCGCGGCGACCCCGTGCCACGAATCATCACGGTAGTTCATAAGCTCGTCGGTGGCTGATGCCGCGGAATCCGCCTCATCGTCGAAGCCATAGCGGGCGTCATAGGTCGAACGGCGCGGGCGGGACGCGTCGGAAGGTTTGGTGCCAGGACCACCGCTGCCTGGACCACCGGCACCGGGAACGGGCATGGGCCCGGATGGGTTCTGCATAGGTGATGGGTTCTCCATAGCTCCCCTTTCGATTCGGCGCGCTGATTCGTGGCGCTGGTTCGTCGCGCCACGGCGCGGCCGGTCGGGTTCCGCGGACGGGACTCCCTGCGCTCTCCTCTGTGCCGCCGTGCGGCGCCGCGACGATGCGCCGCTTCCATCTGTGGCCATTATCGCACAGCGCTTCCGGTGCGCCGCGTCATCGCCCGGTGGCGTCACTGCCGTTGCCGTGTCACTGCTCGGCCGCGTCGGCCTGCGAATCGACGGTGGACGACGCGCTGGCCGAACTGCCGGACGACGCGCTGGCCGAAGCCGAAGGCGACGAGGATGACGAGGCGGATGCGCTGGGCGAGGACGTGACGGACGAGGATTGCGACGTCGAGGCGGACGGCGTGCTCTGGGCCGTCTCCGACTCGGAAGCCGACGGCGTGGAGGAGGCGCTTCCAAAGGTCTCGGACGGGGCGTCGGTCTGCTCGTCCGTCGACTCGTCGAACGGCGTTTCCTCGCTCGACGAGTCCTCCCCGTCGGTGGTCTCGTATGTGGTGGTCACGACGACCTGGGGCGCGGGATGCACGTCGGCGGGCTTGGAGCCCAGCCCCTCGCCGCCCGTGGCGAACTGGATGACGACCGCCGTGAGAATGACGGCGACAACCGAGCACACAAGGGCGACGATGAACAGCTTGGTCTTGTTGCTCAGGCCTTTCTTTCCCGCGCCGGATTCCCCGGACGCGTCGGCGTATCCGGCGGCGTCATATCCGTCCGGCTGCGAAGCGATGGCGCGTGCCCCGTCGCCCGTGGCGCCGTAGAGGGTGCCGGAGGCGGCCGACGGTTCCGCGGCAAGCGGCTTCCCTGTCAGCGGATCGAGAACGACTGTTTCGTCGGAACCCGCGGCAGCAGGCGTCGCTGCGCCGCCGAAATCCTCGTCCGTGACACCGGGCATGGCCCGCGTCGCGTCAAGGTTCTCCGACGATGCGCCCTGCGACGGGTTCTGCGACGGGTTCTGCGACAGGGCGGCGGGAAGAACCGCGGGCATGATGGCCGTTTTATCGAGACCCTCCGCGGAATTCAGGCGTGTCGCAGTGCCGACCGCCGCACGCGGGGCACGCCGGGTGCGCGGGTCGGCGGACGCCGCCCCGTCCTTCGCATCGTTTTTCGAATCGTCTCGCCCCAGCTGCTCCTGCATTTTGTCATGCGAGACATTGAGCACGTTCTGGTAGATCTGCGTGGCGAGCGCCGTCACGATGGACGCGACGGCGGCGCCGATGACGGATCCCGCGATGCCGATGCGGTTCATGAGAAGGAACGATGTGACCGCCGCGAGGGCACCCGCGAGAATCTGAAGCCATTTGATGTTCTTGAAGAAATCCTTCATACGCCTGCCATACACCTCCGGGTTCATACCGATCCCTGCCGCCGGCATCCCATCGGCCGGCGCACCGTCATTCGGTTGCGTTTCCACATGCGGTAACTTTCTGCATCCAGTGATAGCGCATCATGCCGCATGGATGCCGGGAAAATCGTGAAAACACACAATATTCACCGAACCTGCATCAGCAAGGCGCGCCGCGCCTCAGAGAACCGGCGGCACGGCGGCCGCGACGTCGCCACTGGCGAAGGGGTCGTTCCACTGCACCCCGTCGGGCACGACGGGGCCGCGGTTGAACTCCATGAGGCGCCACAGCAGCGTCCCGTCCATGGTGCCCAGCACGCGGAAACGGCACCAGTGCCCGTTGTTCGGGCCGCTCACCGACGCATACGTGGGGTCGACCACATCCAGATGCATCAGCCGCTGGATCGTCTGGGAAATCCACGCACCGTGCGAGAACACGAACAGCTCGTACGATTCGTCGTACTCCGTCGCCCACTGTGTCACGGCCTGCGCCCCGCGATGTCCGACGGAGGCCTTCGACTCGGCCCCGTGGCGCATCTCGCCGTCCTGGAAGCGCTTCCACAGCTCGAAATCGCGCGGCTGGCGCTGTTCGAGGTCGGACCAGCGGCAGCCCTCCCATTCGCCGAAGCCGCGTTCCTTGACGCGCTCGTCCACATGCACCTGGGCCCCGACAAGGGATGCGAAGTCCTCTGCCGTTTCCTGGGCGCGCACCAGCGGCGACGATACGACGACGGGCGTGCGGCCGGAATCGCGCACATACGCGTCGGCAAGCGCCATCGCCGTCCGGTGGGCCTGCCACCGGCCCACGTCGTTGAGCGGAATGTCGACCTGCCCCTGGAGACGGCCTGCCGCGTTGTAATCCGTGCGCCCGTGGCGCACGAAGGTCACGGCGTAGACGTGGCGCGCCGTACCGGCGTCACCGCGGCCCGAGGCGTCGAGCTCAGCGCGGGCGCCGGCGGCGCCGCGGGTCGGTGCGGTCACTGCTCGTCCGAGCTCTCGGCGTCGTCAGCCGCGTCGTCATCGGCATCGTCGGCCGCAGCACCCGTGCCTTCCGGCTCCTTAAGCACGGAGGCGGTGTCGGGAAGCTGGAGGTCGATGCGCGGGCAGTCCTTCCACAGGCGCTCGATGTCATAGAACGCGCGGGCCTCGGCGTCCATCACATGCACCACGAAATCGCCGTAGTCGAGCAGCACCCACTCGCCTTCCTCGATGCCCTCGCGCTGGCGCGGGTCGCGCTTCGTGGCGAGGTACAGCTGCTTCTCGATCTCCTCGGCGATCGCCAGAACGTGGCGGGGCGACGTTCCTGTGGCGAGGAAGAAGATATCGGTGATCGCCAGCGGCTCGGACACGTCGAACGCGACCATGTCCTCCGCCTTCTCGCTGTCCGCGGCGGCTGCCGCGATACGCACCGCATCAATCGAATCCTGAACCGCTGCCATGGTCCATCCTCTCTCTCCCCGCGTCCGGCGCGGGACCCTGGGCCCCCAGGCTTCGGGGACCGCTTCTATCGTACCGACATCGTATCGGAAGGCGCGGAGCGTCAGTCCGCGTCGCGCTCCCACTTGGGCTTCCAGCCCTCGACCACATGCTGCGTGTTCTCCGAGAACACCATGGAATCGTCGGGCACGGCGTGGCGCACCACGGATCCGGCGCCCGTCGTCACGCCGTCGCCCACCGTCACGGGGGCCACGAAAAGGTTGCCGGCGCCCACATGCACGCCCGAGCCGATCTCGGTGCGGTTCTTGTGCACGCCGTCGTAGTTCGCGGTGATGGTGCCGCCGCCGATATTCGTATGCTCGCCGATATGCGTGTCGCCGATATAGCTCAGGTGGGGCACCTTGGTGCCCTCGTCGATATGCGCCTTCTTCATCTCCACGAACGCGCCGGCCTTCGTCTCCGCGGCCAGCTCGTTGCCGGGGCGCAGATACGTCCACGGGCCGATGGCGGCGCGCGGGCCGATGTGGCTGGACTGGACGCGGCTGCGCTCCACATGGGCGCCTTCGTCCACGATGGCGTCGATCAGCGTGGTGTACGGACCCACGACGGCGCCGCTGGCGACGCTTGTGTGGCCCTGCAGGAAGCTGCCCGGAAGCACCTCCACGTCGCGGGCGAGCGTCACGTCGTCCTCGATCCACGTGGTGTCGGGGTCGAGGATCGTGACGCCCTCGCGCATCCACGCCTCGCATACGCGCAGGTTATGCGCCTTGGCAAGGTGCGCGAGCTGCACGCGGTCGTTGACGCCTTCCACGCTCAGCGAGTCTTCTGCGACGCACGCGCCGACCTTGCCGAGTTCGCGTGCCTTTTCGAGCGCGTCGGTCAGGTAGAACTCGCCCTGCGCGTTATCGCTGCCGAGGTCGGCGATGGCGCGTTCGAGCACGCGGCTGTCGAAGAGATAGACGGAGGTGTTGACCTCGGTGACGGCCTGTTCGGCGGCGTTCGCGTCCTTCTGCTCCACGATGCGCAGGACCTGGCCGTCCTCGTCGCGGATCACGCGGCCGTAGCCGAACGGATCGGCCAGACGGGTGGTGAGCACGGTGGCGACGTTGCCCTGGTCGGCGTGGCATGCGGCGAGGCGGCGCAGCGTGGCGGCATCGAGAAGCGGCATGTCGGAGGCGGCGATGAGCACGGTGCCCTCGAAGCGCCCTTCCTCGCGCAGCTGGCTGACAGCGCACTGCACGGCGCGGCCGGTGCCGGGCTTGTCATCCTGGCGCACGATGACGGCGTCGGCATCGTAGTCGAGGGCCGCGGCGGCGACGCGGTCCGCCTGGTAGTGCACGACGACGCCGATCGTGGCGGGGCCGAGCTGCGCCACGGAGCCCATGACGCGCTGGAGGAAGGTCTTGCCCGCGAGGGTGTGGAGCACCTTCGGGGTATCGGATTTCATACGGGTTCCCTCGCCCGCCGCAAGAATAATCGCCACGTCAAGGCCCGTCGGGGCCGTCGTCCGTCCATCGGCGGAAGCGCTCATGGAATTCTCCCTCACTAGTCGTGATACTGGTCGAGATATCTGGTTCTACCCTCGTTGCCGGCGCTTGCCGGCGCACTGCTGTCAGGCCCGTGTCTGAGTGTGGATTGTAGACGTGGGGTCAGGACAGACCCGCCGGTTGCACAGCGAGACGGTGGTGCGCCTCAAAGGTCATATCGATGGTCCGGCACCGTGTCCGGGTCCAATCGATCCGGCGGACTCTCCCCACAACAACTGTGCCTCCTGCTCGTCCAGCTGATTCATCAAAGGCAAAGAAGCCTCGTTGATCCGGTCAACGAATGCAAAATCCTCTTTTTGCACAGCACGGCGATATTCCGCCTCGCTCCACCGGTCGCGATATGTGTACGCAAGGTCATCGCCGCCACCGGGCAGAAGGATATGCGCGCGGTACATGTCCCGCTCGAAAAGCAACGTATCCACGAGGTACCCCGGTTCCTCGGGAAATCTCATCAAGCCGTTGATATACCTGTCACGAAAGTTGTCGTGGATGACGAAAGGCAGTGCGTCGATGCGCAGCAGCTCCTTGAAGATGATGAGGCGTCCCACCCTTCCGTTGCCGTCGGAGAACGGATGGATGCGTTCGAACATCCAGTGCGCACGGGCTATCTGGAGCGGATCGTCCTCGAGACCGGCGAGGATGCCGAACAGGTCATCCATAAGACGCGGCACATCATCGGGCATGGCCGTGCGCACGGGTGTTGCGAGGGCCCCGATGACGTTTGGCCGACGCTTGTAGTCGCCTACGCTGAGGGAAGGATCCGCCGCCTGGGCGGTGCCGCCCTTGAGGATGGCGTGTACATGGCAGACCATGTCACGGTCCACGGGATCGTCCACATGGTCGAGAATCCAACGGAAGGCGGTGAAATGGTTACGCGTCTCGATGGCATCATCGGGACGTATGGTCTCGCCTTCGCTGCCTGCCGTGTACGTACCCGTGGCAAAAAGCTGCGCAGTCTGCCGGGCCGTCAGCGTGGACCCCTCCATGTGGTTGGAGTTCCACGCGAACTGAATCTGCGTGGGAACGTAGATGCCGTTGCTATACCCCGTATCACGTTCACTGACGAGTCTGTCCACAATGCGTTCCGTCATCGTCTACCAACTCCCAATCATCTGACATGTATTCCGCCGTCCTGCCGTCCATGATATCGTCCGTCGGCTTCGAAGCCGGCTCCGGGGAAGCACAGGACGCACAGGGCGGGAAAGAAAAGGCGCACGGTCACAGGGCCGTGCGCCTCATGCCTCCCGGGGCGCCGAGAGGCGGCAATCGTGTTCCGTCTGAGCGGAACCGCTCGGGCTCCCCCACCTGGATTCGAACCAAGACAAAGGGTTCCAAAGACCCGTGTGCTGCCATTACACCATGGGGGAATGCTGCGGTATGTTCGCGGCCGGAGGGCTTGCGCCGGCCGGCCGCGCCGCACAATTCATACAATGTACACCATCGGGGCGCCTTCGCGCATGCGCGCGGTGCGGCGGAAGTCTCCGCCGGGCGCCGGGGATCCGTCAGGCGAAGAGGAAGCCCTGGCCGTGGTGCGTCGGATACTTGTCGAACAGCTCGGCGACGGAGCTGTCGTTGAACACGGCCTGGATCGCGCTGGCGAGAAGCGGCGCGATGGACAGGACGGTCAGGCCGTCCCAACGCTTCTCCTGCGGGATCGGCACGGTGTCGGTGACAACGACCTCGCGGGCGCCGCACGCCTTGAGGCGGTCGACGGCCGGGCCGGAGAACACGCCGTGCGTGGCGACGACGGTGATGGAGTTGGCGCCGGCGTCGCGCAGGACCTTGCAGGCCTCCGCGATGGTGCCGCCGGTGTCGATGAGGTCGTCGACGAGCACGCAGTCCTTGCCCGCCACGTCACCGACGACGCGGTTGGCGACGGCCTTGTTCGGGCGCGTGATGTCGCGGGTCTTGTGCACGAAGGCGAGGGGGCCGCCGCCGAGGCGCTGCGCCCACTGCTCGGCCACGCGGATACGGCCGGCGTCCGGGGAGACGACGGCAACGTTCGATAGGTCAAGGCGGTCGCGCACGTAATCGACGAGCACCGGCATGGCCACGAGGTGGTCGACGGGGCCGTCGAAGAAGCCCTGGGACTGCGCGGCGTGCAGGTCGACGGACATGATGCGGTCCGCGCCGGCGGCCTTGAGCAGGTCGAACATGAGGCGGCAGGAGATGGGCTCGCGGCCCAGGTGCTTCTTGTCCTGGCGCGAGTAGCCGAGGAACGGGCAGACGGCGGTGATGGAGCGGGCGGAGGCGCGCTTCGCCGCGTCGATCATGATGAGCTGCTCCATGATGAACTTGTTGATCGTCTCGCCCGCATGGGTCTGGAGAACGAAGACGTCGGCACCACGCACGGATTCCGTGTAGCGCACGTAGATCTCACCGTTGGAGAAGTCGTACTCCGTGGTGCCCATGACGTCGATGCCGAGCTGCTTCGCCACGTCGGCGGCGAGCTTGGGATGGCACCGGCCGCTGACGAGGATGAGGTTTTTATCAGGTTTTCCTGCGAGAACTGCGCTCACCGTATCTCCAAACTTGTGATTGAAGCTGACTTAAAAACATAGTAGCGAGTCGCGCTGACAGCCCGTCCGCGCATCGTGTCGCCGCCCGTCGGCCGAGGCGTTCGCGCCGCCCTTGCGCACCTAGCCTTCTTGTGGCGCCGGGGGTCGGCGGTACAGGCCGTGCTTGGAGATGTACTGCACCACGCCGTCGGGCACGAGGTACCAGACGGGTTCGCCGGCCTCCGCGCGCCGGCGCACGTCCGTGGAGGAGATGGCCAGGGCGGGGATCTCGATGACGTCGACGCTGCGCAGCGGCACGCCGGCCTTGTGCAGGTTGACCTCGTAGCCGGGACGGGAGACGCCTACGAAATGCGCGATGCCCCACATCTCCTCGGCGTCCTTCCACCGCATGAGCTGCGGGATGACGTCCGCCCCTGTGATGAAGAACAGCTCGGCGTCCGGGTACAGCGTGCGCATGTCGCGCAGCGTATCGATGGTGTACGTCACGCCGGGACGGTCGATGTCGACGCGGGAGACGACGAAGTTCGGGTTGGACGCCGTGGCGATGACGGTCATCAGGTAACGGTCCTCGGCATTCGTCACATTGCGGTCGAGCTTGAAGACGGGGCGGCCGGTCGGCACGAAGATGACCTTGTCGAGGTCGTACACCCACGCCACCTCCGAGGCGGCCACGAGATGCCCGTTGTGGATGGGGTCGAAGGTGCCGCCCATGATGCCGATGCGCATGACGTCGTGGTAGTTGCCGCGCGCGGAGCGGCGCCGCGCCAGATGGGTCTGCGCGCCGATGCGCGCGGGCGTGCGCTGGGGGTTCGGGTTCGGGACGTCCGGCGTCGGGAAGCCCGGGTTCGGGGAGGTGTCGGTCATGCGGTCCGGCTTCCTTATGCGCGGGAGGCGCCGGAATCGTCCGACGATTGCGCGTCCGACGATTGCGGGGCCGGGGCCTGCGTCGAAGCGCCGTCCGCGGAAGCGCCATCCGACGCCTCGGCCTGCGCAGCGGGCGCGTCATCGGACGGAATGCCGGGATGCGCCTCGCGGTTCTCGGCCTCGATACGGCCCATGTCCTCGTTCCATTCGTCCTCCACCACGCGCCGGATCTCGGCGAAGGTGGGCAGGAGGAACTCGGGCTGGTAGGACTTGCGCACGGCGGCGATGCAATCGGCCACCTGCACGAGCGAATCGGCCATGTCGTCGGCCTTGTCGGCGCGTTCGGACTCCATGAACTCGCGCACGTGGCTCTCGGCCCAGTCGAACTGCTGGGCGATGAAATCGTATTGCGATGCCTCGGGCGTCACGACGTCCTTGGCGTCCTCTTCCGGCCAGCCGATGAGGATCGCGTCGGCGTATTCGAGCGCGGCGCGCTGGAAGGCCGAGGGAATGCCGTCCTCGATATGCACGAGGAACACATAGCGCACGATGCTCAGGCGTCCCGACGAAAGGCGCAGCGGGGCCTTCGGGTCGTCATCCATCATGAGGCGCATGTCGCCGTCTTCGTACGTCATGGCCTCACCTGGCCCGTCCCGTAGCCGATCCACTTCGTGGTCGTCAGCTCCTCGAGGCCCATGGGGCCGCGCGCGTGGAGCTTCTGCGTGGAGATGCCGAGCTCGGCGCCGAGGCCGAACATGCCGCCGTCGGTGAAACGCGTGGAGGCGTTGACCATGACGACCGCGGAGTCGACGCGGGAGACGAATTCCTCGACGGCGCCGTAGTCCTGCGACACGATGGCCTCGGTGTGCCCCGTCGAATACCTCTGGATATGGCGCACGGCCTCGTCAAGCGAGTCGACGACGCGGATGCCGATCTGGTAGTCGAGATACTCGGTGTCCCAGTCCTCCGGCGTGGCGTCGACGATGTCCTCGCCGGTCACGCCTGCGTCGGCCAGGATCTTCTTCGCGGCGGCGTCCACATGCATGAGCACATGGTGCTCGCGCAGCGCGGCGGCCGCACGGGGCAGCACGTCGCCGGCGATGCCGGCGTGCACGAGCAGCTTCTCGGCGGCGTTGCACACGCCCACGCGCTGGGTCTTGGCGTTGATGAGGATCGCGATGGCCTCGTCGATGTCGGCGGCCTTGTCGACGTAGATATGGCAGTTGCCCGAACCGGTTTCGATGGTGGGCACCTTGGAGTTCTCGACCACGGCCTTGATGAGGCCGGCGCCGCCGCGCGGCACGAGCACGTCGATGGAGCCGCGGGCGAGCATCATGGCGGTCGCGCCGGGGCGGCCGATGCGGTCCACGGTCTGCACGAGGGCAGGGTCGTAGCCGTGGTCGGCGAGCGTGCGGCCGATGATGTCGATCGTCGCCTCGTTCGTGTTGAAGGCGGCGTGCCCGCCGCGCAGGATCGCGGCGTTGCCGGACTTGAGGCACAGCGCCGCCACGTCGATCGTGACATTCGGGCGCGCCTCGTAGATCATGCCGACGACGCCCATGGGCACGCGCACCTGCGTCAGGCGCATGCCGTTGGGCAGGTTGTTGCCGCGCACGACGCGGCCGACCGGGTCGGGAAGCGTGGCGACGTCGCGCACTCCCTGCGCCGTGGCCTCCACGCGCGCCTGGTCGAAGCGCAGCCTGTCGAGCAGGCCGGCGGACATGCCCCCGGCCTTCGCGATCTCGTAATCCTTCTCGTTCGCGGCCGCGATGCGGTCCTCCCCGGCCACGAGGGCGTCCGCGATGGCGTCGAGCAGGCCGTTCTTCTCGAGCGTCGTCGCGCGCGCGAGCCTGCCTTGGGCCGTCCGGGCGGCGGCGGCCATCCCGCGCACCTGCGCGAGTGCCTCGGTGACGTCGGTATCGTCGGTCATATCAGCCCTTCCCTTGGCATGCATGGGCCTTCCATCCATGTGGGAAACATCATGCCACCACCACCTCCCAACGCACCCGGCGCAGGCGCCTGCGGACGCCCTGTCCCTCCCCGATCCCCGTCTTTCCCCGCCGCACGCATCGTCTTTCCGCGCCGTTGCGCCGCCTTGCCCATGGCCGCATATAGACTGGAGCGCGTAGGTTTCGTCATTGCGCAAGACAAGGATTCGTCGTGGAACTCTTTCACAGCACCCGCAGCACCGCCAGCCAGGTCACCAGCAAGCAGGCCATCCGCAAGGGCATTGCCTCGGACGGCGGCCTTTTCGTCACCGATTCGCTCGGCGAGAAGAAAGTCGACATCGCAGGCCTGACCGACCTCGACTACCAGGGCATCGCCCGCACGGTGCTCGGCGCCCTGCTCCCCGACTTCACCGAGGAGGAGCTCGCCGACTGCGTGGCGGGCGCCTACGGCGAGCAGTGGGACGACGCCGCCATCACCCCGCTCAAGCCGCTGGGCGACGACTTCATCCTCGAGCTGTTCCACGGCCCGACAAGCGCCTTCAAGGACGTGGCGCTGCAGATTCTGCCGCGCTTCATGGCGCGCACCACGGCGTCCGACGCGGACGAGCGCATCATGATCCTCACCGCCACCTCCGGCGACACGGGCAAGGCGGCCCTCGCGGGCTTCGCCGACGTGCCCGGCACCGGCATCACCGTGTTCTACCCGGATGGCAAGGTCTCCGAGGTGCAGCACCTGCAGATGGCCACCCAAAAGGGCTCGAACGTGCAGGTGTGCGCGGTGCGCGGCAATTTCGACGATGCGCAGAGCGCCGTCAAGTCCATCTTCGCCGACGGCGAGCTGGCGTGGGACCTCGAGAACAACGCGCATACGGTGCTCTCCTCCGCCAACTCCATCAACGTGGGCCGCCTCGTGCCGCAGGTGGTGTACTACTTCGCCGCCTACGCGCAGCTGCTCAAGCGCCAGGAGATCAACGCGGGCGACGAGGTGGAGTTCTGCGTGCCGACCGGCAACTTCGGCGACATCCTCGCCGGCTACTACGCCCAGCGCCTCGGCCTGCCCGTCTCGAAGCTCATCGTGGCGTCCGACAAGAACAACGTGCTCTTCGACTTCCTGACCACCGGCACGTACGACCGCAACCGCCCGTTCTTCACCACCATCTCCCCGAGCATGGATATCCTCATCAGCTCGAACCTGGAGCGCATGCTCTACTACTTCGCCGACGGCGACACGAAGCTCATCTCCGGCCTCATGGATTCGCTGGCGACGACCGGCCGCTACGATGTTCCCGCCGACGTGCTGGCGAAGATCCAGAAAACCTTCGGGGCTGGCTGGGCCGACGAGGATCAGGTGCGCGCCGCGATCAAGGATTGCTGGGACAGGAACCACTATGTGATCGACCCGCATACCGCCTGCGCGTACCACACGCTGGCCACCACGCCGCGCACCCCCGGCGTGCCGCGCGTTATCCTGAGCACCGCGAGCCCGTACAAGTTCCCGCGCGCCGTGCTCGAGGCGCTCGGCGTCGAGGCCCCGGCCAGCGATTTCGCGTGCATGGACACGCTCTCCGAGCTCTCCGGCACGACGGCGCCGGCCGCGCTGCGCGGTCTTGAGAACGCCGAGGTGCGTTTCACCGACGTCATCGACGTGCCCGACATGACGGGCTATGTGCGCGACACCGCGATGAAGATGGCGCAGTAACGGCGATGGCCGAACCGGCTGCGGGCCCCCCGGGAAACCGGGGCCCCTTTCATATCCACATGAAAGCGCGCCGTCAGGCGAGAACCGCGGGCGCGGTCGTGAAATCGCGCAGGGTGCCGTCAGCCTCCGCCTTCAGCTGCGGCCAGATGGAGCGGGAGGAATCGTCGAGCATCGCCCACGCCGCCATGCCGATGCGGTGCGCGGTGCATACGCCGATCACGATGTCTTCGAAAACCGTGCACCGGCGCGGCTCGACGCCCATCTCGGCGGCGACGCGCAGGTAGAGGTCCGGATGGTCCTTGTTCAGGCCTCCGACCTCCTCGATGCCGCAGACGGCGTCGAAGGCGTCGGCGAGCCCCAGATGGTCGAGCGTGGGGTCGCGCAGGGACGGCATAAGCGTGCTCGCCACGCCGATCCTGGCCCCGGTGGCCTTGAGATGCGCGAGGTAGTCGCGGGCGCCGGGCTTGAGGCGCACGCGTGTGGCGTACAGGTCGAGCGCGAGGTCGTTCCATTCGTCCATGACGGCCTGCGGGGTGTCATCCAGATGGAAGCGGTCGATCGTGTAGCGCGCGATATCCGGAAAGGCCATGGGTGAGACGGCCTGCTGGTAATCGTCGGGCACGCTGATGCCGCGGCGTGAGAAGAAGATCTCGTCCACGTCGTCCCATACGCCGAGCGAGTCGAGCAGCGTGCCGTCGAGGTCGAAGATCGCGCCCGCGCCGGCATTGGGCTGCGCGGCTCCGGACTGCATGGCTTCGGGGCCGGAGCCGAGGCCGGGTGCGGATGCGTGGTCCATAGGTGTCTCCCGTCAGATTCCCGTGGGTTCGATGATGGCGGCCAGGCCCAGCAGCACCACGAGGAACAGGATGTTGACCGCGGTGTACGTGAGCAGGTACTGGCCTTTCTGGCGCCGGTACGTGCGCGTGACGGATTTATACGATACCAGCGACGCCATCGACGCGATGAGGGTGCCCATGCCGCCGAGGTTGGTGCCGATGATCAGCGGGCGCCACGCGTCGGAGAAGCCCGACAGCAGCAGCGTGGTGGGCACGTTCGAGATGATCTGGCTGAAGCCGACGCCCAGGGAGATCGGATGGCTTCCCACCAGCGACGCGGCGATGCTGTAGAACTCGGGCACGCGGCGCATATTGCCGATGAACACGAAGAACGCGGCGAAGGTCAGCGGCAGGAAGTAGTCGACCTTGCGCAGCGTGCGGTGGTCGCACGCGATCATGACCACGACCACGAGGCCGAGCATCAGCCATTTGTCCACGATTCCGTCGACGCCCAGAAGGCAGATGACGAACAGCACGCCGTACACCCACGTGCGCCACCCGCCGAATCCCATCGTGCGCACCTCGTCGGGCTGCATGTCGGTGCTCGGGGCAAGCACGGAGCGCTCGATGTCATCGGAATCCACGGAGTCGAAGGAACCGATCTTGCGGTTGCCGAACACCACGCATGTGACGATGACGAGCAACGCGGCGGCCGTCGCGGAATACGGCGCCATGATTCCCATGACGGCCGCCGTCGACAGGCCCGACAGCTGATGCAGGTACAGGTTGTGCGCGTTGCCGATGGGCGTGAGCATGGAGCCGACGTTGGCGCCGATCGTCATGAGGGTTACGACGAGACAGGTGCGCTCGCGCATATTGGCCATCGCGAGAACCGAGATGGCGAAGGGCACGAAGGTGACGAGCGCCACGTCGTTGGTGATGAACATGGCGGAGAAGAATGTCAGCGAGATCAGCGTGAGCACGAGGCCGCGCTCGGTATGCGAGCGCCCCAGGAGCTTGGAGCCGATGATGTGGAAGAGGCCGACGCGTTGCCATCCGCAGACCACGATCATCAGCGCCACGAGCTGCACGATGGTGTTCATATGGATGTACGTGGCGTACTGTGCGTCGGGCGGCACGATGAAACACGATGCGATGGCGAGTACGAGGGCGACGGCGAATACCGTCTCATCCTTGAGCCAGTCGGCGAACTTGCGTCTCATTCCTCTCCTTTGCCGGTCAATAGGCACCATGATATCGCGCCGTCCGGCACCGCTCCGACCACCCCGGAGGCCCCATGAGCCCTAGAGCCGCCACGAAAACACCGACCGTCGGCCGGCTGTGGCTAGGTGAACGCAAGGTTAACTGGCCGACGCGCACCCCTTGGCGTCGGCGGTCACAATTGGCTGGATTCGAGCAATTCCCTGGCGTGTTTCATGGACGCGGCGGACTCGCTTCCCGACAGCATGCGCGCGATCTCGTGCACGCGCTGCGTTCCCGTCACCTGCGTGACGCCGGTGCTCACGGAGCCGTCGGCGTCCTTCGTCTTGGCGACGACGAACTGCGCGGACGCCCACGAGGCGACCTGCGCCAGATGCGTGACGACGATGACCTGCGCGCCGGTGGCGAGGCGGGCGAGGCGTTTGCCCAGCTCGGCGGCGGATTTGCCGCCGACGCCGGCGTCGACCTCATCGAAGACGAAGGTGGGCAGTTCGGCGGCGCCATCGTGTTGCGTCCCGGCCGCGGAGCGCTGCGAGCGCGCGTCGGCGGCGGCGAGTTCCATCGACAGCATGAGGCGGCTCAGCTCGCCGCCCGATGCGGATTTGCCCAGCGGCAGCTCCCCCGCGCCGGGGAACGGCGTGAACAGGAACTCCACGCGGTCGGCGCCGTGCGCGTCGAGTCCGTCGGCGGGCGTCACGCGCACTGCGAAGCGCGCGTCGGGCATGGCGAGCGAGGCGAGCTCCCCCGTCACCTGCGAGGCGAGGCGGTCGCCGGCCTCGCGGCGCACTTGGGACAGCGCCCCGGCGGCGGTGCGGGCGGCCGCGAGCGCCGCGTCACGCTCCTGGGTGAGCTCCTCCACGCGTTCGGGCGAGGCGTCGAGGTCCTCGAGCTCGAACCCGGCCTTGCTGCGCCATGCGAGCACGTCGTCGAGCGTCGGGCCCCAGCGGCGCATGAGTTCGTCGAGGTCATGGATGCGCGAGTTGATGGAGTCGAGGTCGGCGTCCTCCCCCTCGTCGTCGATCAGCGCGGAGAGCTGGAACACGATGTCGTCGACGTCGGCGCATGTGGCCTCGAGGCGTTCGATCAGCTCGTCGAAGACGTCGACGCCGTGAACGGAGCGCAGCGAGTCGATGGCCTGGCGCATGAGGTCGCCCGCGCCGGAGCGGTCGGTGGATTCCACGACCTGCGACGGGTCGAGGGCCGTGAGCGCCGTGCCGATGCCGCGTGCGATGTCGGCGGCGTGCTCGACGCGGTCGCGCTGCTGACGCAGCTGCTCATACTCCCCCGGTTCGGGGGCGACGCGGTCGATGCGCTCGATGGATTCGCGCAGGTAGTCCGCACGCTGGCGGGCCTCGGCCTGCTGGTTCGTGACGGCGTCGAGCCTTTCCTGCGCGGCGCGGTACACCTTCCACGCGGCGGCGTAGGAGTCGAGAAGGGATGCGTCGGCGGCGTAGGAGTCGAGGAAGTCACGTTGGCGGGGTGCGGAGGCGATGCGCAGCTGGTCGGCCTGCCCGTGGATGACGATGAGCTCCCCGGCGAGCGAGGACAGCACGCCGCGGGGCACGCTGTGGCCGCCGAGCACGGCGCGGGAGCGGCCGGAGGCGGGAACGGTGCGTGTCAGGAACAGCTCGCCGTCCTCCGGGGTGACGCCGGCGTCCTTGGCGATGGCGCAGGCCGTGGGGTTGTCGGTGACGTCGAAAACGCCTTGCGCCCACGTGCCGTCGGCGCCCGCGGACACGGCCTCGGCGTTGGCGGTGCCGCCGGAGATGAGGCGGATGGCGTTGAGAAGCATGGATTTTCCGGCGCCGGTTTCGCCGGTGATGGCGGTCATGCCGGGCGAGGGGGTCACGATGGCGTGGCGGATCGGCCCGAGGTTGCGGATCTCGAGTTCCTCAAGCATGCTCAGGCTCCTTCGCGGGTGTCTGGGGTCGCGGAAATACCAGGGGTGGCTTCATCGTCCGCCGCCCCGTTCCAGCGGGCGTGGGCGGTGCGCTTGCTCTGCTCGCGCCAACCGATGACGGGCAGGTCGAATTTCGTCACGAGGCGGCGGGTGAAGGGCACGTCCTCGAGGCGCGCAAGGCGCAGATGGCTGTCGGAGGCGCGCACGATGACGCGCGTGCCGTTGGGAACCCGCCCCTGGCGTCGTCCGTCGCAGCAGATCCACCCTCCCGATGACGAGGGCGATGAATCGAGGATCTCGATGCCGAAGGTGGATTTCGATCCGATGATGAGGGGGCGTGCGAACAGGGCGTGCGCGGCCAGAGGCGTCAGTTCGAGGGCCTCGACGCCCGGCCAGATCACGGGGCCGCCGGCGGAGAAGGCGTAGGCGGTGGAGCCGGTGGGCGTGGAGACGATGACGCCGTCGCAGCCGAAGGAGCTCATGGCCACGCCGTCGACCTCGATGCCCACCTCGATCATGCTGCCGCGGTCCGTGTGCTCGAGCGTGATGTCGTTGAGGGCCCAGTCGCGCAGGGGGGCGTCCCGCCCCGGGATCCACACCTCCATGTCGGCGATCATGCGCTCGTCAATCGTGTAATCCCGGCTGGCGATGCGGCGCACGGCCTCCTCGAGCTCGAAGCTTTCGAATTCAGCGAGGAAGCCCACGTGGCCGAGGTTTACGCCCAGCACGGGCACGCGCGTGCCCTTGACGAGTTCGGCGGCGCGCAGAATCGTGCCGTCGCCGCCGAGAACCACCACGATCTCGGTGTCGTCATCCACATGGGGCGTCGGCTGGCCGAAGGGGCGCGGGTCGATTTTGTCGATGAGGCGCACGTCGAAGCCGCAGGATTCGAGCGCGGCCATGGTGTCGGCGACGACGGGAGACCCGGTGGCAAGGCGCGGATGCGTGACGATAACGGCTTTGCGCACGCCAATGGCCCCGGCGGGGACGTCCGGCAGGCTCATCCCCTCCCCTGTGTTCGGCCTGAGATCCATGCCACGCACTCCTTTCGCCTCCGCGCCGCGCATGCCGCGCGTCGTCTTCCATCCTATGCGCGATCGCCACCCTCCGCGCGGTCGCTTCGCGCGGGGCGCGACAGCCACAGGAGGAATTCCTCGTTGCCATGCGTGCCCAGGATCGGGGACGGGGCGAAGCCGCGCTCCGTGAAGCCGTTGCTGCGCGCACAGCCACGCACGGTCTGAACCGCCTGGTCGCGCCGGGCATCGTCGCGCACGATGCCGTTCTTGCCCAGATGCCCCTTGCCGACCTCGAACTGCGGCTTGACGAGCAGCACGACGGTGGCGTCGACCGTCGGGTCGGCGTCGAGGATACGGCGGATGACGGGGATGACGTAGGTCAGGGAGATGAACGACACGTCGGACACGATGAACGACGGGACGGCGGGAAGATCCGTCGCCTCGACGTCGCGCACGTTGACGCCGCTCATGTCGAGCACATGCGGGTCGCGTGCCACGCGCGGGGCGAGCTGGCCGTGGCCGACGTCGAGTGCCGTGACGCGCGCGGCGCCACGGCGTACGAGGACCTCTGTGAAGCCTCCGGTGGACGCGCCGATGTCGAGGCATTCGCGGCTGCGGGGCGACGGGAGGTCGAAGACGTCGAAGGCGCCGACGAGTTTCAGCGCGCCGCGCGACACGTAGTCGTCGCCGGCATCGACGCGCAGCTCGTCATGCGGCAGCACATGCTGCGACGCCTTGCGCACAGGCGCTCCGTTGAGGCTGACGGCGCCCTTGCGGATCAGCGCCTGCGCACGGGTACGGGAGGCGGCGAGGCCACGGCGTACGAGGGCGGCGTCGCAGCGCTCGGCGGGGATGCTGGCGTATGCTTCAGCTGATGTGCCAGCAGGTGCGCCGAGGGGATGATTCATCGATCGGGCCACGGTTCACCGCCTGTGATGGCGGCCGCGGCGGCCGGACTGGCGGTCGCGGTTCGACTGGCCGGGGTTCGCGGCGCCGTTGGATGTGCCATTGGAGGCACCAGACGCGGCGGACGAGGCGCCGAGGGCGTCGAGATCATGCTGGAGCGCGGTGAGAACCGCCTCATAGGCCTCGGCCTGGGCATCGTAGTCGTCGCGTGTCTGGCTCAGGGCCGGGAAGCGTTCGAGAAGCTCGCGGTCCGATGCCACGTCGGAGTCCGACGACTCGCCGGAAACATCAGGCGTGTCGCCGGTTTCCGGAGCCTTGTCCGAGTCGGGCGCCGAGCCGAACGGGGCCGCGCTCCGCGGCATGTCGTCGATATAGCTCATCGGCTGCCGTCCGTCCCGGTCCCATACGCGCCATCGGCCTCGTCGGCTTCATGAAGCACGGGTGCGAAATCGGGCAGGCGGAGCGCCTCGGGATCGGCCCCGTTCTCGTCCACGGCGGCCCAGGCGCAGTCACATGCGGCGCGCAGGGCATCCAGCGTGTCGGGGGCGTCAACCGGACGGCCGCCAATGTCGATGCGCACCGTCCGGCCATCGCAGCGCGCCACGGCGTCGCCGCAGCGGAACGATCCGTCCGCCCCGCGTTCGACGGCGGGCTGCACGCGGTTAAGGCCCCTCAGGTCGGCGGCCACATACGTGGGTCGCTGCAGAGGCGCGGCGGTCAGGATCTGCGCGGGGTCCGCCACTCCCGTGAGCACGACGAGGGAATCGTATCCCCCGCGGTTCGCGGCCTCGATGTCGGTGTCGAGGCGGTCGCCGCAGGGCAGCGACCTGTCGACCGGCACGAGGGATGCGGTTTTCGAGAACAACTGGCGCGACTCGTCGTACATAGCGGCCTCGGGCTTGCCGGCGGAGCCTTCGGGCCTGACGCCGGTGGCGGTGATGACGGGCAGCTGCATGGCGCCGTTGCCCGGCGCGATGCCGCCTTCGCGCGGAATGGTGAGGTCTTTGTTCGTCACGAAATACCGCGCGCCCTGCGCGATGGCATACGATGCCTCGGCCAGCTCCGCCCAGCTCAGGTCCTGGTGCCAGGACTGGATGACGGCGTCGGGATGCTCTGCGGCTGTATGCACAACCGTCAGGCCGTTCTTTTCGATCTCCTCGCACAGATGCTCGCGTCCCACGACGAGGACGCGCGAGCCCTGCGGAAGCCTGTCGGCGAGCATGCGCGCGGCGACGATGGCGGAGGTGATGACCTGGTTGTCGGCGACTCTCAGGCCGAAACCTTCGAGTTGCTCGGCCACGGTATGCGGGTAGCGCGACGGGTTGTTCGTCGTGTACGAGATCTGCATGCCGTGGCGCTCGGCGTCGGCGATGCCGTCCGCCGCATGCTCGACGGGATCCTTGCCCCGGTAGACGACGCCGTCGAGGTCAAGCAGGACGAGGTCGTATGTCTCGCTGAGCGGGGCGTGGGTGGCTTTCAGGGCATGCGGCGTGCGGATATCGCTCATGCGGCGTCCGTTCCGTTCGTCGTCTCGGCGTCGGCGGGCGCGGCGGGAGCAGCAGCCTCGGCGGGAGCAGCAGCCGTCGTCTCGGCATCGGGCGCACCAGTCGTTTCGGCCTGTTCGGAGGCATCGGCGGCGTCGGTCGTCTCGGAATCGTCAGACGCCTCGGCATCGTCGGCCGTTTCACCCTCGTCGGCCGCAGAATCGTCGGCCTTCTCGGCATCGGCGGAGGCGGCATCATCGGATGCAGCCTCGGGCTCCTCGCCAGGCTCCTCGGCGGATTCCTCACCATCGGAAGCCTCGGCAGCCTCACGCTCGGCCTCGCGCTGGGCGCGGCGCTCCTCGGCCTCGCGTCGTTCCTCCTCCTCGGCGTCGAGGATGTCCTCGGCGGTCACGATGCCCGTACGTTCCATCTCCTCGGGGTTGAGCAGCTGCAGGTCGTTGTCGATGAAGGTGTCTTCGGCAATCTCCTCATCGTCCATGTCGGCGTACTCGTCCTCGTAGGTCTCGACGGTGTCCTCGAGCTCCTGCGCCTCTTGGGCGCGGCCGGCCTGCTCAAGCAGGTTCTGCTCAGCCTGGAGGGCGCGCATGCGGTACGGGCCGGGCAGGCCCTTGGAACGGGACAGGCGGCGGATGACCTCGATGGCCTGGTCCCACTTGCCGAGGTCGCCCAAGGCGCCGGCGTACACGATGAACATCTCGGCCTTGGAATCGGCGGTCAGACGCTTGGCGTCCTCGCTCATGGCCAGCTCGACGGCCTTCTCCGGGTGTCCGAGGGCACGCTCGCAGTCGGCCATGAAGGGCAGGTAGTCCGGGGAGCCGTTCATGCGGTAGGCGGTGCGGAATTCGCGCAGCGCCGTCTCGTATTCGCCCGTGCGGTAGGCCACGAGGGCGTAGGTCTCGCGTGCGAAGTCGACGCGCGACGCCTGGTGCGCCACCCACTTGGCGTGCTCGAGGGCCGCCTTCGGATCGGTGTCGACGAGGGAGTCGGCGGCGAGGATATGCAGGCCGATGTTCTCGGCGTGTTCCTTCGACAGGCCGCGCAGACGCTCGCGCTCATCCTCCGACAGCATGTTCCACATCATGCCCTCGGGCATGACGGGCTCGTTGGGACGGCGCGCCTTGTACGGGTTCTGCGACGGATACGACACGGTGCCGTCGGAATTGCGGCGGCCGCCGCGGTAGTTCGCATCGGAGTCACGACGGAAGCGGTGCTCGCGCTGGAAGTCGCGGCTGTCGCCACGCCCCTTCTCATAGGAATCGTGGTTCGTCCTCTCGCGGTCGTCGCGGCGGAAGCCACGATCGCCGTCGCGATCGCCGCGGAAGGAGCGGCGGTCGTCGTGCGCATAGCGCGGATTGCCGCCCTCGCGGCGGTCATCGCGCTTGAAGTCACGACGGTCTCCATCACGGTGGAAGTCGCGGCGATCGCCATCACGGTGGAAATCACGCCGATCGTCACGATCGAAACGCTTCCCGCCGGACCTGCGGTCATCGCGGTCGAAGCGCCTGCCGCCGTCACGGCGATCATCGCGCTTGAAATCACCACCGCGCTTGAAATCACGACGGTCGCCATCGCGATGGAAATCGCGACGATCACCATCACGATGGAAATCGCGACGGTCACCATCACGACGGAAATCGCGACGGTCACCATCACGGTGGAAATCACGCCGATCGTCACGATCGAAACGCTTCCCGCCGGACCTGCGGTCATCGCGGTCGAAACGCCTGCCGCCGTCACGACGGTCATCGCGCTTGAAATCACCACCGCGCTTGAAATCACGACGGTCGCCATCGCGATGGAAATCGCGACGGTCGTCGTCACGCCTGGAATCGCCATCGCGATGGAAATCGCGACGGTCGTCGTGCTTGTGGAAGCCTCCACGGCCAGACCCGCCCTTGCGGAAACCGCCGCGATTGCCGCCGTAGCCGCCGTGGCCGCGGTCGCCGCCCTTGTGATACCCGCCGCGGTCCGAACCGCCCTGACGTCCGTATCCGCCGTTGTTGTCGTTCATTGATGATCCTCCAAGACCCCCGGGAGACCGGGATATGCGCCTCATGCGCCTGCCGCGTCCGGGGTGGCGCGCCCATGCCGGGCCGCGCCGGCTCTTATTGCCGGAATCGCGAAGTAGACAATACTCGATAGTGCCAGACGGGACACGCCGCGGTCGCGGCCTCCCGAAGGAAACCGCCGGTCGCGACGCGCCCCGTCACGCTGCACAAAAACTTACGGGACTCAGGCGTTGCCCAGTTCCACAGCGCCGAGGGCACGCTTGCCGCGGCGCACGACCGCAAAGCGGCCAGCCAGGAAATCCTCCTCCGTCAGCTCGGCGTCCACATCCGTGACGCGTTCGTTATTGATATACAGGCCACCGGACGCGATGGTCTTGCGCGCCTCCGACATCGACTTGAACAGGCCGGCCTTGACGGCGGCCTCGGTGACGCGCGTTCCCGGCGTCGCCGTGGCGAACACGGAACGGCCGTCCTCGTCGGTCACCTTCACGCCCTCGAGCGCGGACTCAAGCGTCGCCGCGTCCACACCCGACAGCTCGCCGCGGCCGAACAGCGCGGCAGCCGCGTCGATGGCCTGCTGCGTGGCATCCTCGCCGTGCACGTAGCTCGTAACCTCCCAGGCCAGCGTGCGCTGGGCCTCACGGGCACCGGGGTTCGTCTCCACCTCGCCGGCCAAACGCTCGATCTCGTCCTTGGGCAGGAAGGTGAACACCTTAAGCAGCTTCACCACCTGGTCGTCAGGCTGGTTGAACCAGAACTGGTAGAACTTGTACGGGCTGAGCATCGTCGGGTCGAGCCACATGGCGTTGCCCTCGGACTTGCCGAACTTCTTGCCTTGCGAATCCGTGATGATGGGGCTCGTCATGACGTTCACGGACGCGCCGCGCACCTTGCGGATGAGGTCGAGGCCCGACGTGAGGTTGCCCCACTGGTCGGCGCCGCCGGTCTCGAGCACCACGCCGTATTCGTCGAACAGGTGCAGGAAATCGTTGCCCTGCAGCACCTGGTAGCTGAACTCGGTGAAGGAGATGCCCTCCTCGGAGTTAAGGCGACGGGCGACGGTCTCCTTGGCGAGCATGGTGCCGAGGCGGAAGTTCTTGCCCACGTCGCGCAGGAAGTCGATGACGGACATATTCGCCGTCCAGTCGTAGTTGTTGACGAACTTCACCGCGTTGTCGCCTTCTGCGGAGAGGAAGCGCGAGATCTGGGTGCGCAGGCGCTCCACCCAGCCGGCCACGATCTCCTTGGGGTTGAGGGTACGCTCGCCGCTCTGGCGCGGGTCGCCGATAAGGCCGGTGGCGCCGCCGACGACGGCGTAGGGCTGGTGGCCGGCGGCCTGCAGGTGGCGCATGACGATGAGCTGCACGAGGTTGCCGATATGGAGGGACGGGGCGGTCGGGTCGAAGCCGCAATAGTAGGCGATGGGCTTTCCGTTGAGAACGGCGGCAAGCTGCTCGCGGTCCGTCGACTGATTGATCAGACCGCGCCACTCCAGCTCCTCCATCAGCGTGGAGAAGCCCGCTTCGCTGTAATTCCTCACCTGAGCCATGATGCTCCCTCTGTTCTTGTATAACCGCGCCCTGCGGCGCGTCGCGCCCGAAACCGGGATGTCGTTCCGGCTGTGCCGGAGAGCGCGCCGGTGTTGCCGACGCGGATACTCATACTCCTGACATTGTGCCAGCCTATGGCGACAGGGCGGAAGCTCGATGGATGGCGCAGGCGCGGACGGGGCGCGGACGGGGCGCGGACGGGGCGACGCCTAGACGCGGTCGCCGTTCGGGGCCGCTCCCCTCCTGGGATACATGAACGACTGGTCGCCGTCATCGGAATCGTCGAAATCCCTGTAGCGCTGCGGGGAGAAACGCCAGGGCACGGAGGCGCCCGACGCCTGGCGGCGCGGGGGCTGCGCGGCCGACGACGTCTGCTGCGGCTCGTCGGACGGCGCGGGATCCTGCTGTGCGGCGGCCGGGTACGGACGATCCGGGAAATCGATGCCATTGGCATCGGCGTTGCGTTCGTCTCCCGACGGCACGTATCCATAGGCCGAGCTTCCGTAGGCGCCGGTTTCATACGATGGCACCGACACGGGTTCCGTCGGATAAACGGGTTGCTCCGGATAGGCCGCGCCCTGGTCCGCTGACTCGGGTTCCGCCGGCACGTCGGCATGGTCCGGATGGTTCTGCTGGCGCGGGTCAAAGGAATGGATGGGATCGAGACCCGGATTCGCCTGGGAGACCTGTCCAGGCTCGAAAGACTGCCCGGGCTCGAAGGACTGGCCCGGCACGAAGGAGCGGTTGCCGCGGTATGCGTCGGCTGACGCATCGTAGTGTCCGTTGCGTCTTGCCGCATCATCGTCCGTCACGGCATGGTCCGCGCTGTCATCGTATGCCTTGCCGTCGTATGCCATGCCGTCGCGCGGAGCGTCCGCCGACGCGGCGCCGTTGGCGAAACCGACACCGGCGCCGTCGTTCGCCGCGCCGCCGTTCGCACCACCGTTCCAGTCGAACGGGACGAACTCCTGCCCCGGCTGCATCACCGCGGCGTTGCGCGGAAGCAGATGCGGGTCGGCCGGCACCCTGGCCGCGGAATCATGCACGGGCAGGTTGCCGCGAATCGCCTCGTCCATCTCGCGGTTGATGCGCTTGCGGCGCATCGACGACGACATCATCGCGAGCAAGATGAGCACGATGATCGCCAGCACCACCACGCCCGCGATGACGAGGCTGCGCTTGTCGACGATATGCGTGGCGAAGCCGGATTCCTTGACCACGGGGCGCAGTTCGTCGGAGTTACCCACCACAAGCAGGATGCTGTTGCGCGCCGTGTAGATGCCAATCCACAGGTCGTTGCCCGCCACCGAGGTGGAGGCGCTGTAGCCCGCGTCGTCCGACTTGAACAGGCTTGACAGCGTTTTGTTGCTTTCCATGTTGCTCGTCATGCTTTCGACGATGCTGTGGTCGTCGACCTCGAGGTACATGAGCAGTGCGGAGATCCGGTGGGTGTTGTCATCGGCTTTCATTGCGACGGAGCAGGTGGTGATGTCAGCCATGCTGGGGCCGGACGCCATGGAATCGTCGGAGCCGGAGGACGCCGAGCCGAGGGCGGGCGACAGCTCGCCGGAGTACTGCGTGATGTACTGCTCGCACAGATCGGTGGACGGAGTCATGCCGTTGCGCTTGGCGGCGGATTCGAAGCGTTCTGTGGACGGGCCGTCGATCGAGACGGAGCAGCCGCCCAGGGTCAGGAGCATGGCGGCGAACAGCACGAGAAGCGCCACCGCTCGGGGCATGCGGGAGCCGGAGAGCGGTTCGGACGCCGTGACGCGCAGGGGTACGGGCGATGGCGCTGACAATCGCTCGGATCCGCCTATGTTGTGCATGTTTCCTCTTTCTTCGTGTCTCTCGCGTATGTCTCTCGTGCGGCGCCCCCACCCGGTGTTTCGGTGTCCCGGTGTCTCGCACGCCCGACGTGGCGCGGGTTCGCGGCTCGCGGTTGCGCGGCTACGATGGCGGGACGTCGGAATGGCTGTGGGCATCCCCTGTCACGGCCGCGCCGATGGGTTCGCGCGCATGGACGTTTCACGGGTTCCTCGGGATGGGCCGGGAACCTCCGGGGCCGGAACTCCGACCGGCGTCTGGGAATGCAATCACCATTGATCATCGCACGTGTCACATGATACATGGAGGCGTCTACGTGCGGAGGCGTCTACGTGCGGCGGAGTCTGCGTGCGGCGGAGTCTGCGTGCGGCGGCGCGAATCCACGATGTCCCATCTCGTCGTGTCACATCCCGCCCCACCAGCGGCAGCAGCCCCGAAACCGCCCAAAGTGGGTGCCGGCGCACCCGCCCAACGCCATCTCGGCCGGAAAATCGTCGGAAACCACCCCAAAACCGCCCAAAGTGGGTGCCGCCACACCCGCCGAAGCCCATTCCGGCCACCCAACCGACCCCACACCTCGCAAAACCACCTAAAGTGGGTATCCAGA